>WNGI01012895.1_pt1 | contig 12658 bp, 8 predicted proteins | sample 5400621 | NCBI WGS metagenome assembly WNGI01 (sample SAMN13153374, study PRJNA577476) | soil metagenome | isolation source: 20 cm soil or saprolite under Garry oak tree replicate 1 | place: USA:California | collected 2016-06-15 | reverse complement strand
CCGTTTCTGGTCTGCCTTGCTCAGATCGGCCACGGTCTCCTGATGCGCGGCGCGGGCCGGCGCCTCAATCCGGCGGATCAGCGTCACTCCGGCCCTTGTCAGCCGGCAAATCTGCGCCCGCCGATCTCGGTGGTGGATTGAGCGCTAAATAAAATTACGTAATTGCAAACGTTTAAGCGCGCCGGTGGTTGTCGTGCGATCGAGCGCCACGTCGGCCGCCAAGGTGCTCTGGTCGGCGGTTCCGCGCTCCGCCAAGGCGGAGAGAAGGCTATACTGCAGCGGAGTGATCTCAAAAGCCGCACATCTCTTCTGGAACAGCGCGACGTGAATTTGATGCAGCCGACGGATCAAAAATCCCGGCCTTTGTCCAAGCGGCCAGGAATTGCCGCTCTTTTGCGCTGGTTTCTTGCCCATCTACAACCGCTCTGTCCTTTGCCCGTATTGCACGAATTTGATGCAGCCTATGGCACAAATGTTGCTGTATTAAAATACGAAGCATACTTCGCAATTAGCTGGAAGCTTCGACGCTGGCTGGCAACCGGGAGAGGAGATCGACCATGTCCGTAGGCACGACATTTGACTTGCTTCTGCGCGGGGGGCGCGTCATCGATCCGGCATCAGGCATCGACGGATTGAAAGATGTCGCTATTCGCAACGGCAAGGTCGCCGCCGTTCAGTCTGATATCTTGCCGGCGAGCGCCAGGGACGTCGTGGATGTGACCGGCAAAATCGTTTTGCCCGGACTGATCGACACCCATGCGCATGTCTATCAATATGTGACAGGCCGCTTCGGCGTAAACGCCGACATGGTGGGCGTTCAATCCGGCGTTACGACTCTTGTCGACCAGGGCGGACCGTCCTGCATGACATTGCCGGGTTTCCGGCACTTCATCGCGGAGAAGGCGCTGTCACGGACCTATGCCTTTCTCTCAGCCTATCTGGTCGGAGGCCTGGAAGGACACTATTATCCCAACCTTTATAGCCCCGACGGCGTCGATATCGACGCCACCGTGAAAGCGGCGAACGCCAATCGTGATCTTGTTCGCGGCATCAAGGCCCACGCCGAGATCGGCGGCTTTGCGCGCTGGGGTATTCGCGTCATTGAGATGGCTGCCGAGATCGGACGTCGCGCGGATCTTCCGGTCTATGTGCACTTCGGACAGCTGTGGGGTCTGCCGGAGAGCGGCACCAACGGCGAAGACGTCGATACGATTCTGGCGCGGGTGATTCCCCTGCTGCGTTCCGGCGATGTGCTGGCCCATCCGTTCACGCGGCATCCCGGTGGCTTCGTCAATCGTGAGGGCGAAGTTCACCCCGTGATCCAGGCGGCACTGGATCGCGGACTGAGGGTCGATGTCGGCCACGGCAGTCATTTCTCGTACCGTCTCGCGCGCAAGGCCATCGCCGCCGGAATCATTCCGACCACGCTGGGCGCAGATATCCACGGCTATAACACCCACGTGCCGGCGCCGGCTGGAACGCCGGACGAGCATGTCGATGACGAAAATCATCCTTTCGCGAGCGCGGCAAAATTCAGCCTGGTGCAGGCGATGAGCTCGATGATGGCGCTGGGCCTTACGCTCGAGCAGGTCGTGCCGATGGTCACTTCGCATCCAGCCGAAATGCTGGGACTGTCAGATACCATCGGCGCGTTGCGGCCGGGCATGGATGCGGACGTCACCGTGCTCAATGAGAAACCCGGCCGTTACATTCTGCGCGATAATGAGAAGGTGGAGGTGGTCGCAGACAGTCTGTTGCAGCCTGTATTTTGCCTACGTGCAGGCGTGCGTCACGATGCGGTCGCTCCCATCCTGCCGCAGGCGGTGGCAGCGTAGCCGCACATAGCGGCAGCAAGTGGAGACTTGCGCTCAATGTCTCACGTTCAAAGCGATCTTCCTTTAGGCGCAGATGCCGATGCCCCGCAAGGTGTCGGCGCCCGACTGCTCCGCAAGGAAGACGATCGCTTCATGCGTGGACGCGGCCAGTATGTGGCTGACATCAGGCTGGCAGGCCTGCAGGATGTCGCTTTCGTCCGTAGCCCTTTGGCGCATGCCCGGATAAGGGCCATCCATGTGCCGGAACGTTATCGCGATGTCGTGTTCACGGCCACGGATCTGATCGAGGTCAAGCCCATTCGCGCCGTATCCGGCCTGCCCGGCTTCAAGATATCGGAACAACCTGTGCTCGCGACCGGCAAGGTGCGCCACGTCGGTGAGCTCGTCGCGATGTGCGTGGCCCCGACGAGGGCCGAGGCCGAAGACATCGCGGCGTCGGTGACGCTGGACCTCGAAGAGCTTCCGGCGGTCCACGATATGCTCAAGGCGCGCGACGGAGATACAGCGCTCGTCCACGAGCACTGGGGCGACAATGTCTTTCTTGAAAGCGCGTTCGAGGTCGATATAGCGCTAGCGCTCGATGCACCCATCAGGGTGACGCGCGAAATATCGACTGCCCGGCAGTGCATGTCCCCGCTTGAAGGACGCGGCGTGGTCGCGACGTTCGATCACCGGCTCGACCAGCTCACGCTTTATACCGGCGCCCAAATGCCGCACATTGTTCGTAACGGCCTCTCCGATTGTCTCGGTATCGAGCAGGGCCGAATTCGCATCGTATCGCCTGACATCGGTGGGGGATTTGGTCACAAGGGAATTCTGTTGCCGGAGGAAGTTTGCCTCTCCTGGCTTGCGATGCGTAAAAGCTGCGCCGTCCGCTGGATCGAAGATCGCCGCGAACATCTGACGGCAAGCGCCAATTGCCGCGAGCACTACTACAAGATCACCGTCTATGCCGACCGCGACGGCCACCTGCGCGGGATCGACTGCGAAGCCACCGTCGATTCCGGCGCTTATTCTTCGTACCCCTTTTCCGCCTGTCTGGAAGCCGCCCAGGTGGCGAGCATCCTACCTGGCCCCTACCGGATGCCGGCCTATCGTTGCCGAACTTTCTCGGTCGCGACCAACAAATGCCCGATCCTGCCTTATCGCGGCGTTGCCCGCACCGGTGTCTGCTTTGCGCTGGAAATCATGCTGGATGCCGTGGCCGTCGAAGCCGGACTTGAACCGGGCGAGGTCCGGTTGCGTAATCTGGTAGGCCCGGACGAAATGCCGTTCGACAACATCACCAAGAAGCATTTCGACAGCGGCGACTATCCGCAAGCCATGCAACGCGCCCTCGCAGCAATCGACATCGAGGCTGTGCGGGATCGTCAGCGTAGCAAGGAACCGGACGGGCGGCTGATTGGCGTTGGCCTCTCGATCTATTGCGAGCAGGCTGCCCACGGCACGTCGGTCTATGCCGGCTGGGGCATTCCGATGGTACCCGGACATGAGCAGGCCAATGTACGCCTGACGCCGGATGGCGGTCTCGAAATCCGCGTCGGCGTGCATTCGCACGGTCAGGGCCTGGAGACGACACTGGCCCAAGTCGCGCATGAAATTCTCGGCATCGACACCGCGAGGGTGCGTGTCGTACATGGCGACACGGCCCTGACACCCTACTCGACCGGCACCTGGGGTTCGCGTTCGATGGTGATGGCCGGCGGCGCAGTTGGCACGGCCTGCATCGAGATTGGCGAACGCGCCAAACGAATTGGTGCCAAGCTCTTGCAGCTCGATCCGGCGGTGGTGACGTTGCGCGACGGCCGTGTGAGTGGCCCAAACAGCAGCATCGGCCTCGCTGAAATCGCACATACCTGGTATCGGCGTCCGCAGGATTTGCCGCCAGATGTTGATCCGGGAGGACTGGAGGCGACCAGCGGCTACAAGCCGCGGCGCGACAGCGGCACCTTCAGCTATGCCGCGCACGCGGTCACCGTCGCAGTTGATCCGGATCTCGGCGATGTCGAGATTCTCGACTACGTCATCGTCGAAGACGGTGGCGTACTGGTCAATCCCATGATCGTTGACGGCCAGATCTATGGCGGTCTTGCCCAAGGTATCGGCACGGCACTCTATGAAGAGATGCCGTTCGACACCGCCGGACAACCGCTCGCGACCACACTTGCCGACTATCTGCTGCCGGGTCCGGTGGAAGTGCCCGAACCTCGTCTCGATCACATGGAGACGCCATCGCCTTACACCATGTTCGGCGTCAAGGGCATCGGCGAAGGCGGAGCCATCGCGCCCCCGGCTGCCATCGCCAATGCCGTGAACGACGCGTTGCGTCCGCTTGGGGCTGAACTCGTGCATTCGCCGATTTCGCCCCGGCGGGTCGTTGAAGCGATACTGGCCGCGCGTGAAACAAAAAGATCAGCTGCATGAAAGCGGCGTCGTTCGCGTATGAACGCCCAGCCGAATTGAATACTGCGCTAGCCTTAATAGCAACGGCGGGTGGCGCGACCAAGATTATTGCCGGAGGCCAGTCGCTTGGCCCGATGCTCAACTTGCGGCTGGTCGAGCCGGATCTCCTCGTCGATATATCCGGACTTTCCGAACTGAAGCAGGCCGAACGTCGCGGCGATGAACTCGTGATCGGAGCCTGCGTCACGCATGGCGACATCGAGGACGGGCGAATACCCGATGTAACTCGCGGCGCCATGCAGCGGGTCGCCGGTGCTATCGCCTACCGGGCGGTTCGCAATCGCGGCACGATCGGCGGATCGCTCAGCCATGCCGATCCCGCCGCGGACTGGGTTTCGGCCCTGTCGGCGCTAGGTGCAAAGCTGACGCTACGCAGTCTTGCCGGGGTTCGTCATCTTGCGATCGAAGAATTCATCATAGGCGCGCTCGAATCCGTCCTGCGGCCAGGCGAAATCGTCGAGGCCGTGCGTGTTCCGGCCATGACGCCGTCGGCAAAATGGGGCTACGTCAAGGCCTGCCGCAAAACAGGAGAGTTTGCCCACGCCATTGCCGCGGTGCTGGTCGATCCGGAGTCAGCGACCGCGCGCGCGGTCATTGGCGCACTGGACACAGCGCCGATTGTTCTCAGCGATGCTGCGGCGCTTTTCGGTGGGCAGGTGACGGGTGACTTCACGCAACGTTTCGATGCGCGCGTCGCCGATGCGATCCTGATGAAGGCAGGCCTGACGAACGCTGCCGACCGTCAAATCCATGTCGCGGTATTGCGCCGTGCGATCAACGAGGCATCGGCGTGACCGGGATCGCGCTCACCGTGAACACGCGCGCCGTCGAGGCTTCCGTCGAGCCGCGCACCCATCTCGCTGATTTCCTGCGCGACAGCCTCAATCTGACCGGTACCCATCTCGGCTGCGAACATGGCGTATGCGGTGCCTGCACGCTGTTGCTCGATGATATGCCGGCGCGTTCCTGCATTACCTACGCCGTCGCCTGCGACGGAGCGCGGATCACTACGATCGAAGGACTTGATGACGACGAAATAGCCATTGAGCTACGGGCGGCCTTCAGCCGCGAACATGCCCTGCAATGCGGATATTGTACGCCGGGGATGCTGATTTCGGCGCGCGATCTGGTGCTTCGCCTTCCCACAGCGGACGAGCGGCAAATACGGCTGGGGTTGAGTGGCAATCTCTGCCGTTGCACCGGATATGTTGGTATCGTTCGGGCCGTCCGATCCGTGATCGACCAAAGGCGCCAGCGAGAGATATTACCCGTACAAGGCGGCGGCCGCAGAGCGCTCGGCCCCGTGGGATCTGGCAACGGCACAAGATCTTCCGCCTTGAATGTCGCGACAGCACAGACGGCAAAAGCCGAGCCACGGCAAGAAGACAGCGGCGCGACGGCCATCCCGGATTTCACGCCCGAGAAGGTTTTTCGGGATCATTTCACGGTCGCCTGCCCGCCCGACAGGGTTTTCGACATGTTCGGTAACGTCACGCAGGTTGCTACCTGCCTTCCCGGCGCATCGCTGACCGGCGAGCCAACACCGGAGCGCGTAGAGGGCGTAATCCGCGTAAAACTCGGTCCAATCTCAGCAAGCTTCCATGGCGCCGCGCGTATCGAGCTCGACCTTAAAAATTTGTCCGGCCGGATCGTCGGAACAGGCAGCGATCGGCGCAGTCGATCTTCAACCCAAGGCGAACTCCGCTATCACCTTGTACCCATTGAACAAGGCGCAGCAACGCGCGTCGAGCTTTCGATCGGCTACCGTCTCAGGGGGGTGCTGGCGCAGGTCGCGCGTGAGGGATTGGTACGCGATCTTGCCGGCCGGCTGACCGCTGATTTTGCGCGGAATCTCAATCAGCATCTTACGGGCGGCCAGCCAGATCGATCGGCTGCGGGCTCACAAAATCTCGACGGGCTTTCGCTTCTGATCGACCTTTTGCGCACACGGGCGCAGCAGGCCATTCAACGTATCCTGGGTCGATAGCGATGGAACACTTTGGTACGATTCTTGCTGAGTTCTTTATCGGGAAGGATTTTTCGGAAGCGAGGGACGTCATGACGAATTCCGAGCTGCGGGCCGACATTCACAGCACAGAGCCCATTCCTGACACCGACCGGGACTCGACCGGGCCACAGCAGATGTGGATTTGGGCCGGGGCAAACATCGCGCCGGTCAACTGGGCGCTCGGCGCGCTCGGTATCATCCTCAAACTCGGCCTGTGGGAGACCATCGCGGTCATCGTCGTGGGCAACCTATTCGGGTGCGCTATCTTCGCCGCCTTCACGGTGATGGGCCACAAGACCGGCGTCAATCAGATGGTGCTCAGCCGCTCCGCGTTTGGGCGCCGCGGAGCCTATCTGCCGAGCGCGCTGATGTTCCTGATGACGCTGGGCTGGATCGGGGTGAACACCTACTTCCCGGTGAAGATCTCAATGGCCATTCTAGGTCAATTCGGAATCGTCGACACGCTGGTGGCGACCTTCATCGTGATCACCGTCGTGATGGTGCTGCAAGTCGTCATCGGCATCTATGGCTTCTATGCGATCCGTACCTTCGAGAAGTATACGGTGCCGCCGACCGTCGCCATCATGGTGCTGATGAGCGTTCTCGCCTGGAGACAGCCGGGGGTGGTCAACTGGCACCTCGCCAGCACGCTTCCCCCTGGCGCCCATTTGGCGATGTTGACACTGTTGATGTCGGCGATCGGGGTGGGTTGGGGAATTTCCTGGGTCACGTGGGCCTCGGACTATTCGCGCTTCGTGCCCCGCAACGTCTCATCGACGTCGGTCTTCTGGTATAGCTATATTGGCATGTTCGTACCTTCGGTATGGCTCGCCATTCTCGGTGCGACCATCGCCAGCGTTACTTTGGACACCGACCCGGCCAAGATGGTCAGCGCCGTATTCGGTGGCGTCGCTAGCCTGCTGGTGCTGCTGATGGTGCTGCACGGCCCAATCGCGACCAACATACTGAATGTATATTCGGCAGCGCTTGCAGCGCTGAGCATGGGCATCCGCTTGTCGCGCACGGCGCTGGCCCTGATCGTCGGTATCGCCGGTTATCTGGTCACGGTCTACTTCATCTTCGCGCCTTCGTTCGCCAAGGCGTTCGACAACTGGATGATCAGCCTGCTGCTGTGGATGAGCCCCTGGGCCGGCGTCGTGATGGCTGACTTCTTTATCAAGCGAAAGAGCCAGATCAATGTCGCGGAACTCTACCGTTCGCCGGAAACAAGCGCGTATGGCGACATCAATTGGAACGGCCTGATGGCTTTTTTTGCAGGACTGATCGCCGGCTGGTCGGTGCAGGACGGGCTCGTTCCAGCGCTTCAGGGGCCGATCTCAACCGGGCTGTCGCCGGCGAGTGATATACCGAGAGACCACGGAGACCGGCCGCGAATTGCGTGAATGTCGGGCCGGTTAGTGCGGCTCGAAGGCCCGCACCAACCGCGCGAGAGATTGAGGGGAGTACAAACCGGTCAGTGACGCACGAGGTCACTGCCAAGCCTATTTTTTGGGACCGACTAGTTTGGCACCGACTAGCAAGCAGCGAAGCTCGTCGATCTGGCGTGCGAGGTCCACTGCGTTTGCCTTCAAGACTTCCATCGCGTAGCCTTGATGGCCTTCGTCCTCCAATTCGAAGATCCGCTCGTTAAAGGCAAACAACTCCTTCTGCAACTCTTCGATCCCATGCTGAACCGGAAAGCGCGAGGCGTGGTGCTTATCAATGGCGTCGCGCTTCTCTGCATGCGTTTTTGGCGCGTCACCGTACCAAGCTCTTCGTCGATGTGTGGTCACCGTCACCTCCGACTCACGATGCGCAGTTACTCCCTCGAATACCTGAACCTGTGCTCTTGGAGAATGGACCGAGCGCGAGAATCTGTTAGGGCGTTAGCTACAAATTGCGGCATGCGACGATCACCCTTTTCTTTTAATTCGCAATCGCTGCCAACGTTGATGCCAACTTGGCGGGCAGTTGATTTCCCCTCTCCGCGGGAAGCGGTGCTGGGCCTGCTCTAACCAGTTGCTCGCGTTTCACCTCATTCGGCGGGCGCTGCACGGGGCATCTCCGGATGCGCAATGGAATCGGTGCTGGCGCCGAATTTTTCCACCGCGAGAAATCCGGCCGCCACCACAGCATAGGCCAGCGCGACGCCCGGCGTCACGCCCAATCCGCCGCCGAGGCCGACCGCCTCGCCATGCATGAAACCGAAATAGGTCAATACCGCGCCCGACATCGCGAAGGCCGAAGCCTTGAGGAAGTCGCGCTCGATCACGAAAACGCCGATGGCGCCGAGCACCAGGCCTGCAAGGATGGAGCCGCCGCCCATTACTTCCAGCCCATGATAGAGCACGCCCTGCTGCGGCAGCGCCGCGATCGCCGCGGCCTTGACCTCGCCGACCTTGTCGGCGGCAAGCCCGCCGACCTTCTGCGCGGCGTTCAGGGTGGAGCCCAGCATGGTGTCGATCTGCAGCTTGGCCCAGGCCGCCAGATGCGGCGTCAGCGCCAGCACGATCGCCGGGGCATGTTTGATGGGCGTGGTCTGGAACGCCTGGGCGCCGATCAGCATGCCGATATAGAGCAGGATCGGCGAGATCGCGACCACCGGCACCAGCGCCAGCAATACCGAGATGATGCCGAACCAGGACAATAGCACCACCATCAGGCCGGTCGCCGCCGAATAGCCGATCCGGCCGCCCATCGCCTTCCAGCCGGGATGGCCGATATAGACCGCGTTGATGAAGGGGTTGCCCATCAGGCAGCCGATCAGGCTGACGATGCCATCGGCGGTCAACACCCGCGTGGTCGGGTATTCATCGCCGGCCGCCTCGGCGCTCTCGACATTGTCCATGGCCTCGACCAGATCGTAGATGCCGAACGGGATCGCGGTGACCAGGATGATGCCGAGGAATTCGAAGCCGGAAAACACCTGGCCCACCGCCGGCAGCGGCACCGAAAACCCAAAGCTTGTGAAGGCGTCGCCGACGCCCTTGAGGCTCAGTCCGCCGAGCCCGAGGCCGAACAGGTTTGAGCCCCAGGCGATGATCATGCCGACGGCGATCGCCACCAGCCCGGCCGGAATTCCCTTCGGGTATTTCACGCCGCCGAACCAGCTCACCAGGATGATGGCAAAGCACACCAGCCCGATCTGCGGCGTCATGTACATCTCAAGCGCCGGCCGCATCGAGATGAAGGTCACCGAGACGCCGGCGAGCGTACCGAGCAAGGCCGCGCGCGGCGTGATCTTGCGAATATAGGGCGCGATGAAGCCGCCGATCATCAGGATGAAACTCTGGAAGAACACCCAGACCAGACCCGCGGACCAGCCCTTCATCGGGTCGCCGGTTTTCAGCGTGATCGGCAGCATGATCACGAAGGTGACGATGAACATGTGCGGCACGCTGACGCCGGACGGCAGCGCGCAGACGTCGCTGCGGCCGGTTTTCTGCGCCAGCCGATAAGCGAGCCACGCATAGTAGAATGTGGAGAGGCACATCATCAGCCCGAGCGCCGGCAGGATGCGGCCGAATACCAGCGAGTCGGGCATCTTCAGCACGAAGCGCAACAGCCCGGTCAGCACCAGCATGTTGACCAGGATGTTGGTACCGAAGCCGAAAAACGCATTCCAGTCGCCCGGCGTCCACAACGCAGGTTTGAAACCAGGCTTGCCGACCGTCTCCGCCATGCTCGTGCTCATCGTCGCCCTCCCGTTGCTGCAATGCTCGAAATCTCGGGTTCGATGGCCGCAAGCACGGCTGCCGCGTCGCTGACCCATCCAAAAATGCCGCCCTGGGCCTTGATCATCTTCAGGCCCATCTCGTGAAATTCGGGAAAATAGGAAGCGCAGCAATCGGCCAGCACGACGCAGCGGTAGCCGCGGTCATTGGCCTCGCGCACGGTGGTGTTGACGCAGACTTCGGTGGTGACGCCGCACACCAGCAAGTTCTCGATGCCGTATTTCTCCAGGACGTCGCCGAGCTCGGTGGCGTAGAACGCGCCCTTGCCGGGCTTGTCGATCACGATCTCGCTGTCGAGCGGATAGAGCGCCGGGATGATGTCGTGGCCGGCTTCGCCGCGAATGAGAATCCGTCCCATCGGGCCGGGATCGCCGATGCGCCGGCTTGGCGCGCCGCGCTCGATCTTCGCCGGCGGCGCGTCGGAGAGATCAGGCAAATGGCCTTCGCGGGTGTGCACCACGAGCATTCCCGCGTCTCGCGCCGCGCCAAGCACGTCCGCGCAGGGTTTTACGGCGCGCGCGAGCTGCGAGACATCATTGCCGAGGGTTTCGCCGAACCCGCCCGGCTCCATGAAATCGCGCTGCATGTCGATGATGACAAGCGCGGTTGCCGCCCAGTTCAGTTCGATCGGGGCGGGCTCGGCGGCGAGCAGGCCGGTGGATGCGGGGGTCGCCATGACTGACTGCGCTCCGGGGTCCGGAAGGTCCAGCCGGATCGAAGCAAGCGGTGTGCCATTGTGTACATCGGCGCCGCGAGATCCGATTCTGAAAATAGAATTGCGTGATCAAACGCTTGGTAAAATCTTGGAGTACCGGCAGCGGGCCTCGGCTTGAGCTGCGCCAATCGGATTTGCTCATTTTATGAGCAAGGCTATCCTCTGCGCAGCATCGTCCGGCCTGGCGATCTCGCCTGGCTTCGAGGCCGGGATGACGCATTGCCGTGGCGCGCGGTTCTCGCGTAGAGCAATCGCCAGCCCCCAAACCCAAAGAGGGCGCCTTGAGGAAACCGATGACCCTTGCTGCCGCCGGCCTTAACGCGAACCCCGGACCGCTGTTCGCGACGCCTGAGATCGTGGCCGACCGGCGCGCCGACGGCACGATCTGGCTGAAATCGACCGCGCCGCTGCAACAACATGCGCGCTGCGTCGGCGACTGGCTGGAGCACTGGGCGCGGCAAACCCCCGGCAGGATTTTTCTCGGCGAGCGTTTGGGCGTGGACGTGCCGTGGACGACCGTCACCTATCAGGATGCATTGCGGCAGGTGCGTTCGACCGCGGCCTGGATTGTGGCGCAAGGCTTGAGCGCCGGGCACCCGCTGGTCATTCTTTCCGACAACAGCATCGATCACGCGCTGTTCGCGCTCGCGGCTATGCATGTCGGCGTGCCCGCGGCGGCGATCTCACCGGCCTATTCGCTGATCTCGAAGGATTTTGACAAGCTCAAGAGCATGGTCAGCCGGCTCGAGCCGGGCGCGATCTATGTCTCGAGCACAAAACCGTTCGCAGCGGCGCTGGCGGCGATCGCGCCGTTGCATACGGCAACGATCATCAGCGGTGATGCCGACGGCGGGGAGGCGATTTCATTCAACTCGGTGGCGGCGACGCCGGCGGCATCGGCGGTCGAAACCGCCTTCGCAGCCATCACGCCGGATACGATTGCAAAATTCCTGTTCACCTCGGGCTCAACCGGCGCGCCGAAGGCCGTAATCAACACCCAGCGCATGCTGACCTCGAGCCAGCAGGCCAAGGCGCAAACCTGGTCGTTTCTCGAAAACCCGCAAACCGAGTTGATCATTCTCGATTGGCTGCCCTGGAGCCACACCTTTGGGGCCAATCACAATTTCAATCTGGTGCTGCGCAATGGCGGCACGCTCTATATCGACGGCGGCAAGCCGGCGCCCGGCCTGTTTGCGACGTCGCTGGCGAACTTACGCAGCGTGATGCCGACGGTGTATTTCAATGTGCCGCGCGGCTTCGACATGCTGATATCAGCATTGCGCGACGATGACGAGTTGCGCCGCCGCTTCTTTGGCGAAGTGAAATTCGCGTTCTATGCCGGAGCGGCGCTGCCGCAGAATCTCTGGGATGCGATGGCGGAGCTGTCGATCAAGACGGTGGGCCGCGCGTTGCCGATGGTGTCGGCCTGGGGCTCGACCGAGACCTCGCCGCTCGCCACCGACTGCCATTTCCAGGCAGAACGATCCGGCAACATCGGCGTGCCGGTCCCGGGCACCGAACTGAAGCTGGTGCCGTCGGGCGACAAGCTCGAGGTGCGGGTGCGCGGGCCCAATGTCTCGCCTGGCTACTGGAAGGCGCCGGAGCTCAGCGCGCAGGCGTTCGACGCGGACGGATTCTATCTGATCGGCGACGCCGTGACTTTTGCCGATCCGGATCGCCCGGAGAAGGGCTTGTTTTTCGACGGCCGCGTCGCCGAGGATTTCAAGCTCAATTCCGGCACCTGGGTCAGCGTCGGCACGCTGCGTGTCGCCGGCATCACGGCGCTGGCGCCCTTGGCGCAGGACATCGTGATTTCAGGCCATGGCGGCGATCACGTCCGCTTCCTGGTGTTTCCGAACATCGCTGCCTGCCGCGCGCAGGCGGGTCTGCCCGACAGCGCCGA
>WNGI01005828.1_pt1 | contig 12659 bp, 8 predicted proteins | sample 5400621 | NCBI WGS metagenome assembly WNGI01 (sample SAMN13153374, study PRJNA577476) | soil metagenome | isolation source: 20 cm soil or saprolite under Garry oak tree replicate 1 | place: USA:California | collected 2016-06-15 | reverse complement strand
TGACTCCGGGCCTGCCCCGCTGCCGCAGGGCGGCGATCGTCGTGTCGATGTCCCCCCCCAAATGGCGCATCCAGCTGCCGATCCGATAGCCAGCGACCCGCTCAATGGCCGCGCCGCTCGCCCACTGATACAGGAGATACGGGAAGTCGACGCCGGCTCGCACCGCCACCTCGACTGAGGCGGAGAGCCGCGGGTTGATCTCCATCAGGTACGGGATGCCGGCGGCGTCACGGCGAAACTCCACTTCGGAGTAGCCTTCGAGGTCGATTTCACGCACGAGCGATTCGGCGTGGCACCCGATGTCCGGGGGAACGGCGATGCTCTGGCGCAGGACCGAGTTCCCGCCCAGGGGCGGACTGGTTCGCTTGGCCCATTGGGCGAAGCGCGCGTACACCTCGCCATCGGCATACAGGAAGCTCACCGCCTCGCGTCTTCCCGTCAGCAATTGCTGGAACAGGGCGGCCTCCCCGAAGCGCGTCACCGCCGCGACGGCGCGACGTGCCTCGGCGGGATCGACGACGAGTTCGGCACCGAGCCGTGCTCCCTCCCGTCCGTTCCACAGCCAGGACTCACACGGTTTGATCACAGCCGGGAGCCCGATCTCTTTCAGCGCCGCTGGCACGTCCCCGACCTCGCGAACGACCATCTCACGCGGGACATGCAGGCCGAGACGCCTCGCCACACCGAACGTGCGCTCTTTGTTGACCGCGATTGTCAGCGCCCGTTCGTCCGCAAGCGCGAGGCAAACGCGCGGCTCGAGCCGCGCGCGATGCAGACGCAGCAAAGCGATCGTGGCGTCGTTTGAGGCAATGAGCACCTGCGCACCAGCGCGCTCCAGCCACGCGTCGAGGGTCGCAACGTAGGCGTCCAGCGCTTCCTCAGGTGGGAACACGAAACCCTGCCGGCACCAGCGGGACGAAAGCGCTGGCGTGTTGCGGTGCGTCCCCGCGACGGCGACTTGGAGTTCGCGCCGGCCGAGGGATCGCACCGTCACCAAGGACTGCCGCAGGGCGGCGTTCAGCACCAGCACGTCGAATCGCATCGGTATGGGCGTGCTGCGCAAGAACTGGGCCGGCATCGAGATACCGGGCGAGATACACGTGATGGCATAGTCAGTCCACCGGTGCTTCGACCCCATCATCTGGAGCACGCGCGCCGCAATTTGGTGCAACCGTGGGTGCGGCGCCTGCGACCGTGAAGGCTGCTTGGCTGGTATGAACGTTGCGTTCTGTTTAGGCCCGTGAAAGCCCTTCGGATGCTCAGCTCACTGTTCTACGTCGGCCTGGACGCCGTCGGAATCCCCCGAGCCGCGCGTCTGTTGCGACGGGCCGGGACGATTCTGTGCTATCACAACGTCGTGACAGACGGCGCACCCGGCGAAAGCGCCACACCCGATCTCCATATGCCGCTCGAGCGCTTCGAGTCCCAGGTGCGCTGGCTTGCGCGGCACTGCGAAATGGTGAGCCTGCGCGAGCTCGTGGAACGCGTCGAGCGTGGAATACCGGCGACAGTATTTGTGATCGCGGAGGCGCCTGGCCGCTGGGATTCGTTTTGGTGGGACCATCCTGACCTATGGTGGGACCATCCTGACCTGCCACCGTCGATCGCACCGACCAGGCTAGGCGATATGCTGAACGAACGCTGGGGTGACCAGCACGCGATCCCGGGTGCGACTCGGCTGCGAGGCTGCCCGCGTGTGTCTCAGTGTTTCCGGCCAGCTGACTGGCAGGCGATCGCTGCCGCAGCACGCCAGGGCGTGGACATCGGCGTGCATTCAACCACGCATCGTCGGCTCCCGCGGCTCACAGATGCCGAACTGCAGCGGGAAGTTATCATGAGCCGACGGGTCATTGAGCGCGAGACCGGGGTTACGCCTGACTTCTTCTCGTATCCATACGGGATCTGGGACGAGCGCGTGAAGGCGGCCGTCCGCGCCGCCGGTTATCGGGCCGCCGTGACGATCGATCCCGGTTTGAACCGCGCGGGAGCCGACCCCTGGGCGCTCCGCAGAGTTAGCATCCCGGCGAACATCAGCGACGCGGCCTTTCGCGCCTATGCCGTCGGGCTCAACCCTCGCTGGGCCCTGAGGTAGGTTCATCAGCGCCGCCCCGGTGTTGTCTGCCGCAACGCTGCGGCCGCGGGCGGCACGAATCTTGAAGCCCCGTCGAGCGGTCGCCTCAGAGAATCTCTCCTTGGAAGGCGGTTTTCAATTGATGTTGACTCGGCAGGGGGCAGCGGCCTCGTGACGACGGGCGGGAACGCAGGGGACGGGGGAGGGGATCGCGCCGCGCCGCCGACAGTAGCGGTGATCGGGTGCGGCGCCATCGCCAGAATGCAGCACGTCCCGGCACTTGCCAAACACCCCGGGGTGCGGGAGCGGCTCGTCCTCGTCGACCAGGACTTGGACCGGGCGCGGGAGCTCGCGCATGCGTTCGGGGTGGCCTCGATCGCCGCGGATTACCGGGATGTCCTCGGTGGGGTCGACGGGGTGGTGATCGCCCTGCCTCATCACCTTCACTATCGCGCTGCCCTCGATTGCCTTCGCGCCGGCGTGCACGTCCTGTGCGAGAAGCCACTGGCGGAGTCCGCAGCGGAGGTGGCTGAGCTCGGTGCGGTTGCCGAGCAGTCGCATGTCACGCTCGCCGTCAACAACACGCGGCGCCTTTTTCCTCCCTCGAGAAAAGTCCAGGAGTTACTGAGCGAGGGCGCGATCGGCGCCGTTCGATTCCTCGGCTACTATGACGGCGCGAAGTACGGTTGGCCCAGCGCGTCCGGTTTCGCATTCGGCCTCCGCGGGACTGGGAAGGGGATCCTGCTCGACGCGGGGGCGCACGTGCTCGATCTGGTCTGTTGGTGGCTGGGGCACAAACCTCACATTACTGCCTATGTGGACGATTCGTTCGGCGGTAGCGAAGCCGTCGCGAAGGTGTCGTTCACGGACGGGGCGGCGCGCGGAGAGGTGCACCTCAGCTGGATGGCCAAGCTGCGAAACGGCTTCCGGATCGAAGGCGAGGCAGGAACCATCGTCGGGAGCGTCTACGACTGGCACGCCGTCGAGCTCACGTCGCGGTCGGGAAAGCGCAAGCAGATCCCGCTCAATTCACGCGTCCGCACAATCCGCGATGCCGGGCGACTGGTCATAGAGAACTTTATCGGCGTCATCCAGAGCGGCCGAGCGCCGCTGGTGTCGCCTCAGGATGTCGCTCCGTCGATCGCCATGATCGAGGAGTGTTACGCCCGGCGGCGTCGTTTCGAGATGCCCTGGCACGACGCCTGGGAGCAGATCCGCTATGCCCTCTGATCACCGGGTGCTCATAACCGGGGCCGGGGGATTCATCGGCGGGCGGGTAGCGGAAGTTCTGCACGGCTCCGGATGGGCTCAAGTGCGCGCTGGCGTGCGAAAGTGGGCCGGTGCCGCGCGGATCGGGCGACTGCCGGTTGAAATCGTGCGTTGTGATTTGGCCGATCCACGCCAAGTGGACGCCGCCTGCAACGGAGTAACGGCGGTGGTGCAATGCGCCAGGGCCACCGGCCCGGGGAGTGAAGGGCAGCTGCGCAACCTCCTCGAAGCCGCTTACCGGCGCGGGGTTACGCGGGTCGTTCACCTGAGCACAGCCGAGGTCTACGGTGCCGTGGCCGGGGAGGTCGATGAAGAGCATCCCGTCGGCCCTGGACAAAGCGACTACGCCCGATCAAAGATCGCGGCCGAGCAGGTGTGCGCCGAATACATTGCTCGGGGGCTCCCGCTCGTCGTCCTCCGGCCGACCATCGTGTACGGTCCGTTCAGCGAGGCTTACACGGTCAGAGTCGTCGAGCGACTGCTGTCAGGCCGATGGTCACTGCCCGAGGAGTCTTGCCGGGGGACGTGCAACTTGCTCTATGTCGATGATCTCGTGGCCGCCATTGTTCTCGCCTTGCGCACCGACCAAGCCGTTGCCGAGACGTTCAACGTCAACGGGAGCGAGCGGGTCACGTGGCATCAGTACTTCCGCGCGCTCGGCGAAGCCCTGGGTGCCAGCATTCTGGATCGCAAGGGTGTGTTTGCGGGTCGCGTCAGTGCGTGGCTGTTGCAGCCAGTACGGGCGTCCGCGCACTTCTTGTTGAAACATCAGAAAGATCGCATCATGGCGTTGTACGAGCGCTACCGGCTTGTTCGGCGGCTTCTCCGCAGCGCCGAGAGTCTGATGCGGCAGGTGCCAGCCACGGGTGAGTTCAGTTTGTACAGCCGTACCGCCTTCTACGTGACGGGGAAAGCGCAACGGATTCTCGGATATCAGCCGACCTTCACAATGGCCAGGGGCATCGCTTTGAGCGTTGCATGGTTGCGACATGAAGGCTACCTGCGCGACGAAGGTACACATCTTCCAGCCGATTTACCTGATCGGCGCATTGAAAAGCACGTCGGGAAGCCGCCCCACGCGGATGAGGACGTTTTCGTCCCTTAGCTTCTGCAAATCGCCCGCCGTTCGTGTTGCGCGACCGCAACATGGGCGCGCTCGCGGCCTCGCTCACCCGCTTGTCCTGCCACGACCTGGGCGCCCGCTCCGACTGGACCCGCTCTTGCTACGCGGGTAGGCCGTGCGTCACGTAACCGCGCTTTTCGAAGCCGCAGAGTCACAGCCACACGCCGAGCGTCGGGCTCTGGACCGCTCGCTCCTGCGCGGTGTCGCCTGGACGGCGACGGCCAAGTGGGCCAGCCAGGGGCTCAGCTGGGTATCCTGGGTGATCGTCGCCCGTCTGCTCGCGCCTGAGGACTACGGTCTCCTGGGCATGGCCGCGATCTACTTCGGGCTGATCACGCTGCTCTCCGAGTTTGGCCTGGGAACCGCAATACTGGCCGTCCGCGAGCTCAGCGTCGAGCAGATCAACCAGCTCAACAGCCTGGCGGTGCTCCTTGGGCTAGCCAGCCTGCTCGCATCCTGCGCCGTCGCGATTCCGTTGGGAGGGTTCTTTCACGCTCCACAACTGCCGCTCGTCGTGGTGGGCATGAGCGCAACCTTTGTCATCACGTCGTTCAAGACCATACCGCTTGCGCTGCTGCAGCGGGACCTGCGCTTCAAAGCGCTCGCGTTGGTTGATCTGAGCCAGGCGCTGGTACTGACGATCAGCATGATCGGACTGGCCGTAGCGGGGTTTCGATACTGGACCCTTGTGTGCGGCGCTGTGCTGGGCGCGCTGACTGCGACGGGAGCGGTGATCTGGCTGCGGCACCTGCCGTTCGCGTGGCCGCGGCCGAAATCCCTGAAGCATGCAATAACGCTGAGTTCCCACGTCCTTGTGTCGCGCCTTTGCTGGTACGCCTCGGCGAACGCGGACTTCCTCGTCGCCGGGCGGATCCTGGGGAAGGCCGCCCTCGGCTTCTACGGCGTCGGCTGGACCTTGGCCAGCGTCCCCGTGGACAGGGTCGCGGCGCTGGTCGGGCAGGTGACGCCTGCCTTCTTCGCCGCCGTGCAGACGGATCGCGCTGCGATACGACGGTACCTCCTCAGCATTACGGAAGGCATCGCGCTGATCACATTCCCCCTCGCCCTCGGGCTCGCCCTGGTGGCTCGGGATTTCATTCTGGTGGTGCTCGGCTCCAAGTGGGAGCCGACTATCGCGCCGCTACAGTTGCTCGCCGCCTATGCGGCCTTCCGCTCGATCACGCCGCTCTTACCCCAGGTGCTCCAGATCATCAGGGACGCGAGGTTCGAGATGTGGAGAATGGTCGCCGCAGCCTTGGTGATGCCCACCAGCTTCTACTTCAGCGGGCAGCGGTGGGGGACCGTGGGCCTGGCGACGGCATGGGTGCTCGTCGATCCCCTCATCGCCGTCCCGCTGTACCGGCGCGTGTTCTCCAAGATCGAGCTATCCCCCAAGGCATACCTCCTGGCCCTGTGGCCGGCCCTGAGCGGGACGGCCGTGATGGCAGCAGTCGTGCTCGGGGTCGGAGTATTCAGCGGCAGCGAGCAGACCCCGGGCCTGCGGTTGGCTGCGCAAGTCGGAGCGGGAGCGATCAGTTATGGGCTCGCCTGTCTGGTACTGCACCGGGGGCGCCTCAAGGCATTCCGCGAGCTCGTCATCGGGGCGCGCCGGGGATCCGAGGGGCGCGGGTGAGCGACGTCCGCCGGCTGTTGGTGATCACCTACTATTTCGGCCCCGACGGCCCCGTCGGAGGCCTGCGCTGGGCGGGCATCACGAAATACCTCGCCCGGCTGGGCTGGGAGGTCTCCGTGATCACCGCCGCGCCACCCGGCGGGAATGGCACCTCGGGTGACACATATGTGGAGTGGTGTCCGCGCTTCTGGACGTTCCTCGACGGTTGCCGGCTGCTCCGCCGGCTCGCCTTTGGGCGGTCGCACGGGTCGTTCGCGAACGGGTCGCGTGTTGCGCCTGCGGCGGAGCTCCCTGGTCTGCTCCGCCAGCTGCGTCGGGAGATGGCGGCGTTGTTGACCTTTCCGGACGAGAGCCGCGGGTGGGTGTTCCGGGCCGCGCTGCGCGCGCGCGCGGCGATCCGGCGGTTCCGGCCTGAGGTGGTCGTAAGTAGCGGCCCGCCGCACGCCGCCCATCTCGTGGCAGGGATGGCTACCATCGGAAGCGCGGCACGCTGGTGGATCGACCTACGCGATCCATGGGCGGGACCGCATACGAAGGCCTGGGACGCGGACCCGAGAGTCGCGTCCAAGATCTCTCGGGCGCTCTCCCGGCCGTTGGAACGCGTCAGCTTCGGAACGGCGCACGGGGTCATTGTGAACACGCACCAGCTCGCCGAGGCGCTCGCGCCGAGGTACCCGGCCGTGCCCGTCGCGTGGGTTCCCAATGGCGTCGATCCGGAATGCCTGCCGCCACTCGCGCGCTCGCGCTATCCGGGGTTGGGCCTCGCGTACGCTGGCACGCTGTACGGAAGCCGCGATCTCGGGCCCGTGGTGCGGGCGCTGCGGAGATTCCTTGAGCGTCACCCGGAAGCGGCCCACGCCGGCTCCAAGCTACGAATTGCCGGTCTGGCCGAGCTTCGCCATGCTCGGGCTTTCAACGACGCAGTTGCCGCGGCAGGGATGGAGCAGTACGTAGAGCTGCTAGGCCCGCTACCCCGCGCCGAGGCACTCGATGTGGTATGCCGTTCGGGCCTGGCGGTGGTTCTGGCGCAGGAGCAAGAGCTGCAGATCCCCGCCAAGCTCTATGAATCGGTCGCGATGGGCATCCCCACGCTGGTCGTGGCGCCCGCAGACAGCGCCGCGGCGGTCGAGGGAGAGCGCGTCGGGGCTGTGGTTCGCGATGCCGCCGATATCGAGGGAATTGCGTGCATGCTCGAGCGACTCTGGCGGGACGGCTCGCAAGAGCGATTGTGCCCCGTGCCAATCACATACGAGGCCATCGCACCCATGGTTGACAAGGTCCTGCAACAACGGCGTCGTCGTCCAGACCCCCAGCGTCCTCGACCTCGCCGCTGAATGGAGCGCAGCGGCCTCGCCCCGTCTTCATGAGGACGAACACGTTGAAGGTCGGTCCGGTGACGGGTGCCGGTTGCGCCGTGGCAATCCCGATCGGGCTCGGGGGCGTGATGCTCACCATGGGCAGGTCGAGCGGGCCGCCTGTGTAAATGCCGCTGGCGACCGGGGGGCCGTAGAAGTCTTCGGCATTCTGCACCACGTAGCGGTCACCCATATTGAGGATCCCAGAGACGTCCAAACCGATCGTACTCTGCTGCGCCCAATTATAGACGATGATGTTGGCCCGACCCGGCTCATACTGGTTGGGGCGCACGGCGATCTTGACCCCCGTGGGGGCGCTACCAGCATACGTACCCGGATCGGCGAACCCCGTCTGCGTCCGCCAGCCGTCGAAGGTGGTGGCGCTGTTGCTATCGTGGCGCCACGCCACGGCTGTGGGGTTGCCAAAGAACGTATTGTCGCTCCACCCCTGGTCGCTGACTGTCCCAAGGGTCCACACCATCCCGCCGCCGGTAAAGTTGTATACCGTGTTCCCCGTGACGGTGGCTGTGGCCCAAGCGCCCATCTGCCACCACCCGCCGACGAAGTAGTTGTTGGTGCAGACAAGATCTTGGTTCGTCACGACGTTGCTGCCAATGTCGGCGGTCTGCGCCGGGACGTTGCCTCCGGGATCGCTGTTGTTCGTCCGGTACGTGTAATTCTCATTCACGGTGATTCCCGACGCGGGAAATAGGCCGCCGACGAGAATGTCGGTATCCCACGGCACGCCCCAGACGTAGTTGTTGAACGCGACGTTGCCTTCGAGATCGATGTTCTGGACATGCGGTCCGTCGTTGGCGTAGCAGTGAAAACCAGACGCCCAATTATCGAAGACGATGTTGTCTTTCAAGAGCAACGTGGCCGTCCCACTCTTGCAGTAGATCCCGTGAGTCAGATTGTCGGTGCGTCCGTTGTTGTACACGACGGAACCGTTGACCTCCGCCCCAGTTGCCTGCGGCCAGATGAAAATTCCGTCGTCAGTCGCGTCATGGACGATCAAATTGATGAGCTTCGTCCCAGGCCCTTGGACGTTGACGCCGTGGAGGGCGTCGTGCTGCGGCGCGGGGTGCGTGACCTCAAATCCCCAAAACCAAGTGTACGCGCCGGTCACCAAGAGGGTGTTCGTCACCGTCGCCCGCTCGCCAGGATACTGGCGCACCACGATGGGAGCGTTGGGCGTACCCATCAGCGTACTCGCGAACCCCCTCGGGTCTACCGGGTTCGTATACGTTCCGCCGCGCAACCAGATCGTGCTGCCCGGCGTCACCGCGGCCGGGCCGCTCAGCGCCGTTGCCAGGTCCCACGGATTCGCGAACGAGCCGTCGCCGGAGGGAGAACCGGTCGGCGAGGCGTAGAATGCCAAGCCTGGATCGGAGGAGATGTTAGCTCGGAGTGCTGTCGCAGCACGACCGCCGCCCGGTCCAGCCGCGTCTTGCGGCGCGCAGGCGGCAACCATGAGGAGGAACGTGAACGCGACCCGCACCGAGCCCGGCTCGATGCGAGGCGGCGTCGAGGCCCTAAGGAAGGGCATAGCGCCCCGGCCTGAAGCAAGTTCCGCACCTGTTCGGCGCATCGCTCCCGACGCGCGGATGCGCGAGTACAAGCGTCTGTTAAGCCGCCACTTGCCCACCGTGCGGCGTTGCAGCGTTACCGCCACAGCGGTGTGCGGAGCGCCCTCCGGCCGCAACACAGTGTCGCGACCGGGCCCGCAGCGGGCACCGTCGCTCAGTAGGGCTGGATATCGTGCCAGGGATCGGGTTCGGCCACGTGAACCACCTGCCGTGCGGCCTCAGGATCGACGCGATGAGGCGGGGACCCTTCGGTCACTCAACGACCGACTAGCCATGCCTGGTTGACCGCATTGACGCGCGGTGGCTTGTGCCGGAACCGCGCCGCCAGTGGCAGACCGGCTTCCAGCGCGGCTATGCTCCGCGCGTCGGGCTCCGAAGCCTCCCAGACGATGGTGGTAACACCAGACGCATCGAGCAGGGCCTTGAACTCGTCCACACGCAGGCGATTGTGGAACGCGAAGCGATTCCCCGTCAGACGAATCCACGCGGCGTCGTCGTACTGGAGGAAGTTGACGAACGTGATCGACGGGTCGCTGTGCGCCAAGTGGTCCGAGAAGTCGATGCAGTGGACCAGGCGGCCGTGTGGCCGGAGCACCCGCCGGGCTTCGTGGAGAATGGCGATCACGGTGTCGGGCGGGATGTGCTCGAGCACCGTGAACGACACGTGCGCATCGACGCTCTGGTCCGCAAGCGGGAGTCGCGCCGCGTCGGCCGGCGCCAGATACTCGATGCCGGTCAGGCGCAGCAGTTGGGCGCCTGTGCCCCGGAACGCAAGGAGCTGGTCGAACCGGCGGCGGAACCGGGCGCTCGCAGCGTGGTTGCCGAAGAGGGTCACGAATCGCTCCGGTGCGGCTCGGAGGGCGCTCAGGTCCTTCTGCACGAGCGCGAGCCGGAGATAGCGGTGGATATCAACCGTCACCACGCGCTCCGCACCGAGGAGCCACAGGGCCAGCGGTACGTTTAGCCGCCAGCCGGTGCCGACCTCGAGTACGGTGCTGCCCACCAGCGAACATCCCTGTGCCTCGAGGCGCCGGGTCATCTCGAGCGCGGCGCGGAAGCGGTCTTCGGGATCGACGTGGCGGAGTCCACCGACTGTGCGCTGCAGCGCGTAGTACAGGCGGCCGCCGATCGACGAGGGCAAGTTCGCCACTGCCCGCTGGATCGCGGCCTTCTGACGCCAGGTCACTCGTGGAACCCACATCGTAGCAAGGTTCAGCCGTCGTCGCTCAGCGAGCAAGGCACCCGTGAGTGGTGGATATCGTGCCACAACTCGAATTCGGCTACGTGGAACAGCTGCAGCGCCGCCTCGGGCTCGATGCTATGGTTGTTCTGCAGGACGCGCAACATTGCCTCCACGTTGTAGATTCCGCGTTCTCGCGCGGCCCGACTGGTCAAGATGTCACGCACCGGCTCGGCGAGTACGCCGGTCACCCACAGGTGCAGCGACGTTGGGAATCCCATCTTCTCCACCCGGTTCCTCACCGAGTCCGGGATGCGGCCGCGCAGGCTCCTGCGAAGCAGAGGCTTATTCCACACGCCTTGCATCTTACGATCGGCGGGCACCCGGAACGCGAGGGAGACGAGGCGGTAATCCATGAACGGCAAACGGGCTTCCACGCCGTGGGCCATCGAGTTGCGATCTTCCAGACGCAGATAGTGTGGTAAGCGAGCCCGTTCAACGGAGCGTCTCAGTACGGCGTTCAAGTCGAGGTCCTCGTAGCCCGCGTCGTTCGGACCCCGACGTTCGAAGAGCGACGGGGCAAACCAGCGCTGCTTGCGGCGCCGACCGTCCTGCCGGCGCACTAGGCTGCGATACGACTCAAAACGCCGCAGCTGACGGTGGAACACGCGGGCGAGGGAGCGCAAGAACAGTCGCCCGGCACTGGTCCCGTACCCGGCGGCGTATTCTTGCATCTCGTGCCATGCTCGAGTGACTTGCGCGGTGCGGAGCAGCGTGTACCAATAGTCGTGGAAGTAGCTCGGATAGCCCGCCAATACCTCATCCGATCCCTGACCGTTCAACACCACTTTGACGCCGTTGCCCGCTGCCAGTTTCATGAGGTGGAAGCCGGCGATTGGCGCCCCCGAGATGATCGGCTCATCCTGGAACCGCAACACCTCCGCCAGGCTATCCCACATCGCCGCTGGGGTGAGCGATATGCGTCGCAACAGGGCGCCGGTCTGCGCGAGGGTGTCGGCAATGTACACGCGTTCATCGAACGCGGACTCGTGATAGCAAAAGGCAAGCAGTGGCGCCGCCTGACCGCGGTTTCGCGCCATGGCACAAATGACCGCCGTGGAGTCGAGCCCCCCGGACAAACAGACCCCCACGGGAACGTCGCTGCGCAGCCGGACTCGCACGGCGTCTTCGAGCAGCTCTGCCAATGTCTCTTCGATATCCGCAGCCGACTCCGGCTCGACGGCTGGGAGAGACCAGTAGGTCCACTGTCGCCACCGGCCGTCGAGCCGGAGCTCGAAAGCGCATCCCGGCGGGACCTGCTCAATGCCCGCGTAAAAAGTCGCCGGGGTCTCATCCAGCTTGCCGTCGATCAGAAAGTCCGCAGCGACCTGCCAGTTTGTGTCTCGTGCATAGTCGCCCGAAGCCAGTATGGCCTTTATCTCGGAGGCGAGGAGCCAGCAATCCCGTCCGCGGTGCACGAAGAGGGGCTTCACCCCGAAGCGGTCGCGCGCTCCGAAGAGCACGCCGTGGCGGCGGTCGTGGATGACGAACGCCCACATCCCGTTCAGCTTGGCAAGGCATTCCGCGCCCCAGTGGCGGTAAGCCGCCAGCAACACTTCGGTGTCGCTGGTCGATCGGAAGCAGTATCCGGCGGCCCGCAACTCGTCGCGCAACTCGATGTAGTTGTAGATCTCACCATTGAACACGACGACAAGCTGGCCATCCTCCGAGCACATCGGCTGATGGCCGGCGGGGCTCAGGTCAAGGATGGACAGTCTACGAAACCCGAAGCCCACTTGGTGGTCGAGGTACAGGCCGGAATCGTCCGGGCCCCGGTGGGCGATGCTCTGCGCCATCCGGGTCAGGATCGCCGCGTCTGCCTGTCGACCGGCGAGACCGAGCATCACTACAAGGCCGCACATATTCAGGACACCTTTCCGATTCCCGTCGGGTCGTCCTATGGCATGAACAATGCCAAGCGCTTCGTGAGTCTCGACGCCCCGACCGCCGGTGTTCCGCGCTCCACGGTCTCGTCTCAACTCCGGCGACCGCCTCGGCGGACAGTGCTGTGGCGGCGACGCAGCACTGGGCTGGTGAGCACGCGTCTTGCAAACCTCTCGTTGCCGTAGACCGGAGGCCATGCGTTAGCACACTCACCACAAGACGGCCACGCCTCTGACCGCGGTCCGCACGGGATTGAGGACGGAAGCGAGCGTAAAGTGACGCGTTCGGGATCGATCGAGGCCTCACGGACCATACAGACGACACGGACCACTGAGCCACGACAAGGCGAAAACCGCCCACCGGCGGCCGGGCGGGACTCCCTGAAGGTCGTCCACATCGCCGCTCCAGGGCCGATCGGGTTGGGGGGGGCGGAAAGCGTCCTTGTCGGGCTCGCCCTCGGGCTCCATCGGAGGGGAGCGGATGTGAGTGTTGCGG
>WNGI01004358.1_pt1 | contig 12659 bp, 6 predicted proteins | sample 5400621 | NCBI WGS metagenome assembly WNGI01 (sample SAMN13153374, study PRJNA577476) | soil metagenome | isolation source: 20 cm soil or saprolite under Garry oak tree replicate 1 | place: USA:California | collected 2016-06-15 | reverse complement strand
GTGATATCCTGGACCTGGTCCTGGGTGATAATCCCGCCGATGATCGTAGTCTGCCAGTTATCATTAGAGGCAATCAGCGCTCCGGTGCCATCGTGCAGTTCCAATGTGGGATCAGCCATTGGATTTGGAACGCCATACTGACTGAGCTCAGGGCCAATGGCGCGAATAATTACCCTTTTAGGGGTCGTGCCTTGCACGATAAACCCGCCAATCATCACGTTGTCGCCGGTCTGAACAAAAGCGCGCGTGGAGATGTTGCCGAGCTGTGGGCGGTTGGTTGTCCCGTTGAGCCGGTACATCTGATCCGGCTCCGACGGGTCGATGCTGCAAATTGCTCCCCGGCGGCTCCAACTCAGGCAGCCCGCCCCGAGGCCGCCACCAGGATTCCGCCAGACGGCAGGGTTATACGATGTGACCGTGCGATTGCTCCAGCCCCATTCGCCCTGCGTGCCGTAAGTCATGTTGGCTTGGATCTCAACCCAGTACGTACCGGCAGTGAGTACTGCAGGAGTGGGCAGGTTTACGGTGAACGTGCTTCCGTTTTGCTGGACTGGCTGATGAGTCGTGCTGTAAACCTGCGCCCCAGGAAAGCCTGCGTTGTCGGCATAAAAAAATACATTCCAATCGATTGCCGGTCCCGACCCGTTGAAATACACGCCATCCGCGTCGATCGACTGCACATTCCAAGTTTGTCCTGCCGGCACGACAAAGTCGTCCGCCAGATCGGCGTTGGACGTAGGAAAATCGGTGAACGTGGCGGACACGGTGACGTCTTCTCCGGCGTTATTGTACTGGTCATAGAGGGCTGTCTGCGGCGCTCTCGACAGCGGTGGAGCGAGCATAATGTGTGCGCCAAGTCTGCCACTGGTGAGCTGAGGAACAGCAGGTAGGCTTGACGTTGGCTTGGCGGTATCTCTGTTGGTCACGTTTCGTTGCGCCAGCACGAATGGAATTGCCGAGACACCAAGCAGCAGAACCAGATAAAATGCACCTCGAAGCAGATAGGCTTTAACGGCCGGACGAATTTGTTTTTTCATATCGCTGTTCTGTGTTCGAAAACAGGGCTAGACGTAGCGCACGCGCTGAGTAATCGCTGCCATGAGTATGAGCACTGGTATCGCTTACCAAGAACAACAGTAGCAAGAAGAGCCCTCAATTGCGTAAAACCCTAATTACCAAATTGAGTGCCGAAACTAGAACTGGCGGCACAACCTGTCAACAAAACATGCTGGCGCGCAAAACAAAGATAGCGCAACGCCGGTCCTTTGAATACTTCCGGTGATTTAGCAACGTTGACGCCTTGGGATGATGAGCTAATTAACGCCAGATGGAACAGCAGCCGGCGCGCTCTGAATACAAGAAGGTTTGGTCGGGGCTTTCAACTACCGAAGATCAGGCAAAATTACACATCATCGGTGTGACCGAAGAAGACGCGCTGCGATCGACTGGTGAGCAAACTTTGAAGTTTCTTCAGGAAAGCGTGGGTATTCGAAAGGATGATGTTGTTCTTGAAATCGGGTGCGGAATCGGACGCGTCGGCAAGTTGGTGGCGCCGCTCTGCCGAAAATGGATCGGGTGCGATGTCGCCTCGAATATGCTCGGCCTCGCAGCGGAACGACTACGCGGTTTGCCCAACGTCGAGCTAAGGGAGATATCCGGCTACAATCTGAGCGGTGTTGCGGATGCTGCTGTGGATGTTGTTTATTGCACAGTGGTCTTCATGCATCTCGAGCCATGGGACCGGCATAATTATGTTTTGGAAGCATTTCGTGTGCTACGCCCCAACGGTCGAATCTATGTCGATAACATAAATCTTTGCTCCGATGGAGGCTGGAAAGTGTTCGAAACCCATCGTGCGTTCTCGCCCACGAATCGCCCGCCCCACATGACGCAGAACTCCACGCCACAAGAGATCGAGACCTACCTGAGCCGCGCGGGCTTCGGTGACGTGCGAATTCGTACGGATGATGACTGGATCCGGGCTTCGGCGGTAAAGCCCCGGCAGGTACGGTTCATGAAATAGCCGCTTGTCTAGGAGCTCGCAGATTTAGAGCTCCGGAGCGTTGCTCTGGATTTCGCAGAGCAACTTACCCGAAACATTAGCTTGATTCACATTTCGCTCGCGCCTGCATTTCCACAAAAAGGGGCAAATCTTCATTCGCTTCTTTGAAGGTGGGGAAGTGCAGCTGCGGATCAATGCCTTCAGTTTTAATGCGCAGGTCGCCAGCGGATTCCAAACGTTCGGCATCGCCCTGCAGCTCGATTTCGTTCCAATGATTTCGTGCGGGGAACTCCAAGAAATTTCGCTTCTCGTCAGCAACACGCAACGATGCGATCTCGATCAGGCGAAGCTGCGGCCCGGAAAAATCGACTCGAACATTACGCACGCACGCGTCTGATGGGAGACCAATCCAAACCTTCCGCCAGCGATCGCGATCGAGAAATGAACAAACCGATTGCTCTTCCCGGTACGTTTGATCGACCGCAAAGAAAACCTGTATCCAGCAGTCGATATTCTTGAGAGGTGGACGAATACGGCGCTTTGACCAGCGATAAATCCGCTCTCGGAATTTCTGCCCACCCTCACGTTTTCGTACGATAAGAATCGACTCGTGCCATTGATTGCTGTCCGCGTCGTACTTAGGTGAATCACTTGTTTGGGTCCAAGCTTCCAATACTTCGAGGCCAGCATATCGGGCGATAGCGAGCATGCCATCACAGTTCATCCGCCAACAATCGAGTGGATATCGGTGAACAGGTCCGGTCCAAGGAGCGATAAGGCAACAAAGACCGTTTGGTTTCAGAACTCGTTCTATTTCCCCGGCGGTCTCCCAAAAAAACTCGGTGTGCTCAAACGTTTGGCCGGAGATCAGCACGTCAACGCTATTAGACTTTAGCTCCCGCCAGTTGTACGGATCGCGGATGATTAGTTCGACATTCTTCCCCGGTACGATATCGACGCCGACATATCGCCACGGAGGACGGGCAAATATTGCTCGATAACTTCCCCGAATATCCTGACTGCCGAGATCGACAATAACAAGCGGCTTGGTTGCGTGCGGATCGAGGTACCTGCGGCGAAAAGCCGTCATTTTGTCGATTGAGCTCGTATGCACGTTGCCTAATCAATCGTGCAGAGCGTTTGTCTGGCAACCGCCTTGAATGAGTATTTCGTGCGGCGTGCCTATCCAGGCGGACTTGGCGCGGCCTCGCTTTCGCTTTGCTGCGACGATGGCCATTCTAAGGTGATCTAGATCATGACCGGAAATTTTTTTACCGGCGCCATATCTGTGCATCGGATGCATTGATCTCGTTTGCGTCGTCGTGCTCGGCGAGCGCGCCGAGTTCGTGCCGGCAGATGCCAAAGATTTTCTCGCGCAAGGGATAGCGATCTAGCAGCGATTGGTAGCGCTCGTGCAAAACGCCCACCAGCTCCGCCTCGAACAGATTGGTGGTGTTGCTCATTGATTTGTCGTGATGGCGATAGAAACAGAGCGTGTTGGGTACGAAGCCAACCGACAATCCGCGAGCGGCAAACCGCAGCCACATTTCATAATCTTCCCAACCGAACCAACCGATCTGGCTTAGCGTACAATCATAACCGCCAAGCTCGAGCAAGGTGGCGCGGCGGAATAGGGCCATGGCGTCGATATACGGGGCCTGCACAAGAATTTCCGGGTCCCAATCGTAGTAGGATAGAAGGCCGAGCGCGTTTTCGGGTGAACCACGAAACCGGCAGAGCAAACTATACGCGGCGGCGTGCTGTCCGCGCTCAATCTCCTCAAATAACAATCGTAGCCCACGTGGTGTGATGAGATTGTCCGCATCCATCATGAACACGTAAGGCGCGCGCGCAATCTGCGTACCTGTGTTGCGTGCATCAGCCAGGCCGGTGTTGAGGTACTTTTGGACAACCCGCACCGGTCGGCCGAGGCCCACCTGCACTCTGCGCGCAGTCGCCAACGAGCGATCCGTGGACGCATCGTCGACGATCACGATCTCAATTGGAGCTGAAAGTTGAGCCGCAGCCCGGTCGATCGATTCCATGCATCCGTCGATGAACTGCTCGTAGTTGTAGAGCGTAATGATTACCGAAATCTGCGGTGCCAGCGAGCCGCTGAACGCCGCATTATCATGCAACGCCCATACTTTCTCTCCACGTTTCCGTCGGCTCACCTGCTCTTGCAAGCGCTGTTGGTAGGCAGCGCGTTTTTCAACCACGGCGGACCGCGCCTGACTTAGGCTTTTCGTCAAAACATTCGGCGTTTCCGGTGATGAGTGAACCATCTTCTCCGAACGAGACAGCATTTTTCGTACGTCGCTCTGAAGCGCCTTCCAGAGGTCGCCGCAGCCAGTTTGCTTCGGCGATTTAGCCAGTGCCAACGGTAGATCGGCTGGGGCGGGATCATCGCCAAGCTCAGCCGGCCGCATGCTAAAATTCGAAGTGTCGTCGCTCATCAATTCCAGCAAGAACTTCCTGCAGCCGTGCGATTGTCGTAGCGAATCGTACAGAAAATCGTGACCCGCGCCTGCGATGCGCGCGCATTCGCTCGGATGCTCGAGGTAAAACCGGCACGCATCGATCAACTCGTCCTTTTCCACCATCACGAAGTGTCGGTTGGGAATTAGCGGGCCGAAACCCACGCACGTTTCGCTGATAATGCAGCAGCCATTGGCCAGGCCGAGCAGCATGCGGTGCCACTCGAAATATCGCTGACCGGAATAGTGCAGGTTGAGCAGTATGCGGGAGTTCGCAAGTAACGCGTTCCGTTCAGACGTGGAGAGATAGCTGCGGGAGGATTCGGTTTTGGCAAAACCGAGCGGCACAAACCGCAGATGACAATTGTGTTGGCTAAAGAAACTCGCGTGGCGGGAGAAGAAAAGATCGCGCCGCGGAGTGAGCGACCCGAGGAAAGTGATGTCGACCTGCCTCTCGGGAAGCGACTGTTGGTTCCGGCTGGCAAGAATTTCGTGAAAGCCAAGCTCGAAGTGATGAGTTCTGACTCCCAGCTGGCGATATGCCCTAACACCGACAGCGTTGATATCAGCGGTAGCACGCGCGTAGCGTGCCCAGCGGAGATTCTGACGGAACCAGCTCGTATCCGGCTGCTCGGTGCAGAGGAGAACCACGTTTCTAGTCAGCTCGCGCGCCTCTCTCGGCGAAATGCTTTCCAGCAGGAACAAATTGTAATATTCGTGCGGAGTCAGTACGATTTGTAGCACGTCGTCACTCGACGATCGCGGCTTCTGGTCAAGGACCAGCGCCGCCTCGAGGCCAAGCTCACGAAATCCAGCCACAATGAGCTCACCTAGCTCGCGAATAAAAAGGTTCGATTTAGCGGTGGCGTACACGATCACGCGCCGAACGTGAACACGCGCGCTTTCGTCTCGCACGGGCACCTGGGCGACGCGGCAATTGGAAGCAGCAACAGAGCGATGTCGATGATGTTGAATCCGCGTGCGTAGGTGCTCGTGGAGATTGGTCAAACCGAGCCTCAGAAGAAAATCGAGCGGCACCGCTTTGATCTCGGCATCGAAAAAGGTGCGCCAGCATTTGCGCGCGTCCTGTACCTGGAACAGCAGGTGATTAGCTCCAACGCGCAAGGGAACATTGATATAGAACCCACTGGATTCGGCTGCGGGTATCGCCGGGAAAGCCGCTCCGATATCGGGTCGGCTACGTTTGCGCCGCGCCCGGACGACATGGCGTGGCCGCAGACGTTTGGTGGCAATTACCCGAATACCGTTGATCGGTTCCCCGCTCGTGTCGACCAGCCACCCGTTTATCGGTCGCGTCCGGCTCAAAACGAGCGGTTCGAACGGCTCGTCAAATCCAAAAGCAAATTCTTCCGCTGTTCTCCCTTCAGCCGCCATCATTAAGATTTTCCCTTTTGCTCTTCGCTTTATTGGCGCGATCAAAATCTTTCCATGGCGCGTGCAAGCGGGGTGGAAACGCCAGGGTGAACAGCTCGTCAGTCAGATCGAGATTCGGATTGTAGAAAGGATCGTCATGCAAGGGTTCGCGCCAGCGTTGCTGCATGTATCGAAGTTCTTGATGAAACCGATCCTGTTTCTCCTCAGTATCTTCGAGCCCACGTGAACTCGATTCCCGATGAATGAGTTTCGCATGCGGGGTCCACACCACCCTTAGGTTCAATTCGCGTATACGCAGGCAAAAATCGATGTCATTGAATGCAATGCTGAGATCACGCTCATTTAGCCCGCCGAGCTGCGCGTACACTTCCGCCCGCACAGCAAGGCAGGCGCCTGTAACCGCAGCGACATTTCGAACGAGTTGTAGTTGCGAAAAATAGCCGGAATCGCTACGGCGCCGCCGGAAGTAAGGATAATTGCCAATGCGCTCTGGACTTAGAAGAACACCCGCGTGTTGTAGTTGCCCATCTGGAAACCATAAGCTCGCCCCTACTGCACCGACTTCTGGTCGCATCACCTGGCTCACTAATTCCGATAACCAACCAGTCTCGATAACTTCGACGTCATCGTTCAACAGCACTAGAACCTGGCCACGCGCAGCCGCCGCGCCGCAGTTGCAAAGTTTGCTGTAGTTGAAATTTCCGGCGGCGGAGATAACACGAATGCGCTCGTCTCTTGCAACCTCTTGAAGTAATTCGCAGGTCGATGGCTCTGAGCTGCTGTTATCCGCGATGACAATTTCATAGAACTCGTAGTCGGTTTTTTCTTTGATGCTGCGAAGACATTTCTCCAGCAGGCTGGCTTGATCACGAGTCGGAATAATGATGGAGGCTAGCTGGGCAGGTATCGCGTACCGCACTCGCTGGAACTCTCCTTGCCTTGAAACTACCGCAGCAATGCGGCGTCTCTGCAAATAGTCTTCCACCGCGCGGGTGCGCGCGTCGAGCGCATACGGTTTCGCAGTCACCGCCTCCGCCGTGCTGTGCGGCGTCGCGCGCCAGTGATAGAGTAGCCACGGGATGCGTTTGATTTGCGATTCATCAATTCGCTCAACGCACCGCAGCATAAAGTCGTGGTCCTGCGCTCCATCGTACTCGGAACGAAATCCGCCCGCGTCGCGGGCCAAACTGGCATGCACGATTGCTGGGTGAGCTGCGTAGTTTTGGACAAGAAAGAGATCGGGGTCCCATTGTGGCTTGAAATAAGGGCTAAATCGGCGGCCATTCTCGTCGATTTTATCTTCATCACCATAAATCAGCTTCAGATCTGGGTGCCGGTTAATCGCTACAGCAGCGAAGTAGAGCGTATGTAGCGCCAACTCGTCGTCGTGATCGAGCAGGGCGATGAAATCGCCGGTGGCCATATGCAGCGCGTCGTTCGAAGCAGCCGAAATGTGACCGCGCTTGCGGCGACGCTGGATTTTCATTCGCGGTTCACGCTGCGCGGCGCTTTGCAACAGACGCCAAACAGCTGGATCTTCCGAAGCATCATCGACGGCGCAGATTTCCCAGTCGGGATAAAGCTGTCCTCGCACCGAGCGTATTGCGGCGCGGAGGAAACGCAGATCGGAATTATAGCACGGTATCAATACAGAAAACCGGGGTCTCTTGTCGAAGCTGCGGATGTGGCGCCGAATTGCCGAACGATCCTGCGCGTCCAGTCTATCGTACAGGCGGAGCCAATAGTCGTAGTGGTTTGCTTTCCCGAAACGATTTTCGCCACGGCGCCAAAAAAATGGACGGCGAATTCGGTGAGCGAAAAAAGGCTCCCACCGGTCGCCGGAAGACGCTTCCAGCAAAAGTAAACTTCTTCCCCGCCGGGGCATGATTGTGACCGAAAAGCCACTGTGCAATGCTCCGGTGATGTCGCCGTATGCTGCCTTTACCTCCGGACGCTTGATTCCCGTCTGTGCCTCCCATTTGCGGTGGGCAATGCGCGCGCGCACCGCTTTGATGGATTTTCCGTGCAGAGCCACACACCAACCCACGAGACGCTGGGTTTTAGGTACACGCGACCAGTCACAGCGAGGTTCAAGCCAAAAAACAAACCGCGATACGATGTCGCGCCGATTGACGTCGAAGAGTTCTGCGTCGTGAAGTGGCGGACGATCTTTTCTCGCGGCCCTAGATTGCCTTATGACTTCCTGTTGCAGGAATGAGCGCCACTCGCCGCGGACATCCCTCACTTCCAACGCGAGCGTGCTGCGACCAAACGGCAACTTCGCTGTCACAGCGAAACCTGCACAATGCGCATATCGGGAGTTGGGAAAGCTTCCACGTAGATCGCTTCGTTGTATCCCGTAGGTGCCACGATAGATTTTGCGGCCCACGCGCGCGCGGAAACCGGTTATTGGTTCTTCCTCTCGATCGATGCACCAGCCGCAGATTGGAAGCTCGCCTTCGAGGTTGTCCCAATTCAACGGTCGATCGAGCCACCAATAGAAGCGATCGGCGCCGGCAACTTGCGCGTGGCTGCGACGCTGACGGCGTTCAAGGCCGGAAAGGAAGATCGGTCCAACAACCTTCTTCTGCCAAACGGTGCAATAGCCATCTGTGCCGTTAGTCGCCTCGATGCTCAACGGCCACTCTCCTCGTGGCAATCTGACTTCAAATGAAAAGCCGCAGCGGATCTGATCGGCGCTTACCCCGCAGTGCTGAATAACATCGTGTCGATCATGGAAGAGTCGCGTTTCAAAAACCTGTCCGCGGATCGTCGCACGGATTGCTTGCAACGGCGGTCCACTTCTCCAGACACACCAACCCGCCAACGTTACCCATCGCGTTTTCCTGTTCCACGTTTGCGGGGCATCCAACCAGAAGATTACATTGCCGTTCACCGCCGACGGCTTGTTTGAAACGAGGGACTGAGCCACGCGCTCAAACTATCGTTTGCGCGCGATTAGCTCAAACCCCGCGGCAATCTTGCCTTGACCTGACTGCGGCAAGCTCTGTAGAAGGTCGAACCCATCCGGGCGGTGCCCGGTTCCTGCCCAGAAATCGGCCCATTCGCCTAGCGTGGTGTTCCTCAGACGCATCATTTTCTCCAAAGCGGCACCCCCCTCTTTGGCCGTGTTGATCACGCTGGACATTAGATACGCGAGCATCATGCCCGGACCGAAATTTCCACTTACATGACAGCGCTCAACCTCGAAGCTGGAAAACCACTTGCGAAGGCCGAACTCGGTAGCGTTAAAATAGTGCTGTGGAGCTTCGTGTACCGCCTGCAGAAAGGCGCTGTGAATGGCGACCGATCCGCCAGGCTTTAGCACGCGTAGGATTTCAGCCGCCGCTTTTTGCGGCTCAGCCAGATGCTCGAACACGTTGAAGGCAAAAACACGATCAAAGCTGTTATCGCGAAAAGGCAACGAGTGCGCGTCGCCTACCACGTCAGTGTGGCGAAAGGGCTGACGCTCGAATTCAATGCAGTTCGGATAGGGCTGCGCCGATCCTCCGGCGCCGATGTGGAGAACGAAATCTTTTCCCTCGCGAAGAATTGTCTCGAATTCCGCACCAATCGGGTTGCTCCTGTGGTTTTCCGGTGGGAGCGTTACCGGCTCCTTGAGAAAAACAGGTATATGTCCGTGAAGTTTGAAGACGGCGCTGCACCGCGCACACGTGACACTTGTTGAGTCGTTCCGGAGGTCACCGCTGCAAACTGGGCACGCGAGCACCGCTGCCAGGCCTGTTTCGGTTCGCTCGGATAACATGAGACAAGTAAGTTAGGGGAATTAACTTACGAAGCAAGCCGGTGACTGTTAACGGCAGATTGCGACCGAAGCAGCAAGCTGCAAAGGCGCGATAATCAGTAACATCAGCCTTCCTATCGTTGCTCGCTGCGACGAGTCTTAGTTGACTCGACTACTGCGCTTTGTTGCACGCGTGTCTCCCTTGCTGCCGTTCGAAGCAAATTATTGGGAACCTCGGCGTCTTTTTACTGTAGAACATACTGGGAGGACAAAGTGCGCCACAATTTTCACCGCCCAGTCTTTGGCCTGCTCTTGTACCTCATACTTGTCACCACTGGCCGGACTCAAAATGGTTATAGCTGGCAACTAGGCGCCCAAATGCCTGGCCCCCGACAGGAACTCGCCACGGGGGCGCTAAATGGAAACATGTACGTCCTGGGTGGTTTCGATGCAGAGGGGCATTCCACGGACACGGTGCTAGTCTATAATCCAACTACAGACACATGGACCCTGGCGCATCCGCTTCCATACGGAGTTAATCACAACAGCGCGGCTGTGGCAGGAGGAGCGCTTTATAGTTTTGGTGCCGGAGGGGGCGAGCTGTTTGTTTACAATCAGAACACCAACTCCTGGGCTGCAAGAGCTTCCAGTCACTACGTCCATAGCCAGACTGCGGCGGTCGGGGTGATCGATAATAAGATTTATGTCGCCGGCGGCACGGGTACTCCGAGCCAGCGCGAACTGGAGGTGTACGATCCGGTCGCAAATACATGGACAGTCAAAGCGCCCATGAGCGTCCCGCGCAATCACACCGCTGGCGGGGTGATCGAAGGGAAATTTTATGTTGTAGGTGGACGGGCTAGCGATTTTTCAGGTTCAACAGACGCGCTTGAGGTTTACAATCCGCAGACCAATAGCTGGTCGACTCTTCCACCGATGCCAACTGCTCGTTCCGGGCTTGCGGCTGCGGTGGTGGATAATGAGCTTTGGGTTTTCGGCGGGGAGGACGTCCTCGAGTTCGTTGTGCATGCAGAGGTGGAAGTCTATAATCCTGTTACTAATAGTTGGCGTCAGCTACCCAACATGCCTGCTGGTCGGCACGGGATATGGGCGTCGGTGATCGGAAACAAAATCTATATCCCAGGTGGCGGAGCCGGCCCGGGGGGCTCCGCTTCTAATACGAACCAAATCTATACGGTTGACACTGCAGCTGCAAACCTGGGCAACATCTCAACACGCGCGAGTGTCCAGACGGGCGACAACGTGATGATTGGTGGGTTCATCGTCGAAGGCACCGGCACAAAGCGCGTGATCATTCGCGCCATTGGCCCTGATCTCGGCCAGTTTGGCGTTCCCGATCCATTGCAAGATCCCACACTGGAACTACACGATGGCACCGGAAATTTGATTGCTTCTAATGATAACTGGCAGACTACAATAATCGGCGGGATTATCACTCACGATCAGGTCCAGGACATAATGAATAGCGGTCTAGCTCCGGGGGATCCGAGGGAGTCTGCGATCATTGGAGACCTGCCAGCGGGTAACTACACCGCCATTGTACGGGGTGTAAGTGGCACGACCGGAGTCGCGCTTGTGGAAGTGTACGATCTTGCCACCGGTACCAGTTCAATTCTTGGCAACATCAGTACCCGCAGCTTTGTGCAGACCGGCGACAACGTGATGATTGGTGGTTTCATTGTCCAAGGCACAGAAACAAAAAGAGTGATCATACGCGCTATCGGTCCGGAGCTCAGTCAGTATGGCGTACCGAACCCCTTGGCTAATCCGACGCTGGAACTGCACGACGGCCCCGGAACTTTGATTGCCTCTAATGATAACTGGCAGACTACAATCATCGGCGGAATTATCACTCACGACCAAGTTCAGGATATCATAAACAGCGGCCACGCTCCCGCTGACTCGAGCGAATCTGCAATCATTGCGGACCTGCCAGCGGGCAACTACACCGCGATCGTGCGTGGTGTAAACAGCACCACCGGAGTTGCTCTGGTGGAAGTGTACGATCTGCATTGATCAGTACCGTCAGTCTCCCGATCGTTCCTCACCGGGGCGAGTCTTAGTTGACTCGGCTACCGCGCTTCGTTGCAGCCGTGTCAAAAAATCCACAAGTGCGAGGCTGATCAAACCTTTCGCTATTCACCTAGAGAGAAATCGGCGCGTTCGCGGGAGAGATTTGGATGGTAAAAAGGATCCCCCGCTAGAACGTCGGGCCAGCGGTCGCGCATGATGGCTTCACCACTGAGGTCGATCTTGTCAGGTACCGGTGCTTCCCAATAAAGTTTGGCAAGCGGCGTGTAAACAACGAGATAACCAGCCCGCCGTATCTTGAGACAGAAATCGATGTCTGCAAATGCTTGGGAGAGTGTCGAATCGAATCCGCCAACTTCTTGAAAAACCTCGCGGCGCACCAACAGGCATGCGCCAGAAACAGCGCTGTAGTTGCGAACCATTTGCAATTGACGGTTCACGCCGGGATCTTCCGCTGGAAAGCCGCCAAAGGCCGGCTGCGCAATTCCATTAACGCCAAGGACGATCCCGGCGTGCTCGATTGTGCCGTTGGAATTCACTAACCGCGCACCGACTGCGCCGACTTCTGGTCGCTGCACGTGCTCGGCCATAATTGTTAGCCAATCGTCTTGTATTGGTTCGATGCCAGCATCCAGGAACAAAAGCCAGGGGCTATCGGTCTGTTGTACCGCGAGATTGTTTAGCGCAGCTACGCTGGATGCGTCGGGTGCGCGCACCACGCGGCATGGTAACTGCGCGAGGGGTTCGTTTCCCTGTCGAACAATGATGATCTCGTAACTGGGATAGCTCGTTCTCGCAGTTAGACTTTCAATGCAACGTTTAAGTTGCTCCGCGTGGCGTGCGCTTTGGATGACAATCGAGATCTTCTTCGCCTCCAATAGTTCGCGTCGGACATGGAAAACGTGTGTCCGCCAATCTACCGTGACATGAGCGAGTTCACGGCGACGCTGCAGACGACCTTCGATTGCAAGTCGCGAGGCTTCGAGTT
>WNGI01004356.1_pt1 | contig 12661 bp, 14 predicted proteins | sample 5400621 | NCBI WGS metagenome assembly WNGI01 (sample SAMN13153374, study PRJNA577476) | soil metagenome | isolation source: 20 cm soil or saprolite under Garry oak tree replicate 1 | place: USA:California | collected 2016-06-15 | reverse complement strand
TCCGGGATCGGACGCCAAAGCATTCTCCCGTTTCCTGACCGTGCCGCCGGGACGCATAGGGTGATACTGAATTTGCAGTGCATAATGATAGATCGTCAGGCTGAAAAGCGCTGATACCGCATTTAGGGCATTACCAAGGGTTGCTTCCTTAAATCCGGTGTCTCGATGATGCTTTACTTTGTTGTAGGCAGTCCACCACAGAGGGGGCGTCTCAGGCGTCCATGAAATCCACGGCTTTAAGGTGAGGCCGTATCGAGGAATGAGGATTGTCAGGTCGGGGAGCTTCGGGTTGGCTGCTTGTAGTATCACCGAGGCGTAACCGTTGATATTCTGGGGTCGCGACTCTGGAGCGAGCTTCTTGCAAACCAATTTTGCCACCACGTCCACTTCTGCGGCAGCAGCCATTATCAAGCGTGCAATCTCAATTGAATATGTGGAGAAATTATCTTTGCGGAATTCGATGAATCGCGCTAGGCGAACCACATCGCTTTCGAGCGCGAGAAAGTAGTTCCAGTGAACTTTTGGCTCTCTTACAAGAATGGCCACAGGTCTAGCTTCACTACGGTTCTTTGAAATCGCCCGCGTGTTTGTGCGTTTCGATCATGTTGCCCGCTTCATCGAAAACGCAAATCACTGCATCATGTAAACGGCTGTAAAACTTTGCGTACCCGACTGCGTTGCTGATTGCGTTTGGCTCGCCATACCACAGGCGACCGAATGGCAGCGCATCGGAAATTAGAGTGACGCCGCGTTTATCTTTGCGCGGTCTGACTTCGTAAACGTGTTGTGAGCTAGTCATCGTGACGGCCAGCGGTTGGCTGCAACGTATGGTTAGGCAAACGTCTCACGCTCGATTCGCTTGGCTTCTTGTTCCAACGGGCCAAACGGGTAGCCCGGCGGTATGATGCACTCATATAAGTATTGTTCAAGAAACGGTTGGAAACCACCGAGTCGCTCATACTGAGCGGTGTGCGCCAATTCGTGGACAACCAATCTGCGCTCGCCCCAAGACTCAGACCGAATGAAAATCCCATAGCGGAGAGTCAGCCCCGCGGTGCGTGGTGAAATCAGCCCGGTGATCTCGGCTGCCTCACGTAGCAATGGATGCAGCGGCAATGGTATTTCCTCTACCACTCGAAGACGAACGCGTTCTGGATGTGCGATACCGATGTGGCGCGCATCGGCGATCTGCGATGCCGTCAGTGCAACGCCATCACGGAGGATAACGGCCTCTTGTTCTTCGGCCCATGCACAAGCCATCGGCAGCACCATCTTGAATACAGCTTGCGAAATCATGAAAGAGCGGTGGGAGTGCGTCTAACGGCCCAAACTCAGCGACGGCGGCCGGGAGGCGCGGCGATTGGAACAGCAGCGTGATGCCGCCGTTCTCTGCAGCGCATGGTTAGGCCACGGGTTCATTTGATGTCGGGGTGTGTCTGCCGCACGAAATCCATACACTGCGATAGCAAGCGGCGCGACTCGGAACTCAAAGACGGAGTCGTGCGCTCGAACTCGAGCAATGCCTCGCCGAACTCTCCGATAAGCTCTCGACCCGTCGTCCAGGCGACGCGATGCATCATGTAGTCGAGCTTGTCGGCGGTGTTCGTGTGACCATCAGAACGGAGCTGCGCAATCAACTCCTCGAAATGTCGGTAGCCGGTTTCCAACGTAATGTTCATAGTGCGATCAAGTGGTCTAACGAGAACAAGATCCAGCCACCGCTGGCGAGAGCGAGCGTGGCTCGCAATGGACGTGTTTTCATGAATTCAAGCTGGTCATGCACCGGCCAGCGGTCAGCTGGAGCGATTGGTTAGATGTAGCGGGAGAAATAGCCACTTAGCTGTCGCCTCCCGGCTTTTTCCGCCGGTAAATTGCGTTGAAGATGAGGAATAGGCCAACGCAGAGCAGAGGCTGCCGCCGACGATGGCTTGCCACGGATGCATCCACGAAGGCCCCTTGAAATAGATCGGGACGTGGTAAAATAAAGCCGGTCGTGCTTGCCACATGAAAATCAACCCGACCAAGAGCATCATGGCGCCCGCTAACGTCCAACCCAATCTGGCTTATTGCTCATGCATCTAACGAGAACGAGATCGGCCACCACTGGCGAGGGCGCGCGTCGCGGCGGGATGAGAGGTTGGAGTCATGAAAAACTGGGGGGTACGCCAGCCAGTGGTTGGCTGCATCGTTTGGTTAGGCCGCGCCAGGAAGACCACGATTCCCGCGATCACGACGTCTGTGAAAACGTGCGCTATCCAGGGAGCGAACATGCCGCCAGCGCGTCGCCGAATGACTCCCATGAGCAGCCCGTAGATACAAGCGAGGCCAACGCCGAGCCAGCCGCGCGGAAACCCCCTAATATGAATCGCCCCAAAGGCAAGAGCTTGCAGTAGAAGAGCCGCGAATCCGGGCCCGAGTGACCTATCCAGCGCGTGCAACATCACACCGCGATAGGCGCCTTCTTCGACAGCTGCGTTCACCATCGAAAAGATCAGGCCGCCGGCAATCAGCAGTCCCAATGGCAGCGCGGGCACAAAGGCTTCGACGATGTCCGCAATGTTCGGATGCAGAAGAAGGTACCAGCTGAGAAGCGCGGCCGCTGAGAGGAGCCATGCGGCTACAGAGAGGAAGAGGACGGTCGCGTCAAAAGATCCCCATCGAGCCCATGTGGCTGTTCCCCGCAGCCAAGGTACGCCGCGCACGATCCCCGCATAACAAAGCAGACCAAGGGCCAAGACGACCTGAAAATACGGCACGCCGGACAAGGCTAGGCCGAGGCAGATCACGCAGAAGGTCGAAAACGGCGCGGCTGCCCGACACCGCTTGTACCAGGCCAGCACAGCCAACACGGCGGTTCCGCTCGCAGCGCCAATCGCTGCGTTGGGGGGAACCAGGGGGGCCGCTGTAAAGAGCAAAGTGATGCTGACCACCAGAACGGCATCAAGTTTCCGAAGGCAACGGATTACGGATTGCCTTTGAAGAATTGACACCGTGGGAAAAATCTGACGGCCTAACGAGACACAAGATCAGGGACCGGCCCCGAGAGCGCGCGCGGTTGCAAACTCAACGAACTAACTACACGGAATCTAGCCATCGGAGCGGGGCCCGGTTCGCTGCATCGCCTGGTTAGACCTTTGTGACGCGTTCCGAGTTCATGTTTGTCATCGGCCGTGCAAATGAGTTACTTGGCTGGTTTCACAAGCGGACTCTTCCCGAGTTCTTTGTAGGAAAGATGCTTATCAGGGAACACAGCTATGAGATTGAACGGTTCCGTCCCGGCATTCCGGAAAGTGTGCGGCACACCGGCCGGAACCCGCGCCACATATGGTCCTTCCACTGTAAAACGCCGATCGCCGATCACGTACTCAACCTGGCCGTGCAGAACGATGTGCGATTCCTCACTGTCGTGCGTATGCAAAGGCGGCCCGCCGCCCGGTTGGGTTTCCGTCAGGATAAATGAGAGCCCGTCGAAGCCATAATCTTCGCCGTTCATAAAGTAGCCGGCTTCGCCCGGAACGTCATAAAAACTCGTCATCTGCTTCAACTTGATCACGTAATCTGAGCGATTGAACCGCTCCTCCGGTCCGCGCTCATAGCTTTTCGTCGGCAATGAATCCGGCCCGATGTGAACGTATTGCGGCGTGCGCTTCTTTCCGCAGCCAGCCAGGAGGAGCGCAGCCATCATTCCGATTGCAAGCACGGCCTTCGCGGCCGTGGTGGAGCGAATATCGGTCATGGGTGTTATAGTTTGTGGACTATTCAGCTCAACGGAAGTAAAGCCTAACCATAATCTATTTCTTGCCCTTCCGAGGGGGAAGCGGTCAAAAGGCTGCATGGCCAGAATTGTGCCGAATCATTTGGCATTTAGGAAGCGGAATGATTGGCGACTCTTTCGAGTTCAAGAAACGCGGTCAGCTTTTCGTCGGCAGTAACGACAAACCTCTTTCCGTTATCACGATGCGCGTCTGCCGTGAAAAGCACGCGAGCGAGCTTTCGCGACATCGACAATCTGTTTCGTAAATTCAAGAGGAAAACGATCGTGACGACTTTAGTGTGAGAATTGTGTCCTCCGACAGTTCGCCGCTCATTTACTTTACCTCAAATGTGATCGTGAGTCCTCCGTCTGGCAGTTCTTTTACTATTGGACGATATTTGCTCGTGTTTGGTTTTGGATTTGCGCCGTCGCCTACCTCTCGGCCCACAGCCGAGTTTTGCATTCTGCCGCGCGGCGCGCGCCTTACGAGCGGAGCGAACACGTGCACGGTGCTTTGCCCAACGAATTTCGGCGGCTTTCTTCGCAACGGCAGACTTGTTGGCCGCGACCTGCGACGACCGTAGCCAGCTGTCGAGGCCACGAGCCGACCATGCGATTCCGTCGCCGAACAGGCTGCGGTATCTGCGCCCCACAGGATGCGCACCCAAAGTGATATCTGGATTCGTCGCATCGAACTCTACGACGGTGATATCAGCAGGAGATAGGTGAGCCAGCCCCCGCTTCAGCAGGTAAACGACTTCCACATCGTCATCCGGCAGGCTATACCCGACGAACACAGCACGATTGGCAGACCTCAAGAGCCGCTCTGCGCGGTACCACACGTTCGTCAAGTGCGGATTTCGATAGTTCTTTAAATGGCTTGGCGCAATCAGCAGCGCCCGTAGCTCGGTGCCACATGTCTGACACTTGCTACCGGTTCCAAGATAGAAGCTTTCGAGTCTGTGGCCGGCTCCCACCAACGACGTCAGCGCCTTTACAAACGGCCTGGCTTCCGATGCGCCGATCTCCAGCCGGTGACACGTAGGGCAATACAGCCAGTTCAATGATCCGTGTAGCTTCAAGAGGGTTCCGAACCGCTCCGGATGATTCCGATACAAGTCCGTGCTGATGTCGCATCCGTAGTCGGGGAACCTCCATCTGGCGGCAGCCCCCGTAGCTTGCGGTGGTCGTGACTCTGCATAGAACATGACGGCTGCATCAATGATGACGTCGTAGTTCATCGAGATGATGCGCGGTTCCTGCGGCACCGGGTAGATCTGCGAAAGCATCTGATAATGATTGTTTGTAGGAGCTTTCTCCAGGCGGTACTCAAGCAGGTCGAAAATCGCGAGTTCCATTGCGTGCCGTAACTGCGTGACCGCATCAACGTCCCATGCCGGATGAAAGGCCTGCCGTCGCTCTATCGCGGTATCGATGAGGCTCATGAGCAGCGGGAGCCCCGGATAGTCCTGCGGGGGCGCACCGGTAGCGACGTGAAAATTCTGCTGTAGAAACTGTTCGAGTTGAGTCAGAGAGGCGGCGTTTGGAAAGTCGGCCTTGTTTAGGAACACTTCAGGCAGGATCTCGTTTGTCAAAGGTCCCTTGCACGCCTTTGTCGCGCCAGCGCCGAGAATGACGACGGTTTCAGCCATCCTGTCGGGGATTCGAAAGTCCGCGAAAGGTATTCATCTCATTCGGAAATGGTCTCGCCTTCACAAGTGGAAATCCAGGCTTGCCACGTGCAGCTCGAAGAACTTGATCGAATCGTAAAGACGCCCAGCATAAGGCGCGGTGTTTTCACGGCGATAGTTGATGAACAGCTTCGCGTTGGGGCTGCCCGAGACACAGTCACCTTTTCTATTCTAAGCCGCCAAGCTTGGAAAGCTTTCTCTTTGGAGACGGCAAACCAGGTACCCGACGTCGGCGTGGGCCCGCCAGACGGAGGAAGCGACTGACGTCATTCTTTCAAGCTCAAGAAAGGCGGTGAGTTTTTCGTCTGATTGGACAATTGACCGCCGACCGTTGTCGCGGTGTGCGTCTGCCGTGAAAAGCACGCGACCAGTCGAATCAATTTGAGATCCCGATCGACTAAGATTAAAATTTGACTCAGGGGGCGCGACTGCGGGCAAAGGATAAATTTCGTTGCAAACTATCCTAACATTTATTACCCGAGTGGATCCGGCGAAGTTGGCAAGCCTCGAAGGGCTACTCCAAGAGATTCAGGATTCTAATCCCACGGGACACCATCCCGCGCTTCCCCTTGCCGACTTGAAGAGACTCCACTTCGGGAGCATGGTGATCTTCAAGGATCCTGACGGCAACTACGATCCAACTCTTGTCTTCGAGAACAACTTCGATGGGGAGCTCGACGACTATCTCGAAGATTTACTAGAACGGGCTGCCGCTGGCCTTCATCAAATCTATTCTCACTGCTTCGATTATCGGGCGACCGGATCGCAAGATCGCGAAGAAATACTGGCCTTTTTGCACGCACATATTGTTCGGCCCAACGCTTACCATATTGGCAACGTCGGGCGCGGCGTGGCGCGCATTAAACAAGAGGAAGAAATGATGGACGGAATTGAGGCGTTTCTTGACGGATTCGCGCGCAAAGGCCTCGAGGATGTGTCACCTAGCTCAGTGCGAAATTCCATCCAACAATTCGTGGGGAGTAAGCCCGAGTGGGCCTGGGCGCGTCAGGCTCAGAAGCGCATGACGTTTGCCGAACGGCTCATACCGTGGGCCAAGGTCGTAGGGGTAGGTTTCCTCGTGCTTATATTATTACCGCTCCTGCTTCCCTTCCTTATCATTTATGTGATCGCATTGCGCGGGCGCGAAATAACTGACCGTTCAGAAATCCCCTCGCCCGAACAAGGCCACATACAACGACTGACCAGGCGGGAAGATCACATTGTCCAGAATCATATGGCCAGCCTCTGCTACGTTAAGCCGGGTCGGTTCAGGCGGGCAACCCTGAGAGGAGTGCTCTGGCTCGCTAATCTGGTCGCCCGCGTCTCTTACAAAGGCAAACTGAGCGGACTTGACAGTCTCCACTTTGCCCACTGGGTATTGATTGATAATGGACGCCGGCTGCTCTTTCTTACCAATTATGATGGTAGCTGGGAGAACTATCTTGATGATTTTATAGATAAGGCCGCCCTTGGACTGACAGGCATTTGGAGCAACACGATGGATTTTCCGCGGACGTCTTTTCTGGTCTTCGGGGGAGCACGTGATGCGGCGCGATTCAAGGCTATCGCTCGTCGAACTCAGGCATATACGAATGTCTGGTTCAGCGCATACCCTGAATTGACCGTCCAAGGTGTCGATAACAATAGCACTATCCGTGAAGACCTTTTCAGATCGCTGTGCGAAACAGCTACGATGAATTGGCTGCGGCGCTTCTAGATGAAGGAGAACAACACATGGTGAAGCTACACCGAGGCGATATTCAAGGCATCATATTCAGCGCATATAGTCATCTGGCATGCGCCTCCTACTTGCTTCTGCGCATCGAGGATGCGGCGGCAACACGCCGCTGGCTGTCAGGTATTGCGGACAAAATCACCACAGCTGATGGCAAAGAGGAGGTTTTCTCCATTAACTTGGCCTGGACCTACTGCGGTCTCAGAAAACTGGGACTGAACGAGGCAACGCTAAACACCTTTCCTATTGCTTTTCGAGAAGGTGTGGCATCCCAGAACCGCTCTCGCATCCTGGGTGATACCAATAACAGTGCTCCATTAGCGTGGGATTGGGGTGGCGATCCGGACTCAATCCACATCTTGCTGCTAGTTTATGGCAAAGACGAGAAAGCCCTCAATGAGCAGCTCGGACAGAGAAAAGCGGAGTTAGCCGAATCCAGTGGAACGGTTCTGGTAAAAGAACTTTCAGCAGGGCGACAGCCGGATAGTAAAGAGCACTTTGGCTTCGCCGACGGCATCGGCCAACCCGTGATCGAAGGCAACGAACGACATGAGAAGAAGCAAAGGGCACGCACCGGGCATGCGACTGTCGTAAAGGCAGGTGAGTTCATTCTTGGCCACGTTAACGAATATGGGATACCTACCACCAGCCCTACCGTTGATGTTGCCTATGACCCCCGTCGATTGCTCCCTCGGTACGAAGTGCCCCTCGATTTACGGTTTGCTGATCAAAGTATGGCGAAGGATTTGCGTGATTTGGGCTTCAACGGTAGTTATCTCGTCTTCCGTCAGTTGGCACAGAACGTAGCTGGCTTCTGGCGATTCCTCGACGCGGCCGCGCCCGGCGCTCCTGGCCAGAGTGATCCTGTCGCACGCGAACGCCTTGGCGCTAAGTTTGTCGGACGTTGGCCCAGCGGAGCGCCGCTCGTGCTCTCGCCGGATCGAGATGATGTGGTCTACAAAGATGAAAATAATTTTGGATATACAGCGACGGATCGCCACGGCTTTGCCTGCCCCATTGGCTCGCATATCCGTCGCTGCAATCCGCGCGACTCGCGCGACGATGATCCTCAGAAGTCCTTACAATCAGTCAGACGCCATCGCCTGATGCGGCGCGGTCGTTCCTATGGGCATCGCATAAGCGACAACCTGGTGGAGGACAATGTAGAAAGAGGACTTCACTTTATCTGCATTAATGCCGACATCGAGCGTCAGTTCGAATTTGTCCAACAAACCTGGATCAACAACACAGTCTTCGGCGGACTCAGGGACGAGACCGATCCTATCGTCGGCAATCAAGACGCCGGCACATGTGATGGGATGATGACTGTGCCAGGCGATCCGGTACGCACGCGCATTTCTAACCTGCGATGCTTCGTTACGGTGAAAGGTGGGGCTTACTTCTTCCTGCCTAGTATCAACGGGTTGCGTTATCTGGGAACTCTTGGAAGCTAGAAAAGACACGCAGGTTAACTCCTATGTGGTTGTCAAGGTGTGGCGAGCGAGTCTGGAAGGTGGTTTGTTGATTGAGGTTGAGGGTTAAACTTTGGAGACGCCCCTCTTCCTTTTGCGCGTCAGTTTTTATTCGAGCGGCTCTTACTCCTATCCCTGCATGCGGCCGTAGCCGCAGCAGCAATTTGATCAGTACGATCGGCGACGGACGCGGCTCGCGCATTTCCGGCTCAGCCATTGATTGTACGACGCTGGAACGCCTGCTAGCGCGGCCGCACAAAAAGTCGCCCGAGAATTACCGGTCCAGCTTACTAGGTAACGGGGGCTCTCTCAAAACCCGCATTGCTTGTTGGAACATTTTGCAAAATTGAGCCGCCAACAAAATCGAAGTCAAAAATTATTCGCTTGGCGGCTTGAAGTATTCCTGCAAATTAACGGCTCGGAGCTATGAAAACCGAAGACGATTTGCTAGAGGCTATTCCCTTTAAGGTACGGGAGCTTCAGAAGGGCAGATCGACCTCATGATTCACCGCTTCCGAACACAATTCATGGCGAAGCTAAAAACAAAGCCTGCCAAATTAATGACTGAAGAGGAGTATGCGGAAGGCTTTGAGCAAATGAAGAAAGAAGCCGCGCCCTTCTTACAGTATCTTATCACTCATGACTTTGGAAACTTGCCGCGCGAGCTTCGAGGAGAAAACAATTAACCGGTCTGGCTTTCCTCTCCGCATTTACGAGATTCGCCTGCGCAACGAGCGGCCAATTCGATCTAGCTAAGACTCGGATTTAGCTTCCGACTGCATTGACCATACTCCTGTGCTACTTGGCGTTCGGCGGCTGAGCAGCAACTCCGCGATGTCGACCACCTTTACTTTTTCCCCGCCCTGCGTGCCCGCCATGCCGTCGGTCATCATGTTCAAACAAAACGGACAGGCCGTCGCAAGCGTGCGTGCGCCGGTAGCGAGCGCCTCCTGCGCACGAAGACAGGAGACGCGCTGCGCGGGTGATTCGTCGAACCACATCCGACCCCCGCCTGCACCGCAACAGAAAGTTTTTTTTCCGTGACGAGGCATTTCGCGAAACTGCGCGTCGGTAGCAGCGCCAATCACCGCGCGTGTAGCATCAACCTCCCGGTTGACGCGAGCCAAGTAACACGGGTCATGCAAGGTAACCGGCTCGCCGGTACTCGTGCCATTGCTCAAGCGTCCCGCCCCGATCAATTCTGCCAGCAGCTGCGAGTGATGTTGCACTTGGTACTGGCCGCCGAACTGCGCGTATTCATTCTTGAGCGTGTTGTAACAATGTGGGCACGGTGTCACAATCTTCTTCGCCTTGTGGCGCGTAAGCGTCTCGACGTTGGCCTGCGCGAGCTGTTGGTAAAGAAACTCATCGCCGATTCGACGCGCGGGATCGCCGGTACACCTTTCCTTCGTGCCGAGCACAGCGAAATTTACTTTGGCTTCCTTCAATAACTCTGCCGTCGCGCGCGCGACTTTCTGTGCACGCGGATCGAAGGACGCGGCGCAGCCGACCCAGAGCAGATATTCGAAGCTAGGATTCACTTCGACCGTCGGAACGTCGAGGCCTTCCGCCCAAGCCATCCGTTCGGAGTTAGGCCGGCCGTAGGGATTGGATTGGTTACCGATTTGTTGCAGCGCCTTGGCAGGCGGGCCGGAGAGTTTGCCTTCGCCGATCAAGTCTCGTCGCATGTCACTAATCAAATCGACATGCCCGATCAACACGGGACACTCTTCGACGCACGCCTGGCACATCGTGCAGGCCCAAAGTGTTTCATCACGGATCGCTGTGTGCACATCGCCGCCGCCGCGCGACATCAGACCACGCAAATCAATAACGACAGCCTTGGGCGAAAGAGGTTTATTGCTCGCGGTCGCAGGACATGCATCTTCGCAGCGACCGCACTCCATGCAGGCATCCAAGCTGAGCAGTTGTTGACGAGTGAAATCGGCTATGGTGTTTACCCCAGTGCGGCCGGTGCGCTCTACTTCTTCAATCGTTAGGGGAATAAGCTCGCCCATTGGCCGTTCGGGTCGTCCGGCGATGTTAGCCGGGCCGGTGATCACGTGAAGGAAACGGGTTACGGGGATAGTGGCAAAGAAAGCCGCGACCAGAAACGCATGCAACCACCAAGCCGCCAGGTGCAACGTTCGGGCGGTCCCAATGTCGAGTCCCTGCAATAGCGTTGTGTCGATCAACCAGCCGACGGTTGACCAGTGCGCTAGCCACGGTTGCACGTGGGTGTAATGAATACGCAGCGCTTCCACTGTAAAGCCGGTAACCCCTAACGAGAGAAGTATTCCTAGCAGCCACCAATCGCTTTTGTTGTGGCCCAGACTCGGCTTCCGTTTGAAGGCTCGGCGATACATGGCCAGAAGACAACCGATGATGAATGCCACGCCGAAGACGTCCATCGTCAGCTCATAGATCAGATAGTACCAGCCGTGGTGAAAGTCGTATGGGCCGTCGTAGGCGATTGCCAACAGTGTCGTGCCGATCGTTAGGACAACGAACCCACTGACGAGCAGCAGATGGAGCAAAGCGCCTAACGATTTGCGATGAACACGTTTCTGTGCCAGCGCGTAGATAATGAGCCGTTGGATTCGCACCCTCCAGCTATGCTCAAACCCGCCCCTCTGACCTTTCCACCAAAGCCGCGCGCGCGCCCAGACTTGCCATACGGGCCAGCCGATGCTCACTGCTATCATGCAGAAGAACACGACCCGCATCCACGGCGCGATATTGCCGAAGACTTCGCGAGTGGCGTCATTCATGGCTTACAAACTGTCCAAAGGGCCCTGTAGCCTGAGCGAAGTGAACGTTCTCTGATGATTTCAAGTGCCCTGCAACGGGAAGAGGTCGAAGGTGTTTCGCTTCGCTAAATGACAACATGGAAGAACCTTTTTGCGGGGTCGCCTAACCTCGGCGGAGCACGTCGATAAATTGTGGAACGATTTGATGTAGGTCGCCGACTAATCCGTAAGTGGCCACCTGAAAAATTGGTGCGTCTGGGTCTTTGTTGATCGCGACGATGACCCGCGAATCTTTGATACCAGCCAAATGCTGGATCGCGCCGGAGATGCCAACGCCAATATATAACTGCGGCGCGATGACCTTGCCAGTCTGTCCCACTTGATAATCGTTAGGCGCCATGCCGGCGTCCACCGCCGCGCGGGTCGCACCCACCGCGCCGCCTAACGCATCAGCCAATCCGCCAACCAGTCGTTCGAACGTTTCCTGGTCCTTGAGCGGTCGGCCACCGCATACGACGACGGCGGCTTCAGTTAGGTCAGGCCGGTCGGATATCCGTTGTTCACGGGAGATGAATTCCATCCCGTTCGGAAGGGAGGCTGCGTCAAATTCGAATCGCTCGATGGGACAAGCCCCAGCGTCTGCCGCAGGCGCCTCGAACGCCGTTGCGCGCGCCGTGAGCACACGGCGGTCGCTCTCAAGTTTTACCGTCGCCAACATGGTGCCTGCGTTGACAGGCCGTCGGTACGAATTCGAGCCGTTCTTTTCTTCGATTGCGAGGACGTCGCTCACCATCGGCACATCCAGTAGCGCCGCGGCGCGCGGCAGAACGTCCTTGCCAAACGTCGAGGAAATACCGAGAACCGTCCTCGAGTTATGTTTTTGTGCCGCTTGCGCAATTACCGCCGCGTAACGGTCTGCCAATGGTTCCGCTAAGGCGGGATTATCGGCCACAATCACAGCGGACGCTCCGTAGAAAACCAAGGACGCGGCGATCTCGTCTAATCCTTGACCAAGGACGAGTAGCGCGTACGCACCGCCAAGTTGTCGCGCAAGCGTGATCCCGTGTAACGATGGGCGCTTCACGCATTGGCGATCGTGTTCAATTAGTACAAGGGTTTCTACCATGCGTGGGTGGCGCGCTGTTTAACGGGCATTCACCGCGTTATCAAAGCACCTTGGTCTCCTGCCTCAACCTCGCGATTAATTCTTCTACTGAGTCGACGCGTGTGCCAGCGGCGCGTTTAGGCGGACTTGCTAT
>WNGI01004354.1_pt1 | contig 12662 bp, 9 predicted proteins | sample 5400621 | NCBI WGS metagenome assembly WNGI01 (sample SAMN13153374, study PRJNA577476) | soil metagenome | isolation source: 20 cm soil or saprolite under Garry oak tree replicate 1 | place: USA:California | collected 2016-06-15 | reverse complement strand
GTGAGCCACTTGATGCCTCCGGTCCACGCGATCCCCTGGGCGAGGGAGCGGTCGAGATTGGATGGGGATTGGCTCATCTCAAGGCGAGACCAGCAAGACCAAGGCCACGTAGCGGGCACCCCCGCTGCGCGGCACCTCTCCAGCGATGTGTGGCGCCGGCGCAACGAGCGGGCCGGTCGCGCAGCCCGATCCCGTCACGTCCCGGGCCGCATACGCGGCACAGAACTTGTTCCGAGACAAGAGCGAGGCGAAACTCGTGACCCTAACGGCGCTCAGGAATTATGTGCCCGGTCCCTGGAAACAGGCGGCACGGGCCGCGTTGCAACGGCAGCAATTGCGCCGTGCGATGCGACACCTCGTGTCCCTTCCGATTGGGACGGTGCCGGACCACCGTCTGCTTGCCGAACTGCGCTCCGCATGGGACAACGAAGGGTTCACCGCGGACCTCGATTATCTGGCGGAGGTCGCGCGCCTCGCGGCGGCGACGCCCGGGCCGGTGCTCGAATGCGGCAGCGGCCTGACGACCCTGCTGCTCGGCGCACTCGCCGGACGTCGCGGCGTCGAGGTGTGGTCGCTGGAACACGACGCGGACTGGCGTCGGCGCGTCTCGGTGGCGCTGCGCGAGCATATCGCCGGCCAGGTGTACCTGTGGCTGTCTCCTCTGACCGATTACGGGGAGTTCGACTGGTACGCGGCGCCGCTCCCCCTCATGCCTGACGCATTCCGGCTCGTCGTGTGCGACGGGCCGCCCGACGACACGCGCGGCGGCCGCGTGGGTTTGGTCGCGGTGATCAGAGACCGTCTGCCGGCGGGTGCCGTGATTCTGCTGGACGACGCGGCCCGGGACGGCGAGCAGCACGCGATTGACCGCTGGATGCGCGCCGCGCGGCTCGAGGTCGAGTGGCGCCAGCTCCCGGGCGGGGTCTTCGCGGTGATCACCGCATGCTGACCACGGTCGTCGGGCTGCCGCGATCGGCTGAAGCGACGGCGCGGCCGGGCAGCGCCGCACCACGCGCGAACCGGGACCTGCGGTGGATCACCCGCTCCGCGTGCCCACCGGACTGGTGGGCGCACGTCGAGCGCTGCGGTGGGGGGTTCTTTCACACGCCGCCCGGCCTCGGGGCCGGCGCGCCGGCTGGGGAGGCCGTGTTCGCGCAGCTGCTCCGCGGCGCAGACGTCGTCGGGGTCGCCGCCGGCGTGCGCAGCCAGTGCCGCCTCGGGCGCCGGCCGCGCCACCTGTACTTTCCGACCGCGCCCGCGCTCCTCGCTCTGCCCCGTCCCGACGATGCGCTCGGCGCACTGGCGCAGGCGTTGCGGATCGAGGGGGCGGCGGAGGTCGGCGTGGATTCGTTCGATGCCGGTTGGCAGCCGGATGTCACGCCGTGCGCCTCGATCGAGACGCGGGATCGGGTGGAGTACCTCGTACCACTCGACCGCAGCCCCGACCAACTGATGCGCGGCTGCAGCAAGCACCATCGACGCCATCTCCAGAACGGCATACGGCAGGCTTGGAGCTTTCAGACTCTGGACGGACCGGAGGCCCGCGCGGTGATCGCCGCCGTGCAACGCGCGGCAGCCGACCGGGCGGCGGAGCGAGGCGATCCATTCCAGGCGACGCTGCCTGCGGCCGCGGGGGCCGCGACCGATGGCGGGGCGCCCTGGGGGGTGACGACGTTCTCCGTGTGGGAGAATGGGGCGCCGCTCGCCGCTGCGCTGGTGGGTTGGGCGAAGCCCCGAGCGTACTATCTGGTCGGCGGTTCCACGCCGACCGGATATGCGTGTCACGCGGCGGTGTGGTTGCACTGGCGCATCATGTGCCACCTGACGGGCGCGGGCTTCACGACCTACAACCTCGGCGGTACGCCCGCCACGGCGCGCCTGCATGACGATCCGCAGCACGGGTTGTACCGCTTCAAGAGCGGCTTCGGGGCCGAAATCGTCTCGCGCCGCAGCGTGCGCTGGACGCTCAGTCCCGTGCATGTGGCGACCCACCGCCTGGTCAACTGGGTGGCGACCCGCCTGCACTCGTAACCGGGAGACACCCCCCGTTGACCCAAGCCTTGCCGCTTCCGATCCCTCGCCTCACACGCGTGCTGGAGGCCGGTGTGCGAACGGTGCGCGCCCATCCGCTGCTCAACCCGGTGGCTCTCAAGGAGCTCTGGCACGAGCGCGCCGGGCACGCGGTGGATCCGGCCCACGGGCCACATCTGCTTGCGGCGCTCGACTGGCTGGCACGCGCCCAGGCCGCTGGCGGCGACGGCGGCTTCGCGCGCGGTTACAGTCTCGCCTGGAGTCCGTACTTCAGATCACGCGGGTGGCAGCCCAGCTACCCCGAGACGACGGGCTACATCATCCCGACGTTGTATCTCGCGGCGCGGCACCTGGGGCGTCCCGAACTCGCTCAGCGCGCCGAGCGCGCCGCGTGCTGGGAGGTCGAGATCCAGCTGCCGTCCGGCGCGGTGCGGGGTGGAGTGATGGGAGAGCACCTCTCTCCGGCGGTGTTCAACACCGGGCAGGTCCTGTTCGGCTGGCTGGCAGCGTTTGCGGAGACGGGCTCGGGAGTGTTCGCAGGCGCGGCGCGACGGGCGGCGTCCTTCCTGTTGGCGACGCTGGACGAGGACGGTCTCTGGCGCCGCGGCAATTCCCGCTTCGCCGATGCTCGAGCGACGCTCTACAACACCCGCACGGCGTGGGGGCTCGCGGCAGCGGGGCGACTGCTCGGCGCGCCCGAGTTCACGGCGGCCGCGGCGCGGAACTTCCGCGCCGTGGCGCGGCGGCAGCACGACGATGGCTGGCTGCCGGACTGCTGCCTCTCCGACCCGTTCCGACCGCTGCTGCACACGATTGCCTACGCGATCCGAGGCCTGCTCGAGGGCGGGCGACTGCTGCAGGATGACCGGCTCATCGGCCACGCCGCGGTGGCTGCGGAGCGGATCGCGGCCGCGGTGGAGCCAGATGGCCGGCTCCCGGGGCGGTTCGCCGCCGGCTGGAAGCCCGCCGTATCGTGGAGCTGCCTGACCGGCGAGGCGCAGATGGCGAACATCTGGTTGCGCCTGTTCGAGATCACGGGCGAGCCGAAATGGCTCGGTCCCGTCGGGCCGGTGCTCCGCTTTCTCAAGTCGACGCAGAACCGCACCAGTCGCGACCCCGGGCTTCGGGGCGGCGTCAAGGGCTCGTATCCGCTCGGCGCGGAGTACGGGCCGTACCAGACCCTGAACTGGGCGACGAAGTTCTTCGTCGACGCGCTCATCCGGCACGAACGGATCACGCTGGGCGTCGGGAAGGAAGCCGCGACCGCGACGGCCGCCGCCCTCGCCTAAGCGCGCCATGGTGGTCCTGCAAATCGTCGCGCCCGCGGAATTCGGGGGCCTGGAGCGGGTCGCTCACGCGCTGGCGCAGGGGCTCCATGGGACGGGTCATGAGGTCCACGTTGCGACCGTGCTCGACCGTCCCGGCGAACATCCCTTTCTGACACCACTCGCCCAGGTCGGTATTACGACGCACCAGTTGGTATTCCCCGGGCGCGCCTACTGGCGGGAGCGCAGGGCGATAGCGGCGCTGTGCCGCCACGTCCGGCCGGATATCGTCCACACGCACGGCTACCGGCCGGATGTGGTGGACGCGGGCGTGGCCCGTCGGCTGGGGATTCCCGTAGTGACCACGGTGCACGGGTTCACCGGCGGCGGCTGGAAGAACCGCTGCTATGAGTGGCTGCAACGCCGCGCGTTCCGGCGCTGCGACGCGGTCGTGGCGGTGTCCCGGCCGCTGGTCGAGCGCCTGGCCCGGGCCGGCGTGCCGCGGGCGCGGCTGCACGAGGTACCGAACGCGTGGAGTCCGACCGCACCCCCGCTCGACCGCACCGCGGCGCGGCTCGTGTTGGGGCTTCCGCCGGACGCCTTCGTGATCGGCTGGGTCGGGCGCCTGACCTTCGAGAAAGGCCCGGACGTGCTGCTCGATGCGGCGCGCTGCGTCTCGGACCTGCCGCTCGTCGTATCCGTGGTGGGGAGCGGCGCCGAGCGAAGCGCGCTCCAAGCCCGGGCGCGCAGCCTGCGGCTCAACAAGGTCTTCTGGCACGGCACCCTGCACGACGCGGCCCGGTTGTTCCCCGCGTTCGATGTCTTCGTTCTCAGCTCGCGCACCGAGGGTACTCCCATCGTGCTGTTCGAGGCGATGGCGAGCGAGGTGCCTGTGGTGGCGACGCGGGTCGGCGGCGTACCGGACATTCTGTCGGCGGCCGAGGCGGCGCTCGTGCCGCCGAACGACCCCGTGGCGCTCGCGGCGGAGTTGCGCGCCGTGTATCGCGACCCGGCTCCGGCGCGGGCACGTGCCCGGCGCGCGCAGGTGCGCCTGGAGCGTGATTTCAGCCTCGGCCCGTGGCTGGCGCGCTATGAGCGAATCTACGAGCAGGTGAGCCGAGGGGCGCCGGCCGCGTTGGTGGGATGAGCAGCGCATCCACCGTCTCGCTCGTCGTTGGACTGGGATCGTGCGCCTACAGCTACGTCGGCTACCCCGCCTTGCTGAAGCTGCTTGGGCTCGGCCGCGCGCGTCGGCGGGCGGCGCCGCCCTTCGAGCAGTGGCCCCCCATCAGCATCACGATCCCGGTGCACAACGAAGCCGAGGTGATCGCCGGCACGCTGGAGCGGCTGCTCGAGCTCGACTATCCGGTGGAGCGACGCCAGATCCTCGTGGTCTCGGACGCGTCGAGTGACGGCACCGACGACATCGTGTCCCGGTTCGCCCACCGGGGCGTGGAGCTGCTCCGCCTCCCGGAGCGGCGCGGTAAGAGCGCGGCCGAGAACGCGGCTCGAGGGCGGCTGCGCGGCGACATCATCATCAACACCGACGCCTCGGTGCGCATCGATCGGAGGGCCGTGAAGCTGCTCGTCGCCGAGTTTGCGGACCCCGCCGTGGGAGTGGCGTCCGGCCGGGATGTGAGCGTGGCGCACGTGGACGCGGCAGCGAACGCCGGTGAATCGGCGTACATCGGTTACGAGATGTGGGTGCGGGATCTGGAAACCCGCGTGGCCGGCATCGTGGGAGCGTCGGGATGCCTCTACGCCATCCGGGCCGAGCTGCACCGCGAGCCCGTTCCCGGGGACCTGAGCCGGGACTTCGGGGCGGCGCTGTTTGCCCGGCGCCGCGGCTTTCGCGCGGTCTCCGTGCCCCAAGCGCTGTGCTGCGTGCCCCGCAGCGCCTCGCTCCGCCAGGAGTATCGCCGCAAGGTGCGCACGATGGCGCGGGGCCTGCGCACCTTGTGGGCGCTACGGGCGCTGCTCAATCCGCTGCGCTATGGCGTGTTCGCCTGGATGCTGTGCAGTCACAAGTTGTGTCGCTGGCTCGTGCCCTGGGCCACTCTCTTGGCCGTGGGCGCAGTGGGCGTGCTCGCGGCGGACTCGTTGTGGGCACGCGCCGTGCTGGGCGCCGCGGTCGGCGTTCTCGCGCTCGCGGCAGTGGGGTGGTGGTGGCCGGTGGGACCACGACGCGTGCCCCGCAGCTTCGCGCTGCCGGCCTATGCCGTCTCCGGCAACGTTGCCGCGCTGCACGCCTGGTTGCTCGCCTTTAGCAGCATGGGAACGGCGGTGTGGGAACCCACGCGCCGTGGGGAGCCTGCAGAAACCGCCCGACTGTTGTAGGAGGGGACTTACCAGCCGCCGCGGCGCAACAGGATCACCGGAATCGTCCGCACCATGATCCGCAGATCTTCGATCGCCGATTGACGGCGAATGTATTCGAGATCGTAGGTGAGCTTGCGCCGCACGTCCTCGACCGACTGGTCATATCCCTGGTTTACCTGCGCCCAGCCCGTGATGCCTGGGCGCACCCGTTGGCGCCGCTGGTATCCCTCGATCTGTTCGCGCAGGTAGACAAAGATTGCCGGCTGCTCGGGCCGCGGGCCGACGATATTCATGTTCCCCCGCAGCACATTGAAGAGCTGCGGTAGCTCGTCGAGCCGCAGCTTCCGCAGCACGCGGCCGATCGAGGTCACCCGCGCGTCGTCCGGCTGGGCCCAGACCTGCGGGTCGCGCGGTGCCGTGGCGACGTGCATCGTGCGGAACTTGTACATCGTGAACGGGCGGCCGCCCTGGTCGAGCCGGCGGCGCGTGTTGCCGCCGGCGCGCGACAGGGCGCGCCGATCCAGGCCGATGCGGGTCTGCCGGAACAGCACCGGGCCGCGCGACGTGAGCTTGATGAGAGCGGCGATCAGCAGCAGTAGCGGCGACGCCACGACGAGCGCGACTGCCGCGACCGCGGTGTTGAGCAGCCGCCGCAGCCGGCGCTCGCGGTCGCGAGGGCGGCGCGGCACGAGGTGGACCAAGTCGATGCTCGGCCGCGCTATTTCGATTTCGATGTCGAGCGACGTCGCCATGCCCGCTGCGTTGGGCAAGCCGTGTGCGCGGGCCGTGAGCGGGTCGACCTTGGTTAAGCCATTGGGGGTCCAGCGGTTGGAACGGCGGCGTTGGACGTACCGTGGCGCGGTCATGTCGCGCCCGTTCGGCGTGTGTGGGATCGCCGCGACGCCCCGGCGCATGGTCAGATGGTTGCCGGGGGGAGCTCGAGCTCGAACGAGAACCGCGTGCCCCAGTGGGGTCGCGTTTCAATCCGCAGCGTCGAGCCCATGGCGTGGACGAGCTTGCGACAGATCGCGAGCCCGAGTCCCGCGCTGGAGAAGTAGTAGCGCGGCCCTCCCGATGGCTTGCGGAACGGCTGGTACAAGGTCGGCAGCACGGCGGCGTCGATCCCCTCGCCCGAGTCACGGACCGCGAACTCGAGGCGCGTCGCGCCGACTGGCCGAGCGGCGATCTCGACGAAGCCGGCCTCGGTGAACTTGACGGCGTTGGTAGCAAGGTTGAGCAGCACCCGCCCCACCGCGCGGGCGTGGCCGATACGCCGCTCGGGGACCGGGTGGACCAGCTGGACCTCGAGCCGCTTCTCTTCGGCGAGCGGCAGCACCATACCCCGCACCGAGTTGAGGATTTCGACGACGGAGAAGGGCAGGGGCCCGCGCTCGAGCAGCCGGTCGCCCCCGCGGGCGAGCTCGAGGACGTCGCTCGCGGTCGCGCAGAGACCGAGCGCTGCACTATAAATGAGCCCCAGCTGGCGGCGCTGGCTCTCAGTGACGGGACCGTTTTCCGCGTTCTGCAGGGATTCCGCCAGGAACAGGATGGCGGTGAGCGGGGAGCGCAGGTCGTGCGCCATCTCGACCACGAGCTCCTGGCCATTCGGCCCCGCCAGGCACTCCGCCAAGTCCTGCGGCTCGGGCTCGACCTCCGGAACCGTAACGGTCGTCGGCGCCTGCCATTCGAGCCGTCCGGCGGTGCTCGTCTTCATGCGTGTGCTCCCTTGAGACTTACGAGGTTAGCTCGCTGGTGTCTCCCACCGGCACGCCTGGCTCGGGTGCGGCCGGCTCGCGCTCGATCACCCAGCCCGTGCTGGGGCTGCGCTGCAGGCCGTGACGCTCCATCAGCCGGTACAAGGTCGTGCGGTCCACGCCGGCGATACGCGCCGCCTTGGACATGTTGCCGCCTGCCCGGTTCACAAGCCAGGTGAGATACTGCCGCTCGAACTGGGCGATAACGCGATCGCGGGCGGCGTGATAGCTCTCCTCCAGCAGCGTGGAGATCAGCGAGGCGGGGTTCGCCGTGGCCGGCGATTCGGCTTCGCCCGTGAGTTGCAGGTCCTCGGGCCGAATCTCCGTGCCGGGCTCCACGATCACCGCGACGTGCTCGATGGCGTTCTGCAGCTCGCGCACGTTGCCACGCCAGCTGTGACCGCATAAGGTCCGAATCGCCGCGTCGCTGAGCTTCGGGAACGGCGCGCCCTTGTTGCGGTGCCGGATCCAGTACGTGGAGAGGAAGTACTCCGCGAGCAGGGGGATGTCCTCGGGCCGGTCGCGCAGCTGCGGCACCTGGATGGGGACCACCCGGAGGCGGTAGTACAAGTCCTCCCGCAGGGTGCCTGCTTTGACCGCGGCCTCGGCGTCACTGTTGGTGGCGGCGATGAAGCGCACGTTCACCACGGCGTCGTTCGTCTCGCTCCCCACCCGGCGCACCACGCCATCCTGGATGACGCGCAGCAGCTTCGCCTGGATCGGCTTCGACATCTCGATCAGCTCGTCCAGGAACAACGTGCCGCCGTGCGCTGCTTCGAGCAGGCCAGGTTTGTCGCGAACCGCGCCCGTGAACGCCCCTTTGCGGTGACCGAACATCTCCGATTCGAGCAGCCCTTCGGGGAGGGCGGCGCAATTGATCGCCACGAACGGCCGGCTCGAGCGCCGACTGTGATGGTGAATGAATTGCGCGATCATCTCCTTGCCGCTGCCGCTCTCCCCGGTGATGAACACGGACGCGTCGGTCGGCGCCACCTTGCGGGCCAGCTCGATGGCGCGGCGGAACGCCGGTGCCGTGCCGAGCAAGGTGATCTTGTCGCTGTGCGCGTGCCGCCGCTCCAAGTCCTCCTGCTGCTCCCGCGTCTCGCGGGCGACGGCCAGCGTGTGCACGGCCCGGCCGATCAGGACCTGCAGGTGGGAGGCAGAAAACGGCTTCGGGAGGTAATCAAACGCGCCCTGCCGCAGCGCCTCGACGCTCGACTCCACGCTCGGATTCCCCGTCATCACGATCACGATGGTGTCGTGATTGGTCGTGAGCGCGGTGCGGAGCAGCGTCAGGCCGTCGACCTGCGACATGTAGAGGTCGGCGATCACGATATCGAACCCGCGGCGCTTCAACAGGTCGAGCGCTTCCTGGCCGCGGCTGCAGACCGTCACGTCGTACCCTTCGTGGCGCAGCACGGTTGCGCAGCTCTCGCGCAGCGTGTGCTCATCGTCCACCACGAGGATGCGAATCCGCGCCTTCGCATCGGCCCCGATCGCCAGCAAGGACGTGACGTCCTTCGCCTCGTCACGCGCTCCGGGCCGGGAGACGCCGTTCTGTGCAAGTGGCATGGACATCGGGTTCATTCCAGCTCAGGTTGGTCCCCCCTTACGCAGGGTTCGGGCCAGCCTGTCGCGACCTCGCAGCGTGCAGGATTCTCAAGCGATTCCGGCACGAACGCCGCGTCACACCCGGGCGCGTCGACAACCAGTCGCACCAACCTGCATCCGCGGCCGGGCCCGCGGTGCACCGATTTGCGGCATGACCCGCGGGCGTGTGGCCTAGAGGCGGCGCCCTGCGCGGTATCGGACTTGCTGTCGTTCGCGGTGCGACGGTCGTGCGGCACGGCGCTGCGCGACCCCACTCTAACCGTACTCTTCGGGAACATATCTGATGGCGATCAGCAACTTGCCCGCCTCGCTCGTCCCACCGCAGGTCGCACCGGCGCTGCCGCAGCGCGGCGTTGCACCGTTCGACGGAGACGGTGCCGAGAGCGGAGTCGATTGGCGACGCGTCCTGAGCGCGGTGCTGCGCTTCAAGTGGCTCATCGCCACCTTTACGCTCATCGGCACGATCGCCGGCGTGGGCGCTACGCGCTTCATCAAGCCGGTCTACTCCGCCCAGACCAAGATCTGGATCGACGTGGAGGGCCGGCGCGGTCAAGATCGCGGCCCCACGCCGATTCGCCCAGGCCAGCTGCTCGACGCGGAGTCGTGGGTCGATCTGCTCGAGTCCTACGTCGTGCTGGACGAGGTGGTGCGTGACCAGCGGCTGTTCGTGGCGACCGGCTCGCCGGCGGATGCCCAGGCGGTGGAGAAGTTGGGCGTCGCCGACAAGTACCAGCCGGGCGCATACCGTTTCACTGTGGACCATTCGGGGCAGGGGTATACTCTCGCCACCGCCGATGGCATCGAGCTCGAGCGCGGTACGCTGGGGGATTCGGTCGGGACGCGGTACGGGTTACGGTGGGCGCCGGACGCGAGCACCGTGGCCCCCGGTCGCGCTGTGGAGTTCACGCTGACCACGCTGCGGGACGCGGCTACGTCCCTGGCCGACGGGATCGACGCGCGAATGGACCTGGACGGGAACTTCCTGCGCGTCGAGCTGCGGGGCCCCAATCCGGTGCGCATCACGGCTATCGTCAATGCCGTGGCACAGCGCTACGTCACGGTGTATGCCGACCTGAAGCGCCAGAAGCTGATCGAGCTCACGAAGATTCTGGGGGAGCAGCTGCAGCACTCCCAAGACAACCTCCACGGGGCGGAGGCTGCGTTGCAGCGATTCCGGGAGGAGACGATCACCCTGCCGAGCGACCGCCCGAGCGGGGGGGGCGCTTCGGTGGCGGCCGCCGCGGGCGGGACGGCGCAGGCCGGAGCGAGGGATCCGGTGTTCGGCAGCTTTTTCGATATGCAGATCTCTCGCGAGCAGGCGCGGCGCGACCGGGAGGCCCTGGAACGGCTCCTGGCCCAGGCCGGGGATCCGGGGCTCTCGGTGGAGGCGCTCTCGGTGGTCGGGCTGGTGCAGCAGAATCCCGAGCTGTCGCAGGCGCTGACGGAACTGACGAACAAGCAAGCCGAGCTGCGCTCGTTGCGCTACAAGTACACCGACGAGTACCTGCCGGTGCAGCGCCTGCTCGGCGAGATTCGGACGCTGCAGCGCCAGACGATCCCGACGCTGGCGCGGACGCTGGCGGGTCAGCTTGCGGCCAAGGAAACGGAGCTCGGTCGTCGCGTCGATGCCGATTCGCGGACGCTGCGGCAGATTCCGGCCCGCGCGATCGAGGAGGCACGGCTGCGCCGCGACGCGACGCTCGCCGAGAACCTTTACACCAGCCTGCAGGCGAAGTACGAGGAAGCGCGGCTCGCCGAGGCGAGTTCGTTGTCGGACGTGCGGGTGCTCGATTTCGCGGTGGTGCCGCGGCGGCCGGTGAAGAACACCGCGCCGCGCGTCGTTCTGCTGGGGTTCTTCGGGAGTTTCGCGCTGGCCCTTATGGGAGCGGTCCTGATCGATCGGATCGATCCGCGGGTGCGCTACCCCGATCAGGTGTCACGCGAGATGGGGCTCACCATCTTGGGTGCCGTGCCGCACATTCGCGCCGGGGTCCGGCCCGAGCGGAGCGGGCGGCGGGTCCGGCCGCCCGAAGAGGTGGCGGTCGTGGTCGAGGCGCTGCGCGGGGTGTGCCTGAACCTCGTGTACACCCACGGTGCGGTGGCCCCGCTGGTCGTCACGATTACGAGCCCCGGGGCGGGCGACGGCAAGTCGTTCCTGGCCGCCAATCTCGGGCATACGTTCGCCGAGGCCGGTCACCGCACGCTGCTGATCGACGGGGACCTGCGGCGCGGCGTGCTGCACCGCCGGCTCGGTGCCCGGCGTCGCCCCGGGGTCAGCGATTTCCTGCGCGGCGAAGTGCCGCTCGAGGCGATCGTGCAAGCGACGCCGTATCCGTCGTTTTCGCTGATCGGCTGCGGGACGCGCGCCTATAACGCGCCCGAGTTGCTCGGCTCGCAAACGATGTCGCAACTGTTCGACACGCTGCGCCCGCGGTATGACGTCATCCTCGTCGACAGTCCACCGCTCAGCGCCGGGGTCGACCCGCTGATCCTCGGCACGCTCACGGGGCATCTCGTCGTGGTGCTGCGGACCGGCTTCAGTCACCGCGACGTGGCATCGGCTAAGCTCGAGGTGTTGCAGCGCCTGCCGGTGCGCTTGCTCGGGGCAATCCTCAACGCCGTGCCCGCGGGTGAGGCGTATCGTTACTACTCCTATTATCTGCCGGGTTACGAAGCGGTGGATGAGGAGGCCGAACAGGCGAGCGGCGGGAAGGGCCACCCGTTCGTGATTTAGGGGGTGGGGGTGGTGCTGGCCCCGTCGTCGAAGCGCCGCAGCCAACTGCCCCCCTCCGCCCGCCCAGTCCGCAGGGCAGTCGAAGCACGCACCAGCAAATCGACGGGTTCGATCGGGGCGTAGCCGACGTTGGCGACGGCCTCGTAGCCGCAGCGTACGCGCAGCTGGGCCAGCGGCTGCGCCCCGGGGTCGGCGGCCGGCGTGGGCATGCCCCCGGCGCTCGCCTGCACTGTGCTCGCGAGGCGCTCGGCCAGACGGCGCGCGCCGGCCGCGTCCGTCCCGGGGGCGAGCACCGCGAATTCTGTGGGGCTGAGCCGGCCCACCACGTCCGACAGGCGCGCGGACGACTTCAGCGCATGGACGCAGCGTACCACGACGTGCCCGGCGCCCTCGGTCGCCGGCGCCGTGGCTTCGACGTCGAGCGCGATCACGACGCAGGCCAACGCGCCGTGCTCCCGGAACGCCTGGGAGCCGAGCTCGCGGGCCCGGCGCGCCAGACCCTGCCGGTTGTAGAGTCCCGTGATCGGGTCCAACAGGCCTTCGGCACGCGCGCGATCCGCGTCGAGCTTGGCGCGAACGTAGGCCCCGATCTTGAGGAGGATTTCGTCGGCTTCGTGCGGCGGGGCAATGCACTCCCAGGCGCCGGCGCGCAGCGCCGCGGTGCGCTGTTCGCGCGACGCGTGCTCGCGGAACGCGAGCAGCAACGGCGTGCTGCTCGAGACCCGCGGATCGGCGCGCAGCAGGCGGCACAGCTCGACGCCGGCCATGTCGGGCAGCTCGGCGTCGACGATGATGACGTCGGGCTCGGTGCCCCGCGCGCGCTCCAACGCGTACCGACCCGAGGGCTCCCGCAGCACGGCATACCCCGCCGGCTCGAGCAGATTCCTCAGCCAGTTCGTGTCGTCCGGGTGATCACCAGCGAGAAGCACCAGGGGCAAGCCTGCCCGT
>WNGI01004693.1_pt1 | contig 12663 bp, 9 predicted proteins | sample 5400621 | NCBI WGS metagenome assembly WNGI01 (sample SAMN13153374, study PRJNA577476) | soil metagenome | isolation source: 20 cm soil or saprolite under Garry oak tree replicate 1 | place: USA:California | collected 2016-06-15 | reverse complement strand
ACATCAAACAGCTGACCGCGGCAAAGACATTCTCGCGTCCGATCGTGACGCAGGTCGCGAAGCTTCACGGGTTCTATGCCGCCGAGGCGTACCACCAGAATTACCTGGCACAGCACCCGAACCAGCTGTACATCGTGATCAATGATCAGCCCAAGGTCGCAAACCTCAAGAAGCAGTTCTCTGATATCTACCGGAATTGACTGCAACTGAACGGGTGCCAGACGTCAGTAGCATAGTTGCTAGTAATTCAGTTTAGGACGCCCGGACTTGCCTCTGTGGCGTAAAGGGCACAGGCACTTGCTTGTGCCCTTTTTTCCATCGAGATAAGTCGGGGCGTAGTGAACCAACGACTGGCATCTGCCACTCACGTCTGGCACCCGTTCAGTTGCATTTCTCTCCCGACGATTGCACTAGTTTTTCCGCATGGACAAATCACCGCGCGCGCATGGGCGCGGGTCCCGAGGCACTTCTCGACGCCGGATTGGAGCGCGCACTCCGGGAAGGCGGTCATCGCGTGCACACGAGGGTGGCCGAGCTCGCGGCCGGTTCGTGGCGCGCTGAAATCCAGACGAGCTTCGAGCTGATGCGGATGCTCTCCGCTGCGGTGCGCGAAGCGGTCGAATCGGGCCGGCTTCCCATCGTTCTCGCCGGTAACTGCAACACGGCGATAGGAACACTCGCGGGACTTGGTGGCGGCGTGGGAGTCGCCTGGTTCGATGCTCACGGCGACTTCAATACTCCCGAGACGACGACGAGCGGATTTCTGGATGGTACTGCTGTCGCCATCATCACCGGCCGCTGCTGGAAACAGCTTGCCGTTACGGTCCCCGGATTCCAGACGATCCCTGATGAGCGCATCTGTCTGCTCGGTACTCGAGATGTGGACTCCCTTGAAGGGAAGCTTCTGGCGGAATCCAACGTCGCTCTTATCGAACCGAAGAAGCTTCGATCCGAGCTCCCACGAACCCTTCGCTCCATTGGCCAGCACTCGGACAGGATGTACGTGCATCTCGACCTCGATGTCCTGGATGCAGATGTAGCCGCGGCGAATTCGTTCGCCGTGACGGGCGGACTGACGGTCGAAGACGTTGAGTATGCACTTTCACTGATTTCCGGTGAATTCGGGATCGCCGGCGTGACGCTCTCCGCCTACGATCCTGCCGCAGATACAGACGGCGCTGCTGCGGAGGCAGCCATCCGTCTGATTTGCGCTACTGCGCGTTTCGCCGAACACACATAGATTCTCTGCGGCTTCTACAACCGACGGAGGCATTGCAATGCAGTTGCCCCAGGTGAACTACCTTGCTGTACTCGTAGCCGGTCTCGTGATTTTTCTGATCGGCGGACTTTGGTACTCCCCCATTCTATTCGCGAAAAAGTGGATCGCGCTTCAGGGGAGGACTGAAGAGCAAATGCGGGCGGATGCGGCTGGGAGCAACATGCCGCTCATGTACCTCGGCGCTTTCATCTGCGGCCTCATCATTGCCTGGTCCCTCGCTGTCCTCGCGAACCATTTTTCACCCGCGGCGTTCATTGGCACCGGCGAGTGGGCAATGCGTGGCGCGAAGTTGGGGCTGTTCTGCTGGTTCGGCTTCGTCGCTACGACCAGCTTCGCGATGGGGATATTCTCGATGAAGCCGAAACAGCTTTGGCTCATCGACACTGCCTACAATCTCGTCTCTTTCGTCATCGCCGGAATCATTATCATGGTGTGGAGATAGCACGATCTTCGTTCAGCCAATCAGGAGGGAGGACATGAGGTACGAGTCGCGCCGGTACTGGCGGGCAACAGTCACCGTGGCCGCACTGATTCTGGGAGGCGTATCGATAGCTTCAGCCCAGGCCACAAAGGCACCGAAGGCGAAACCCAAGGCGACAGCCGCGGGTCATTTCAAGTTGACGGCGCCCGACCTGGTGTCGAAGGGGCGAATCACGCTGCCCCACGTCTTCAACGGCATGGGTTGTAGTGGGCAGAACATTTCACCGGCGCTCCAGTGGTCCAATCCGCCGGCCGGGACGAAATCCTTCGCCGTCACCATGTATGATCCGGATGCACCGACCGGAAGCGGCTGGTGGCACTGGGTGATGTACAACATCCCGGCGGCGACGACCGCTCTCCCCGACGGCGCGGGCAACGGAAGAAACGCGCCGGGTGGAAGCACACAGGGCATGACCGACTTCGGAAACAAGGGATACGGCGGACCGTGTCCACCAGTCGGCGACAAGCCCCACCATTATCACATCACGGTCTTCGCGCTCAAGGTGGACAAGCTCGACGTTCCAGGGAACGCGACGTCTGCCATGGTCGGATACAATCTGAACGCCAACAAGCTGGGGACCGCACGCCTTACAGGCTTGTACGGACGGTAGTTGAGTCAGGAGCCGGCTTGAGGAGATCCTTCGCGTTGACGTAGAAGTTTTCATCGACGCGAAAATCCTCAGGCCGGCCCAGCTTCACAGCCATCGTCTTCCATTTCTCGGTTGGCCTGATCCACGAGTAGCTGCCCGTCGATGTCGTGACCTTCACCGGCATCGCAAATCCCGGCACGACATCGGTCCAGTGGTAGGAGAGCTTCTGTCCCTCGAGCTTGTACTCGAGAGTCGGAATCTTCGTCGTGCGCAGATACTCGTCGAACACCTTGCTGAGGTCCATCCCCGACTGGCGACTGATGTAATTCTCGATCTGTTTGGTGGTCACCGTCTGATGCCAGAAGGTCTTGCCCAGTCCGCGCAGAATTCCGCGCCAGCGGGCGTCGTCATCGACGAGTTGGCGGATCGTGTGCAGCATGTTGGCGCCCTTGTCGTACATGTCGCCCGAGCCTTCGTGGTTAACACCATACACGCCGATTATCGGCACATCGTTTCTGATCAGCTTCCGCTGTCCAATCGTGTACTCGGCGCCCGCCTTTTTCCCCTGTTGGCACTCGGTGAATAAGCCTTCCGCGTATGTCGCAAAACTCTCGTGGATCCACATGTCCGCGGCATCCTTCATCGTGATGCTGTTGCCGAACCACTCGTGCGCGCTCTCATGGACGATGATGAAATCCCAGAGCAAGCCGTGCCCGGTTGCAGAGCGATCGCGTCCGAGGTAGCCGTTCTTGTAGTGGTTGCCGTAGGCGACCGCGCTCTGGTGCTCCATGCCGAGATGAGGCGTCTCGACAAGCTTGTAACCGTCCTCGTACCACGGAAACGGACCGAACCAGTTCTCGAAGCACTGGAGCATCGGCTTCACCTGCTGGAACTGCTTCATCGCCGTGTCGAGGTGGTAGTCGAGCGGATAGAAATCCAGCGTGAGCTTCCCCTTCTCTCCGTCGTAGCTGTCGCCGAAGTGCGCGTAGTGCCCCGCGTTGACGGCGACGTCGTAGTTGTTGATCGGATTCCTGACGAACCACTCGTAAGTCGTGGTGCCGTCGGTGTGCGGCGTCGTGCTGCGTAACCGGCCATTGGAGACGTCGAACAGCGAGTCTGGAACTGTGATCGCGACACGCTGGCTATCAGGCTCGTCGGAGTAGATGTCCTTGTTCGGCCACCACACGCTGGCGCCGAGTCCTTCGTTGGCGGTCGCGACCCAGTTGCGTGAGAGGCTATCGAGGGCCCAAACGAATCCCCCGTCCCAGGGCGGGCGGATCGCGACGGTCGGCCTGCCATGGTAGTAGACGGAGATCGTCTTCTTCGTTCCGGTTCTCTGCGGCGATATGAGAGTAACGAAGAAGGCATTGCCGTCGCGCCGGGCACTCAGCTCCAGTCCGTCCTGAACGATGCTGTCGACGACGAGCGGCATCTGCAGATCGATCTGCATCTCACGCGCGGGAGCCGGCCTTACCACCCGGTAGGTGATCGCGTTGTAGCCGACGATGCCGCTATCGGCTGGATTCACCTTGACGTGCAAGTCGTAGAACGAGGCGTCCCACCAGGCGCGCTGCGGAGTATTGGATCCTCTCAGGGTATCGGCGTGCGTAAAGACTGGCGGGGCGACTTGCGCTTCGAGCATCACCGACGACACGGCCAGGCAACTGCAAAATATGACTACCGACCAAGGGCTGACGGCGGGTCGGCGGTGGGCTATGCGCGGGCTGTTTGGTACGCGCGAGCCTGCGCAGGGGTTTGCGACCATTAGCGGCAAACCACTTGAATAGATTCCCACCGAGAAACAGCCCGCACGCAGCCCAGAGCCGGAAGGCCGAAAGCCCCCGGCCGGTAGTCATAAGTTGTAGTTCTGTCGGTCACGGAGTTCTCCCCCGGGCCGCGCCGATCTGGTATTCCTTGGGCGGCTCCGCGCCGAGCAGATTCTTCACGAAATAATCCCAGCGGCGCCGGACCATGTAGGGCTCGTTCCCGAAGCCATGAGTGCGGTTGGGAAGGAGAATGAAATCGAAATCCTTGTTCGCCTTCATCAGCTCGTTGACGACAAGAAGGGTGTTATAAGGCGGAACGTTGTCGTCCATCGTGCCGTGCGCGAGTAGAAGTTTTCCCTTCAGATTTTTCGCCAGGACCTGGTTCGCGTCCGGCGCATAGTTGTCACCGCCGTCCGAGGTGCGCGCGAGCAATCCCTGGTATCTCTCTCCCCAGTCGTCCTCGTATTCGCGCTGGTCATGGTTGCCGGCTTCCGAGATGCCGACCTTGAAGAAGTCCGGATAGCGGAACATGGCATCGGCGGCGGCGAATCCTCCGCCAGAATGGCCATAAATTCCGGCGCGGTTGATGTCGATCCACGGATAACGGCCAGCGAGCTCCTTCATCCCCGCTACCTGATCGGGGAGTGTGTTGTCGCCCATGCGACCATAGTAGGCGTCGTGGAACGACTTCGATCTCCACGGCGTTCCCATTCCGTCGATCTCGACGACGATGAATCCCAGCTCCGCCAGCGACTGCGCGTCGCCGCGCGCAGGTGAGAAGCTGCGGCCGCCAACGCTCCCCGTTTGAGGACCGGGGTAGATGTGATTTACGATCGGGTACTTCTTCGTGCGGTCCAGGTTCGTGGGCACGTACATCAGGCCGTAGAGATCGGTTTTGCCGTCACGCGCCTTGACCGTGATGGGCATCGGCGGCTTCCAACCGGTCGCGCGCAATCTCGTTACGTCGGCCGTCTCGAGAGTGACGATGCTCTTCCCGTTCAGATCCCGCAGTACCGTGACCGGCGGCACGTCTGGTTTCGAATAGGTGTCGACGAAGTACTGGCCCGATGGCGCGAGCGAGATCTGGTGGTCGGCGTCTTCGGGCGTGAGAAGTGAGAGGCGCCTTCCATCCATCCCGATCCTGTAGAAATGACGGAAGTATGGATCGCGTCCACGCTCCTTCGCGTTGCCGACGAACCAGAGCGTTCTGCTCTTCTCGTCGACACGACGCAACTCCGCGACATTCCCATCTCCGCTGGTGATCTTGCTCTTGAGCTGTCCCGTCGCGAGATCGTAGAGATAGAGCTGACCCCAGTCATCGCGCTCGGAGAACCAGATCACTTCATTCGAGGCGGGGAGAACGCGCCAGTTCACGGTGCCGTTACCGGACTCGTACTGCGTCGCCACATCTTCGCGAAAGACATCGCGCACGCTGCCGGTCGCGGCGTCGGCAACCCGGAATACCTCGTGCTTGTGATCGCGCGATGTCGAGACGAACGCAATGTGCGACCCGTCAGGATACCACTCCACATCCGCCCACTCCGTCCCTCGGCAGATCACGTGATCGCAGAGCGTTGAGCGGTGCGCGTCCGGCGCCATCTGAAACCGGATCACGCGCGGCGTGTCGACATTGATCACCACGCGATGGATCATCGAGATGGCGCTGTCGCCAGGAAGCGGGTACTTCCACTGTTGCAGCTCCGGATGCCCGACCTTGGTGGTGACGAGATACATCTCGCCAACTGGGCGGTCGTCCTGCTGGAACGTGGCGATCTTCCGGGAATCCGGCGACCAGACGAGTACGGGACGATCGCTCTTCACCCAGCCGGCGTTGTCGGTGGCGTAGCCAAAATCCTTTTGGCCATCGGTGGTGAGTTGTGTCTCGCGTCCCGTGGCGATGTCGCGCACCCACAGGTTGTAATCGCGAATGTAGGCGGCGCGCATACCATTCGGTGATCTGGATTCGGGACGGCCAGGCGGCCGCTGCGGCGGCTGCGGCGGCTGAAGCCGCGACACTTCGCGTGGATCGAGAGCTCCGCCGCAGCGATCGGTTTCCGGACTGCATGCGATGCGAGTGCCCTTCGAGGGATTGACGAGAATGAACTGACTCTGGCCCCGCGTAGTGATGCGATATCCGAACCGGTCGCCCTCCAGCCATGTTGGCTGCACACCCAGTCCGGAGACGAGAGGCACCGTGTTCTCTCGCAGAAACCTTTCCGCGCGCGCGTAATCAGCGGCGGTAACGACGGAAGCCTGCTGCGGATTAGCCGGCAGCGCGGCAGTGGCTTGAGCCGTCGAGGCCGAAGGAGCAAGCGCAAGCACAGCGGGGACGGCGAGAGCGGCCAACATTCGTGCAGTCATACTGGCTCCAAGGAGAGGTGGCCGCTTACTGAGCGGCCAAAACGACGCGGGAGACAATTTAGCCCTGAGAAAAGTAGTTCGTGAACGCTCGAGAGCGTATCATTGGTCTATTGGACGCTCAGGAGAGAGAGATATGGACTTCAACCTCGATGAGGCGATTCCGGTTCTGGAGCGGACGCCGGCGGTGCTCACGACGCTGCTCGATCAGTTGCCGGAGGACTGGACACGTGTGAACGAAGGAGCCGATACGTGGAATCCGCGGGAGGTCGTCGCACATCTCATTCATGGCGAGAGAACTGATTGGATTCCGCGCGCACGCATAATTCTGAAGCAGGAGAGTTACCGCCGGTTCGATCCATTCGACCGTTTCGCGGAATTGAAATCGGAGCGGCCGCTCAAGGATCTGCTGGAGGAGTTCGACCACCTGAGGTCGGGAAATGTCGCGACGCTACGCGGTTGGAACCTCAAGGAGAAGGACATGGAGCTGACGGGCGAGCATCCTGAGTTCGGTGCGGTCACGATGCGGCAGTTGCTCGCCACGTGGGTGGTGCACGATCTCTCGCACATCGCTCAGATCACGCGGACCATGGCACGCGCGTATACCTTGGCCGTGGGTCCATGGACAGCGTACTTCCGCGTTCTGCAGCGCGACGTCCGGCAATGATCGCCTTTGCTATGTCGCGCGGTTCTTGAGCATCCCGGGTCAGTCGGGCGACGGTATGCCATCGGTTGTTGGGCTTCCGTGACGGCCTCGCGTCGCCACATTTTCAGTCATGACACAGAATTTCCCGTACGCTACGTACCTCGATATCCGCTATCCGCCGCTCGAGGTCATCGACGTTCCGGCGATCGTCGATGCCGTCAAAGACCAGTGGTACAACCAGACGCTCTGCAAGGTCAACGACTCGGTCGTGCGGCTCGGCGTGATGCAGGGAGAGTATCACTGGCACAAGCACGACGACCTCGACGAATTCTTTTACGTCGTCGAGGGGAAGTTTCTGATCGATCTGGAGGAACGCACGGTTGAACTCTGCGAGCGCCAGGGATTCGTGGTGCCGAAGGGAGTCGTGCACCGAACGCGGGCGCCATCACGGGCGATCATACTGATGGTGGAGGGGGCCGGGATCGTTCCGACGGGGGATTAGAGAACGGAACTGCAAACCGCAAACTTCGAGAAGAACGAGGTAAGAGGTTCTAGGTGATAGGCGCCAGGTACCAGGCCTTACCTCACACCTCGTACCTTCTACCTGCTACCTCTCACCTTGATGTTCTCGAGGTTGCAGTTCCGATTCGCACCCGCTGTTTTATCGCGCCCCAAATTGAAAATCGTGCTCCAGTACCATGCTCGCCGGAAAAGCGAGCTTCTCCTGCACGGTATTCTTTCCGGCGATTCCCACCTTCGCCGTGATCTGCGCGCTGCGCGTGAATCCGCACATCAGGTACGACCCATCGTCGTTGGTGTCGGCCTCGACCGTCCGCTGCTGGTTTGTCGAAACCAGGCGGCCGTTCTGTTCCACCCAGAGGATCTGCCATGTCGCCCAGACGTGAGCCCGCGGCAGCGGCTTCCCGGCCGCGTCTCGCACGTAGCCGGCCATGAGTCCCTGCGCTTCGGTTCCGGTTTCGTTTTGACCGCAGATACGTTTGCGCAGCGATGAGTACGACGGAATGATCACCGATGCCTGCGCGCGCGATCCACTCGGCAATGAGACACCTTGCCAGCGCTCCGGGATCTGGAATAGCCGAAGCCGCGGATGCTCGAAGACGAGGGTGTCGTTGAACGCTCCATCGATCGCGAGCTCGTACCTTCCGCCGGAGCTCGTGAGCGCCTTGAAGCGGCCGTCGCGAGTCGAGACCTGGACGCCGCCCAATGCTCTGCCACTTGTGCTGTCGTAGACGATGCCACTGATCATCGACTGGTTCTCGGCTGGCGAATCGGCCGCGGGTGCACCCGCAGGCGCCGGCGACGCAGCCCCGGCAGTTGAAACGCGCGGCGTCCCGGTCGGGCGTGCCGCGCCTCCGACTTCCTGATAGCCGACGAGACTGTCGCGCGAAACAGCCGGCGATCGCACGTCCGTCGATGTCATTCTCGCGACCCGCGGCATCCTGATGTACCAGCGCGGAATGATCCACTGCCCGCCCGGGAGCTGCTGGAACTCGACGCGTCCGGTCGTTCTCGCAATGCGCAAAGGAACCGGCAGGTTCACATAATCGAAGCTGATCGAGCGAAGTGCGTTCGCCCTGGGATCGAGCCAGAGAACTCCGGCGAGCTCGGGTTGCCCGCCGACTCTGGCCGGTCTGAACTCGAGACCCGCCAATCCGGTCTCCGGACCGTAACCCCGGATGGCCGCGAAGCAGTGCGATTTCACGAATTGGTCCGAGAGAATCGTCGCCGCATCGGGTGCGCGATAGATATCGCTGTTCGAGGTTTCGCCACGCCGACTGGAATCGACTTGATCCCACGAGATGCCAGTCACCGGCCGGCGCGAAACTTTGGCGCGCGCCTCGGTGCGCTCGGAGAGGACCGCGAGGTTTCGATCGAGCACGCGCTCGTACAGATCGACATCGAGAGGTACGAGGCCCTGTGCTTCGGTCATTGCGCTGGCAGTCAGCGCCTTCTTCAACTCCACCCACACGTCGCCGGCTGGAGTTCCGGGACCGGTGAGCTGCTGGCAGGCCATCTCGCTCCGCGCCAGTATCGGCGTGGGAATTCTCGTTGGCGTCATTCCCACGCGAACATAGACCGGTCGTTCTCCGAGGTGGAGCTGTACCGATATCCACGTGTCGAATCCGACCTTGTCCGCGCGCACCCGAAAATTACCGCTGTAAGGAGCGCGCAGATCGGTGCGTCCGCCTGGATCGCTGAAGCCGCCGCCGAGGGGGATGGTTTGCGCCGAATCGAGGAGGGCGACGTTGGCGCCTACGATCGGCTTACCAGTGGCTGCTTCGACGACTTCGACGCGCACATCCTGTGCGCCGGCGCGAACGCCGGCTGCCAGAACTGTCGCAGTTAGAACGATTGACCGCAGTTGCATGAGTCCAGCTTTGGAGGAGCACCTAGGACGGCCCGGGCCGGGCCGACTACCTATAGGACGCTCCACCAGGTCCGGGGTTTTGCAAACTTGCCCGGTGGCCCATTTGAACTGCAACCTATGACTACCGGCTGGGGGCTGTCAGCGGCACAGGTGCCGGCTGCGGGCGGATGATCCTCGAGCATGGATCTGCTCGCCACGCGAACAGCGAACTCGCCCGCAGCCCCCGGCCGGTCCGCTCAAAGCCCCCGGCCGGTAGTCATAAGTTGCAGTCCCCGGAGTTCACTCAGGATAGGGGTCGAAATCCGATCAGTTTTCGTCAAGAAAATGAGTGACCGCTCAAGCTCCGACCTCGTCAATTCGGGGGACATGAAGTCCCCGAACCGAGGGGAGGGGGAAGTTGTCGTCCAAAGTCGTTTCATCAATCGCGCTGCTCGCGCTTGCGGCATGCGCCGGGACCAAGGCGCCTTACCTGGTAGGAGCAGCCGGGCCCTGGAAGCAGGACTACGGGCTACAGAATCTGCATGGAATAGAGCTCGCAGCCGAAGAGATCAACAAAGTCGGTGGCATCAACGGTCACCCCTTCAGGGTGATTCCGCGCGATGACGAAGGCGATGGCCCCACGGCCGCGAGAATCGCGCAGGACTTCGTGTCCACCCGCGCCATCTCGGCGGTAATCGGCCACGTCAATTCGTCCGGAATGCTGTCGGCAGCACCCGTTTACGACGGCCAGCTAGCCGCGGTCGCGACAAGCGCCACCTCTCCTGATCTCACCGGCATCTCGAGCTGGGTCTTTCGGATCATATCCAGCGATTCACTCAACGGAATTGCGCTCGCCAACTTCGCGTCGAGGTTCGGTCAGCGCTCACCGGCGAGCGTGGCAGTACTCTACGAAAACAACACTTATGGCCGGGGGTTGGCCGATTCTTTCCGCCGCTCTTTCCATGGCGACATCCTGAGTCTCGATCCCATCAACGCGGATATGACAACGGCGGAGCCATATGTGGCGTATCTCAAGGTGCGAAAGCCGAAGATCGTATTCGTGGCGGGACGCGTCGCATCTGGACTCAAGATCCTGCAGGAAGCAAAACGCCAGGGACTCAACGCGATCTTCGTTGGTGGCGACGGATGGCAGGGAATCCTTGCCGACACCGCGATTTCGGAAGGCAGTTACGTCGGGATGTCCTTTACGCCGGAAGATCCTTCGCCGGCCGCGCGCAAGTTCGTAGCCGCATTCAAGAGGAAATTCAATACGGCTCCTGACGCGCATGCCGCACTCGCATATGACGCGACCCAACTCGTGGCGCAGGCGCTCAGAGAGAGGGGTCCCGATCGCAGAGCGATTCGCGACTACCTTCGTTCTCTGAACGCGGAGACCGCGTACGCAGGGTTGACGGGTCCCGCCTTCTTTGAGGACACCGGCGATCCTGTCGGCATACGCTTCCGCGTCCTCCGCGCCCACAACGGTCTGCTGACCATCGCGGAGGCCAGGTGAAGCTTCCCTTCAAATTTCACACGATTCGTCAGGTTCTGACGGTCGGTTTTTCGTTCCTCATTCTGCTGCTGCTGGGAGCTGGAGCGGTGGGCTGGATCTCGATGGCCCAAATGGCAAATCGGGTGTCCGAGACGCTCTCCGACGCACAGCGGGACGCGAAGCAGGCGTCCGATTTTTCCAATGTCGTCACCCAGGAAATCCAGGCTGCGAATACGTACCTCAGCGATCAGGACGCAAAGTCGGACGCGGATTTCCGTCGCCTTGGCTGGGAAGCGCATAGGCTGCACAGGAACTTCAGCACCCGCCGGGATCTGCTCGGCGAGCAGATCGCTCGCACGGTGGCGATCGACACGACGCTAGCGCGCGTTGAATCGTCCTTTGCGCTATCGCACAGATTGACCGACCTGGGCCGTCTCGACGAGGCGCACGTAGAAGCGCAGAAGGCGCGCAAGATGGTGCCGGGACTGCTGGAGCAGCTGACCGGCCTGGAGCACTCGCGGGCGCAGCAACTGGCCGCCATGTCGTCCGACCTCCGCAGTCAGGCGACTGCGCGTTCCCGCGTTCTGGTGTCGGTCATCCTCGTCGCGACGCTCCTCGCGATCATGATCGTCATGCGCACCGGGCGCGCCGTTGGCCGTCCTCTGCGTTTGCTCGTCAGGCATGCGGTTCAATTGAGCCGAGGCGATCTGCAACAGCGCACCGAAGGCGAAATGCCAGGCGAGTTCCGCACACTTGCCGACGCGATGAACCACGCCACGATTGCGTTGTCGAAGATTGCCTCCGGTGCGGCCAAGACCGCCGACGAAGTAGCGGCGTCCGCAAGCGACCTCCTCTCGGCATCGAAGCAGATCTCGGCGTCGGCAGGCGAAGTGGCGGACGCCGTTGAAGAAGTCTCCCACGGTGCCGAGTCACAGGTGGCGCAGCTGCGCCAGGTGAATGAGGCGCTCGATGGAATCCGCACCCGCGGCGACAATCTGGTTGGTGGCGCGCAGGAAGTGCACGGACTTGCAAGCGCAATCGAGGCAGAAGCCGAGGCGAAACGAATCGAAATAGATCGCGCGCTCAAGATTCTGTTCGACGTGCGCACGATCGTCGAGCAGGCTGCCGGCCAGGTACGCGAGCTCAACACGAGCGCGAGCGAGATCAACAAGTTCGTCGTCTCGGTCAGCCGCATCGCCGAGCAGACGAATCTTCTGTCGCTCAACGCCGCGATCGAAGCAGCGCGCGCCGGCGAGGCCGGTCGTGGGTTTGCGGTCGTTGCCGGTGAAGTGAGAAAGCTGGCCGATCAGACGCAGGCCGCTGCCGACGACGTCGTGAAGATGACCGAGAGTGTGACGACGCGCGTGCTGGCAACCTCGAAGGCGATGGAGCAGGGCGTGATACAGGTGGGTGAGATCGAGCGAGTAAGCCGCGAGCTTGATAGCGCGCTATCGACGATTCTTGCCGCAGCCGAGAGAACGCGAGCCGCCGCGGCAACGGTGACTACGGCCGCGACCGAAAACGCGCGCGCGGTAGATTCTGCCGCCGCGAATCTCGGATTGGTCGCGCGCACGGCGGAGAGCCACGCGACGGCGGCGATGCAGGTGAGCGCGTCGACCGAAGAGCAGAGTGCGGCGTGTGAGCAGATGAGCATGGCATCCACGCAGCTGTTCCACGGCAGCCA
>WNGI01020794.1_pt1 | contig 12664 bp, 11 predicted proteins | sample 5400621 | NCBI WGS metagenome assembly WNGI01 (sample SAMN13153374, study PRJNA577476) | soil metagenome | isolation source: 20 cm soil or saprolite under Garry oak tree replicate 1 | place: USA:California | collected 2016-06-15 | reverse complement strand
GCCCGCCACGGCATTGTGGGCCTCGGCGAGCTCGGGGCCCAGCTCGACGGACCGCCGCGCGGCGGCCCGCGCGTGCGGGAGCGCGTCGCGCGGACTGAGAACACCGTACATGCCCAGGAGCGTATAGGCGTCGGCCAGGCCGGCGGAGGCGAGCGCGTACTGGGGATCGAGCTCGAACGCGGCGCGGAACGCTTCGAGCGCCTGCCAGAGGGCGACCCCCCGTCTGTTGATGAACCCACGGCCCTTGAGATACAGCTGGTAGGCCTCGAGGTTCTCCGTGTGGGGCCGCACCAACGTCATCTGGTCGCTGCCGGCCAGGCTGACCTGCAGGCGCTCGGCGATCGTCCGGGCGATCTCCTCCTGGATCGCGAACACATCCTCGGGCTCGCGGTCGAACCGCTCCGACCAGAGGTGATACCCATCCGCCACATTGACGAGCTGCGCGGTGATCCGCAGTTGTGCCCCTGCCTTACGCACGCTGCCCTCGAGCACCGTGCCCACCGAACCGACCCGCCACTCGCAGCCCCGGCAGCTGAGCGAGGGCGTTGATGATCTCTTCCGCAATGCCGTCGCCGAAGTACTCGATCTCCGGGTCGGAGCTCATGTTGGTGAACGGGAGCACGGCGATCGACTTGTCGGTCGGCACTTCGCGTTCGGCCGGGCTCCCCGGCTCCGGCGCGATCAACGCCGCGGCGAGCTGCGCGGCCGTGGCGTAGCGTTCCGCCGGGTCCCGCGCGAGCGCTCTGGCGACGGCTCGACTCCCCCAAACCGGGACGCCGTCGCGCACGCTCGACACCTCCGGCGGGCGGTGGGTGAAACGCATCGCGATGACTGCCTGCGCGGTGGACGCGGTGAACGGGGGTGCGCCGGCCCACATCTCGAACAGCACGCAGCCCAAGCTGTAGATGTCGCTGCGGCCGTCCAGCTCCGAGTCGCCGGCCGCCTGCTCCGGGCTCATGTACGCGGGCGTCCCGAGCAGGATGCCGGTCTGCGTCACGGTCTGCGCCCCGGCGGCTTGAATCGCGCGCGCGATGCCAAAATCGGCCACGACCGCGTGCCCGGCCGAGATGAGAATGTTCTCCGGTTTGATGTCACGGTGGACCACGCCGTGCTGGTGGGCGTACTCCAGGGCGTCGGCCACTTCGCGGGCAATGAGCAGCGCCTCCTCCACCGGCAGCTGCGGCTCCCGGACGAGCCGGTCGCGCAGCGACTCTCCCTCGACGTAGGGCATGACATAGTAGAGAAAGCCTGCCGCTTCTCCCGAGTCGAGTAGCGGCAGGATGTGCGGATGGTTGAGCCGGGCCGTGAGCTTGATCTCCCGCAGGAACCGCTCGGCGCCCAGGGCGACCGCGAGTTCCGGTCGCAACACCTTGATCGCGACGAGCCGTTCGTGTTTCGGGTCTCGTCCCAGGAATACGAGCGCCGTCCCACCGTGGCCGAGCTCGCGCTCGATCGCGTACCGGCCAGTGAGGGCACCTTCCAAGCGACCAGCGAGGTCGGACACGGGGCCTTCGACGCCTGGGACGAGTCCATGATACGGGTGTCGATCGAGTCCGACCAGATGCCATGGACTTACTGCCCCGCGGCGCCGTCGTACACACGCCGGAACTCGATCGAGCGGCCCCGTCCGCCCTCGAACTTGACGATCACGAACAGCTGCTTGCCGTCCTGGGAGCGGAGATAGTCCTCGGTGACCTTCCCGCCTCCCGACACCTTGCGCTCGACCACGAAATCGTTGCCCAGCCAACGCCCCTTGATCTCGACGTCCCCGCCTCCCTCTACTTTCTGGGTGACCTTCCGGCCGTCGGTGTAGAGTAGCAGCGCCGCGCCGCTATCCGATCCAACCGCGACGCTCGAGTCGGTCTCGGCGATCGTGAGTGCGGGGGGCGCATCGAACGCGAGCTGCATTGTCTGGTGCATCCGCTGGCGCTGCTCGTCGCTCATTCCGGCCCCACCCCCGCCTCGCGACCCGCCGCCGCGCCCGCGGCCGAAGCCCCCGCGTCCACCAAAACCGCCACGACCCCCACCACCCGTTCCGGGGTACCCGCCCCCCGTCCGGCCCCCGCGCGACTCGTCGCCGCTCGAGTCGCGGCCCTGGAGCATGTCCCGCGGATTGTCGCTCTGCGCGGCGTTGAACGTCCACTGGCCGGAGAGATCCGGGTGCTGAGCCGTCACGGGGGTCCCGGCAACGAAAAGCACAACCGCCATCGTCAGTCTCATGGTGCAACTCCTCGAGTTGAGGGCGTACACGCCGATGAGCTGTATACGAACGGCCGTCGGCAGCGGTTGACGCGGCGCATCGCAGTCAGCGAACACGAACCGCCGATCGTATCCCTGTCAGCGAGGAGTGCGCCGTCAACGATTCAGGTCGGAACTGGCTCGGGGAGGCCCACTCGTGATCGGCAAGATGCGGCAGGCGTTGGCAGCAGCACTGGCGGTTCCAATATTGTGGGTGAGTACCGCGGCGTTTCCTCTTATGGGCCTGATGTATTGTCTGGCGATAGTTGCGCTCGACGGCATCGAGCACGTCGTGCGCCGACTCACTGCAGACTCGCCCGCCAACAGCCGTGGACGTCGCCGAGATCCTCACGAATTGGGCGCCCTTGGGGTTCACCAATAAGGACCGGTGCGCCCCCCGGATGGGGCGCGAGGACGGCGTGTTCACCGTTGTCGGCTGGGTTCGACGTCTGAGGCTCCACGAGGCCGACGGCGACTGGCACATCGAATTGACCGAAGCCCGAGCCACTCCGGTCGGCTCCTGCATCATCGTCGAGATCCCGGCGGAGCGCTACGGCGTGATCTACAGCCGGGCCCGTGCGGCGCTCGCTGCTCTCGTGGACACTACGCAACTCGGTCCCGGCGGCGATCTCCATCCGCCGGTGCGGGTACAGTTCACCGGTGCCGCCTTCTTCGATGGGTTCCATCAGCTGCAAGCGGGCCAACACGGACGTTGCAACTCTTCATTGCGCGCGCTCTGGGAGCTTCATCCGATCTACGTGGTCGAGGCGCCCGCAGGCTAGAGCTACTATGTATCAGGCCGTGGCTCGACCGGACGACCTCCCATGAGCCACGCCGTCCAGCCCCCGACCAGCGCCCGCGCCCTGCTCCATCCCGCGCGTTGCAGCTCTCGCGTCACCCGGACGCTTGTCTCTTCGTCGCTTCAGCTACAGTAGGCGACGAGCCAGGCATCGCGCGGCAGGCCGAGTGCCGATACGGTATCCGTCGCGCGGTCGGGCGGCACGCGGATGGCACTCGCGGCGCGGGTGGCACTAGCCCGATACGCCGGCTCTTTCCGGACGTCGAGCAGCACGACTCGTTCGCCCCGGCGGAGCAGGTCATCGAGCTGCGCGAGCGAGATTCGATCCGGCACGATGGGCTCCGTCCCCTACCCCTGTTCGGTTGCGGGCGCCGACTGCGCGGCATCCGGCCCCGACGCCCGGAGCGACAGGACCACCGTGACCAGCAGCACAGCCGCGATCACGCCGAGGGATACGGAGACCGGGATCGGTTGCGCGGACCCGAGCAGCATCCGCGCGGCGACAAATGCGAGAATCAGGGCGAGACCGTGCCGGAGGTACTTGAGGCGCCCGAGCGCTCCGGCCAGGAGGAAGTACAGCGAACGGAGTCCGAGCAACGCGAAGATGTTGGAGGTGTAGACCAGGAACGGGTCGCGCGTGATCCCGAGCACTGCCGGTATCGAGTCGAGCGCGAAGATGAGATCGGCCGACTCAATGGCGATCAGTGCCGCGAGCAGCGGTGTGGCGACGAGCGCCCCGTTCTCCCGCGCCAGGAACTTCCCGTCGTGCAGTCTGGGGACCACCGGGACGATGCGGGTCACCCACCGCGGCCCGGTCTCGCAGCAGGCGCGGGCGATCCCCGTTTCGCCGGATCGCAAGAACCGGACGGCGGACACGAGGAGCAGGCCGGCGAACGGGTACATGACCCAATGGAAGCGGGCCAGGAGCGCCACGCCGGCCGCAATGAACACTGCGCGCATGGCGAGCGCGCCGAGGATGCCCCACACCAGCACCCGTGGCTGGTAGGACGGCGGGAGGCCGAAGTAAGAGAAGACGAGGACGAACACGAACAGGTTGTCCATGCTGAGCGACTGCTCGAGCAGGTACGCGGCCCAGTACGCGAGTCCCGCCTCCGATCCTGCTCTCCAGTACACGGCGAGACCGAAGCCGAGGCCGACCGCAATCCAGACCGCACTGCGCAGCGCCGCGGCCCGAAACCCCACGTGTCGGCCAGGCGCCGCTCCCAGATCCACCACCAGCATGGCGAGGACGACGGCGCCGAAGACGGCCCACGCCAGCGGGCCGAAGGATGTGAATGTCACTGTTTAGAGAATACCGACCCCGCGACTATTGCCGATAGAGCGCTGGGAACTGCTCCTTGAGCCGGCGCAGTTTCGGCAGGTCGTTGAAGACGATGTACGGCTGGTCGGGGTGGAGCGCGAGGTAGTTCTGGTGGTAGTGCTCCGCGGGATAGAAATGCTCGAACGGCGCCACCTGGGTGACGATGGGACCGGAGAAAACGTGGGCCTTGTTCAGCTGATCAATGTAGGCCTGCGCGGTTTCTTGCTCGGCCTGGCCTTCGTAGAAGATCGCCGAACGATACTGGCTCCCTACATCCGGTCCCTGGCGGTTCAGCTGAGTCGGATCGTGCGCCACCGAAAAGAAGACTCGCAGGAGCTCGCTGTACGATATCTGCGACGGGTCATAGGTGATCTGCACCGACTCGGCATGCCCGGTCGTGCCGGTGCTCACGACGCCGTATCGCGCGGTCGCCGGCGCTCCGCCCGAGTAGCCCGAGACCACGCTCGAGACGCCCTTCACGTGCTTGAACACGGCGTCCACGCCCCAAAAGCATCCTCCCGCGAACACCGCGATTTGCTCGCCTTTGGCCGGTGTGACGCGCGACGCAGGCGCGAACGCCGGGATCTGCGCCTGAGCGGTCTCGCCCGCCAGGACGCCGGCTGCGGCGACAAGAACGAGGAGCTGGGTAAGGCTGCGGAGCGGGATCATGACCGCAAGGTAACGCCCCCTGGTCGAGTGTGGTTCCGCGTTCACGTAAACTACGTTGCGACACGCCCGCGCGCATGTCAGTGCGCCCGCGGGCATCGCGTGGTACTATCGAGAGTCCCCGTCCTGACGGTGCCCGATGGCCCCCGCCCCCACGCCCTTTCGCCCGTACATCCTGAACGAGCTCACCTGGAAGACCGTCCGCGACACGCGCTACGAGGTCGCCGTGCTTCCGTGGGGCGCGACCGAGGCCCACAACTTCCACCTCCCCTACACTACCGACAACATCGAGACGGAGCGGATCGCCGCTCTGGCGGCGAAGCACGCGTGGGAGCAGGGCACGCGCGTCGTCGTCCTCCCGGTGGTGCCGTTCGGCGTCAACACCGGGCAGCTCGACATTCCGCTGTGCTTGAACCTGAACCCGAGCACCCAGGCGCTGGTACTCCGCGACCTCGCGACCGCACTGGCGGGTCAGGGCGTCCCGAAGCTCGTCGTCCTGAACGGCCACGGCGGGAACGACTTCAAGCAGATGATCCGGGAGCTGCAGCCCGCCGTGCCCCTGCTCCTCTGCACGGTCAGCTGGTATCAGGTCGTGGACCCGAAGCTGTTCTTCGCAGATCTCGGAGACCACGCGGGCGAGCTCGAGACGAGCGTGATGCTCCACGTCGCGCCGGAGCTGGTGCGCCCGCTGTCGGACGCCGGCCCCGGACGCGCGCGCCGCTTTACGATCAAGGCGCTGCGAGAGGGGTGGGCCTGGGCGCCGCGCCAGTGGCGCCAAGTGACGGACGACACCGGCGTCGGGAACCCCGCGGCCGCGACCGCGGAGAAGGGACGGAAGTACGTGGAGGCGGTGAGCGAGAAGATCGGAGGGTTCCTCGTGGAGCTGGCGCGGGCGGATACGGAGGAGCTGTACGAGTGACCGCGGGCCTGCGCGCGCGTAACGAGTGGAAATTCGCCGGCGTCCTGCTCCGAGCCGACCGCGCGCTGGCCGTCGCCTGGTGGACCCTGCTCCTGGTGCGCGGCCTGCTGCCGGCGCTGTTCGCCATCGCCATGGGTGGCCTCATCGGAGCGGTGCAACGCGGAGGGGGCGACGCGTTGGCGGCGCCGCTCGCGCTGGTCGGAGTCGTGTTCGTGTTGCTGCAGGTGCTCTCGCCGATTCACCACGCCGTCGGTGCCAACCTCGGGAGCCGCACCGCCGCGTGGCTGTACGACCGGCTCACTGCCGCCTGCGTCCGCCCCCCCGGCATGGGCCACCTCGAGAACCCCGAGCTCACCAGCGATCTCACGATGGCCCGGGACTTCGATCTCGGGATCACGGGCCCGCCGATCTTCATCTCGATGGACTTCATCGCCGGGGGGTTGGTGGAGCTGCTGGGCGGTCTCGCCGCGGCGGTCGTGCTCGCCGCCTACGCGTGGTGGGCGCCGCTGTTGCTCGCAGGTGCCTGGCTCGCGACACACTGGCTGCTGCGCGAGAGCGGAGTCTGGCGCGATCGAGAGACGCCGGAGGTGCGCGCAGCGCAGCGCCACGCCGACTACGCGTACCGGCTCGCCGTGGAGCCCGGGCCCGCGAAAGAGGTGCGCCTGTTCGGGCTGGCCCACTGGATCATCGAGCGGTTCCGGTCGCGCCGCCGCCGCCTGTTCGAGCTCCGCTGGCAGGCGACGCGCCTGCGGGAGCGTCCGGTCCTCTGGAGTCTGCTCCTGGTCCTCGCCGCGAATGTCGTGGTGTTCTGGTCACTCGCCGCCGCCGCAACCAGCGGCCATCTCGGCCTCGATAAGCTCGTGACGTTCGCGAGCGCCGCGGTGAGCACGAGCATGATCGCCTTCGGCGGACTGTCCTGGGCGCTCGACGGTGCGGCGGCGCCCGCCGCGGCAGTGCTGCGCTTACAGGAGGCGATGGACCCCGCCGGCGCGTTGGTCCGGGGCACCGGATCGGCGACGGGGATGCCGGCGCGGGAGATTCGGTTTCGCCACGTCACGTTCGCCTACCCCAGCTCGGGCGCGCCGGTGCTCGCGGGCTTCGACCTCGCGATCCCGGCGGGCTCGTCGCTCGCGATCGTCGGACAGAACGGCGCCGGTAAGACGACCATCGCGAAGCTGCTGTGCCGGTTGTACGACCCCCAGGACGGCACCATCGAAGTAGACGGGGTCGACCTCCGCACCCTGGAGGTGGAGGCGTGGCGGTCGCGTCTGACCGCCGTTTTTCAGGACTTCGTCCGCTTCGAGCTGCCGCTGCGGGACAACGTGGCTCCGGGCGGCGCGCCGGACGAGGTGATCAATCAGGCGCTCGTCGAGGCCGGCGCCGCGGGTCTCGCCCGTCTCGACACCGTGCTGGCGCGCGGTTATCCCGGCGGCACCGACCTGTCCGGCGGTCAGTGGCAGCGCATCGCGCTGGCGCGGGCGCTGTGTTCCGTCCGGCTCGGCGCCGGCCTGGTGCTGCTCGACGAGCCGACCGCCCAGCTCGACGTCCGCGGCGAGGCCGAGATCTTCGACCGCATCCTCGCCGCCACACGGCACACGACGACGATCCTGATCTCGCACCGCTTCTCGACGGTGCGGCACGCCGACCGCATCTGCGTCCTCGAGCACGGTAAGGTGGTCGAGCTCGGCACGCACGACCAGCTGATGGCGGCGGCCGGCCGTTACCGGACGATGTTCGAGCTGCAGGCGTCGCGGTTTAGCGACGACGGCGAGCCCGGAGCCCATCTCGATGTCCTCGACTGACGACCTGCCGCGAGCCCTGCCCGCCATGTGGCGCGCGCTCAAGCGCGGCTACGAGGCCGCCCCGTTGCTCTTGAGCGTAGCGTTCGGTCTGGCGCTGCTCGCCGCGCTGCCGGACGCGCTGCTGGCGGTCTGGTTCAGGCTCCTGGCCGACGGGATGCTCGGCGGCAGGCGCGGGCTGGTGCTGACCGCGGCGGTGGGCCTGGGCGTGTCGGCGGCTGCCACGTGGTTCCTGCGGATCACGAGCGAGCGCACCCAGCGTCGGTTCCGCGACCAGGTGACCATCGCCCTGGAATCGCACGTGGCGTGGTTGCAAGCGTCGGTGGCGACGATCGAGCATCATGAGCGCCCCGTGTATCTCGATCGCCTCGCGATGCTGCGCAACCAGATCTTCGTGCTGGACCACATGTACATGTCCCTGTTCACTACGTGTGGCTGGATCCTGCGACTCGGTGTGACGATCGCGCTGCTGGTGTCGATCCACCCGGCGCTGGCGTTGCTCGCGGCGTTTGCGCTGCCGACGGTGCTCACGTCGACCTGGCGGCCGGGCGTCGAGCGCGCTACGGAAGAGCGAGGCACGTCGGCCAATCGCCTGGCGCGGCACCTGTTCGACGTCGCGACCACCGCGCCGGCCGGCAAAGAAGTGCGTGTGACTCGCATCGGCGCCCGGCTCGTGGCGGAGCGCCGCGCGGCGTGGGAGCGCTGGTACGGACCCGTCGCCCGCGCCCGCGGCCGCAGCGCGGTGTGGCACGCGCTGGCGTGGGCGCTCTTCGGGGCCGCGTACGTCGGCGCGGTGGTGTTCGTGGCGTCGGTGCTCGCGGCCTCGCCCGGCGACGTGCTGCTGTGTCCTTCGCCTACCCCGGCACCGAACGGCTCGTGCTCGACGACGTGGACCTGCGTCTGGCGCCGGGCTCGGTGGTCGCCATCGTGGGAGAGAATGGCGCGGGCAAGACGACGCTCGTCAAGCTCCTGTGTCGACTGTATCAACCGACACGTGGGCGCATCCTCGTCGACGACGTGGAGCTCGCGCGCATGCCCGTGGACGCCTGGCGGTCCCGGCTTTCGGGGGCGTTTCAGGACTTCTTCCGGTTCGAGTTCAGGCTGCGCGAGACGGTGGGTGTGGGCGATCTGCCCCGCCTCGACGACGGGTCGGCCGTGACGGCGGCCATCGACCGGGCCGGCGCGAGCGACGTCGTCCAGCAGCTCGGCGCGGGTCTCGAGACCCAGCTCGGGCCCACCTGGCCTGAGGGCGTAGAGCTCAGCTTCGGGCAATGGCAGAAGCTCGCGCTGGCCCGGGGATTCATGCGCGACGGCCCGCTGGTGCTCGTGCTCGACGAGCCCACCGCGGCGCTCGACGCAGAGACCGAGCACGCCCTGTTCGAGCGTTATGCGGCGGCGGCCCGTGGATCCGACGACCGCATCACGATCCTCGTGTCCCATCGCTTCAGCACGGTGCGCATGGCGGACTTCATCGTGGTGCTCCACGGCTCGCGCGTGGTCGAGTCGGGCACGCACGAGGCGCTCATGGCGAAGGGCGGGCACTACGCCGAGCTGTACCGCATCCAGGCCGCGGCGTATCGTTGAGGGAGGAGGTCGGTCATGCGCGCTGCAGCCTTTCGACCGCTGGCGTTCCTCTGCGCCCTCACGATGCACGGCGGCTGCACCCATGGTCGCGGATCCGCGGCTCTGGGCGCGACACCCAACGGGATGCTGGCCATCGCTCAACACGTCGACTATCTCGACGTCGTAGGCCGCGAACCGATGGTCGTCGAGCATCCGGACGGCAGCCTTTTCGTGGCTGGATACGGCGAGCCGCGACCGACCTTGTGGAAGAGTCACGATCGTGGGGTGACGTGGACGCGCGTCGACGTCGGGAGCGAAGCTCAGGGCGCGATCGGCAACTCCGACGTCGACATCGCCGTCAGCCGGGACGGTACGCTCTACTTCGTCAGTATGCTCTTCGACCGCGCCGCGAACGAGGGCAGGCAGATAGCGATAGGCGTCAGCCGCGACGTCGGCGCGACGTGGTCCTGGACGACGCTGTCCAAAATGCGCTTCGATGATCGCCCGTGGGTCGCCGTGGCGCCTGACGGCATGGCGCACGTGATCTGGAATGACGGCAGCGGCGTTTCGCACGCAACGAGCCGCGACCGCGGCGTAACCTGGCGCGTGGGCGCTCGAATCCACCCTCAGGGCGGCTCCAGCCACCTCGCCGTTGGACCACGTGGTGAGGTGGCGGTGCGCATCGTGCCGTTGTCTGCCTCCGGCAACAAGTTCGACCCGGGCGTCGAGCTGATTGCCGTGAGCACCGACGGCGGCACGACGTGGCAGAAGGGTCCTCCGCCCGGTCAGCGCGATTGGGCCCCGCCGGGCACGAGCGGCGTCCTCCCACGCTGGGTCGAGCCACTCGCCTGGGACGGTGAGGGCAGGCTGTACGCTCTGTGGACTGATACGACGGGCGTGTGGCTGGCGCGGTCAGCGGATCGGGGAGGAGTGTGGACGAGTTGGCGCGTCGTCAGCAGCCGCGCCACGTCGTACTACCCATATCTCGTCGCCCGCGGACACGGCGAGCTCGCCGCGACCTGGTTTTCCGGCGTTGGCAAAGACCTCGAGTGGCACGCGGCGCGACTGCAAGGTCGGGAAGACAACGCCGCACCGCGCGTGATCCAATCACCGCCGCTCCCGATCGAGGTGTGGATACCACCGGCTGCTCAAGGAGACTCGCTGTATCACGGGACTGGGGGCGAGTATCTCGGCATGACCTTCCTCCAAGACGGCGGGTTGGGAGTGACTAGCCCCATCCAAAACCCGTCCGCGAATCGCCTGGGCTTCACGTGGTGGAGGTTCGACGCCCGGTGACCAGTGTCGTCCCGTGACGTTAGAGGGCCGCACCACTAGACTCCGGCATGGAGTTCGACCCCCTCCCCCCGCAGCGCCTCGCCATTGAGGCACCGCTCGGCCCGGTCCTCGTGGTCGCGGGACCCGGCGCCGGGAAGACGTTCTGCCTGATCGCCCGGATCAACCATCTGATCGACACGCTCCACATGGCGCCCGAGCGCATCTGCGCCGTCACGTTCACCAATCGGGCCGCGGAAGAGATCGCCGTTCGCCTGAAGCACACGCTCGAGAACCGTGCGGAGGGAATCACGCGGGGCACGATCCACGCCCTGTGTCTCGCCCTGCTCCGCGAGCACGCCGAAGCGGCGGGCCTGCGGAAGGGGTTCGGCGTGGCCGACGAGCCGTACCAGAAGGTCATCCTGGGCCGGCTGCACGTGCCGCTCGAGCAGCGGGGGTCGCTCCTCAACCGGTTCAGCCGGCACCGTGTCCAGAAGCAGGACTTCGAGCTGACGGCCGACGACGCGCGCCTGTATCGCGAGTACGCCGCCTGGCTCGAGCATCGCAACATGCTGGACTTCGACGATCTCGTATCGAAAGCCGAGGAGCTGTTACGCACGCGCGGCGACCTCGCCGACGCGATCGCCGCGCGCTGGGACTATCTCTTGGTGGACGAGTTCCAGGACGTGAACGCCGTCCAATACGACCTCTTGAAGCGCCTGGCGGCGCCGCACGGCAATTTCTTCGCGGTCGGTGACGACGAGCAGTCGATCTTCACCTGGACCGGGGCGGACCCCTACGTCCTGGTGCGGTTCGCCCGCGATTACGAGATCGACCGGCCCATCTTGCTGGACAGGAACTGCCGCTCGTCGCGCCAGATCTTCGAGACCGCCCGGCGCGTCCTGGCGCAGAATCCCCAATTGTTCGAGAAGCAGCTCAGCGCGGAGCAGGAGTCGGCGTACGACGTAGGCGCGTTCGCGTTCCGCGATGAAGAGGAAGAGGCCTCCTGGCTGCTCGACGACATCCGCGCCGACCGCGCCGCGTCCGGCCTGGGATGGGGCGACTATGCGGTCCTGTATCGCAGGCACAAGCTCGGCGAGTACCTCGAGGGGCGGCTCGTGCGAGCGGGGATTCCCTGCCGGCTGGCGCGCGGCCGCGCGCTGGTCGAGGACGACGTCATCAAGTACGTGATCGCCGCGCTGCGGATCGTGCGCGATCCCGGCGACTCCGTCGCACTCGAGGCGTTCGCGCGCTGCGTGCTCTCGGCGCACTTCCTCCAGGAAGTCGAGGCCGCGATCTCCATCTCACTCCCTGTCCCCCGCTCCACCAACGCGGACCGGGGGGACGCCGGCGACTTTCTCGCGGCCATCCGCGCGCTCGCCCGGCGCCGGCCGGCGCAGGACCCCGACACCAAGAAGCTGTGGCGCCTCGTCTTTCAGGTGGAGAACCTCCGCGCCCTGCCCCGGTCGCACCGCGCCCTGGCGCCGCTGGTCGATGAGATCCTGTCCCAGAGCGTCGGGCCGTACAAGAATGCGCTGGAGGAGAGGCACGACGAGCTCACCGATCCCGCTGATATCCCCGAGGCAGTGCGGCTCGCCGAGCGGCTCGACAGCGCGATCGCGGGCGAGCGGAGCATCGCGATCGAGCCGAACGAGGGGGGGCTCGAGATCGCGTTGCGGGGAATGTTGGCGGCAGCGGGGGTGCGGCACGTGCCTTCACAAGCTGCCGGGCCGTTAAAACCCCGGGGCACCGCCCCGGGGTTAACCCACCCGGGCGAGACTCTGGTCAAGGCGGATGGCGGCGAACATGGGCTCGCTCTGACTCTGTTCAAAGCGTTGCAGCTGCTGGACGCCAAGAAGCTCGATACCGCGCTCCAGCGCTACGTCACGTTCGACTTGGAAACCACCGACAAAGATGTGGACGTTTGCGAGGTCGTCGAAGTCGGGGCGGTGCGCGTGGTGGGCGGCGAGATCGTCGAGCGGTTTCACACGCTCGTGAAGCCGTACCGCCCGATCACGCCCGGAGCGACCAAAGTGCACGGGTACTCGGACGCCGCTGTGCAGGATGCTCCCTCATTTGCCGAAGTC
>WNGI01004350.1_pt1 | contig 12664 bp, 9 predicted proteins | sample 5400621 | NCBI WGS metagenome assembly WNGI01 (sample SAMN13153374, study PRJNA577476) | soil metagenome | isolation source: 20 cm soil or saprolite under Garry oak tree replicate 1 | place: USA:California | collected 2016-06-15 | reverse complement strand
GTGTGATCCTCCAGCGGTCTGGTCGGTAAAATTGTTAGCTTTCTAGATCGTTCTTTATGCTTTGCAACCGCGTTTTCTCCGTTCGTTCAATCTGAGTCACCTTGGAATCGTGGACGACGATTTGAACGACACCAAAGCGCAGGCTCTGGACCTTTTCGCGCACCAACTCGAGCCAATCGGCGGATGCTTTGCTTCTATCATGCGGCATGGGTTCGCCTTTCGCTTGAACGCTTCGGAGAAGTCGCGGAGTTGGCGGGCAGAGACGTCAGAACCGAATCGAGGTTGAATGCTCTCGAGATAAAGGGGGGCGAGACTTTGTCGCGTCGCATTTTGCGTAACGTGATCTCGACAATGTCAGCCAGAGTATAGCGGTCGAGAATCTTGATGATGGCAGTGCGGACATCGAGCATGAGCATGCGCAGGCCGCAGTGGTCTTCGTCGGGACAAGTACAACGCGAGTAGGCCGTCTGGCTGACGCATGGGATCGGAGCGAGTGGTCCGTCAATCAATCTGATGACGGAACCGAACTTGATGCGGTTCATGGGGCGGGCCAGAGAGTAGCCTCCGTCTTTTCCGCGCTTGCTCACGACAAAACCGCTCGCTTTCAATTGGGTGAAAATTTGCTCGAGAAACTTGATTGGAAGTTTCTCTTTCGCGGCCAGTTCACTAACCTGGAGAATGGGCCTTCCCAGTTCGGCAGCGATGCCGAGGTCAATGAGAGCGCGCAACGCATATTCGCCACGTTTGGAAAGCTTCATGTCCCGCCATCCCGATCGCGCTGGATGCAGCAACTATCATGCGCGGCGCCCAAAATCAAAAAGAAGTTCAGGCCTTCGCCGGCCGGCGGGAATCTGAAAAAAGCCAGCCACTTAACAGTTTTTTCCTGGCCTGCCAGTGCCTGAAGAGCGATCGACCCTTTGCCCCAGGTCGGCGTGCGCGAATCAGATGAAACCCATTCTCATCCTGATAGCCGGCGGGGGCGCGGCGGGCCGCTTGGGTCAAGACAGCCATTAAGACGAAGGCGCTAAGGATAATCTTCGCCGGCAGACTTGGAAGCGCTCCGGCTGTAACCACACTGCTCACGGACAATAGCAAAAACGTTTTCATCATTTCCCTCCTGTTTGCGTGCCTGATTCTCCTGTCATGTATACTGCGATGGTAGGAATTAATGTCTATCGGTCAAGTAGGAATTTTAAATTATTTTTTGGGTTCTTGCGGGCGCAGGCGGGCCACCTCGATCAGGGTGGCCAGTAAGGCGAAGGCGCTAAGGATGATTTTCGCGGGTAGACTTGGAAGCACCCCGGCTATAATCACGCTGCCCACGGCCAATAACAGAAACGTTTTCATCATTTTTCCTCCTGCTTGCGTAACCGCTTCTCCTGTCATGTATACTCCGATAGTAGGGATTAATGTCTATCAGTCAAGTAGGAATTCCAAATTATTTTTCGGCTCTCGCCGGTTTGTCGGATGCCCCTCGGGGCGAAGTCTGGCCGATTTAGGCCCGCCCTGCGTTTCCGGTAGCAGTCTCGTAGCCGAATCGGGGATTGAGCCCGGCACAGACCTGCGCGGCGTAGGTCTGGTTTCCGGCAGAGAGATATTCCCGGAAACCACCGACCTTGCCCTGCCGGACTTTGAACGATTCCGGATCCTCCCGATCGCGCGGCTGCAAAATTTTCGATCCAAATTCACCCGCTGCTTCCAGTTTCTGCATGTTTCGAAAATCGGAAAAATCGATGGCAGGGCCGAAGACTGACTCGTCGATTTGCTTCTCGCCGACTGCGCGGAGCAATTCGTGAAACGGCCGGGCCGGCTCAGCGCGCAAATCCTCGTAGCGCACGATCGTGAAATCGGACCGGTCGCCGAATTCGGTAACCCAGCCGTTCAGCACTTCCACCATCACTGCGATCCCAAAGCGCGGATGGCGCAAAAGTGCGTCTATCGGCATTTCCTTGATCTCGTTCGGGGTTGCGGGATTGCGTCGCGTGAGTTGAACAAAGTAGGAGACGAAAGCGTCCCGCGGATCGCGGGCTAGCAGGACAATCGGCCGTTTCCGGAGGGCGCGGCGTGGAATCAAATATTTTCTGCGTAACCGGTCCCAGGCATTGCCTTTGGTCCGATGCTCGAACCGATCGTGCGAGTAAATAATGCGCGGAACTCCAGGCTCGCTCCGGTCGGTGAAAGTGAGCGAAAATTGCCGGCCCTTCTTATAGGCAAAATAGGCGCTGAGGAAGGTGCGAATCCAAGTCCGTCCACTTTTGGGGATAGAAATGACGATGGCGTCGCCACCGGAGAGCTCGCGGGCGCGGCTGCTGAGGTTCCATCGCATGGCTCGATCAACCTAGTCGCGTAACCGTGGTGGTCGAGAGGTGACTGGAAGCGGCGACGGGTGTCCTCCTCCGCTTTGCCAAATCGGAGCAATCGGCTATATTACTGACTCTCAAAATCGGGGGCGTACTGGCTTCGACTTGAAGTTTGAAGCGCAGACGGCATGTCGAGGATGGTTCGTTGGCCTCGTTAAAAACCGAGCCAAAAAAAATAAACGCAGATCACCAAGATCTCGCTCTCGCGGCTTAATTGACCGTGACGTTTGGAGCTGGACGCCTGCTACGGCGCCAAACGTGGACAGCAGGCTAATCGTTCGGCGGAGTGACCGCGCCGGGCGGTGAAGGAAATTCGCGGACGCTCGGGAGCCGGCAGTGTGCCGGTGCAACGTTCGGCTCCTTAAACCTTACCATCGGATAAACATGTAGATGTTTGCGTGGACCGCTTCGAGGACAGGGGTTCAACTCCCCTCGCCTCCAGTCTTCGCTTTGGAGCTTTGGAGCGCAGCGGAAAAGCGAAGGCTGCCACGCCGTAACCACGTGAAGGCGGGCTGATTTCATTGCGTTTTTTACCGGCGCTCCAAAGACTACGGCTTGGCAGGCCAGCAAATGAAGAGCTTCTTTCACGTCTATATCTTAGTCAGCCAGAAAAATCCGATGATGCATTACACGGGTGTAACACGTGATCTCAAGGCGCGCGTGTTAAAACACAATCACGGAGCATGTCCGCACACTCTTAACCATCGTCCTTGGCGGATCGAAACAGCCGTCGCTTTCACGTCCGAAGGCAAAGCGCGAGCATTCGAAAAATACTTGAAAACTGGATCTGGTCGCGAATTCGCTCGGCGTCATTTTTAGTTACGTTGGAGCGCAGCGGAAAAGCGCGGACATTTGCCGGGTGCAGTGCTGACTAAGAATCCCTATGTAGCAGCCGCCAAGTTCGTGATGAGCAAGAGAGAGCCGGAAAGAGAGGCAAAGAAAGTCGCCAGTTCGATTGCTCAGGAAATCGGCAAATTCATGGCTGCGCAGGGAATCCCGACGCTAAAATCTATGAAAACGAACGGCGAAACACCGGCGAAAGGAAGCCGCTAGGATTGGCTGGCCTAACGAAGGCAAATCATTTCGTTGCTCCCACGCAGGTTCGCCGCGCGCATATTCGTGGAATCGTGGTGAAATCGCCTCCCGGCACTAGGTGCGGCCTGTTGCAACGCGCTTGCGTTCCACCCAGCGTTGTAGCACCACGTAAAACGCGGGAACAAAAAGCACTGCCAGACAGGTCGAGGCGAGCATGCCGCTAGCAACGGCAAGTCCCAGAGATTTGCGCGCGTTGGCGCCGGCGCCACTGGCGACGACAAGAGGGAGCACGCCCAGGATGAACGTAAACGAAGTCATTAGGATTGGACGAAAGCGCGTTTGGCAGGCTTCCACGGTGGCGTCGGCGATGCTCTTGCCTGCGGCGCGACCTTCCCGCGCCATTTCGACAATAAGAATGGCGTTCTTCGCCGAGAGCGCGATCAGAAGGACGAGACCGATCTGCACGTAGAGATTGTTTGCCACGCCCAAAGCGGACAGTGCACCAACCGTTCCTAACAATGCCAGTGGTACAGCCAGAATCACCGCCGCGGGTGTAATCCAGCTTTCATATTGTCCAGCTAAGACGAAATAGACCAGGAGAAGAGCAAGCGCGAAGATAAACCAGGTGGAGTTACCGGCCAGCTTCTCCTGATAGGACATCGCAGTCCATTCGTAGCTCATCCCCCCGGGCAAGGTTTTACGAGCGAGCGTTTCCATGGTGGCGAGAGCCTGGCCGGAGCTAAAGGCCTCGTTGGCGCTGCCATTGATGGTGGCGGAGGGAAACAGGTTATAGAGCGGAAAGACCGCGGCGCCCTGGGTCGATTTGATGTCGGCCACCGTTCCTATAGGAATCATCTCTCCTTCCTGGCTACGAACGTGATAGTTCTTGAGAGTGTCGATTTCCAAACGATAAGGCGCGTCGGCCTGGGCATAAACCATGTAGTTATGTCCAAACCTGGCGAATAGGTTGACAAAGCTCGAGCCAAGATAACTCTGCATCGTTTGATAAATATCGCCGACCACGACGCCGAGCGTCTCGGCCTGGGTTCTGTTTACGTCGATCGAGATCTGCGGCGCCGAGGCGCGCAGCGGCGTCAGCGCCGTCCGGATTACCGGGCTGGAGTTCGCCTCCGAGATGAGTTCCTCTGTCACACCTTGTAGCCGCGGAAGATCGAAGGAACCGTCGGTTAGCTGGAGTTGCATTTGAAAGCCGCCCGATAACCCCAGGCCCTGAATCGGCGGCGGCACGATTACCATCGTCTTCGCATCTTGGAAGTTGGCCAGGCGGGATGAGAGTCCGTTGTAGATCGAGCGCAGATCTTCGCCCTTGGGGCGTTTACTCCAGTCTTTGAATACAAGGTAAACAATGCCGGCGTTAGCTAATGAGGCATTACCATCCAGCGGCGACAAACCACCGATCGCAATGCTGTGTTCGACCGCGGGGTGCTCCTGGCAGATTTTCGTCAACTTATCCATGACCGATTCAGTCCGCTCAAGCGACGAGCTATCAGGTAACTGGACGGTGACCATGGCATAGCCCTGGTCCTCGGTCGGAATGAAGCTGGTGGGAATGCGGGTCAAGCCCCAGCCCGCAAGACCAATGAGTAACAGACCGATCACTACCATCACCACACTGCGCTGCACGACGCGGCGAATCTGCCTGACATAGAAATTTTCCACGCGCGCATAAACAGCATTGAAAGCGCGGAAGAAAATGTTCTTCCGCCGAGTATGGTCGGGTTGGCGCAACCAGAGCGCGCACTGCGTTGGTTTCAGAGTGGCGGCGTTAAGAGCGCTAATCAAAGCAGTCGCGGCGATGACGAGTGCGAACTGGCGATACATTTGCCCGGTAATACCCGGCATGAACGCCGGCGGGACAAAGACCGACATCAGTACTAGAGTAATACCGATGATCGGGCCGAATAATTCTCGCATCGCGTCGATGCTCGCCTCTTTCGGAGCCTGGCCCCGCTCGATGTGCTGGGAGACGCCTTCAACTACGACAATGGCGTCGTCGACCACGATGCCGAGCGCGAGCACGACGGCGAAGAGAGTGAGAAGATTGATGCTGAAACCCATCACCGCCATCGCGGCGAATGCGCCGATAATCGTCACGGGCACGGTGGTCGCCGGAACCAGGGTAGCGCGCCAGTTTTGGAGGAATACAATGATGACGACAAGGACGAGCGCGCCCGTCTCGAAAAGTGTGCGATAGACTTCATTAACGGACGCTTTGACAAACAAGGTAGTGTCGAATGGGATGTCATAACGCAAACCTCTCGGAAAGCTTTTCGCCAGTTCGGCCATGGTGGCGCGGACACGTTTTGCGGTATCAAGCGCGTTTGCTTCCGGTAGTTGATAGATGGCGATGCCACCGGCGACATTGCCGTCCATTTTGAAAAACTGGCTATAGGTCTGCGCGCCTAACTCAATTCGGCCGATATCGCGCAGCCGAGTGATTTGCCCGCCATTATCGGGAGTATACTTAACAATGACATTCTCGAACTCCGCGACCGTAGAGAGGTCACCTTTGACATCAATCGTTAGTTGAAAGTCCTCTCCCGGTGGGGCAGGTGGCATATTAATCTGTCCGGCACTGACAAAAGTGCTTTGTTTCTGGATGGCCGCGATGACATCGCTCGGCACGAGCGAGCGTTGCAGCATTTGGCGCGGATCCAGCCAGACGCGCATGCTATATTGACCGATGCCGAACACGTTCACGTCCGACACGCCTTCCACCCGCGCGAGCTTGTCGCGTAACTTCAAGGTGGCGAAATTACTCAAGAACAACGCATCATACCTGGCATCAGGCGAAGTAAGAGTAATGATTTGTAGAATGGCGGTCGATTTCTTCTTGGTTATAACTCCTTGTTGCTGCACGGCCTGGGGCAATTGCGCGAGGGCGGCGGAAACGCGATTTTGCACGAGCACCTGCGCGAAGTTAAGATCGGTCCCGACTTTGAATGTGATAGTAAGAGTATAGCGACCATCCGAGGTACAAGTGGACTGCATGTAAAGCATGTTCTCGACGCCATTGACCTGTTGCTCGATTGGCAGCGCGACCGTCTCGACCATCGTTTTTGCGCTCGCTCCGGGATAGTTTGCCGTTACCTGAATAGTCGGCGGGGTGATCGGGGGATATTGCGCCACGGGTAGATTGAACAGCGCCACTCCGCCGAGCAACATGATTACAAGGGCGAGGACATTCGCGAGCACCGGCCGCTCGATGAAAAATTTCGCGAACACGGCAGTTTACCTACTCAGTCTTTACGGGCGCTACGTTCTTTCGCTCTATCCACCTTTGCAGGACAACGAAAAACGCCGGCACGAATAACACTGCCAGACAGGTGGAAGCGAGCATGCCGCTGGCAACTGCGATACCAAGCGAACGCCGTGCGGCCGCACCAGCACCGCTCGCCAGCACGAGCGGCAACACACCCAGGATGAAAGTGAAGGATGTCATCATAATCGGACGAAAACGGACCTTCGAGGCATGAACTACCGCATCAATAATGTCCTTGCCTGCGGCGCGACCTTCCCGAGCCATCTCTACAATTAGAATTGCGTTCTTGGCCGAGAGCGCGATGAGGAGGACGAGGCCGATTTGCACATAAATATTGTTCGCCAGTCCTACACTTAGCAGCGCTGCCACGGTGCCGAGTAAGGCAAGCGGGACGGCGAGAATTACCGCCACCGGCGTGATCCAGCTTTCGTACTGTCCAGCCAGAGCGAAGTAAACAAGGAGAATGGCCAGTGCGAAAATGAAATAGGCGGAGCTACCAGCCAGGTTTTCCTGATAAGCGAGAGCCGTCCATTCGACGTTCATCCCCGACGTCAGGACCTTGCGCGCGGCCGATTCCATGGTTGCCAGGGCCTGACCCGAACTGGAGTTGGCCGAGGGTGCGCCGTTAATCGTGGCGGAAGGAAAGAGATTGTAGAGCGAGACGACTGTCGGCCCTTGCGAAGGTTTGATATCCGTGAACGCGCCGATAGGCACCATATCTCCGCTCTGACTCCGAACGAACAATTGCTTGATTCCTTCCGCATCGAGACGATGCAACGGATCTCCCTGCACATAGACCATGTAGTTATGGCCGAAGCGCGTAAAGAGATTGACGTAGGTCGAGCCGAGTGAGCTTTGCAGCATGTTGTAAGCGTCGCCCACATCCACGTTCAAGGTTGCGGCCTGGGCCCGATTCACCGTGAGAGAAAGCTGAGGAACATTCGCGCGAAAGGCGGTGAAGGCATCCTGGATCTCAGGCGCGGCATTTACATTCCGTACGATCCGATCGGTTACCTCCTGAAGCCGGGCGAAATCATAGCTACCATCGGTTAGTTCTACCTGCATTTGAAAGCCGTTAGCGGCGCCAAGCCCCTGGATCGGGGGCGGAACTAAAAGGCGAGTGCGCGCCTCCTGCATATGCGTGAGCTCTGTTGAGAGGTTCTGGTAGATGTGCTGAAAATCCTGCCCTCTACCACGATCTTCCCAATTCTTAAGCATCAGGTAAACGATGCCCGCGTTGGCCAGCGACACATCGCCTTCCAGCGGAGAAGGTCCGCCAGTTCCGATCGCGATCGCGCGTTCGACACCGGGCGTTTTCAGCCCTATGCGCGCAATTTCATCCATCGCGGTTTCGATTCGTCCCAGTGAAGCCGCGTCCGGCGTCTGCACCGCGACCATAAGGTAACCCTGGTCTTCCGCCGGAATAAAACCGCTCGGGATCTTGGTTAGTCCCCAAAGACCCAGCGCGACAAGAACGAGCGCCAGCAGGACCATCACGCGGCTGCGCCGCACCATCCCGCCAATGACGCGCAGATAGAACCGCTCGACGCGGTCGTAAACCGCATTGAATCCACGAAAGAAAATGTTCTTTCGCCGGTTCGGATCAGGGGCGCGCAGCCAGAGGGCGCATTGTGTCGGCTTCAAGGTCACGGCGTTGATTGCGCTGATCAAAGCCGTGGCGGCGATGACGAGTGCGAACTGGCGATACATTTGCCCGGTAATACCCGGCATGAACGCCGGCGGCACAAAGACCGACATCAGTACTAGAGTAATACCGATGATTGGGCCGAATAATTCTCGCATCGCGTTGATGCTCGCCTCTTTCGGAGACTGGCCCCGCTCGATGTGCTGGGAGACGCCTTCAACTACGACAATGGCGTCGTCGACCACGATGCCAATCGCGAGCACGACGGCGAAGAGAGTGAGAAGATTGATGCTGAAACCCATCACCGCCATCGCGGCGAATGCGCCAATGATCGTCACCGGCACAGTCGTCGCCGGAACGAGAGTAGCTCGCCAGTTTTGGAGGAATACGATGATGACGACAAGGACGAGCGCGCTCGCTTCGAAAAGTGTGCGATAGACCTCGCTAATTGACTCGCGGACAAACGCAGTAGTATCGAATGGGATCTGATAAGTCAGATCCGCGGGGAAACCGGGAGCGAGGCTATCCAGAAGTTTTCGCACGCCTTTGGCAGTAGCGAGCGCGTTGGCTCCGGGCAGTTGATAGATGGCAATACCACCGGCGGGTTTACCATCCACTTTAAAAAGCTGACTATAACTTCGCGCGCCTAACTCGACCCGTCCTACATCGCGCAGGCGCGTAATTTGTCCACCCGCCCCGCTGTCGGTCTTAAGAATGATCTGTTCAAAATCAGTGGGGGTGGATAAAGCGGCCGGTACGTTCGCCGTTAGCTGAAAATCCTGTCCGGGCGGGGCAGGTGGCATGCCGAGCTGGCCGGCGGCAACGTAGGCATTCTGCTGCTGAATGGCATTGATGACATCCTGTGGAACAAGGCCGCGCTGGTTCAGCTGATTTGGATTCAGCCAGACCCGCATGCTGTATTCGCCAATGCCGAAGACGACGACGTCACCGACACCTGGTAAGCGCGCGAGCTTGTCGCGCAATTGCAACGCTCCGAAGTTGCTCAGGAAAAGTGCGTCGTAGCGTTCATCTTTGGATGAGAGGGTGATGATCTGAAGCGGCGCGGTTTCCTTTTTCTTGGTGACGATGCCTTGCTGCTGCACCGGCATCGGCAACTGTGCGGTCGCTGCCGCGACACGGTTCTGCACCAGCACCTGCGCGAAATCGAGGTCGGTGCCGACCTGAAAAGTGACTGTAAGTGTGTAGCGACCGTCCGCCGTGCAGTTCGACTGCATGTAGAGCATCTTCTCGACACCGTTGACCTGTTGCTCGATCGGCAACGCGACCGTTTCCACCAACGTCTTCGCGCTCGCCCCCGGGTAGGTGGTCGTGACCTGAATGGTGGGCGGTGTGATCGGCGGATATTCCGAGACCGGAAGGAGAAACACCGCTACCCCGCCGAGCAGGATAATGACTAACGCAATGACGTTCGCCAGCACCGGATGCTCGATGAAAAACTTGGCGAACATGACGACGCCAGACGCGGGTCAGGGCTTGATCAACTGGGTATTACTCTCGATCGGCACGACTTTGGTCCCGGGGCGCGCGTTCAGAAGTCCATTTACGACCACACGATCCGTCGGGGTTAGTCCACTGCGAATGGCGCGACCGTCGGAAGTAAGCGGCCCTTTCACGATGGAATGGCGTGCGACGATGTCATTAGCTTCGACGACAAACACGTAGTCGCCCTGTTGGTCGTTACCGATCGCGCTGTTGGGAATAACCAACATCGGTTGCGGCTGGCCTAATGGGATGCGAACTCGCGCGAACAATCCCGGAAATAACGCCTTATCTTTGTTTTCGAAGATCGCGCGCAGCGCAATAGTTCCCGTGGAAGCGCTGATGTCGTTGTCGGCGAAATCGAGGATTCCTGCGTGCGGATAACCTTCTTCGTTGTTTAACCCCACGAGGATTGGCGCTTTTCCGACCGACGATTTGGGAGCAATCCCCGCCTTTTGCATCATCTCGCGCAAATGCAGAGCGTCGCGTTCGTTGAGATTGAAGTTCACATAAATAGGAGTCATCTGCTCGAGTTTCGCGATGGTCGTGGCGCTCCCAACGCCGACGAGATTGCCCGGATCAACCTGTCGGCGCCCGATGCGGCCGGCGAACGGCGCCGTCACGCGGGAGTAGTCCAAATTAATCTTCGCTATCTCCACTTGCGTCCTGGCCTGATCGCGCAAACTCAACTGCTTGTCCAAGTCCGACTTGGAGATGTCCTTTTTATTGAACAAGGTTACCTGGCGATCATACTCGGCCTGGGCCTGGACTAACGTCGCCTCGTTTAAGGCTACCTGCTCTTCGTAGGGCTTTGGTTCAACGACAAAGAGGAGCTGGTCCTTTTCCACAAAGTCGCCGTCCTTGAAGTTCACCGACTCGAGGTAGCCGCTGATTCGCGCGACCAGGTTCACGCTCAACGACGCCGCTACCGTCCCAGTGAGATCGAGGTTCTCCGTCACCGGTTTCTCGACCGGATGCATGATGGTAACAGACAAGGGTGGAGGAGCACTCGTCTCAGCATGGCGGCGGCAGCCGCCAGTGACCGCAACTACGGCACAGACGCAGATAATTGAATATGGGAAGAGTGATTGACCTTGGCGCATCATAGTTACTCGAATACCTCAGCGAGAGTATTGATCGTGCTCGCGCGAAACAAGAATTTTGCGCGCTCTGCTTTTGCGGTGGACGCTGAAAGAACCCCGGCGATTCTGACTGTTCAACGACGGAGCGCGCCGATGGCTTCAGCATTTAAAGCGAAGGAAAGCCCCGTGTCGGCATACGGCGGACGGTGGAACGCGTCTGTGTTTGTTTTTCGGATGCTTGATCGCGGTCAGTCGCTTTGGAGGTTTCCCCTGTTGCCGGCCGCATGCATTTGAGTCTTGACGGATTCTGCATCCCAAAGATCATCGCGCTCATGAAAAGACCTATTCGACTTCCGATCTTCGCTGCCTGGTTTGTTTTACTGACCCTGGCGCCGGTTCTGCCGGGGCAGACGGACGACAAGATGGCAAAAGTGCAAGCAGTTGCGCAGCAGCTCCAGCTCACGCCTGACCAGAAGGTCAAGGTGCTGCCGATTTTGGAGCAAGAGGCTCCAAAACTCGAAGCGATCAAAAACAATCCTTCGCTTTCCGGCATGCAGAAGATGAAACAACTCCGAGCCATCCATGCTGAGACTGCACCGGAATTGCAGCGAATCCTTTCGCCTGCGCAATACCAAAAGCTGCAGGCTATCCGGGAGGAGAGAATCAAGGAAGCGATTGCGAAAAAACGCGCTGGGCGCTGACGTTACGCCGAGCCGTTCACTGGCAGGGCCATCATCTTGCTGGGGAATCGGCGATGTGCGTTAGATGAATCGCCCTTAGAAGACCACCGAACGCGCGCAATCTTCCCTCGGCATATCTCGAATATCGAGCGAGCCAATGCTTAATGCTTTGAACCAGCTCGAGAAATAACCAATGCTTACGTTACCTGGCTTTATCCTGGAGTAGAATGGGCAGGGCGAGCTTCCTTTTATTGATCATATTGCTCGAGGGTTCCTTTCGACGTGGAGACTTGCTGACCACGATGGTCGCCAGAGTCGCGATTTGTGTAGAAAGCGTGGCTTTCAACTGATTAGAGTAACTTCGTGCTTGCTTTTCCGTTAAGCCCTTCTTCATCATCCGTCTGATTACGTAACCCGACGTTTCAACGCATCTTCGGCCGAGCTAAAAAGTTCGTGGGGCTGGACCTCCGCTGAGCGCCGCTCCATGCGATGTTCACATCCAACCGAGGCCCCGACTCGATGGTTGCGGATTCCGCGCGGCAACTGAATCGCAGTTAATGCAGTCAACAATTCCACCTGGAGAAAAAATGAAATTCCAAACCACAACTCTACGCACAAGAAATTCCACTAGCCGGTCGGCTTTTCGGTGCAGTTTCCTTCTGATCGCGCTCACGCTCGCGTACTCCGTTCCTTCGTGGACGGCCAGAGCAGCGGACGGAAGCGCGGCTGATGAGGTCGCGTTGCCCGCCGCGTCTATTGTCTCGGTCTTTGCCACCGGATTGAACAATCCGCGCGGCCTGAAATTTGGCCCAGACGGGTTTCTTTATGTCGCAGAAGGGGGAACGGGCGGCTTGAATTCGACCGACGGCGCTTGCGACCAGGTCGTCCCACCTGTTGGGCCGTACACAGCCAACGTTACTGGCGCGCGCATTTCCAAAATCGGTCCTAACGGTTTCCGCACGACAGTAGTGGACAATTTGCCGTCTAGCCAGACGAGTGCGGACTCGGGCAGTCTGATTAGTGGCATTGCCGATGTCGCTTTCATCGGAAACAAGCTTTATGCTGTGCTCGCTGGAGCT
>WNGI01042371.1_pt1 | contig 12668 bp, 12 predicted proteins | sample 5400621 | NCBI WGS metagenome assembly WNGI01 (sample SAMN13153374, study PRJNA577476) | soil metagenome | isolation source: 20 cm soil or saprolite under Garry oak tree replicate 1 | place: USA:California | collected 2016-06-15 | reverse complement strand
GGCCGTCTCGCACGCATCCGCGGGCACCCGCGGACCCTGCCGCATGACGAGTGCACCTTGCTCGGCCGACGACAACCGCTCGTGGGGAGCCAGGAGGAACGCCTGGCCGCTCGCGGCGAGGAGCTCCCCCACGACCGGGAGCCACGCATCCCTCCGCTCGAGGAGATCCTCCGTCGCGTCGGCGGCGCGGCGGAGGACCGACGGGACACGGCTGATGTCGCGGCCCAGCAGACGGTCCTCCAGCGCCAGGAGCAGCGCCAGCGTGTGCTGGAAGGTGCGGCAGGCGACGCCGCCCTCCTCGGGGCCGGCCATCAGGTCGAGCACGCCGGTCCCCGCGACGGCGATCGCCGACGCGGGGGCGTTCGTGAGGGCGATGGCGGCGCTCCCGGCGTCTCGATGACGCCGGAGCGCCGCGGTCGTCTCCTCGGTCTTGCCGCTCGCGGAGATGCCGATCGCGACGGTCCCCGCACCGCCGGGGGTGGCCGCCTCGGCGCTCGCGTACTCGGCGACTGCGTGGACACCCGACGCGCGGAGGCGTGCGGCGATCACGGCCGCCGCGTACCGGGACGAACCCATCCCGAGCAGGACCACGCGCCGGGTCCCCGGCGGCACGGCACCCCAGACCGGCGCGGCGTCCAACCCGTCCGCGAGCGCGCGGAGCCGCTCGGGTTTGGCTTCCAGGTCTCGGAGGAACAGCTCGGCGTCCATCTCGACCCCGGAGTGTACGGAGCGGCCTCGGATCCGCGTGCTTCGTGATATCCCTTACGCCCACATGCGTGAGCGGCTCACGATCCTCTTCATGCCCGAGAGCGCCTACGGGCCGACGAACAACTGCATCGGCATCGGGAAGGTCCTCGAACGGCGTGGTCATCGCGTGATCTTCGCGGCGGAGGCATCGTGGAGGGGGCGTCTGGAGCCGCTCGGGTTCGAGGAGGATCTGGTGGACCTGGCTCCTCCGCCGGAAGACGGCGCCGAGCAGGACGCCGGGCAGTTCTGGACCGACTTCGTGATCGAGACCGCGCCGGAGTTCCGCAAACCGACGATCGAACAGCTCGCGACGTTCATCGAGCCCGTGTGGTCCTCGCTGATGGACGGCGCGATGTTCTGCGAGCCGCAGCTGCGCGCGATCGTCGATCGCGCGCAGCCCGACGTGATCGTGGAGGACAACGTGAACGCGTTTCCGGCGCTCCTCACCCACGGCGCGCCGTGGGTGAGGATCATGAGCTGCAACCCGCTCGAGATGAAGGATCCCGAGCTTCCGCCGACCTTCAGCGGCTACGCGTTGGTCGACCGCAGCGCATGGGGCGGGTTCCGGGCCGAATACGAACGCACGCACCGCCCGACGTGGGAGCGTTACAACTCGTTCGTGACCGACAACGGCGCGCCGCCACTCCCGGATCTGGAGTTCATCCACGAGTCGGACCACCTGAACCTCTACGTGTATCCGGAGGTCGCCGACTACCCGCGGTCGCGAGCGCTGTCGCGCATGTGGCACCGCCTCGATTCGTCGGTCCGCGAGACGGAGGAGCCGTGGGAGATCCCCGACGAGCTCCGCCCGGGCGGCGGCGCGCTCGTCTACCTCTCGCTCGGGTCGCTGGGGTCTGCCGACGTCGATCTGATGAAGCGCCTCGTAGCGGTGTTGGCGGACACACCCCATCGCTACGTCGTCAGCAAGGGCCCTCGGGCCGCCGAGTTCGATCTGCCCGACAACATGTGGGGCGACGCGCGGCTGCCCCAGACGTCGATCATCCCCGCGTGCGACCTCGTGATAACGCACGGCGGCAACAACACGACGACCGAGGCCCTGCATCTCGGGAAACCCATGGTCGTGCTGCCGTTGTTCTGGGACCAGTTCGACAACGCCCAGCGCATGGCCGAGCTCGGGTTCGGGGTGCGGCTCCCGACCTACGACTTCGAGGACGACGAGCTGCGCGATGCGGTTGCACGACTGCTCGCCGATGGAGACCTCCGTCGCCGGATGGTGGTCGAGGGAGGAACGATCCGAGCACGCGATGGCAAGACGATGGCTGCAGACATGATCGGATCCATCGCCCGCCAACATCGCCACCGGTGACGCGCCGAACCGTTGACCTCCAACGATCTTCACCGGTAGCATTCCGCAGCAACCCCCAAGCTTCCGGGGAGCTCCGTCGAGGAAGGATCACCCAGGTGACGCCCGCGGTCAGGCGACTCGCGATCTGCCTGTCGAGCACGGTCGTTCTCGGAGCGTCCTTCGCGGTGCTCGCCCCGGCAGCGTCAGCCGACACCTGCTCGTTCGATGCGGGAACGAAGACCCTGACGGCAAACGTGGTCAGTGGAGATGGAGTCTCGATGGGCCCCACCGGCATCTCGGTGGGTGGTTGTCAGGAGAACGCGGACCAGGTCGACACCGTGAATGTCCTTGGGACTGTCGGTCCAGAGTACTTCTGGCTCGACGTCACGTTCCCTCTCCCCGCAGGGGCGACGCCGGAGGGGGTCGGACTGTCCGAGGTCGAGGTGAACGTCGATCTCGGCGGTGGCTCCGACCACATCGAATGGCAGCCCAGCCTGTACGACACGATCTCGCTGTCGGCCGACTCGTCCGGTTTCGACCTCAACGGCGACGGCGACGCCGATCTCATGCCGGTGAACACCGAGTCGTTCACACTCAGGAGCGGCATCGGCGACGATACGTTCGACGCGAGCGCCGGCATCCCGCCCGGGATGACCGACGTGTTGATCAAGGACGGGCCCGGCAACGACACTGTCATCGGAGGCCCAGAGAACGACACCGTCTACCCCTACGATGGAGCCGATACGTTCCAAGCTGGGGGCGGCGACGACACCCTTGCCCTTCAATTCGCGCCCGGGTCATCGTACGGCCTGGGCTCATACGACGGGGGAGCCGGCTCGGACACCATCATGTTCGCGCCCCTGAACGTGGGCTCCACCGCCGGAGTCATCGCAGACCTTGGCTCCGGGACCGCGTCATGGGGTGATCCGGATTCCATGACGTTCACAGGGTTCGACAACCTCGTCGGGACGACGGCGCACGACACCTTGATCGGCGACAGCGGCGACAACGTGCTTGTAGGCAACCTCGGACCCGGGTCCGGTGGCTTCGATCTCCTGGTGCCCGGCGGAGGGAACGACATCGTCGACGCGACCGACGACGTCGCAGGTTGCGTCGACTTCTCCGACGCCTCGGCGGTCGATGTGAACCTCGGGGCGGGAACCGCGACGGGCGACGGGGCCGACACGCTCATCGGCGTGGATTGCGTCTTCGGCTCGCCGGGCGACGACCTCTTCCTCGGGTCGGCCGGTGGCGACATCGTCTGGGGCGGTGCCGGCAACGACACCATCCGCGGCCGGGGATCCGAGGATTTCATCGCGGGAGGGCCGGGCAACGACATCCTCGATGGGGGAAGCAGCAGTCTCGATGCGACCGCGCCAACCCTCCTGCTCTACAACCTGTCCTCGATCATCCCGGGGTCCCCGTCAGGACCGACGCGCGTGGATCTCGCCGCGGGAACGGTCGGAGCCGACGGATTCGGCGGGCAGGACACGATCACGGGGGTGGAACACGTGTACGGCACGGACTTCTCCGACGTTCTCAGAGGCGATCCAGGACCGGACATCCTTGAAGGCCTCGCTGGGAACGACGCGTTGTCGGGTGGTGGAGGCAACGATGTCATCTGGGGTGGCGACGGAAGCGACACGGTGGACTTCGGTCGAGCCACGAAGCCCCTCACGGTGGACCTCCGGGACGGTACGGCGACCGGTCAAGGTGTCGATTCGCTCTCGAGCATCGAGATCGTGCTCGGTGGCCCGAACGGAGACGTGATCCGGGGCGCTTCGCTGGATGAGCGGCTCGTGGGCCGCGGAGGCGATGACCTCCTGATCGGCAGACGAGGCGCCGACACCCTGCTCGGGGGATCCGGAGCCGACACGCTCGTCGGTGGACTCGACAAGGACACGTGTGGGGGTGGGGGCGGGCTGAAAGACTCGGCGAGGCAGTGCGAGATCGTGAAGGGCGTTCCCTAGCCCCAAACCCTTGCATCGCATCGCCGGAGTAGCCTGAGCGGATGGCGCGGGATCACCGGATCAGCATCAAAGACGTTGCGCGCGAAGCGAGCGTCTCGGTCACGACCGTTTCGCACGCGCTCAACGACAAGGGGCGTCTGAATCCTCGCTGCCCAAGGAACCGAGGGTCAGCTTCGGCGATTTCGCGTATTTCACGGAGCTGATCGCCGCGGCGACCGACATCGCCGTCTCCAGGGACTGGGCGCTCGTCGTCGCGCCGCCGCTCTCGAGCGACTTCGTATGGGAGCGCGTTCCCCTCGACGGCGTGATCGTGATCGATCCGTTCGTCGGCGACGCTGCGCTGCCCGTCCTGCGTGAGCGAGGTATCCCCTTCGTCACGGTCTCGGCCGACCCCGACCGCCCGGGCCAGGACGCCACCGTGGAATGCGAGGATCGGGAATGCACGCTCGCCGTGTTCGACCACTTCGTCGAGCGGGGGGCGCGACGCGTGGGATTCCTCTCCGTGCCGCCGATGACCGCCTTCCTCAAGGACTCGGCCGAGACCTACGCGAGCTGGTGCGCCGAACACGACCAGGAGCCGCTCACCGAGGTGATCGACCTCGCGGAGCTGGATCGGGACGATCCCGGCACCATGATGCGAAGCGTGGAACGACTGTTCGATCGGACCGATGCGCCCGACGCGGTCTACGTTCCCTTGGAGATCGTCGGTGTCGAGGTGCATCGCGCGATGATGGGCATGCGGCTCGCCATCCCGGACGACGTCTTGCTCGCGACCACCCATGACCGGGGGCAGGCCCTCACCGCCAACCCGCCGATCACGACGATCGAATGGGACTACCGTGAGGTGGGACGGCGTGCGGCGTCGCTCCTTATCGACCTCGTGGAGGGGACCCGGTCGGCGCCGCACCTCGAGGTCGTCCCCGGACGGCTCGTGGCTCGGGCGTCGACCGCTCGTTGAGCTCCGAACGAACGGCGTAGGTCGAGCCCAGAAGCAGAACCACTCTTCGGCGGGATGCCGACGACTTCGTCGCGAGCGCACAGTCGCGGGAGCGTCTGGACGATGCCACGAGGGGGATCTCGATGAGCAAGGTTGTCAGGTCGCTGTTGGCGTGCGGGTTCCTGGCCGCGATCGTATTGGTGCCGGGCTCGCCGGCGATCGCTCGGAGCAACGTCCACGCGATGAAGGTGTTCGTGAGCTACGCCGACGACCTCCGGGGCGGTCCATCGCTACCAAGCCCGTGGGAAGGCGACGCCGGTGTTCACTTCATCGGTAGCGGAGCTCAGTTCGACGCCGGCGCGATCAGGATCGTGAATCCGTCACGGCAGCCGCTCACGATCGACGACGTGTCCGTCGACATCGGGTCGGCCCACTACGACCTGTGGGGACCGTACCCGATCGTCGTGGACGGCAAGTCCAGCCTGGTCCTCACGCAGACCACCGAGTTCGACTTCGACACGTCCGAACCGGGCGTCGCGACGTGTGACCCGACCGGGGACATCCCGCTCGTGCACATCGTGGTCGGATCCCGAAACCCGAAGACCAGAACGTTCACCGATGCTGGCCAGGTGCTGAACACGGGTGGGGTCGATCCGGGCTCGTGCACCCTCGCGAGCGAGGGGCGGGATTGGGTCCGGGTCCACGGGCACGGCTGAGGCACTCCCGGGCAACCGGGCCGCTACGCCCCGGCCGAGTGGAAGAGATTGCCGATCAGGAACCCGATCCCGGCCGCTCCCAGACCGATCACCATCATCTTCAGGCCGCTCTTGCGCCAGTCGCCGACGAGGGTCACGGCGGAATAGACGCCGACGCCGAACAGGACCACGGCGCTGAGCACGATCGCGAGCACCAACGCCGGCGTCCGATCCAGCCACAGGAACGGCAGCAGCGGGATCAGGTGCCCGATCAGCGTGGCGATCGTGATCACGACGGCGCTGCGGAAGATGTCGGCCCGCTCGACCGGCTGCAGATGCAGCTCCTCGTCCATCATCGTCGCGACCCACCGTTCGCGGTTGGCGGTGATCGTGTCCACGACCTGCTCGAGCAGATCCCCCGAGAACCCTTTGGCTGCGTAGATGTCCTGGATCTCCTGGCGCTCCGCCTGGGGCATGGTGTCGACCTCGGCTTCCTCCCGCTCGCGCTCGGCCCGGTAGTAGTCGCGCTGCGAGACGGATGAGGTGTACCCCACCGCTCCCATCGAGATCGATTCCGTGATCGCCGCCGCGAAGCCGGCGGCGATGAGGACCGTGTTGGACCCGCCGCCGGCGATCACGCCGAGGATGATGCCGAGGATGTTGACCAGTCCGTCCTGGCCACCCAGGATCACGTCGCGCAACCAGTTCGTCTGGCGATGGCGCTCCCGATGGGGCGCGGCGCCCAGGGCGGCGCCCTCCGTCGTGGTCCGGACGGCGCGGGCCAGGCGGGTCGCGTCAACGGCCTCACGGTCGGGGTCGGCGCTCATCGTGCCCGGGGTGGGAGTCGAACCCACATGCCCTTTCGGGCCGGCGTGTTTAAGACGCCTCCGTATACCGTTCCGGCACCCGGGCTTGCACTGATCGCGATGCTACCGCCGGTACGATGCCGTCGATGTCTGGTCGCGTCCGCCCGCTCCTGATCGGCGTGGCCGCGGCCGCGCTGCTGCTCGTCGGCGTCGCGCGGCCGGGACCGGCGTTCGGTGTCCAACGAGCCGCAGCTCCGTTCAGTTGGAACCCCGGCAAGTCGCTCGCCACGGCCGGGGGACGGCTCCTGTCGGCCTGGGCGAGCGACTGCCCACCGCCCTCGGGCGCGTGCGCGACCGATCGCTCTCCGACGATGGGGGTGTTCGTCCAGCGCTCGCCGGCCGCGGCCGTTCCCGCGGCATGGGGCAGGCCGAAGCGGATGAGCCCGCACGACGTGCAGGCCGAACGTTCGTCGATCGCGGCCGACGGGAACCTCGCGGTGGTCGGGTGGGTCACCCAGAGCAGCTACCTGCACTACCGCCCGACCGCCCGGAGGTCGTTCTGGATCCGCATCAGCACGGATCATGGGGCGACGTGGCGAGCTCCGCACCGGGTGAGCCTCCTCCGCGGACGGGTCGACTATCCGAGGCTCGCGGTCCAGGGACACGAGATCTTCGCCGTTTGGACGGACGCGAACAACGGGGCGATCCGATTCGCAACGACGACCGACCTGGGCGCGACCTGGTCGAAGCGAACCGTCGGCACGACCTCGTCCACCTCCGACGGGGTGCGCCAGGGGTTCGCAGGGCTCCCGGACATCGGCGTGAGCGGCACGAACGTCGCCCTGGTGTGGTTCTCCAACCCGAACGGGAAGCAGCTCGTGGAACTGTCGTCGATCGGCGGAACCGATCTCTCGAGCTCGACGCCGTCGACGACGCTCGTCGCCTCGAGCCCGAACGACGGGCAGCGGTACGCGGGTTCAGCGGGATCGTTGATCCCGGGCGACCCACGGGTGGCGATCGCGTTCACGGCGCAGGGCCAGCTGCTGGTCCGTGTCTGGGACGGCGTCACGCTCGGTCCGGAGATCACCGTCGCGTCGTTCCCCGTCGCGGTCGGTGGCGTGGTGTACACGGGCGGCTACGGACCCGCCGTGCTCCCGACGGGCTCTGATGGGCTCGTCGTCGCCTTCGCGGGGTGCCGCCGACGGTCCAACGTCCCCAACCCCTGCGACCCGACCGACGGGGCCGCGCGGATCGACATCCTCTCGCGGGAGTCCGCCGATGGCGGCGGGACCTGGGGTCCATCCCGGCGGCTCGTCGACGCGACCAAGGCGCCGTACCGGGTCAACGACGAACCGTCGATCGCGCTGACGACCGGCAGGCGAAGAATCGCGTTCGACAGCTACCAACCGTCGTTCGTCGCCTACCTGGTTCGGATGCGTTCGATCGCGTGATCGACGTGCTCGAGATGGCGATCTCCCGGCGTCGACCGGCCCAGGGATCGAGGTGTTCTACAACTGCCGGCGCGGCCACTCCACGCTTGGCCACGTGAGTCCAGCAGCGTTTTTGAGGGAGCTATGCTGCTGCCCCCTCACGTCATGGTCCGCGAGTGTCCGGGGAGCGGGCAAGCTCAGTAGTGCTTCCTTGCTCTGTCGAGTTTTCGCGTTTGCTCGCGGTGATGGCGGGGCGGTTCGTAGAACCGCCCCGCGTCCCCGGATCGCCGCGGCTCACGGCCGATGCGTTCGACCATCTCTTCCGGCTGGTCGGCTCGCTCCCGGCGTCGCCACTCTTCCGGCTGGTCGGCTGGCTCCCGGCGTCGCCACGCGAGCGCTGCGAGGCCCACAGCCGTGCCGAGCACGACGGCGCCGACCCCGTCGACGACTCCGGTCAGATCGAGGCCGAGTGCGGCGTCCAGCGAGAACGACCCCGGCCCCGCGAACGCGAGCGCGGTCGCGGCGGCCGCGTAGACGAGCGGCAGCTCCATCCCTCCGTTCGTGTTCCACAGGCCGCTCCGCAGGTGCACCGTCGCCACGGCATTCACCATGACGCCGATGATCGCCGCGGCGGCGAGCGGCGTGAGGAGACCGAGGACGAGGGCGAGTCCGCCAAGCGCCTCGGCCAGGCCCGCCAGCACGGCCGCCACGCGCCCGTTCCGGTACCGGAGGGAGTCCATGAAACCGGCCGTGCCCTCGATCCCGTGACCGCCGAGCCAGCCGAACAGCTTCTGGACCCCGTGCCCCACGAACAGGGCACCGACCACACCTCGCAGGATCAACAGACCGATCGTCATCGTTCTCACCTCCTCAGGTGTTCATCTGCTCCTTTCAACCGGCGGCCTTGAGTGCCGGCTGCTCGCGCGAGGCGAGCTCGACCGGGACCTTCACAGCCCGCGGGCCCGCATACGGGATCCGGACCTCCAAGATCCCGTCCTCGTACCGGGCGGAGAGCTTCTCGGGGTCGATCCTGAACGGGAGGACAACCTCTCGCTCGAAGGTCCCGTGGACGATCTCCCGCCGCAGCTGCTCACCCTGCTCTTCGGTTGCGCCACGACGCTCGGACCGCACACGGACGGTCGAGCCGTCGACGCTAACGTCCATCGTGTCGGGGTCGACGCCGGGGAGCTCCATCCGAACGACGTACTCGGCGTCGGTCCGGCGCACCTCCATCGCGGGAAGCAGCCGACGCTCCGACCCAGAAGACCCCGTGTCCGTCCGCCCGACCAGATCAGCGAGATCGGTGTCGACGCGGCGGATCAGCTCGTCCAACGTCGGGAAGGTCCGCATCAGCATCAGTCTCACCTCCTCTTCTTTCCATGCTTCTTCGCTTCTTCGTTGCTCTCTCCTTACATATGGCGCGGCTCGCGCCGGTTTTCAAGGACTCGATCGATCTTCGATGCCGAGGGCTTCGCGGAGCTTCTGTAGGGCACGCTCTTCGATCTGCGCGACCCGCTGCGGCAAGCGTCCGTGACGGACGCGGAGTACGAGGAAGGGTTCTGACCACCACTCGACGGAGAAGCCGTGCAGGGCTACGTTCGTGGCCTCGAACGAGGGGGACGTATGGCCGGAGGCACCTTCACGACGACGATCCAGGCGCCGCCCGAACGGGTGTGGGCCGTGGTATCCGACATCGGCACGCACGGGTCATGGTCGCCGAAGAAGTACACCGTCGAGTGGGTGACGGGCCAGCCCAACCAGGTGGGCTCGAAGTTCCACTCGGTCGGGTGGGGCCTCGCGGAGCAGATCGAGAACACCAGCGAGATCACCGAGCGGGTGGAGCCGACGACATTCGCGTTCCGCTCGACCGACCCGCAAGGGGTCTTCCTGAACGAGTACGAGCTGCGCCCGGTCGGCGACGGGGCGACCGAGGTGGCGTTCACCGTCACGTTCCCGAAGATGCACGGGATGGCGGCGCTCACGACGCCGATCGTGTTCCCCTTGATGGGCAAGCCGAACGTCGTCAAGCGGTTGGCGATGCTGAAGGACACCGTCGAGGCCCGGAGCTGACCCGCTACCCGGGCTGGCACGAGGGGCCCTAACTCAGTCGGTAAGAGCAGCGGACTCATGAGGCGGCAAGGGTGCCAACGGTGACGGCCATGGCCTATCCCCTCGTACGTGGTCCGGCGGGAGCGATCAGCACGCTCGCCGGAAGCAGAACCACCTGAACGGCCGCCCGTCGATGCAGGCATGGAAAGACACGCTGCATCCCGAGCAGCGGTAGAGGTTCCCGCCGCAGGCGCACCCCGTCCGGCTGATCGGCTCGCATCGGACACGGCACGGCTTCGGTTTCACGTGGGCGTCGGCGCGGGGGCGGCCGAAGCCGCCCGCCGCGCCGACGCTCGCGAGCGCCACCGCGCTCGCGCGCGTCAGGAAACCCCGACGCGTGACCGGATGTCGCTCCGACACGTCAGATGCCCCCGACGGCCACGATGCGGACCCCCTCGGCGTCGCGGACGAGCCTGAGCACATCGCTCAAGGTCGCCGCGAGACCCCGAGCGACCACCGAGCCGCCCTCGTCAACGACGAACACGAAAGGACCCACATCGACGCCGAAGGCTTCCGACACCTCGGTACCAAGTTCGCTCCCGATGCGGACCCGAACGTCCGCCGCTCGCCAGGGGCCGGGGGTCGACCCGGCGTCGCCACGGCCGATCACGGCGAGCGGCGGGACCGTTCCGCGGCTGGCGGCGGCGATCACCGCTGGCACGAGGTCATCGCACGCGCGACAGGTCGCGTCGGCGAACACGAGCAGATGCCGCCGCCCCTGGAAGGCCGAGGACGACGCGACGCCGCCCCCGGGCGTCGCGATGGTCCAGGCGGGGGCCGGCGCACCAACGGCGAGGCCACCCGCGAGGTGGGCCGGCGACGACTCCAGGGCCTCGAGCGCAACGACCCGACCGCGCAGCTCCCCGATCTCCCGCACCGCCCCGACGAGCGCGAGCCCGAGCCACGCGACCGTGACCAGCAACGCGCCGGCGGCCACCCACGCCTGCACACTCATCCCACACCGACCGTGAGCGATCGGAGGCTCGCGTTCAACGCGCGCAGCGAGAGCTCGAGCCGCGGACCTTCTCGCACCATCACGTAGAGGCCGAAGGCCCGGCCGTGGAGCGAGAAGAACCGCTGCACCCCGAGTCGTCCTGGACCCGCAGCCTGGATCGCCCGCGGGTCCAGCTCATCCGCGCGCACCCGAGGGACGCCTTGCCCGGCGTAGAGCCCCCGATCGGCGAGCGCGGGGTCGAGCTCGACGAGCGAGACGAGGACGTCGCCCGGCCGAAGATCGTCGGCGACCTCGGCGGCGTAGGTGTTCTTCGTGACCGGCAGCGGGAAGTTCGCCCACCGCACGACCGCCCCGGGGACCGCGGGAGCTGCCACGCGCAAAAGCTGATCGGGCCGACGGACGCCGGCGACCGAGAGCACGGGCGCCGCCCGCACCACCCCGAACGTCGCCCCGATCACGGCCCCCGCGACCACGCCACCGGAGAGGCCGGCCGCGAGCCAGGTCGCGTAGACGGTCGACGTGGTCACGACCGTCACGACGCCCGTCCCGAGCTGGATCCCGAAGCCGAACCCCCAGACCCACCCTCGGTACCCTCCGCGCCATCCCTCATCGACCTGCCTGGGGACGGTCGGGAGCCGGAGGCCGAACGCACCGAGATCCACCAGGAGCCCCCCCAGCACGGCGACAGCGAGCACGGCGAGCCGCACCGTCACCGCTGTTCGGCTCGCGAACGACGACCCGGCGAGCCCGAGCAGGCTGCCGATCGCGGCCCCGCCGAGCGTGGAGCCGATCACGTAGGCCGTCACCGTCAGCAACCACCGCGACCCGCGTCCCCGCTCCCCGAGCGGGGTGATGCTTCCCAGCATCGACGTCCCTCATGGCGACCACGTCGAGCGGAGGCCCGCGGTCACGGCCAGAGCGACGCCGACGAGGACGAGCACCTGCGTCGTCGCACCCTCGCTCATGCCGGGCTCATGTCCGGGCGGCCAGCTCCTCGTCGAGCAGCGCATCGCGGAGCAGCGACGCCACCTGGTCCCAGGTCATCGCCGCACCCTCGCTCCGCACGTCGCCGGTCGCCCCGTCCACGAAGCAGAAGTACGGGGACATCTCGATCCCGAAGTCCTCCCAGGCACGCGAGGACTGCACGACCTGCACGTCGGCCGGCGCGAGCTCGCGCAGCTTCGACGGGCTCTCGAACGACGGATCCTTCACGACGACGACCACGCGAGCGTCGCCCGGCAGGGCCGTACGGACCTGCGGCTGGAGTCCGTCCCAGAACGTTCGACAGGTGAGACATCCCGTGGAGAGGAAGGCGAGCACCGTGTTCGAACCGACGGCCATGGAAACCACCACGGCGTCACCGTCCGGCGTGGTCCCCGAGATGTCGTGCGCCTCGGTCGCGCGCCTGCGCGGCGACGGCAGGTGCGCCGGGAGCTCGGGCGCGTCGGTGAGCACGATCGGCTCCTCGCGACGAACGACTCGCTCCGGCTCCGACGCAGGCTCCGGCAGTCGCCGGAGGATCTCCGCGTGGCTGCGCAACAACGCGACCACCACGACGGACACGAGCGCCAGGACGAGCGTCTCGACGATCACGACGGCGAGCAGCACTACAGGCACCCGGCCTCGTGCAGGCAGGTGTGCTGGTCGACCGCCGCGCTGCAGCTGCAGTTGAGACAGTCGATCCGGCACGGGATCACACACGTCACGAGCCGA
>WNGI01006357.1_pt1 | contig 12669 bp, 12 predicted proteins | sample 5400621 | NCBI WGS metagenome assembly WNGI01 (sample SAMN13153374, study PRJNA577476) | soil metagenome | isolation source: 20 cm soil or saprolite under Garry oak tree replicate 1 | place: USA:California | collected 2016-06-15 | reverse complement strand
ACCGGGTCCTCCCATCTGCCACATCAGCCACTCGAGCACGCGATAGCGTGGCTCACCCGCCTTCGGCAGGAGCTTTCCGGTCTTCTCCGCGAGATAGATCATGAGCGCCGCCGATTCCATCAGCCTCATGCCCGTATCGTGGTCGACGATGGCGGGGATGCGATTGTTCGGGCTGATCTTCAAGAAGTCGGGCTTGAACTGCTCGTCCTTGCTGATGTCGACGGGATGTACGGTGTAGGGCAAGGCCAGCTCCTCGAGCAGGATGGAAGCTTTGCGGCCGTTGGGAGTCGTCCAGGTATAGAGATCAATCACGGTTTTGGTTCCTAATGCTCGCAATTGGGCGGGATTTGCTTTGGGAAATTTCGCAGGGCCGCTCAGCGGACAGCGGGTGGTAGCGCGAAATCGGGGGAGCGTCGATGCGAAAGTGCTGCGGAGTCAGGGCGACGGCTCTGGCGGGACGGTCATCCCTTTCGCCCGATATCCGTCACCTCGACCTCGACCGGGACCTCGCGGCCGTCGCGTTGCACGGTCACCGTCACCCGCTTTCCCACCCCGACGCGCTCGAGCTCCTGGATCAGGTCGGCCAGCCCGCGCACCGGCTTGCCGTTGATGCCGACGATGATGTCCCCCGGTTTTTTCGTGCGCGGGTCTATGCCGCGCAGGCCGGCTCGCTCGGCGGAGGAGCCCGGAGCGGTTCGCACAATGACGACGCCTTGCGTACCTGCGCGCGTCGCCGCGGCTTCGCTGGCGGCAACGATCCCGATCCCGGGCGTCGGCACGGAGCCGCGGCGAATGAGCTCGGGCACCACGCGATTGACGGAGTCGATCGGGATGGCGAAGCCGATTCCGGCGCTCGTCCCCGACGGCGAAAGAATGGCCGTGTTGACACCGATCACGCGTCCTGCGGAGTCAAGGAGCGGACCGCCGGAATTGCCCGGATTGATGGCCGCATCGGTCTGGATCACGTTGGTGATTTCGCGGCCGCCGCTGGTGGGCAGGCGGCGCTTCAGCGCGCTGATGATGCCGGTGGTCAGGGATTGATCGAGTCCGAACGGATTGCCGATCGCGAAGACCAATTGCCCGACCTTGAGATCGTCGGACGTGCCGATCGCAATCGGCGGGGGTAACGATCGCGTGTTGTCAACGCGAATGACCGCCAGGTCGTAATTGGGCGCGGTCCCGACGACGTGCGCGCGCGACACCTGGCCGGAGGCGAAGCGAACCGCGAGGCTGCCGGTCCCTTCCACCACGTGATCATTGGTGACGACGTGGCCGGCTGCATCCCAGACGAAGCCCGTCCCCGATTGCGCCGGACCGTTCTCGGACTCCGGTGAGGATAGTTCGAGCGCTCCGGCGCGCCCTACCACCTGCATCACGGAAGGAGACGCGCGCTCGAAGATCTCGATCGTCATGCGCTCGATGTCGGACACGCTGCCGCGCGACTCGATCGCCCGCGGCGTCGAGGCCGAAAACATCCACCGGTCGACATAAGGCTGCGCGACATAGACGGCCAGGACGACCAAAAGCGCGGCAATGACAATCTTCGAGAGCCGGTCGCCCATGGCAGGCCTCCTGCATCAGTTTATCGAACAAGCACACCCGTCATGAAATGGTTCCGAAGGACAAGGTCGAGCCTCGATCGCGCCTTCTCCTGCACGTCATGGAGCGAGCGACACTACTAGCACGTCGGCATCCGGTGCCGCCGCAAACAGCCGCTCGACATCGGCCTTGCGCCGCTCGAGTGCGAGGCGCTGATTGATGTAGCCTTTGTCGGTGATCTCATTGGCGTCGATCGAGGGCGTATCGGGCAGCAGCAGCACCCGTGCGATCTTTTGCGATGAGCCGGAATGGTCAGCGTTCCAGCGCGCGATGGCGCGGCGGACGTGCTCGCGCAGGCCGGGATGACGCGCAAGCTCCGCGAGCGGTGCCTCGCAGCCGATGAGGTTGCAGCAGCCGGCGGCGTTGAGCCAGGCGAGCATTCCAATCGACTCGCGGTTCTCGCCGGCAATGATGGTGTCCTGCAGCGCCGGGGACGCGGCGGCAAGCACTCCGACGCGCACCACGCCGACGGCGACCCAGGTGCCGGTGGCGAGCTTGAAATCCTCCGCCAGACGTCCATCGAAGACAATTCCCTTGGCTGGGTCGCTCGGATCGGCGAAGCGCACGGCATCGCCCGGCTTGTAGAAGCCCTCCTCGTCGAACGCCGCGCGCGTGAGCTCGGGCCGTTTCCAATACCCGGGCGTTACGTTCGGCCCGCGCACGCGCACTTCGAGCTTGTCGGTGGCCGGGACGAGCTTGAGCTCGACGCCGGGAACGGGCACGCCGATCGGCCCTGCATGGTCGGTGATGAAATGGGCGGCCGTTGAAAGCGGCGACGTCTCGGTGGTGCCCCAGGACGAGGTCATTGGCACGCGCTCGCCGGTCGCTCGCTGCGATACCGTTTCGAGCCGCTCCCACAGGTCCTGCGGTAGCGCGGCGCCGGCATAGAAGATCAGCCGCAGCTTCGCGAAAAACGAGCGCGCCAACGCCTCGTCCCGCTCCAGGAACGGCAGCAGTGCTGCGTAGCCCGCCGGCACGTTGAAATAAATCGTGGGCGAGACGTCGGCGAGATTGCGCACGGTCTCTTCGATGAGCCCCGGCAGCGGCCTGCCGCCGTCGATGAACAGCGTCCCGGCATGGCGCAGCACCAGATTGAAATTGTGGTTGGCGCCGAAGGTGTGGTTCCACGGCAGCCAGTCGAGCAGAACGAGCGGCGCTTCGTCGACGAAAGGCCAGATCTGCGCGAGCTGCTGCTGGTTCGCCGTCAGCATGCCGTGGGTGTTGATGACGCCCTTCGGCAGGCCAGTCGAGCCAGAGGTGAACAGGACCTTGGCAATAGTATCGCCACTGATGGTGGCCACGGCTTCATCCAATGCCGGCCCCGGCTGGCTCTGCGTCATCTGCTCGAAGGTGGTGACGTCGTCGATGTTGGCGCTGTTGCGGTTTGCCACGAGCTCGACATGCGTCAGGTCGAGCGCGGCGAGCGCTTTGGCGAAAGGACCGGTGTCCGCGACGTAGACGAGGCCGGGCGCGAGCAAGGCGGCGATGTGCTTGAGCTTGGCGTGGTCCTGGCTCTGGAGCGAATAGGCGACCGAGATCGGCGCTACCGGAACGCCGGCGGTGTGACCGGCGAGCGTGAGGAGCGCGTGGTCGATGCTGTTGGCGGAGAGGATCATCACCGGCCGCTCGGCCGAGAGGCCGCGCTCGATCAGACCCGCCGCCAGTGCATCGACGAGCAGTCGCGCCGCCGCATAGGTCAATTTGCGCCAGTGGCCGCCCTCGCGCTCCGCCAGGAATATCCCTGCCGGATTGCGCTCGACCGCGGCGCGGAACAGCCGCGCCAGGCTCGGATCATGCGCGGCCATGGGCTCCGTCGAGCGATAGCGCAGCACGCCGTCGCCGCTGCGCCTGCAGACGACGCGCGGGGGCGCATAAGCAATCGGGCGCAGCGGCGTCGGTGCGGGCATCCGGAAACCTCCGCGCCTGTCCCAGGCGCGTTCGAGGAAGCCCCGCCTTGATCGGGGACTTAGCCGCAGGCCGATGCCCCGGCGAATGACTTGAAGCATCATAACCCACAATGGCAGGGTAGAGGCGGGACCTGGCATCGCGCCGCTACCCTCGGTCGTCATGACATCCGCAGATCCATCCGCGCCTAAAGAGTCCGTCACCGCGGCACTGCTGGTGATCGGGAATGAGATTCTGTCCGGTCGCACCAAGGACAAGAATATCGGCTACATCGCGGAGTATCTGACCGCGCTCGGCATCGACCTCGAGGAGGTGCGCGTGGTCGGCGACGAGGAGGCGATGATCGTGGAGGCGGTCAACGCGCTGCGCCACCGCTACACCTACGTGTTCACCACCGGCGGGATCGGGCCGACCCACGACGACATCACTGCCGATTGCGTCGCCAAGGCGTTCGAGGTGTCGATCGACATCGATCCGCGCGCCCTCGCCATCCTGCACGAGCGGCTGCGCGCAACCGGGGCGGAAATGAACGAAGCGCGGCTGCGCATGACGCGCATTCCCAAGGGCGCCGATCTCGTGGAAAACAAGGTCTCCGGCGCGCCCGGGTTCTGGATCGGCAATGTCATCGTCATGGCCGGCGTGCCGACCATCATGCAGGCCATGCTCGACGAGGTCGCACCCAGGCTGAAAACCGGCGTTCGCATCCTGTCGCAGACCGTGCGCGCGGACGCGCGCGAGGGTGACATTGGCGCGCAGCTCGGCGAGATCGCGAAGGCAAATCCCGAGGTCGCGATCGGCAGTTACCCGTTCTTCGACCCACAACACGGGCCCAATACCAACGTCGTCCTGCGCGCCCGCGACGCAAAAAAACTCGCCGTTGCGACGCGTGCGGTGGAGGACATGCTGCAACGGGTGCGGGGCGCGCAATCGAGCAGGTGATCGCCGCGCCCCCCGGCGCGGTCGCTGATAAATTGCAAAGGGGCGCGATGCGAGGAGGCCGTGATGCTGCTTTATCTCACACGCCGGCGGCTGCTTGCCGCCACCGCGCTCGGCGCGGCGGGGCTCGTGCTCGACGACGTTTTGGCGGAGCCGCTTGCGCCGACACCGCAATGTCACGACGGCGATGCGCCGACGGTCCGCCAGACCGAGGGGCCGTATTTCAAGCCCAGTTCACCGCAACGCGCCGATCTCGTCGAGCCGAACAGCAAGGGGCGCCTAGTCGAGCTCGGCGGACAGGTTCTCACGCGCTCCTGCCGCCCCGTGGCGGCGGCGCTCGTCGATCTCTGGCATGCTGACGAGCGCGGCGATTACGACAATGCTGGGTTCCGCTACCGCGGACACCTGTTGACCGATGGCGAGGGCCGCTACCGCTTCCGCACCATCTTGCCGGCGCTCTATACCGGCCGTACCCGTCACTACCACGTCAAGGTGCAGGCGCCGCAGCAGCGTGTGCTCACCACCCAGCTCTATTTTCCCGACGAGCCGACGAACCGCCGCGACGGTCTATTCCGCCGTGAACTGGTGATGCGCGTGGCCAAGGCCGGCGACGGTCTCGCTGCCAGGTTCGATTTCATTCTCGATATGCGCTAGAACGCTTCGCTCTTTGCTTTTCGTGATGGAAACGATGGCGCAACCGCGTCAACAGCCGCAGCCACAGCCGCAACCGCAACCACAGAAGGCGTTTCCGGTCTCTTGGGATAAGTTCCATCGCGATGCGCGCGCGCTGGCGTGGCGCTTGTCCGGCGCCGGGCCGTTCGAGGCGATTGTCTGCATAACGCGCGGCGGCCTTGTTCCCGCCGCCATCGTGGCCCGCGAGCTCGGCATCCGGCTGATCGAGACGGTGTGCGTCTCGAGCTACAACCACATCACGCAAGGCGAGCTCAACGTGCTCAAGGACGTGGCGGAGAGCATCGTCGGCATCGGCGGCGGGCGCGGCAAGGGCGTGCTGATCGTCGATGATCTCGTCGACACCGGCAAGACCGCCAAGGTGGTGCGCGACCTGCTGCCGGAAGCCCATTTCGCCACCGTCTACGCCAAGCCCATGGGCCGGCCCATGGTCGACACGTTCATCACTGAGGTGTCGCAAGACACCTGGATCTATTTTCCCTGGGACACCGGCCTCGCGTTCCAGCCGCCGATCCGGGACGACGAAATCTAGCAGCGCGCCGCGTTGCCTTCGGCTATCATCGCGGCAGCACCCGCACATCCGACTAAGGAGGACCGCCCATGGATGCCGTCACACCCAAGTCGCAGAAATCCGCCGATCAGCATTCGCACGTCGTGCGCCCCGCCAACATGGAATGGCAGCCGACGCGCTTTCCCGGCTGCGAGGTCAAGACACTGTTGTTCGACCGCGAGAGCGGGCTCGTTACCGCGCTGATGCGCTTTGCGCCCGGCGCCGTGCTTCCCGACCACGAGCACGTGAAGATCGAGCAGACCTATGTGCTCGAGGGGAAGCTCGTGGACAAGGAAGGTCCCGCCGCCGGACTCGAGGTCAAGCCCGGCGAATTTGTCTGGCGCGAGGCGGGCAGCCGCCACGTCGCCTGGACGCCCGAAGGCGGGCTGATGTTGGCGATGTTCCAGATCCCCAATAAATTCTATGAGCGCGACGGCCGCGTGACGGATGCGACCGGGCAGGAGTGGGAAACCGTCTGGGGCCGCGCGCTGAACGGCTAAAGCGGCGCCTGCGCCAATTCCGGTGCGCCGAGGTCGACCCAAATCCGCACGTGGAAGAAGTGCGGCAACCGCGACACGTGTGCGCAAGCGGTGCTAGAACGCTTGCGCCTGGCCGCGTGGTGGAACGGTAGACACAGCAGACTTAAAATCTGCTTCTGGGAAACCGGAGTGCCGGTTCGAATCCGGCCGCGGCCACCAGTATGGAAATGTGGGATAAAGTCGACCTGCGCAATTACTGGTCACAACTCGAACACCCACCCGCGTCCACTGCTGAAGCTCCCCCGCATCGTCCAGCGTCTCGAACATCTCGAGGTTCAGCGCGGGCTCACGCGGCCATGGCGCACGCAGGCGCGATCTCGTCGTTCGGCTACGACAACGTGACGATGCCGCTCCAGAATTGCTGGCCCCTGACGGTATCGACTTCGCATTTGCGCACGAATGCCAGCGTACCGTCGCCGGCGATTCGATAGACCATGATGCCGGCGGTCAGCGTTCCCATCGTGTCGCCGTCGCGCACCGCAAGCGGCCTGATGCTGGCCGCTACCAACAATCGCCCGCTCGGGTCGATGCCGAAGGTCCGCAGGTGAATGCCGTGGCCCTGCGCGGTCTGGATCAGGCTTGGCTTGCCGGTCTTCGCATCAAGCGAGAATACCGCAACGTTGTTCTCGCCGCCGTTGAAGACCTTCATGCCCTGGAACTCGACCTCGTTCTGGTTGCGGTTGGTGAGGTAGACGAAGCCGCCGTCGGGATGCACGTGGATCGCTCCGGCGCCCTGGCCCGGTTTGACGTTGGCGGGCTCCTCCAAGATGTCCTTGATGAATAGCGGGTCGCGGCCGAGCGCGCCGTCCGATTGCAGCTCGTAGACATAGAGCTTGTTCTGGCGCTCGATCGAGACATAGACCCACGGCTGAGTGGGGTGGAAATCGAGATGACGCGGCCCGAAGCCCAGCCCGGTTCCCGGCGCGACCGAAGCGAGGTTGGTCAGCACGCCGCGCTTGAATGCGAACACCTTGAGCGCGCCGGGGTCCTCGGGCTTGCCGCCCGCGGGGTTGTTGCCGCGCGCGACCAGGATCGCCGTCTCATTTCCTGGCGTGGTGCGAATCTGATGCGCGTAGATGCCGGTATCGAGCAGGCCCGGCTGGCTCACTGCCTCGCCGATGGAGCCATCGCCGTTGATCCGATGCACGGTGACGTTGCTCGGGTCGTTATACGCGGTGAGCAGGTATCCGCCGGATCGGTCGACGCTGGTGTGGATCGGACGCGACGGCAAGGATTGCGGCTCGCCATGCAGCTGCAACGCACCCGAGAGCGGATCGATGCGGAAGGCGGTGGCGAGGTGCGTGGTGCCAGCGAGGCCGGGCCCGCCGTCGCTCGAAACGACGTAGAGGTATCGTTTCGAGGGATGCGGCCAAGCATATTGCACGTTGGCCGGCAGAGTCACCGTGCCGCGTTTTTCCAGCGCGGCGCCTGCGACGTCGACCTCGAACAGGCTCAGCTCCGGGCCGGTGCTGGCATAAAAGACCGCCGTTGCCGTCACTTATTGACCCATGCGCGTTCGGGCACTGCGAGCGGGGCAGCGACGAGCGCGTTAAAGGTGCAGCGGTCCATCATGAGCGGCCTCCTGCGAATGGGCGGCTTGTTCTTGAAACCGAGCGTAGCGCGGATGCGGGACCGGCGAAATCACCCCGCCCGGCGCGCTGGCATCGCGTTGAAACCGTTCACAGGACCACTGCCGCCCGGCCAATGATGGCCAAGCGCACGCGGCTCGAAATCCAGTCGATGATGGCAACTGCAATGAGAATCATCAGCACGAGGAAGGCCACGACGTCCCACTCCAAAACGCGGATCTGCTCTGCAAGGTAGAGGCCGATGCCACCGGCGCCCACGATGCCGATGATGGTGGCGGAGCGTGTGTTGGACTCGAAGTAGTACAGCACCTGGCTGGCGATCACGGGAAAAACCTGCGGTATCAGAGCAAAACGCAGCGCATGCAGCTGCGTCCCGCCGCTGGCGACCACGCCCTCAGCCGGTCGCTTATCCGCGGCCTCGATCGCCTCCGAAAACAACTTGCCGAAGGAACCGAAATCCGCGGCCGCAATGGCCAGCATGCCCGCGAATGGTCCAAGGCCGACGACGTTGACGAAGATCAGCGCCCAGATCAAGACATCGACGCCGCGGAAGACATCGAGCACGCGCCGCACGGCAAAGTGCGCGAAGATGTTCGGCACCACGTTCTTGGCCGCCAAAAAACCCACGGGAAACGCCAGCACGGCGGCGGTCAGCGTGCCTAGAAGCGCGATCGCCAGGGTTTCCGCTAGCGCCTGCAAGTAAAGCGGCAGCCGGCCGCCGGGCGAGGGTGGAAACATCAGGCTTATCATGTGCGCGATCTGTCCCATGCCCGAGCCAAGGCGGCTCAAGGAGAAGTCGAGCCGCCAGAATCCGTAGGCGGCGAGTGCGACGGCAAGCACGATCCCGATAAGGAACGCCGAGCGCCGGCGCCAATCGGCGGCGAACACTCCACCATGGCGCGCGCGCAAGCCTTGCAGATCGCGCAGTGCGAACTCGCGTAACGTTTCGCTCACGGACTGCGCTCCATTCCAATGAGGCGATGGCGCAGCCGCTCGGTGACCAGATCGATCACCATGACGGTCGCGACGATGAGCACGAGAATGGCGGACACGTCGGTGAAATAAAACTTACGGATCGCGACCACGAGCTCCTGTCCGATCCCGCCCGCGCCGACGAAGCCCATCACGGCGGCGGTGCGCACGTTGATCTCGAACCTCAGCAGCGCATAAGAGGCGAAATTGGATGCAACCTGGGGCAGGACGGCAAAGTGGATCGTTTGCACGCGATTGGCGCCTGTTGCAGTAGCACCATCGACCGGACGCATGTCGATGTTTTCCACGACCTCGGCGAAGAGCTTGCCGAGCGCTCCTAGGGAATGAATGGCCAGCGCCAGCACCCCCGGCATCGCCCCCAACCCGAACGCCACCACGAACAGGAGCGCAAACACGATCTCCGGGACCGTGCGACAAAACTCGAGGAAGCGACGGGCGATGAAGCGGATGAAGTTACGCGGCTCGAGATTGGCGGCGGCCAAGAAGCAGAGGAGAAATGCGCCCGCCGCTCCCAGCAAGGTGCCGAGATACGCGATCAGCAGCGTATCGGCGAGCAGCTTGAGCCACTCGTCCAGGTTCCAGAACCACTCGGCGACGTCCGCACCGAAGTTGGTCCATGACAGCTGCGGCAGCAGATTGCGGATGTAGTTCGGAAATCGATCTATATTCCCGGCGAACTTGAGGAGGTCCACCTCGCCGGCAACGCCGGCGAGCGCGATGGCGGCAAGGAGGCACAGCAGGCCGAGCGCGACACGCCAACGCCTCGCTCTGACCGCGGCGGCATAGGCCGAGAACGCGTGCTCGAGTTGCTCCGGTGGTAGGCGAAGGGAGACACCAGGCATGCTCGCACCTTCACGAACGTGCCAAGCCACGGCCGCGGGGCAAGCCAAGACTTCGCGCGGGGCGCCGAGCCGGCGTCAAGACGCGCGCTTCTTCTTGCGCAGCTCGTCGACGAATTTGATCATCTCAACGACCGGCTCGTAGGCCTTGTGGTCGACCTCCACGAAGGGAAGCTGCTTGCCTTCATAAATCTTGTTAAAGGCGGCCGGATCCTTGGCATGAACTTCGAGCACCGCCTTCTTGATCGCGGCCTTTAAATTCTCGGGCAGGCTCGTCAGATAGGCCATCGGCGAATTCACGATCAGGTCCGACTTGAAGATGATGCGAAAGTCTGCCGCTTTGGCCATGCCCTTGCGCTCCATGCGCAAGAGATTCGATTCCTTTTCGTCGTTCCACCAATTGAATGCCGCATCGCAGGTGCCCTGGGCAACGCCGATGACTGCATTTTCGTGACTGCCGGCATAGACGACCTTGCCGAAGAAGGTCTCCGGGTCGATGCCCATCTTGTCCATGGCGAAGCGTGGGACGTTGTTGCCCGAGGTCGAGTTTGGATCGACAAGGCAGAGATTTTTGCCCTTCAGATCCGTGATTGTCTTGTAGGGGGATCCCGCCTTGACGTAGAGCACCGAGTAATAGCCTTTCGTGCCGTCGCCGCTGACCTCAATCGCGAACGGCTCGACCTTGGCGCCGGTGATGTAGGCGCGGGCGTAAGACGCGGGGCCGTACATCGCAATGTGGATGTGGCCTGCGCGCTGACCTTCGACGACCGCAGCGTAGTCATTGGCGATGCGCAGCGTCACTTTGGTGCCGAGCTCCTTCGACAGGTAGTTCACGAACGGCGTCCAACGGTCGGCGGTGCCGGACGCGTTCTCATCCGGTACTTTGGCGAACACGAGCTCGGGATACTGCGCGTTCCAGCTTTGTGCGAAGGCAGCGCTGCCCGCAAGGGCGAGCACCATCGTGCTGGCCAATAGATGACGGCGATTGAGCATGATGTCCTCTCTGTTGTCGATTTGAGTGTCGCTTTGTTTCTTTTCTCGAGCTCCTTACGACCCGGCGCCTACCGCGACCGCTTGGCTGAGCATGTCCGGTGTCGCGTCGAATACCAGACGGCCGGAGGCTAGGCCGATCACTCTGTCGCAGTAGCTGCGAACGAGATCGAGCGAGTGCAGGTTGCAGATCACGGTGATGCCGAAATGTTTGTTGATCCGCAGCAATGCATCCATGACCACGCGACTGTTGGCGGGGTCGAGCGAGGCGACCGGCTCATCGGCTAGGACGAGATCGGGCTCCTGGACGAGCGCGCGGGCGATAGCGACGCGTTGCTGCTGGCCGCCGGACAGTTGATCGGCCCGTTGCGCGGCAAGCGCGGCAATGTCGAACTGCTCCAGTGCCGACATGGCAATCGCCTTGTCCTCGGCAGGCCAGAGGCTCGTGAGCGAGCGCCAGGTCGGCACGGCGCCGAGACGGCCCATCAGGACATTGGTCAGTACGTCAAGGCGACCCACCAAATTGAACTGCTGGAAAATCATGGCAGCCCGGGCGCGCCATCGTCGCAGCTCCACGCCCCGCAGCGTGGTGATGTCGGTGCCCTCGCAAAGGATCCGGCCCGCGCTGGGGTCGATCAGGCGATTGATCACGCGCAAAAGCGTGGATTTTCCAGCCCCGAGCGACCGATGACCCCGGTAAAGCTCCCGCGCTCGATGCGGAACGACGCGTCGGCAATCGCAGCCGTGGCGCCGAAATTCCTCGAAATATGGTCGACAACAAGCATGCGCAGTCCGCGGCCACTGCAAATGGCCTAACTGGCGCCCTCTACAGCCGTGTGACACCGCCGGCCGCCGATGCCGTGCTCTGTGAATAAAAGCCCGCAGAACGGAGGTAATCTTTTCCGGGGGCCTCGCTGTCATCGTACTGTCATACTCGACACTTCATGGACCGCCGCCCCGTCTCCGCCCTCAAGCCCGCGGGCGAGGGAAGCCCCCTACGTCCGCAAGCACTTCCAAGCGGCGGTCAGAGGCGAGCGCGATTGGACGTCCCATGCGATCGATCGAGCGCACAAGGCTCGTTTCCGCCGCCAGATTTCCATAAGCTATGGCGGCACATCGCAGTCGAGGCTCCATGCGTCTCAAGGACAAGATCGCGATCGTGGTGGGCGCCGGCCAGTCGCCGGGGGAGGGCATGGGCAACGGCCGCGCCACCGTGCTGCGCTTCGTTCAGGAAGGCGCCAAGGTGCTCGCCGTCGACAACAATCTCGCCTCTGCTGAGGAAACGGTGGCGATGGTGCGGCAGTCGGGCGGGGAATGCGCTGCATTCGAAGCGGACGTCACCAAGGAGACGACGCTTGCTGCAATGGCGGAAGCTGCCCGGCGGCGGTGGGGCCGCATCGATGTGCTGCACTACAACGTTGGCGTGAGCATTGCCGGCGGCGACGCGCCGCTCGCCGAAATCAGCGAGACGGCAGTCGATCGCATCATGACGATCAACCTGCGCGGCGCGATCATGGCCTGCAAGCACGTCTTGCCGATCATGCGCGCGCAGCGCTCGGGAGTGATCATTACGATCTCATCGGTCGCCGCTTGGGAGCAGTATCCCAATGTTGCTTACAAGGCGAGCAAGGCGGCAATGATCGCGTTCACCCAGCAGATCGCCATCCAGAACGCGGAGTTCGGGATTCGCGCCAACGTCATTCTGCCGGGACTGATGGACACGCCCATGGCCGTCGATACCCGCGCCCGCGCGAGCGGAAAAAGCCGTGCCGAGGTGGCGGCCTCCCGCGATGCGCGAGTGCCGCTGCGTCATAAGATGGGTACGGCTTGGGACGTGGCCAACGCGGCCCTCTTTCTCGCGTCCGATGAGGCGAATTTCATTACCGGGGTCGCGCTCCCGGTCGATGGCGGCGCCTTGGTCCACATCAATTGAGCGTTCGGCGCGGTTGCAACCCATCTGCCTACACCACGATTAGGGCGCATTCCGAAGCCATAGAGGAACTCGGGCACGGACTATTACCGTCGCACGCGAGGGGCAT
>WNGI01004345.1_pt1 | contig 12669 bp, 9 predicted proteins | sample 5400621 | NCBI WGS metagenome assembly WNGI01 (sample SAMN13153374, study PRJNA577476) | soil metagenome | isolation source: 20 cm soil or saprolite under Garry oak tree replicate 1 | place: USA:California | collected 2016-06-15 | reverse complement strand
CTGCTTTGGACCGCATACCGTACTGCACCAGGATTTCTGCCTGCAGCATCAGGTCCTGCAACATAGTCGGCTCTTCCGGCTCTTGCTGTTGCGGCTTCTGGTGTTCGACAGCTTTATTGGCGTGGGTCAAGCGCCCCGCGATGGCATCATATTTTCGCGGATCGATTTTACCGCGCAGCATCTCTAAACGCTTTTGATGCCCAGTCTCATAGGCGTCGACGTCAGCCGCGCGATCTAGGCAGTCACTGGCTTTCTGAAAGTTGCCAGCTTCGTAGTACACGTCAAAAAGCTTGATCAATGTCTGCGAGTACTCGTTTTCGCGGTTGGAGGCATTGAACAGCTCAACTAAAAACTCCAGCACCTCGGAGGATGCGCGGTGCTTCTCCACCAGGTCCTTCATGAAAGTTATGAACTCGCGTCGATTCCCTTGTCGTCGCTGGTACTGCTCCAGTTTGCGTGCCAGGACCACGGCTACATGATCCTGCTGGCTGTCAATCATGCTGGCGATCAAGTCAACAATCTGGGGCAGCCTCTCCGGATTGGTTTCAAACAGTTCCCACAGAATTGGCTCGGCCTCCACCAATTTCCCTACTCCCAGCAGAGCACGCCCGTAGAGATCACGCACCTCCAGGCTGACGGTTCCGCGGTCAGCCATTAGCGGCTGCAAAATCTCCAGCGCCACGGCACAGTGGTTTTGAGTGAGCAAGCTGCGACTATGTGCGACTGTGCAACTCGGATTCAGCGGGTCGGACTTATACGCGCGCTCGTACCACGGCGCGGCGTTCCCTCCGGCGTTCTCCTCCAGCTCACCTACACTAAAGAAGTACATGGCGGCGCGTTTCAGGTCGTTCATTTCCGACGCCAGTTCGCCCGCCCGCCAGAAGTTCTGACCGCTGGGTTCAGCAGCGACGATGCGCTCCAGTACAACCAATGCCTTGCGATTATTTTTCTGAGCGGTGAAGCCGGAAAGTGCCGTCTCGTAAGTCTCCAACGCTTCTTTCTTATTGGTCGTTTCCAGGAACGTCCCATACCGGAAGCTCTGCTCGGGATTTGGAGTTGTGAAGCGGGCTAGCTTCTTGTAGGTAATGATGGCATTGCTGGAATCACCGGAGTTCGCCTGCCGGTCGAACATTTCGCTAAACAGTTTCGCCGCTTCTTTGGGGTCGTTGATAGAGAGGTACAGGTCGGCTGCAGTTTGGCGGACCGCGTCGTTATCCGGGTCTTCCCGCAGAATGGCAACATATTCGTCCAGCGCCGCGCTGGTTTTGCCCTTCTGCAGAAACTTCTCAGCCCGCTCGCGCCGCTTTGCTATATCGGATTTGTCCGAGCGTCTGGTGAGGTCCAGCATGGGTACCCGAGTGTTGGGAAAAGACCCAATCATTGTAGGCAGAAGACCCTGCTGCCAGCAATGAAGTACCGCACTGCCAGTGTTACCAAAGTGTTGTAGACAGTACCCTTTTTGTCATTCGATGGGCATTCTGGTACCGTCCCGGGGTGGTTTATGCCCCCTCACCTCCCCCTCCCACCCAGGCTCGGGAAGCCGGACTGCGTTCCCAACTTAGTTTCGGACAAATGGCAATGGTTGCCGTCGGGGGGTCCATCGGCACTGGGTTGCTATTGGGTTCGGGCGCTGCCATCAAGATCGCCGGCCCAGCCGTTATCCTCAGCTTTGCTTTCAGCGCGTTCATTGCCTGGACGGTAACCCGGGCCGTGAGGGAATTGGCGACTTTGCATCCTGCTGCCGGCTCTTTTGGCCTGTACGCCCAGATCTATCTCAATAGCTGGTCAAGTTTTGTTTCCCGTTATGGCTTCTGGATTGCCCTGTCCATCGCAATCGGCAGTGAGCTCATTGCCTCCGCCACTTACATGTCGTACTGGTTCCCTCAAGCCCAACCGATCTTCTGGGTGCTTGTGTTCGCGGCCTTGTTGTTGCTTGTGAATCTTCTTTCGGTGGGCCGCTATGGACGGGTTGAATACGGCTTTGCCATGGTCAAGGTGGTGATCATCTTTCTGTTTTTGATGATCGGCGGAACTCTGCTGCTCTCCCAGCACATTGTTCCGCAATACACCAGCAATGGAGGATTTTTCCCCAATGGGATATTCGCACCGGCCAGGGCAATGTCATTTGCTCTATTCACTTTCGGTGGCATTGAACTTTTGGCAGTGTCTTCTGGAGAATCGCGTTCGGTGGCGGAAATTTCTCCGGCGGCGCGCACCGCGTTTGCGCTACTGGCCTTCCTCTACCTCGGCGCAATTGTCGTGCTCGTGGGTGTGATGCCGTGGAACGGTGCCGGTGTGGCGGAAAGCCCCTTTGTCTCGGTCTTCCGCGCTGCGAAATTCCCTGCCGTGTCGCACATTATGAATTTCGTCGTTCTCTCTGCCGCCTTGTCCGGGGCGAACGCCAGCTTGTACGCTGATTCCCGGATTCTCTTTTCCTTGGCCCGCGATGGGTATGCGCCGTCTGTGTTCGGCAAACTCACAGCTTCTGGATCGCCCTTGCCCGCGCTGATGCTATCCTCCTTTGGCATTTCGCTTGCTCTCATCATGGGCAAGTGGGCGCCTTCCTCAGCGTACGTTTTCCTTCTGGGCTCCGCGCTTTTCGGGCTTTTGTTTTGTTGGCTCGTCATTCTGGCCGCCCACATCGTTTTGCGACGTCAGAATTCGCGCGGCGCTGCGCGATCGATAAGCTACCGTTTGGGTACCTGGTTATCGGCACTCGGAGGCCTTGCGATCCTCTTCTCCTTAGTCGCAACCTGGTGGGCCTCGCGGGTGATCGTGGTTAGCGGGATAATTTACCTCGTCCTGCTTACCTTGTTTTACTGGGTAATGAAGAAAGCCCGCCCCATTACAATAGGAAGTGAAACATCACGAAGTGAACCAGGCGAAGTGAACTAGTCCAAAGATCTCAGATCCAAGTAAGTCAGGTGCAAATGAGCCAGATCCAATTGAGTCACGACACCGACAGCGACGATATGCTGCGGTACCGCTCCCAATTTCCGATCCTTGAGCGCACGACTTACCTGATCAGCAACTCACTGGGAGCAATGCCAGCGGGCGTATATGACGCTATGCGCAACTACGCGGACACCTGGGCAACACTTGGCGTGCGCGCGTGGGAAGAACGCTGGTGGATGCTCGCAGCCGAGGTAGGCGACCTAATTGGCGCACTGATGGGCGCGCCGCGCGGTTCGGTAGCGACGCTACCTAATGTGACTACCTGCCAAGCGGTAGTGGCTTCATGTTTCGATTTTTCCGGGAAGCGCAACAAAGTGGTTTACAGCGATCTTAATTTTCCGTCTGTAATGTACTTTTGGGAGGCGCAACGGGAACGTGGGGTGCGCGTACAAACGATACCCACCGAGGGTATTGAGGTGCCGACCGAACGTCTTCTCGAAGCGATTGACGAGCAAACCTTGCTCGTTCCCATTTCGCACGTAATATTCCGCAGCGCTTTCATCAATGACGCCAAGGCCATTATTGATCGTGCCCATCAGGTCGGCGCTCACGTCGTGCTCGACGCATTTCAGTCTCTCGGTACCGTGCCGTTTGACGTGCAGCAGTTGAACGTGGACTTCGCATGTGGTGGAGTTCTGAAGTGGTTATGTGGCGGCCCCGGCACAGCTTATCTGTATGTTCGCCCCGATTTGAGTAAAAAACTCAAGCCTAAGTTCACTGGCTGGATCGCTCACCAGGAACCCTTTGCGTTTGAAATCGGCCCTATTCGGCAAACGAATTCGCCCTATCGGTTTACGAATGGAACGCCCAATATCCCGGCGCTGGAAGCCGCCATCCCGGGCCTCAAAATAATTGCTGAAGTCGGAATTAAAAAGATCCGCGAGAAATCCCGGCGCCAAACCGCCCGCCTCATTGAACTGGCCGACCGCCAGGGATGGAAAGTGAACACCCCCAGGAACCCCGCGCGGCGCGGCGGGACTGTGTCCATCGACATGCCATCCTCGAAGGAAGTCTGCGCCGAACTCCTGCAGCGTAATATTTTGGTGGATTGGCGCCCTGGGGCAGGGGTCCGCTTCTCGCCTCATTTCTACAATGCTGACCACGAGCTCGAAAGCGGCATCGCTGCAGTCGAGGAAATCCTGCAGTCGCGCGCTACTCTGGCCCGCTAAACCTTGTCGGGCCTAAATTTCGCTATTACCTTCGTAAGCCCCGAGCCTGCGTTTACTGCGTGCATCGCAGCTTGTTTTCACGCAACATTAGATTGAATTTTGCCTATGGTTGCGCTTATCCAAATGGCCCTGGTGCTCTCCACCGGCAGGAACGATCCCACGGTATACGCCGCCTTCGGGGCGGGCGCCGGCGCCTATTTGTTTTACCGCGGATTTCACATGCTGCAGCGCAAGCGGCTGATATTGAACACACCCTCTTCCAAAATTCGCAGCGCCTCCATGGGATTGGTCGAGATCAGCGGGCTGGCCACCGGCCCGTTTACGATTCCAGCTCCCATAACCAATTATCCCTGCTTCTGGCACCGCACCCTGGTCTGGCAGATGAAGCAGTCCGGCAAGAGCAAGAGTTGGTCCAAGGTCGTGGATGAGCGTTTGTTCGTTCCGTTTTATTTAGAAGACAACACAGGACGCGTGTTGATTGATCCTCGCGGGGCGGATATGGAAATCCACCGTGACTTTCAGGAAGAATATTCCCATTCCCTTTTTTCCAGCGATGTCGTGCCGGAGAATATTCGTCATTTCCTCGCCTGTCGCGGCGTAGGAGGAACCGCGGCCATCAAAATCGAGGAATATTGCATTAAGCCGAAGAATGCTCTGTTTATTCTGGGCACCCTTGCAGAAAACTCAGGCCTGGACGTAGGCGCCAAGCACTTCCGCACTGGGATGGGAGTTGTCGAAAATCCTGATTTCAAATCCGCCGGGATTGCGGGCGAAAGTTCAGTTGGCAGGACTGGCCGCCATTCAGATGCACCGCCCACCGAGCAGGAAATAAAAGCCCGCGCCGCATTCGCCGCAGCCATGGGATTCCACATGCCGGGGTCGCTGCAAGCTTCCTTGTTGCCTCCGACCCAATTACCTCTGACTCATTCAGCCGCACCTCATCCAACTGTCGGCTCCCCTGCAAGTGCGCAGAAGCCACTGCATCCTGCGCCGCCTATTGATGAGGCGGAAAAACACTGTCGTGACCTATTTATGGCTTCGCTACTGGGTACTACTGGGTCCGTCGCCCCGAATTCGCCGCTTCCCACAACCCAAAGCCACTCCGCGGCAACCTCCAACGGACCGTCTGCCGATACGTATGATCTGCAGCCCCCAATCGTCTTGCTGAAGGGCTCGCACAATCCGGAATTTTTTATTTCCTGGCGGAGCCAGCGCGACGTGGTTTCAGAATTGAACTGGAAATCCGCTGCTTACATTTGGGGTGGCCCTATATTGACCCTGATTTGTGTCGGAATTCTGTTGGCACGTTTTGGTGTGCTGTGAACGAACTTTTTTGAGGAGGATTGGGATGGGCACAGTAATCCTGTTGGCAGTGCTGTTCGCAGTAACCGGCATGATCTGGTATGTGGTTACGATTTACAACGGATTGATCTCACTGAAGAATGATATTGATAAAGCCTGGTCCAACATCGACGTTTTGCTCAAACAGCGCCACGATGAATTAACCAAATTGATTGAGGTGTGCAAAGGCTATATGAATTTTGAGCGTGACACCCTGCAAAAAATCGCGCAGGCTCGCTCTATGTACTCGCAGGCAGTCACCGTTGATCAAAAAGCGCAAGCCGACCAGAGCACAGCTTCGGCGGTGCGTGGCCTGTTGGCAGTGGCTGAAAACTACCCTGACCTGAAAGCCAACAGTAATTTTATGCAGTTACAAAGCCGCATAACCCAATTGGAAAGCCAGATAGCAGACCGCCGCGAGTTCTACAACGATTCCGTAAACACCTACAACATCCGCATTCAAGAAGTGCCGGATACAGTGGTGGCCGGTTTTATGCAACTGCAGCCTCGGACCATGTTCAAAGCCGATGCAGCTGACAAGGCCGATGTGAGTATGAGCTTCGCAGCCACACCCCGCTGACGTTAGAAAACGGTCGCAGTTACCAGGTGTTGTAGGCAGTTCCTTCGGAACTGACCTGGGTGGATCCGCTGTGTACGTCAATGATCCCGGGCTGGCTCTGATCGACACTGAGGAGCGTGTCTTCCTCTTCGACCGTCCAGGTTTCGGTCGAGCCGGTTATGGGGTCCTTGGGGATTTGCTTGATGTAGTTGGCAGTAACCAAGTCTTGCAGCGACTGCGGGGCTCGCTGTTTGTCGAGCGTGTACTGTTGGATGGTGTTGCGCAAATTGAATAAATCATCGTGCAAGACCGCTTCCCGGGCGTGCAGGATAGAAGTCTTGTAGATTGGCGTAGCGATCGACACCAGAATCAGAATAATGCTGATCACCATCATCAGCTCGATGAGGGTGAAGCCGCTACTCGCGTTTGACCGCTTTTTCACCATTCTGAGTATTTGCTTCCGTCCAGGGCTGTGCCTTGGGTTTTGGTGAACACATCAAACACATTTTGACCGCCCCAGGAATCCGAATTGGGATCGTCCTGGGTTGACCGCATGCCCCACTCATTTTTCCCAGTCATCGGATCAATCGGAATACGGCGAAGGAACCGCACCTTCTTGCCGCCGACATCCACTCCCGTGACCAGTGTCTCCAGATCCGGCGGGAAGCCATCGCTGCCTACCTTGATCTGGAAAGCGGCACGATCTGCCGCATCCTTGTAGCGGTCAATCGCGTCCCGCATCTCCCACAAATCGTGTCGTAGCTCTCGCTCCCGTTCGCGTTGCACCTTTACCCGTGCAATCGGAATGGCAAGTCCGGTAAGGATGGTGAGAATGCTTATGGCTACGATGAGCTCGATCAGCGTAAAACCGGAAATCTTAGGGGAAAGTGGATTGCCCCCAGGACTTACAACCGAGGCCGCGGGGAGGCCCTGCCGCACCGGGGGTTGGAAAGATCCCGACTCTCGTACCCGGCAAATCATAAAGATAATAGAAATATTGTACCCGATCCCGCTCCCGTCTCGGGTTGCTACTGGACGCTGATGGTAGCCTCTCCGCCGCTCGCCTGGATGGGCTGCATGGCTCCGTCACGCAAGCCGTCTCGGGTAATCCTCAGAGTTGAACGTCCCGGCGCCTTGGCCATGAACGTAATGGTGAAAACCTCGCCCTGCCCGGTAATTCCACCCGAATTCGGAGGCCGCGTAGCGGTTACTTGCAGCGTACCGGTAGTGGCGTCATCGCGATGCACCAGCGCGACCGCCTGCCCATCGCGAGATAGAAAACGCCCGTTAGATACGTTCAGCACTTGCAGGCTCTTGGGGTCGTAGGCGATCTGAACCGGGACCGAATACACGTTCTGAGCGCCATTCAACAAAACATTTACCGCAAAAGTTGAACCCACTCCCTGATTGAGGTTCGCTGGATCGAAGATCAGCGCTGCGGGACCATTCTGCGAAGCATTGCCTTGCGTGCCGCTGTTTTGCGGGTTGTTGTTCTGCTGCCCAGAAGAATCGACCTGCGGATTGCCGCTTTGCGGCTGGTTGCCACCGGGTTGCGTGCCTGCGGGCGTGCCTTGTCCTCCGGCAGGATTCGATTGGCCCGCATTGGCAGGCGCTTGGTTGCCCTGAGGAGGAGCCTCACTTGCGCGCCTCATATCGATCGCGTTCGCCGTGCCCACGTCCAGGGTTCGCTGATTGAGGTCGGTGAGCTCCTGTCCCCGCACCAGGTGCGGGACCAGCACGAACACAATTTCGTTGTCTATACGTTCTTTCGTGGTTTGGGAGAATAAGTAGCGCAGGATCGGGATCTGCGCGAGCCACGGAATTCCATTGAGCGATTTAGTCTCATCCTGTTCCAGCATCCCGCCTAAAAGATTTACCTCACCCTCTCGCAGCCGAATTTCGTGTTCAATTTTGCGTTGTCCGATAACCGGTTGATCGATGCCGCCGATGTTCACTCGCGAAGTCACCGAAGAGATATCCATCAGGATCTTCAGGGTGATCGCCCTGTCAGCATGCACGTGGGGAGTAATGTCGATATTCACTCCGACGTCGAGGTATTGAAACTGAGTGTTGACCAGAGGATTGATACCTACTCCGCCGATGCCGGGCTGAAATGAACCGGTAGCCACTGGCACACGGTCACCGATCTTGAGCGACGCTTTCTGACCGTCAAGAGCGCGAATTTGGGGGTTCTGAATGATCTTGCTGTCACTGTCGGTGAATAAGGCCGTAGCGGTGGCGCTGGGAATATTCACCTGAAAGTCAGTTGCGTTGAGATTGCCAATGCGGTTCAGGTTAATGCTCCCCGGCGTTGAGCTATTCGTCGTGGAAGTGGACCCGGTCGTAGTTCCGGTTGTGGGCGTGGTCGTGGAGTTGACGTTACTCTGCAGAGAAACCGTGGCGCTGGTAGGTGGGCTGATGCCCAGCGTGCGCAGCTTGTCGCGGCGCACCTGCATGATCGCTACTTCAACAACAACCTCAGATTTTGCTTTATCGATGTCGCCAATGAGCTTCTCGGCGAGCGCCACCTGATCGGGCGTTCCCCGAACCACAATGGCGTTTTGTGAAGGCAACTGCTGGATCCGGCTGACCTCCAGGATGGTACGCATCGCATTAACAACATCCTGCAATTCCGTGGGCGCCGACAGGTTGGAAAGATAAAAAGTTTTAATGACGCTCTGCTCGAGCTCCTTGCGTTTGGCCGGATTATCTCCTGCCACGAAGATGGTGTTGGGCGTCACCGGTCGCCAGAATGTTTTGGACTCCAGCGCGATTATTTCCAACGCCTGTTGAAGCGTGACACCGTTAAGCTCAATCCGAATGCGCCGGGAAGTGTAATCGGGATCGAACAGCACGTTGATTCCAGCAAGCTTGCCCACCGTCTCATAGATCACCTTGGTGTCTTCGGTCAGCTTAAGGGTAATGGGAACGTTTGAAATGGGAGCTAACTCGACCGGCCCCCCGGCCTGTTCCAACATCTTCCTCGTTGCGCTGGGTGGCCGCTTAACGGATTGGGGCGACGGAGCCGAGCCCGCCTCCTCGATCATCTTCCAGGTGCGCTGAATCTCCTGTTGAGCAATGAAATTAGAGGGGTCAATCTCAGCGGCGCGCTTGAACTCAGCTAACGCCTCCTGCAATCTGCCCGCATCACGTAATAGTTGTCCACGGTGTACTTTGGCGGCCGCCGAAAGAAACTTGGTGCGCTCGAAGGCTGCCCGATACCTTAGTTCCGTGGGTTTTAGATCGTAGGCCCGCTTATAGGCATCATATGCGGCCTCGTAGTTCTGCCGGGCTTCGGCATTCCGGCCTTGGTTGTAAAGCGATTTGGCCTGGTCAGCTGCGGCGGGCAGACTTATGGCAGTTATGAGACATAGTAGTGCCAGGGCGCGAGTAAGCCGCCTCATAAACAACACTCCGAAATAACTTTCCTTGGGATTGAGGGTGCGACCGAACAAAAATGCCCCTTTTTCGGCACGGCCCAAAGTTCGATTTGCATTAGATTACGCAGATTATAGCATCGGCATCCACCCATTTAGACAGTTACTCTGTGATAGCATTTTAGCTTTTTGGTACTACTCTCCTTTGTGATAAATGCCACGACACCCTGTACATACGTCACCCGTCCCCAAACAAAAAAACATCCGTCGCGACCCTACCGCGGCCGGTGAAAGGGATGCGTCGGTCAATCGTGCCGCCAGCCATAACTATTTTCTCCTGGAGAAGTTTGAGGCTGGCGTTGTCTTGACCGGCACCGAAGTGAAGTCAATCCGGTCGGGACGGGCCAATCTGAAAGACTCCTACGGCTTGATTAAAGATGGCGAACTCTGGCTGCTCAATGCCCACATCGGGCACTACGAACATGGCAACATCTTCAATCACGAGCCCCTGCGCACTCGCAAACTACTGGTACACAAGAATGAATTGCGTAAACTCATCGGCAAAGCCCAGCAGCGCGGGCTCACGCTAATCCCCACACGCATATATTTCAAAAACGGCCGTGTTAAGGTTGAGCTCGCACTCGCTAAAGGCAAACAACTGTGGGACAAAAGGGAAGCCGAGCGGCGCAGGACAGCGGACCGCGAAGCCCGGGAGGCTGTGGCGCGCGGGAGAAAATCGTAAGTAAAATCTTAACTCCGACCTCCTTGAAAATCCCGAACTGCTCCGTTTAGGAAATCCAACCGCGGACCGTAGTAAATTAAGTGATATATGAAAACGATCCTTTCCTTTGCTAACCCCGGTGAAGTGGAGACCGAGTGCCTGGTCGCAGTCGTCTTGGACCAGAGTTCGGGGAATCTTAATAACCGAGAGGCGAATCCACAAGAACTCTCCAAAAATACCCGCAGCGAAAAAGCGAGGGCCCCGAATGACAAGCCCGAACCACAGGTCGAAACCAGTAATCAGGCCGTGCGCAAAGCCGCCGCAGAGATCATCAATACCGGCGAGTTCTCCAGCAAGATCTTCGAAGTTGTGATGTTGCATCGGCCGCCGGGTTTGAAAGCCAACAGGCTGCTGCTAGTGGGTGGCGGGAAAGCTAAAAACTTCACGGGATACGAACTCCGCAAGCTGGCCGGCACCGCGGTGCGTTTCTTGAAACCCAAGAACATCCGCAGCTTTGCCTTTGTTGTGCCCGAAAACTGGACTGGGGAAGCCAAAACCGATGCCCACAGCACTTATGTTTCTGAGCGCGGCGGCACGCCGGACGCGGTAAAGGCCATTGTCGAGGGCGCCTTCGTTGGCAACTTCGACCCCGATACCTACAAGAGCGACCGTAAAGATCAGCTGGTGGATGAGCTCACCGTAATCGCGCCGGACAAAAAAGAAGAATCCCAGGTCCGCCAGGCCTTCGAGGAAGCCCGCGTTATCGGCGAATCCCAGAACTTCACTCGGGAATTGGTCAACGAACCCGGCAATCGCATGACTCCCACCATGCTGGCCCAACGCGCCCGCAAGATGATCGAGCAGATTGCCGGCAACACTCCAGGATTGAAAGTGGAAACCTTTGGCGCCGACAAGATTAAAGAACTCAAGATGGGCGCTTTCTGGAGCGTTGCCCAGGGTTCCGACGAGCCCCCCGCTTTGATCATGATCCGTTACGAACCGGAAGGGGCCCCCGAAAAGCCCATGCTGGGGCTGGTGGGCAAGGGGATCACATTTGATAGTGGCGGCATCTCCATCAAACCCAGCGATGGCATGGAGAAGATGAAGTATGACATGGCAGGCGGCGCCGCCATGCTCGGCGCCATGCGCGCAATTGCCTTATTGAAACCAAAAATTCGGGTCCTCGCCATCATCCTGGCTACCGAGAATATGCCTTCCGGCAAAGCCCAGAAGCCGGGTGATGTGCAAATCGCTATGTCCGGAAAATCGATAGAGATCATCAACACCGACGCGGAAGGACGCCTGGTGCTGGCGGATGGCCTTTATTATGCTCGCCAGCTCGGATGCACCCATTTAGTTGACGCCGCCACGCTTACTGGTGCATGCGTTGTGGCGCTCGGCATGGTTAACGCTGGCGTGTTTTCCAACAACGAAGAAATATTTGAGCGCTTCACGCGCGCACTGCAGCGCTCCGGCGAGAAGATGTGGCGCATGCCGCTGGATGATGAATACAAAGAATCTATACGTTCCAGTATCGCTGATATCGTTAACAGCGGTGGACGTTGGGGAGGCGCGGTTACAGCCGCAATGTTCCTCAAAGAATTCGCCGAAGAAACGCCCTGGATTCACTTGGATATTGCGGGAACAGCCTGGATGGAAGAGAACAAATCCTGGATCGCCAAAGGACCTTCCGGGATCGCGGTCCGATCATTGGTCGAGTTCGTAAAAGATTTTGCTTCTGGCGATGGCGCCCAGTCCGGCTCGACGAACGGCAGAACCAGCGCCGGTACCAGCAACCATCCCGCGCCAAAGCGGTCGAATAGCTAAGTCCTAGCTCGGAAGAATCGCATCACATGACCGGCGGGACGGCAATTCCCATCACCTCCAATACGCGGATCAATTCCCTCCGAACCACCGCCGCCGTGGCAAAAAGAAATTTCTTGCGGGCCTCGTCAGGTTCGGCGATGATCCGATGCCGGTGATAAAAATTATTAAACATTTGCGCTAATTGAAATGCGTGTTTAGCCGCAAATGCCGGCTCTGTAGTGGTAATGCATTGCTCGACCACTTGCGATGTCTTGGAAGCGGCCAGCCACAGCTCCCAGAGTTCATTTCCTCCTTCACCCCTCAGGTATTTTCGAAAATCAATTCCCCTGGCCTCGAATGCCTCCGGCGAAATTCCCGCTTTTCGGAAGATGTTGGTTCCGCGAACTACTGCGTATTGTGCGTAAGGACCAGTGTCACCTTCGAAACTCAGAGCTTCTTTGAAATCAAAAGCAATCACTGAATTTTTCGTGAACTTCAACATGAAATATCGCAGCGCTCCGATGGCAATCTGCCGCGCAATTAGTTGGCGCTCGGATTCGCTGAGCTCGGCATGGCGAGAATCCACTTCAATTTTCGCGGATGCAATCAGAGTGTCGATCAGGTCATCTGCTTTTACCCCGAAGCCTCGCCGGCCTGAGACCTCTATATAAGACTTTCCCTTCTCCTCGGCGCTCAGTGCATAACCCAGTTCCTCGGCGCACCTTGGCGTGAGTGCCACCA
>WNGI01013232.1_pt1 | contig 12670 bp, 13 predicted proteins | sample 5400621 | NCBI WGS metagenome assembly WNGI01 (sample SAMN13153374, study PRJNA577476) | soil metagenome | isolation source: 20 cm soil or saprolite under Garry oak tree replicate 1 | place: USA:California | collected 2016-06-15 | reverse complement strand
GCCAACGTCATCCTCCCTTCAATTCTGACCAGAATCGGTCGATGATCAATTCCGCGAACCACTCCGACCAGTATTTCTGTTTCAGCTTCTTTTTCGCCAGGTAGTTCCTGAATTCGGGCGTCACCTCGAGCTCGGCGATCAGCAGCGCGGTGACATCGTCGGGCCGGATCTCCTTGATGTACGCGTGCGTCGCGGCGTAGGCGTGCTTTGCTTTCGCCTTCCACGCCGGGGCGTCGTCATGGAGGAGCGAGGTGAGGCTCGCATCCTTGAGGTCCTGCAGCTTCTTCTGCGTGAGTGCCATGCCTAGGGCCAGAGCACCATGCGCGTGGTCCACGCGGCCGCCGCGAACACGGCGACCAGGAGAAGCGCAAAAAGGGCGATCGACCAGCCGTACAGGGCGACCGATCCACCGTTGATGAGCCAGAGCAGGCTGACCGCCACCGTGATCAGGCTCAGGCCGAACGTCCCGAGCAGCGCGGCGCCGCTGATCCGGTAGGGCCGCACCACCTTCTCCGGCACCCCACCTGGATAGGACTGGTAGGACGCGATGATGATGCCCAGGAAGACGAGCACGAACCCGGCGAGCGCCGCGGCGGCGCCCAGGACGGCGAGGACGACGTCTTTGGGCTCGATCAAAGTTCCGCCAAGAATAAAAGAGGGGCGTGGTACCGGCCACGCCCCCACCCCTGACCCTTGAGGTTTTCTTACGTCAGCAGGAACTCGCCGGCGTGCGGAACCACGGCGCCGGGTTCAGCAATCCCATGAAGGTGTAGCGACCGCCGAGCGCGGTCACCTGGAGAGCCTGCGATGTGGACGCGGTCCGCATGAACCAGGGCAGGAAGGCCTCGTCCTGGATGTGGAAGACGCCGCCGCTGTGCGGATCGAATGTGTTGGTGCCCGCGGCAAAGCCGATGCCGAAGGTGGGATCGCCGGTCTCGAGCAGGGTGCCGCATCCGTACTGCGGCGCGTTCGGCGGGCTGCTCCACGGCTGGACAGCATTGGTGTTGAAGGGGTCGTTCGCCCACTCGGTGACCTCATGGCTCAGGGCGAAGATGTCGCGCGCGATCCAGGCCGACGGGAGGAAGAAGCCTGCCGTGAACCACGACGCCCAGACGAAGGTGTGGACGGGCTGATTGCCGTTGCCGTTCACCGAGCCGGAGAGGCCGCCGGTCACATGACCCGCGCCGTGGGCGCCGAGCGCGCAGCAGTGCGTCACGTCGTGGTCGGCGTACAGCATCACGTCCTTGGTCAGGAAGATGGCCAGCCGGGTCGGATCGAGGTGAAGGCGGCCAAGCTCGTTCTGCACTCGGGTCTGAAACCAGCCCTGGTCGACGAACGCCATGGCCACTCCGCGGGAGTTCCCCATCGCAAGTCCCTTTTCCGCCGGGACGTCGATCGCCACGGCGTCCTGAACGGCGGGGGCACCCAGGACCACGTGGTAGTCGGTGCCGACCTTGTCGAACTCGGAGCGCATGGTCGCGTCGAGCAGCTGCACGTCGGTGTTACCCGCGGACAGCGGACCGCCATGGGAGCTGAAGGTGGTGGCGGGCGTCCCCGAGTAGTCGCCTGTCTGGAAGAGCGGCGAGGCGACCACGCCATCCACGCTGTCCGAGCCGTTGAAAGGCACCCCGTCCACCGTGACGTCGAGCGGGATGATGGCGACCCCGACCGTCGCCGAGGCTTCGGTGGCAGGGTCCGCTCCGACGATGTTGTACCGGTAGGTGACCCCGTCAGACCCGTTCACGGTTTCGCTAGACCAGTGCGGGACTGTGCGGGTGGTGGCCAGGGGCTCAGCGCCGCCGAAGCTCGCCGTCGTCGGCTGGATCGAAGATTCGTCCACGGGTGGTTGGGACGAGTCGGCGGCCACGCCGACCGAGGTCAGAACAATCGCACCGAGGGCGGCCGAGACAGCGCCGAACGGAAGACGGAACGACGCGTGCCTCATGTGAGAAAAACGGCCCTCTTCAGATCCTCTTTTGACGGCAAAGCCCGCCATCTCTGGCGGGCTGTTTGGATAGTAGCGAGGCCCCGAAGCGGTTCCCCGATTTAACGAAAAATTTCTGTCAAGTCATTCAAATTAGTTGGTTTTCTACTCAAAACGCACCATGTTCCAGAAGCCAAAAGGAGGCCCGGTTCCCCGGGCCTCTCTTTCGGGATGTTCGGAGGAACGATGGCTAGCTGCCGGGGTTGACCTCTGTGATCCGGGTCGCCCAGTTGGCGAGGACGGTCCGGGTGCCCCCACAGCTGCCGCCGGTCGCGAGGTACTGGCTCAGGTTGCAGGTTTGCGCGATGTACTCGGAGGCAAGCCAGATATTGCTCCCGTCGACCACCGCCGCACCGTAGTCGCCCCATCGCGGCCTGGCCGGGTTGGGCGCGTTGTATACCGCCGTCCCGGTGAAGCCGTCTGCCGGGCCGGCGCCGAGTGCCGCGACCTGGACCGCTCCAACACCGCCGGCGTCGATCGACGCGAAAGCCGCGCTCGGGTAGAAGTCGCGGCCGACCAGGGTGAATGCCATCACGCCCTTGCCCGAGGGCGTCACGGCGATCGCCGGATAGATGGCGTTGTTCTCCTTGACGGCCAGATAGCCCTGGTTGACGAGAGACGCGCCACCCGAGGCCGCCGGGTTTACGACAAACCACTCGATGCCGGCGCGGGTGTTGGCCGATGATCTGACCCCGGTGTCCAGGGCGCCCCAGAGTCTTCCGTTGGCAAACACGACCTGCTGCATCCGCGTGTCGTTGCTGTCGATCGGGTACTCATGCTCGGGCGCAAATGGGTCGGGAACGCCAAGCAAGAAGTTGGTCGCGCATGACTTCTTGTTGAGACAGTCGATCAGCGGGGTATCCCCCACCTTCTGCTCAGAGCGCGCGGGCACCACGTAGAGCCCCACCGGCAGGACGCTGTGGGAGAGGCTCAGGCTTGGCGACGAGCTCAAGGTGGACGTGTGAGTGAGCTGCCAGATGAGTAGCTGGGTGGAGCGGCGCGGGCCAACCGCGACACCGTTGCCGTGGGCCTCGTCAGCGGCGTTCGAGCTCATGAAGTACTCGGTGCCGCCGTTAAGGGTGGAGTTCTGTCCTGCCGGCGCGACTGCGGGCCAGATCGTGAACCCGGAGTTGCCGTTGTCCATGCCATGGCTGTCGAACTGGGTCACGTTGACGGTGCTTGCTCCGCCGGCGAGGGCCGACTTCGAGAACGCGTAGATCTGCGCTCCATGAAAGTCGTTGCCGAAGAGCGAGTACTCGTTGGTCGTGACGTAGACGCCGTTGGCGTCAACGCCAAGGTGAGGGTAGTCGCCGATGCACGCGTTGGGATAGGTCGGCACCGTGGCCTGACCGTACGGCGCAATTCCGGTGCAGCCGTGGTTTGGAGTTCCGTTGTGGCCGTCGTCCTGGGCCTGCACGCGGTAGATCGTCCAGCTCCCGGTCGGGCTGGGCGAATTGCTGACTGCAAGGTCGACGTGGTTGGCGCCGGTGAAATCACCGCTGGCCGTGAAGACATCCAGGGTGAGCACTACCGCAAACCAGCGGCTGGTGTCCTGGTCGAAGAAGCAGCTCGGGTCCGTCACGAACGGTCCGACGTCACCCGTCGTGCGGTTGAACTGCGCCGCATAGCCGAAGAAGGTGTTCAGGTCCTCGACGCCGGTCAGCGCGGTCCCGGACGGCGAGTAGACGGTCATCACGTCGTTGATGATCTCCATGACGACGCCGTTGCCCGCACACAGGCCCTGGTCCGGCGGTTCCAGCGTGAACTGGTTGCCGCCGTTGGCGAGGCGCTGCTGCCGGTGGTTGAGCCCTCGGAAGGAGTTGAGTACCGTGAGCGGCCCGGTGCTCGACACACCCTGGCCCGCGGTGACGGGAACCACCGTCACGCTCGGGGCTCCGTGGGCGATCGAGCGGCTTCGGTTGACCTCGTTACTGTTGCCTGACCCCGCCCCATCGGCCTCGCCCGAGCCGGGCCCGAGCTCGCGCTGGAGGGGACTGGTGTCGGCGGCCGACGGCGAAGGCCGGAATGTTGTGGTCCAACGCAATGATCGGAATGGCGAGCCTGCGATACGTCATACACACCCCTTGTTCAAAGCCCCTGCTGGACACACCGAGGCGCGTTCGCCTGCGAAGCTCCGAAATTCTAGCCAGGCCAGTTGCCGGGCACAAAAAATGAACTCAGTCGGCGCAAGGGCTTCCGCTACGCTCTTTGCCACGACGCCGCCGTAGCTCAATTGGCAGAGCAGCTGTTTTGTAAACAGCAGGTTACGGGTTCGATTCCTGTCGGCGGCTCCTGTTCGCGGTGAGCTGAGAACCGAGAACCCACACCGGTCCCTAAGAATGGGGACCGCTTGCCGGCGGCATGCGGCACTCGCGACGAGCGCGATCTACTTGCCACGTGGAATGGGTCTCAATACGAGCCAACTGCAGCGTGGATCGTGGAGTCCGGCAAACGCGCGCTTCCGGTCGTCGTTTCGGCCCAGACGACAAAGGCTTCACCGTCGGGATCGACGGCCACAGCCGGATACCGCGCAACCTGGTCTGCGGACGAGAGGAACTGGGTCGAGCCGAGGGTGCCGTCCGCCAGGCGGACACGGGCCTCGATTTGGGCGCAACAGTCAGCTGTTCCTGCGCGGTGTTCCCAGACAACCATCGCATTGCCCTGGGGATCGACGGCGAGCTGGGCTCCCAGCGGGATGACCGTACCGGTGTCCCCAAGAGTCTGCGTCGGGCTCAGGGTGCCCGCCGCGGAGCGGGCGCGCGTCTGAACTCCATTCCAGAACCCAACCGAGCGCTGCCAGAGGAAAACGGCGTTGCCGCTGCGGTCGAGCGCAACCCGTGGTTCAAAAGCGTGCTGACCGAGGTCGGAGAGGGTCTGGGTCGAGCTGAGTGTGCCGGCGGCGGAACGAGCTCGGGCCTTGACCACCTGCGCGACTCCGTTGGGTCCAAGCCAGGCAAAGACCGCATTGCCGTTCGGATCGACTGCGACGTGCGCTGATCCAGCGGTCTCGCCCGCGGGGGAGAGGATTTGGGTCGAGCTCAGGATGCCCGCGGCCGAGCGGACGCGGGTTTGGATCCGCTGGTTGTTAGTCCCGTCATAGCAACAGCGCTCCCAGGCAAAAACGGCGTTGCCGTTCGGGTCGACTGCGACCTGCGGGAACATCGCTTCCCCGCCCGCGGCGGACAGGGTCTGCGTTGAGCCGCGGACGCCCGCCGCCGAGAGGGTGCGGGCCTGGATGCGCTCGTTGGTCCCGTCCCAGCGCTCCCAGACAAAGGCCGCATTGCCGTACGCGTCAACCGCCAGCTGCGGGTACACCGCGGACTGGTACGGCGCGGAGAGAGTCAGCGTCGGGCTCAGGGTGCCCGCTGCCGAGCGAGACCGGGTTTGGATTCGGAGGTAAGTCCCGTCGGAGCTCTGCCAGACAAAGACCGCGTTGCCGTTGGGATCCACCGCTACCTGGGGTAGAGAGGCGTTCCGTCCCGAAGGCGAAAGCGACTGGATCGAGCTCAGGACGCCGGCCACTGAGCGGGAGCGGGTCTGGATTCGCAGGCAAGGGCCGCCGCCGCAATTGGTTGTCCCGTCAAGGCGCTGCCACACAAAGACACTGTTGCCGCTGGCGTCGACCGCCACCCCCGGATACTCCACTGGGCCGGTACCGGTAGACAATGAACCGAGCGGTTGCCAGGCCGCGTCGGCCATGGCCGGCAACGCGGAGACCAAGACAACGGCAAACACCAAGATTGGTACGAAGAGCCGTCCGTATGCCCGCATCGTGCCGCCTCCCTGTCTAAACCGGCCCGCGACGTATCCCCCTCCCGCTACCGGCGCGACCTGAAGGTAACGGTGGCCGAGTTGGGTCGCCATGAGCAAAATGTCCCGCTGCTGGTACGTTGCGAAGCTGGCATTGATCCGCGATCGGTTTCGTTTCGCGGCAAAACGGGCGTCTCGTGGCTACTGAAACATCCGGTTTGCCCGCAACGGGCGACTCGAGGAACCTGCTCCGGATAACCTGAAACGAGCCAGTACCAGGGGAGGCATGCGATGGACCAGCAAGAGCGTGCAGGCTTGATCAAGCAGTATCGCGACGGCTATCGGGTCGTGACCGAGGCCCTCGCCGGCGTGACGGACGAAGAGCTCGACCGCTCGGCCACGGGTGACTGGACGCCGCGCCAGATCGCGCATCACCTCGCCGACAGCGAGATGATGTCGGCGATTCGCATCAGGCGCCTCCTCGCGGAGGCCGAGCCGGTCATCTATGGCTACGACGAGAAGGCGTTCGCCGAGCGTCTGAGCGCCGACCGGCCGATCCAGCCCTCGCTCGAGGCGATGCGCTGGGCCCGCGAGACCTGTGCGCAGCTGATCGACCGCATGACCGACGCCGACTGGCGCATCGTGGGCACTCACACGGAAAGCGGCCGCTACGGCACAGAGGACTGGCTGCGCATCTACGCGACCCACGCCCACGAGCACGCTGATCAGATCAGGCGCGCGCGCGGCAAGTCCTAGGTAGTGGCGACCACAAACTCCCTCCTCGAGTCCGCGCTGTCTCGAGCGCAGGCGCATCGGAAGCAGGACCTCGACGACCTCATCGAAGAGTTGCGCATCCCCTCGGTGAGCACGCTGCCCGAGCGCCGCGACGACTGCCTGCGTAACGCGCGATGGCTCCACGACCGCTTCCGCGCCATGGGCATGGAGGCGCAGGTCGTCGACGTCTTGCCGAACAAGCTGCCCGTTGTCGTGGCCGACTCGCCGTATCTGCCGGGCAAGCCTCACCTGACGATCTACGGTCACTACGACGTCCAGCCGCCCGACCCGCTGGAGGAGTGGGAGTCAGCGCCCTTCGAACCGGCCGTCCGCCACGGTCACCTCTGGGCGCGAGGCGCGGCGGACAACAAGGGCAACCACATGGTCACGGTCAAGGCGGTCGAGCATCTCGTCGCCGCAGGCGGAGCACCCGTCAACATCCGGTTCCTCATCGAGGGCGAGGAAGAGATCACGGGCCAATCCCTTCCGGCCTTCCTGCGCCAGAAGGGCAAGGAGATGAAGACGGACGCGGTCCTCATCTGGGACGGCGGCATGGACGAAGAGGGAAACCCGACGCTGGCCACCGCGCTCCGCGGTCTGCTCTACGTCGAGTTGCACGCCCAGGGCGCCGCGGTCGACCTGCACTCGGGGACCTACGGCGGAGTCGCGCCCAACCCGATCAACACACTCGCACGCGTGATCGGGGAGCTGAAGGATCGGCGCGGGCACATCACCATCCCAGGCTTTTATGACGACGTCCGAAAGCCGAGCGAGGAAGAGCTCGCCAGGTGGAACGAGCAGGACGCACGCTACGCCACGGCCGTCGTGCAGATCACCGGTGCCAGGACGCTGGAAGGCGAGGAAGGCTTTCTCGCGATCGAGCGCGCGGGCAGCCGGCCGACGCTCGACGTCAACGGCTTCCTTGGCGGATTCGTTGGCGAAGGCCAGAAGACCGTGATCCCCGCCCGGGCGTTCGCCAAGGTGAGCATGCGCCTGGTGCCGGACCAGGACCCCGAAGCCGTATTTGCCGGCTTGGAGAAGCACGTGCGGGAGCTCACCACGCCAGGGGTCGAGATCAGCGTCGCGATGCTAAGCAGCGCCCCGCCTGTGATGAGTGGCGTCGACAACGCCGCCGCACGAGCGCTGCGCAGTGCTTTCCGCGAGGCGTTCGGCAAGGACACAGAGCTCGTCCGCGTCGGCGGCTCGATTCCCGTCGCGGTCGATTTCCAGGAGGCGGTGGGTGCGCCGCTCCTCATCAGCGGCATCGCGCAAGCCGACTGCGCGCTGCACTCGCCGAACGAGCACCTCCTGGTAGACAACTACCACCGCGGAATCGAGGCGGTCATCCGCTTCATCTGCGGTCTGGAGGAGAGCTAGGCCGGCAGCAATTCGAAGACCGCCTGCTCGCCCTTGGTCAGCGGTTCGCCTGGCTTCGAAGGCTTGATGAAGGTTCCGTACTTCTCGCGGGCGATATGCGATGTGGTGCGTGCCTCGTCGGGATCCGTGACGTGGCGCGGCTTGACTCTGATCGACTTCCCGGCCATCTCCAGCGTGGCTTCGCCACTGGAGAGAAAGTTTTGGGGCCAATTGCGCTTCATGCCCTCGCCCGATCGGATGTAGAGGTGCGCGCCATCCGTCGAGATCCAGATTGTCACCGCCCTCGACTTTCCAGATGAGCGGCCTTTGGTGACGAGAGTGACCTCGCGCTCCTGCGCGGCGGCATCGATGAGATCTTTGGTGAAGGCAGCCATCATGTACTAGTACCGCGGCCACCCACGCGGGAATTTCATCCGGTACGATCCGCGGACCATGCAGGCCCGAGGCAGACGGTGGGTGGGTTTGGTGGCCGGCTCCTCGGCGATGGTCGCGTTGATCTGTGCGTCCATCCTTTATCTATTGCCGAACGCTGGCGCCGGCCGCGGCGCGGGCGCTCTTGGCTGGACCGAGGGCATGGCATCCCGGGCGCCGGCTCCCATCGACAACCGAGACCACCTCTACGTGTTGGACGGATGGGGCGGCGTGCACCCCGTCGGAGCGTCGCCGGCCCTCGCGACCACGGCCGCCTGGCCGACCAAGGACATCGCGTTCAGTCTCGCCCTCTTCCCCGATGGGAGCGGCGGATACGTCATGGACGGCTGGGGCCGCCTCCATCCGCTGGGCCTCGCTCCCGCGATCGACAGCGGCGTTTACTGGCCGCACTGGATCGGCGCGCGGGAGATCGTGATGGCCCCATGGTCGTCGGCGACCGACCCGGCCGGCTACCTGCTGGATGCCGACGGTGGCATCCATCCGTTCGGAGGCGCCCCCGCCGCGCTGGGCAACACCACCTGGCCTGGCCAGGGGATCGCGCGGGCTCTGGTGCTCGGCGCCGCCAGCACGCGCGACGCGGTGATGGGCTACACGCTCGACGGCTATGGCGACGTCCATCCGTTCGGCGGTGCCCGCGAGATTTTCGGAAGCGCGCACTGGACGTCGGACATCGCGCGGGGGATGGTGCTGACGACAGCCCGCAACGGGCTCTTCGTCCAGGGCTACACGCTCGACTACTCGGGCGGTATTCATCCGTTTGGAGGAGCGCCGCCGGTGAGCGCTTCGAGCGTGTGGCCGGGACGTGACATGGCCGACTCGATCGTCGCGTGGACCGGCGCCAAACATGACGCGCCGGGCGGCTGGGTGCTCGACCGGCACGGTGACGTCCACGCGTGGGGCAGCGCACCCGCGCTGCAGCCATCGCAAACGTGGCCCACCTGGGACATCGCGCGTGGACTGGCCGGGGCGGGCAGTGGTGGCGGGAGCACCGAGCGGGTCGTTCTCGAGCCCCAACCGGGCGGCGACGCCTGGGGCGCGTATTTCAACCAGCGCGACACGCGGTGGGCATCGGTCGGCGTCGGGCCGACCGCTCATCCGGTATGGGAGATCGGCTGCCTGCTTTCCGACCTCGCGATGGTGTACTCGCACTTCGGCTTGGGCTCGGTCACCCCGGCCACGGTCGCGGCGCACGCCGGCTGGTTCAACGGGCGCGGGGCGATCTACAACTCGGCGCTGAACGTCCCTGGGCACACCACGATCGTGAGTCACAACCCGAGCGCCGCATGGATCGCCGCGCACGTCTCCGCGGGCCATCCGGTGATCGTCGGCATGAATCTGCCGAGTGGCGGTACGCACTTCGTCGTCCTGACGGGCCGCGACGGATCGTCGGACTACTGGGTCAACGATCCGTGGGAGCAGAACGCGATGCACGTGCACTTCTCAGGAGACTGGTTCACAAGAGGCCCGATCTACGAAGCATTCGCGTTCATTTAGGCGTCCGTTTTGCGCCAAACGGGACCTTTCAATTGCCCACGAGGGGCCCGATTTGCGGCCAAACGGACGGAACCCGTGTCTTGACAGCCTGACTAGGCACTGACTTCCCGCGAAACGCATGCTGCCTTGGTGCCCAAGACGGCGCTACTGCCGCCCGAGCTGACCAGACGACCCTTCACGGTTGATGAGGCGCGCGCTGCCGGCGTCTCGCCCAGCGCGCTGAAGGGACGCTCTTGGCGCCGCCTCGGCCGGGGAGTCTACTGCTGGACAGAGCTTCGGGCTGATGCGTGGACGACGCTCGCGACCTGGCAGCGATTGCTCCCTCGCAATGCCGTCTTCACCGGTCCAAGTGCGGCGTTGATTCACGGCCTGGACGTGCAGCGCGAAATTGATGTCGAGGTGGCCGTCCCACGCGGTACGGCGATGAGGTCACGCGCGGGACTTCGCGTCCGTCACCTCAGCTTTGCGGTTCAGGATCTCACAACGATGCGAGGTCTGCGGACGACGACGCTACACCGGACACTGCTCGATCTCTGTGTTCGGTGGCCCGCCGTGGAAGCTCTCGTCGCGATTGACATGGCGATTCACATCGGCCTAACAAATGTGGCTGGCCTGTGCGAGTACGCCTACTCGGCCAAGGGCGCCTCTGGGGTTTTGCGACTTCGACGGCTGGCGGAAAACGCCGAGCCGGCAGAATCACCGATGGAGACCAGATTGCGCTGGCTGCTGTTGAACCGCGGACTGCCACGGCCGCACGCTCAGGTAAATCTGGGCGACCGAGCGGGTCGATTTTTGGGCAGGGCTGACCTCTACTATCCCGCCGCACGGCTGGTTGTCGAGTTCGACGGTGGCAACCATCGAGAGCGTCTGGTCAGCGACGACCGCCGACAAAACCTACTTACCAGCGCCGGATTTCGCATCCTGCGCTTCACATCTGCGGACGTTCATCAGCATCCTGAGATGGTCGCGATGCAGGTCCGGGCGGCGCTGGGAATGAAATAATCCGCGTCGGGGGACTCTCAAGCACCTCCGCCGGAATCTCCGGCGCCGGTTTGCGATCGACCCCCGCCTCGCCTGCAAAGCGTTTCAAGCCAAGCCTCGAGGGGTCGGCGCTGCGCGCAGCCGGCGGACGGCCATGCGGGCTAAAACCCCCGCCGTCTGACGGTGACTCCTCGAGGTGAGGCCCTTAGAATTTCTCAACCCTCATGGAACTGCCTGTTGTAATCCTGGTCCTCGCGGTCGTGGCAGCGATTGCTGCGGCAAGCTACTGGTCGCCCAGTCGCGTGACCGTGTACGAGTTCGAACGAGGGTTGCGATACCGGCGTGGGCGGTTCGTGGGCACACTGCCCCCCGGGACGCACTGGGTGGCCCGTCGCGTGGGGTCCATCACCAAAGTCGATGTGCGGCCGTACGTGCTCACGGTCCCGGGCCAGGAACTCCTCACCTCCGACGGAATCGGCGTGAAATTGAGCCTCGTCGCAAACGTGGAGGTCACGGACCCTGCCGCAGCTGTCAACCAGGTGCAGAACTACACGGCTGCTCTCTACACGATCATTCAGGTCGCGCTGCGAGAGATCGTCAGCGGCAGATCGCTCGAGGACCTGCTTGCGGGCCGCGCCGACATTGGACCGAAGGTCCTCGCAGCCTCTGCCGAACCTGCGCAAGCCTTCGGGCTGAAGATCACGTCGGTCGACGTTCGTGACCTGATGCTGCCGGGCGACTTGAAACGGATCTTTGCCCAGGAGGTTGCCGCTCGCAAGGAAGGCCTGGCGGCGCTGGAGAAGGCGAGGGGTGAGACGGCAGCGCTGCGCAACCTCGCCAACGCCGCGCGCATGGTGGAGGAGCAAGGAAGGCCTGGCGGCGCTGGAGAAGGCGAGGGGTGAGACGGCAGCGCTGCGCAACCTCGCCAACGCCGCGCGCATGGTGGAGGACAACCCCGCGCTGCTGCAGCTTCGGCTCTTGCAGCAGCTAGGCGCCACCGGTGGGAACACTGTCGTGCTCGGCACCAACGCCATCGTTCCAGTGGCCAAGCGCGAGGGACGAAGCGCCAAGAACAAAGAGACGCGGAGCGACCCCGAGCCCCCGACCTAAGCGAAGCCGGGCGTGGCGGAGAGGGAGAGATTGGACCCGCTCAACGTTTCGAGCTACCTGCTGATCCCGTAGCCAGGCGGGTTTGACGTACCAGTCCTACAAAGGCCGGAAGCAAAGTGCCGGCCCATGCCGCCGCGAGCGCAATCGAGATTGCGAACGGCCCGTCGCCGTACGCCTCCCGGGTGCCAAAAAAGAACGCCACCAGCGCACAGGAAATCATGAGACTGGCCGCGGCATCCAGGAGGGCGCCAGGCACTTGCCATACCGCCCTGGCTCTCGCCAGCAGGAACGCGGCGATCAGATACACGATCGCCGCCACCATGAGCGGAACCGAGTAAACGAAGAGTGCGAACGGAACAAAAGAGAACTCAGGGCCCTTGAGGGCAAATGACAGTGCCAGGGCCAGGCCGCCTACCACTCCAAACAGAAGGCCCTTGGCCGCTGGCAGGGCGACCGCCGCGCGTCTAAGTCCCATGGCCCAGATGTACAAAGTGATTTTGGCGGAGAGGGAGAGATTTGTCCCCGTCCAACGTTACGCGTTACCTGCTGATCCCCTGAGTCGCCGCCCTCAACTTACAGGGCCGGTAGAACCTCACCCCTAAGGGGATATCGGCCTAGGTCTAGGAAGAAGAGATACCGGCGGAGATATCGCGGCAGTTCGCCATTGATGTAATCGACGTAGGCTGCGGCGAAGACGGAAAGCTTTGGTTCGGTCCAGTGAGCAACGAGAGCATCAACAAGAGGCGCACGCTCGTTCTGCCGGGCCCA
>WNGI01004344.1_pt1 | contig 12671 bp, 11 predicted proteins | sample 5400621 | NCBI WGS metagenome assembly WNGI01 (sample SAMN13153374, study PRJNA577476) | soil metagenome | isolation source: 20 cm soil or saprolite under Garry oak tree replicate 1 | place: USA:California | collected 2016-06-15 | reverse complement strand
CGATGGTGTAATCGACCGTCCCCGAGCGGTCGAACAGACCCCACCTGGGTTTGGGCGGGAATCTGGTGGTGATGGAAACGGAGCCCGGTTTGATGGAGACATCGATCGCGATCTGCGTCAGCCGCGCGTGGCTGTACGCTTTCTTAACGGCGTGCACCTGCATCTCGCTGACGTTAGAGCCATAAACCAGGACGGCTCCATCGCCATTCTTAATGGTTATGTTCGCGCCAGGTTCAATCGTGTAGAGATGTTCAAAGGTCTCTATCACGCGGTCGTTCGCGCGGCCGCAGCCACAGAGCGAAATCAGTAGCGCAGCGGATATTGCGGAAACCTTCTGGCAGTTACCAGCGGCCATTCGCACGAGCAAATTCGTCTGCAAATTCACACCCAGAGCGTGCGATCGAAGGTGCGATATTGAATCGCTTCACTGACATGCTCAGGTGAGATGTCGACCTTGCCATCGAGATCCGCAATTGTGCGTGACACTTTCAAGATACGATCATAAGCGCGGGCGCTTAGGTGTAATTCGCTCATGGCCACGCGAATCAATTCCTGCGAGTCCTGGCTAAGTTTGCAATGCTGCTTCAGTTGACGCGTCGCCATGCGCGCGTTGCAGTTTACTTTTGCGCCCTCACGAAAACGCTCCTGCTGAAGTTGCCGCGCGCGGATAGTGCGCTCGCGGATCGCATCGGAATTTTCCTCGGGGCGTTCGCTGGCGACATCGCGATATTCGACCGCAGGCACTTCAATGTGCAGATCGATGCGGTCGAGCAATGGACCGGAAATGCGTTGCCGATACCGCTGCACCTGAAGTGGGCCGCAACGGCATTCTCGTTTGAGATCTCCGAAATAGCCGCACGGACAGGGATTCATCGCGGCAACGAGCATGAACTCCGAGGGAAAAGTGACGCTGCCCGCCGCGCGCGACACGGTCACCTTTCCGTCTTCGAGCGGCTGGCGCATCACCTCTAAAGCCGATCTCTTAAATTCCGGTAACTCATCCAGAAAAAGCACACCATTGTGAGCAAGGCTTACTTCACCGGGATTTGGAAACGTTCCGCCGCCGAGCAAGCCAATATCGCTGATGGTGTGGTGCGGATCGCGGAATGGTCGAATCGAAACAAAAGATTTTTCGGAGTCGAGCAAGCCCGCAATGCTATGAATTTTCGTCGTCTCGATCGCTTCCTCGAGCGAGAGCGGCGGAATAATGGTCGGAATGCGTTTGGCCAGCATGGATTTGCCCGACCCAGGCGGACCAATCATCAACGCGTTATGACCGCCGGCGACCGCCACTTCAATCGCTCGCTTCACGTGCCCTTGCCCCTTCACATCGCTGAAATCGACGTCGTAACTTTGGTGCGCGGCGAAGAACTTGCTCAGATCGGCGCGTGTAGGCAGAAGCGCAATTTCACCGCGTAAGAAGGCGAACGTCTGTCGCAGATTTTGTACACCGTAGATATCGATCTTGTCGACCATCGCGGCTTCGAGTGCATTGGCTTCGGGAACAAAAAGCGCGCGCTTGCCTCGTCGGCGCGCTTCCAATGCAACTGGCAGCACGCCTTTTACAGCACGGACGGAGCCGTCCAAGGCTAACTCCCCTACGAAGCTGAAATTTTCAAACGGCGAACTGTCGAGTTCTTCCGTGACAGCGATCATCCCGAGGGCGATTGGCAGGTCGAAGCTCGGTCCCTCTTTTTTTATGTCTGCCGGGGCGAGATTGATCGTGGTGCGACCGCGGGGCCAATAGTAACCGCTGTTTGCGATCGCAGTGGTGACGCGGTCCCGGCTTTCCTTCACTGCTGCGTCCGGCAACCCGACAATCACAATGTTCGGGTCGCCACCTGCGCCGTTCACTTCGATTTCTATTTCGTACGCCTCCACGCCGTAAACCGCCGCGGAATAAATTTTCGCCAGCATCCCGGCATCAGAGTTTCAGAAAACGAGCCTGGCGAAAAGCGTCAAATACCCAAGAGCGCCACGCACGGAAGTCAGGCTACCTAGCCTGACTCGGCTGGCAGGCTGCCAGCCTGCCAGGTCAGCCAAGTTGGCTGACATCCAATGCATCCAGCGGGAATGCCCTAAAGCAAACCCACTGCGGCACGAAATAGCTTCTTAACAGAGCATGCGTTCTTCATCGCGCGTATCGTGCCGCCGCAAATAACAGCGCCCGATCGATTCCTCCAAATCTCTTTCGCGTGAGATTGACCGCCATCGTAGCTGCACGCTCCAGGCCGTCACCGAACCTGTCCGGTGCGAAATTTGCCGCGATCTTGCAGCTAGCGTCTCCGAGGCTCTTTCGCTCGTCATCCCGTAACAAAGCCAGCCTTAACAGCAGCTCAGCGAGTTGCTGCTCATTAAATGGATCAAACGTAAACCCGTTGCCGTTTACGAGCTCCGGCACGCATCCGCAACGATCGGACACGATCACAGGCAGTCCCGATGCAACGGCTTCGTTCACAACCAGTCCCCATTGCTCAGTTGTGCTGGCGTGGACGAACGCCTTTGCAAGCGCGTAGTAGACCGGCAATTCGTCGTAACGTTTGAACCCAGGGAGATGCACGTGGGGATGCAAGTTGAGAGTTGAGAGTTGAGAGTTGAGAGTTTCTCGGAGCGGACCGTCACCCAACAACACGAGGTCCCACGGTGTGCTGCCCGTGAGTTCCGGCTTCTCTCGATATTCCGCGTAAGCTCTGATCAGTCTCGGAAGGTTCTTCTTTTCAATGAATCGCGCCGAAGCGAGGAAGTAATTCTCCGGCAAACGGTACTTTTCCCTGACCTCTGACTTCTGACTTCTGACCTCTTCCGCCTTTTGGCGGAAATACTTGTTATCCACTACATCGTAGCCAGTAAAAATCCGATCTACTGGCATGCCAAGCTCAACGAGATACTCAACGTGGCGCTTACCGCCTACGAGCGCGGCAGAATAAAGATTCACGATCCGCCGCTTGATCATTTCTTTCCACCACGTGCGAGGCTCGTCCTGACGTGCGCTCTCCGACATCACGATCATCGGTATTGCCCGGCGCACACAGCAATCGGCAGTAATTAGCGATCCGAAATTATTCCAGCCGTTCACCGCGACGACGTCAGGGTTCGTCTGCTCCAACGCCGACCAAAACGCTCGCCGCAGATCGGATTTTTGAGGGTGATGGTCTGTTGCTTCCGGAAAGAGAGAAATTTTCTGATACCGCGCGGCCGAATCCGGTGCGCCCCACGCGTCATATCCCTTAGCTGACCATTCAAAACCGATCACTGACAACTTGTCAGTCGCAGCATTCAGCCGCGCATGGTGATAAGGACCGATATGATGAAAAGCAACCGCGACGGCAGGCTTGTGCTCCATTAAAGCGAGAGATTAACTCTCGGCGTTCGGCGGAACCAATTGAATGTTTTTCGCTAAAATAGCAGAGCATGTCATTAGCAAACACAAGACCGAGGGTTCGATTCCCCTCACCTCCATTCCCGAAAACATTGATGGAGGCCTGCGTTTCTGCTACGGTTTAGGTGTGCCTTTAATCGTCAATAAGCAAAAGGACAAAAAAACGGAGACGATCTTGGCCGACGCGGTTGATCGACTTCTGCGCGCTACAAAGAAAAAAATGCTGCGCGAAAAAGGTCGTATTGATTACGAAAAACTTACCCGCGACGGCTTCAGCGCCGCGATGATCGAACGGCTAAAAGTGCTCTAGAGCACTTCACCAGTTTCGCCGAAGCTCTATAAATTCTTTTACCGAGATTCCAAGAATCGGCGCTGCCTTCTTCGCAATCTTCAGCGCTTGGGAATAAGGGACCGCGCCACTTAATACGCGAACGATCTCTATCGTGCTCATGCCCGCCAACCGGGCAAGCCTGATCGCCTCTTCAATGTTCGTGTAGCGCAGCATCTTTACTGGCTCTAGAGCTAGCACGGACCTGTGCTCGCGAGAAGCGGCGCTATGAAGACGGGCAATCGGGTATATCTAGGCTGCCCACGGCCGCCATTTTATGGGCACGTCAGGTCGATGACCACTCCACAATTTGATCGAACTTGTTTTTGCAAATTTTTTCCATGTAGCGGCGCCTGTCCTTCGCGGTATTACTTTTCGTTTCACCGCCGCGTTTTAATGCCGCGGTAGACAAGCGCTCGGGCGCTTGGCGGTCGCGCCCTTACCAGACACCGCATTTACTCGGTGATCCGAAAATCGGCGGGCAACGCTCCGATTTGGACGCTTGACCCAGCACTCATATCGTTCGCGCCGACTTTTGCTGGCGGCGCCTCGATGGGCTGCTGGCCTTTGGACGTGAGCGATTTGTTTAGGGCGGGTAGATCTTGGGCGAGCAGTTGTTCGAATTCTTTCGTCACATCAACCAGCTCGCGTTTCAGCGCATCGATGTAAGCAATCTGATACGCGCCCGGTTTTCCTTCGTAACTAAGAATCGCTCCGTAAAGCTGGTCGGTGTGCTCGCGCAATCGTTCCTCGCCGGTAATCGCTCCGCCCTCAGTTGTCGCGACGATCTTCTTTCGCACCGCATCAACTTTCCCGTCGAAGTCGGAGATGTTTTTGCGAAGCGGATCGCCTTCTGGCAAAGCCGCGCCATTTTGGGCCAATGTCTTCCGCAACGCGAGAATCCGATCCATCAGCGCGGTTTCTTCGCCAAACAATGCGTGAACTTTCATCGCCGCGTCGAACTGCGCCTTGCGGTCTGCTTCGCTAAATTTTGCACGCCGGTCGAGACCGATTGTCAACTTCGTGTCTGAAACTTTGTCGCCCTTGGTAAGGCGAACAGTGTATGCGCCGGGCACGAGACGCGGCCCGCGAATGCCAGCGGCTGCGATCTGTGCGGCTGGCGGCACGCGCGGTGGCTTCGCGCGCATCGTCCACGTCACTCGATTCAAGCCCGGGCGTTTGCTGGCCGGCAATTCATCAATGACGCGTCCGGAGGAATCCAAGACTTCCAGTTTCATTTTTCCAAACAGATGCCGCTGGCGCTGGTAGTAATTGATCACCGCAGCGTCAGGGGGATTGTCGCCGACGAAAACCGCGTCGCCATTGGCCCACCCGCCCTGGCCTTCAATCCGCTGTTGCACAGGGCGCGCTGAAACAAACGCCAGGTCCTGCTTCAACAAATCCGGCGTCAGAGCGCGCAACGGCGTGATGTCGTCGACGATCCAGATGCCGCGACCATGCGTCGCAAGCACGAGGTCATTGTCACGCGGGTGAACAGCGAGATCGCGAACGGCAACGGCCGGAAAATGGTTGCCTTTGAATTGCGCCCAGTTTTTTCCACCGTCGATCGAGACCCAAAGCCCAAACTCAGTCCCGAGAAAGAGGAGATCGGGTTTCACCAGATCTTCCTTGATCACGTGCGCGTATCCGCGAACGCCTTTGGCGTCCTGCGCGGTCGCGAGTGGCGACCATGTCTTGCCGTAATCCGTAGTCTTGAAAACATACGGCGCCATGTCGCCAAAGGTGTGCCGATCAAACGCGGCGTAAGCGGTGCCGGCGTTGAAGTTGCTGGCCTGGACCCAGTTTACCCAGGAATTTTTTGGCAAACCGGGCACGTTACCGATGACATTTGTCCAAGTCTTACCACCGTCACGCGTGAGCTGGAGATTGCCGTCATCCGTGCCGACCCAAATCAGCCCTTTCTGTTTAGGCGATTCGCTGATCGAATAAATCGTGGTGTGCATTTCCGCCGACGAATTGTCTACCGTGACGCCGCCGGATTGTTCCTGCTTTTGCTTTTGCGGATCGTTGGTCGTCAGGTCTGGCGAAATGCGTTCCCAGTTCTGGCCGTGATCGCGCGAGCGAAAGAGAAATTGTGCGCCAACATAAATCGTTCCCTTCTCGTTCGGCGAAAGCGCAATTGGCGTATTCCAGTTAAACCGGAGCTTTTCCTTGTAATTCGGTCTTGGCTTGATGTTGCGAGATTCATGCGTGTGGCGATTTACGCGCCCAATCTCGCCGCCTTGATATTCAGCATAGATGTAATCGGGATCAGCCGGATCCGGAAACATCCAAAAGCCATCGCCGCCGTACATGTTTTCCCACCGCGAATTGGTGATACCACCCGGGTATTGCGAGTCGCCTACCCACGAACTGTTATCCTGCAAACCACCGTAAACGCGGTACGGATCGTTGTTGTCCAGGCTGACATGGTAAAATTGAGAGACCGGCAGGTTCTCGCCTTTCCACCATTTACTGCCGCCGTTGTAGGAGTACCACATTCCGCCGTCGTCTCCTACGAACACCACTTGCGTGTTGGTGGGATCGATCCACACATCGTGCGCGTCGCCGTGCGCTCCTTGAAAACCGCCTACTACAGCAAAACTTTTACCGCCGTCCTCACTGACGATCAAGGCGCCGTCGGGCTTGAACAGTCGGTCTGGATTTTTTGGATCGACAATAAGATTCGCGAAGTAAAAGGGGCGCCATACCATCCATTGACTCTTGTCGCGCTTCTCCCACGTCATCCCGCCGTCATCGGAAACGAACAAGGCGCTCTCCGGAGATTCTACAAAAGCGTAAACGCGCTGCGCATTGGAAGGCGCGATCGCCACCGCAATACGACCATACGGTTTCTTCGGGAACCCGCTGTTGGCCTCGCGCGTGATCTCGGTCCAGGTGTTGCCGCCGTCCGAGGAACGGAACAACCCACTGCCTGAAGGCGCGGCAGGACTTTCGCCGCCGGAACGGTACTCCCAGCCTTTCCGCCGGAAATCCCACATGGAAGCGAACATGACGTCGGGATTGCTCGGATCGATTTTTATGTCGGTGCAACCGGTAGAGAGATTTGCTCCTTTTAGAACTTGGTTCCACGTCTTGCCGCCATCGGTTGTTTTGTACAGGCCGCGATCGGGCGAATCGCTCCACAACGCCCCGGGAACCGCCGCGAAGACCGTGTCGCCATTTCTCGGATCAACCACGACTCGCGAAATCCGTTCCGATTTTTCCAAACCAGCGCGCGTCCAGGTTTCACCGCCATCGGTTGACCTATAGACTCCGTCGCCAATCGAAACACTGTTGCGCGTCCATGATTCACCAGTTCCGACCCAGACGTTTTTCGAATTCTTCGGATCAAGCGCGATGGCGCCGATCGATTGCACAGGCTGTTCGTCAAATATCGGCCGAAACCGCGTTCCGCTATCATCAGATTTCCAAACTCCGCCGCTAGCTGCTCCGACGAAGAGCGTGATTTTCCCTGAGGGCTCGCGCGTGCCCGCAATGGCTGAGACGCGTCCGCTCATTGCCGCTGAGCCTATATTGCGCGCGCCCAAGCCCGAGATTGTCGCCGAGTTATAAGGCGCTTCCTGAGCATGGACAGGAGCGGCCCAAAGAAAAAGCAATGCGAGGACGCATCGCACTCGAACTCCGAAAGTTTCCGCGAGTCCAGCACCGCGTGCGAAATCAAAAAACGCTCCGATTCGGTTTTGCGAACGCTTTGGGAGTGCGCGCCTGTCCCCACGTCTTCTTTGGTAATTCAACATCCTCATCTATTGATCAGCTCTTTGGTTGCGGGAGAGCTATTTGACCGGGAAAGTGAAATTTCGCGTCGTCCACGGGCACGTTGGCTTCGATCTTATCGATAATGACCCTTTGTTTGTCCGGCGCTCCTTTGCGTCCGGCCTCAATTGACGTCGGAACGAATACGCCCCCCGCTTTTTCGTAATCCCCCAAATCTGTCTCCACCTCCTCGTGTGCGCCGTGTCTCATTCGTTGCGTCAAGACGCGAATCTCTAAAAAATGGTCGGGGTCGAGAAAAACAAAACTTACGTCGCCGTTCTTGCGCACCACTTTTAATTTATGCGCAGGTGTTCCGTCGACGTCTTCAGTTCCAAGGTACTCAACAGTGCTTCCCTTCGCCTTCCAATCAACCAATGCACCGTCGATCTCTGAGTCTTCGATCAGCGCTTTGACGTCATCGGCAGACATGCGTTCGGGATCTTTGCGTCCAAAAAACGGCGACACTTTCCATCCTTCCTTGCCGTCATAGGCCTGGATCTGGGTCATTCCTTGAAGAGAAGCCTCGGTGCGCACTTCGTCCGGCCGCTTCTTGATCTGCAGATAGCCCAGTTCGACTTCGCCCCCCTGCTGCACCAATAGCTTGCCCGTGAGGCGCAATGATTGCAGATCGCGTAGCGCAGTGGCGCCACCCTTGGCTTCGATATTCTTTGAAACCAATTCATCGACAGTCGGCTGACTTTTATCCTGACCGAAAGCGACCGATGCAATGAGCGCACCAAAAATGAACGGAAATATGAGGCGCGAGTGCATGCGAAGATTGCGAGGCGGATATGAAGAAGCGCGGAATGCACCGATATGCAAAGCCGGCGGTAAAGCAAGTTGATGTGAGAGCAACATCATCAGTTGTCGAAACTCTGAGACAAGATTCGCTTCAATCCGTTCGATTGGGTGGATCGGAGCGCTTGATTCAACGCGAATTCGTTGAATTGCTGACCAGCGCCGACTTATTTGCCCGTCGTAGCGCGCGTACCAGTGAAAATCTCGCTTCGGAGGATAGCGCTACGCGTCAGTGCTTCTGACTTACGTAGGCAAACATTTTCTCGTTATAGCGCCGGGCGTATTCTTCCTGCCGTTCACGCAGCGGTATGTCGTTGGTAACACAGCCATTTCCAGCGTCCGCCTTGGGATAATTTTTCGCTACCTCGAACGGGACACCAACGGGCCGCGACGCAATGCTGCCCGCCCAATAAAATTTTATGTGCCCGGAGCGGATGTCTTGCTCCGCTTCCTTCACGGCATCAGCCGGATTCCAGGTCGGCTCAGCTCCAAGGCAACACACAGCCATGAGAACTAAAGAAAGAATGGGGAATATCTTCATGTAAGCGACATGAGATCAGCTTTCCTGAGACAAAAAGCGAGGTTTTTTAGCGCGCGATATTAGTCAACGGTTATTACTACTTTTCCTCTGGCATGCCCTTGCTCGACATAACGAATTGCATCGGGCACCTGATCTAATTTGTAAGTCCGGTCGATCACCGGTTTTAGTTTCCCGGACTGCATCATGTCCGCCAGGACGGTGAGATCGTTGTGATTCGCGTCGGCCATCATCATCCCCATCTGCTGGTTCACGAATTTTGAGAATACCATCGCCCAAAGCGCTTTGCCGAGTCCGCCGAGAAAGCCTTGATCGCTAGCTCCGCCGCCGCCAATGAGGACGTATTTACCTTTGGGAGTCAGGACGCCTCTGCACTCCGACAGCGAATGATTTCCCACGTTGTCGAGCATGACATCATAACGTTCCGCGCTCTTGGTAAAATCTTCCTTAGAGTAATCAATCACCTGATCAGCGCCGAGCGATTTCACAAGATCGACATTTCGTGTACTGCAAACACCCGTCACATTTGCGCCAAATGATTTGGCGATTTGGACTGCAAACGTGCCGACGCCTCCCGACGCGCCATTGATTAAGACTTTTTGCCCTGCCTGAATTTTTCCCTTGTCGCGCACTGCCTGCAACGCGGTAATTCCCGCGATGTTGACCGCAGCGGCATCTTCAAAACTCACATTGGGGGGCTTCAACGCCACTGCTCGAGTTGCGCGTGGACACACATACTGCGCAAACGCGCCACCTCGTCCGCCAAACACTTCATCCCCCGGTTTGAACTCTGTGACGTTTTTGCCAACGGTTTCAACAATCCCCGCAAAATCAACACCTAGCCGCGTATCTTTCGGTTTGCGTAAACCGACGCCCATCGCGCGCATCACATATGGCGTTCCTTCAACAAAGTGCCAATCGTATGGATTGACCGAAGCGGCGTGAACTCTTACCAGGATCTGGTCATCATTCGGGACAGGCTTTTCAATCTCCTCCAACTTGAGGTTGGTTACACCATAGTCGCAATAGACGATGGCTTTCATCGGATTAGTTGGGGCGGCGGTCTTGCCGCAATCGTTCGTCGACCGCCAATAGGCGACAAACACGAAAAGAAATGCGAGTAGCACTAGGACAAGAACGACGCGGAAAATCCATTTCAGTATTCGTTTCATAAGCTGGATGCATTTTTGAGGTAACGGCGGTTATCGATCATGGACGAAAAGATTAGGGATACCAGTCTACGCCATCGCCAGACACGAGTTATTCCACGTTAATTACCACTTTCCCACGCGCATGGCCCTCCTCGAGATAGACGAGCGCCTGCGGAGTTTCGCTCAATGATTTGTAGGTGCGATCAATGACTGGCTTCATTTTTCCGGTTTGCATGAGATCGGCGAGATAGGCGAGGTCGTTGTGATTCAATTCCGCGATGAAGAATTTGAATTTCTGGCTGGTGAACTTCGACATGAGCGGAGTAGTGAATGAGCGGACTAAATGCAGCGCGGTGTCTTCGTGCCATCCGGCGCCGCCGAGGCCGACGTTCAAACAAATGCCATTCGGCGTGAGCGCGCGTCGACGTTCGGAGAACGTATGGTTCTGGACGTTGTCGAACAGCACGTCGTAATGCTGGTCGCCTTTTGTGAAGTCTTCCTTCGTGTAATCGATCACATGATCGGCGCCTATTGATTTCACAAGATCGACATTTCGCGTGCTGCACACGCCGGTGACCTCTGCGCCCATCGCCTTAGCGATTTGCACCGCGAATGTGCCCACCCCGCCGGACGCGCCGTTGATCAAAACTTTTTGCCCGGCTTGCAGATGGCCGTGATCACGCAACCCCTGCAACGCGGTGCTAGCCGCTACGCCGATGGTTGCGCCTTCTTCGAACGTAACTGTCGCCGGTTTCAGGCAGGCGGCGCGATCCGCCTTCGCGCAAATGTATTGCGCGAGCGAGCCAGTGCGCGCGCCGAAGACTTCATCCCCTACTTTGAATTGCGTCACGTTTTTGCCGACCGCTTCGACCACTCCTGCGTAATCGACGCCGATGCGCGTGTCCTTCGGTTTGCGCAGTCCCCCGCCCATCGCGCGCGCGAGCAACATTCCCCGAACAAAATGTCCATCGAGCGGGTTGAGCGACGCGGCGCGAACGCGGACGAGCAACTGATTGTCATCCGGCGTCGGCTTTTCCAAGTCTTTAACCTCAAGCATGTCGGGCTTGCCGTACTCGCAGTGAATGACGGCTTTCATCGGATTCGCCGGAGCGGCGCTGTAGCGTTCGCAGTCGTTAGTCGATCGCCAGTAGGCGATGAAGATTGAGATTCCTGCCAACAAAAGCGCGACCAGGATGATACGCAGTGTCCATTTTAGTATTCGTTTTAGTTTCATAGGTCTATAGCCACATTGGTAACCGCAGGGTGGCAGGTTTGATTTCCCGGTGCCGAGAAGTTGCTTCCTGGTAGGGAAGTTTGTCGGGCGAAACACCAACATAATCCGGCTCAGGATCAACACTGAACCTGACAGCTTCGATGGTAGCTCGGCCTAACAAGACTGCTTTTGCTACACGGTGCATACCATCCATAACGCTGCCGTCGGCTGAAAGAATGATTGGGTAGCTAAGGTCCGCCGCATCGATCAACCCGACGTCGTTAATAACGTCTCGCCAGGTCGGAGCGCGGTCGAATTCGGAGGCAAATGCCAGATCGAGCTCTCGGATCGCAGCCACGGAAATATGAGCTCGATCAAAATGCCTGCTTCGCATCATGAGACGATCCACGTCCCAAGCCAAAAGGCCGCGTTTGGAATGGCGGAAATAGTATTGCTTTCTCATCGCGAGGTTGCCCGACCGAGCACCTGAAGTTGCGTCCCGAGGCTCATTGTTCATTTGGCTTGGATGGCAGCAGACCCAATTGTTGCATCATCGAAAGTTGATCAAATGCAGACCACTCTTCTTTGATTTTGCCGTCGACGATCCGCCAGATCGTAATCCCGGCCTGTTCCACTTTCTTGCCGGTAGCTGGCAATCCGTTACCTGTGCCGGTGTTGGTGCCGCGCGCAATCCAGTAGACCGTCACTAAATCGCCTTCGGCAATCAGCTTTTCAGGTACGATCACAACATCGGGAAATGCCTGGTGCCAACCTTTCAACGCAGCCTGGTCCTCCTCTAAGCCGACAGTTCGATGGATGCCGTGATTGGCGAAATCTTTGGCGTAAAGTTCTTCAGCAAGTTCGAATTTTCCGCCACTGAGGATTTCTTCGAATGCGCGTCTCGCAATCGCCTTGGTTTGCTCCTGCAGAGGGCCGGCAAGAATGAAACCCGTTAACAGGAAGGAACAGGTGCTAAGAGCGATGAGTGTTTTCATAACAGTTTAAGCTTGGATGTGGTTAATGGGTTTCTGATGCAGCATATTGTTCGGAGTGCGCTGCGGAATCATAGCTGTAGGAACTGGCGGCAGTCCCTTAAACAGAAGCCAGAAGCTTACAATCAGTTCGAAGAGCGCCATCGGCGAATCGAACCAATACGGATCGACTGGCTTGGCAAAGCCGGGAAAAATTAGATAAACAATGGCGCAGAAGACGCACCAGACCGAGCCGATCACACCGAAGATCGCCAAACCACGAGGAATGTATTTTGATTTCATCCACAACCAGGCGCACACAGTCGCGGCAAACCCAAAGAACGGCAGGCCGACATAGTAATCATCGAAACTTCCGCCAAGCTGCACGCGCGCCAGCGCTTGTAAGCGGTCCGGCTCGAAAACTTTCAGATACGTCGCATCGCCGAGAAGCCGGAGCGCGGCCAAACTATTGAGCGGCGCAATAAGCCACAACAACACAAAGACGAGCCGAAACAA
>WNGI01007948.1_pt1 | contig 12672 bp, 12 predicted proteins | sample 5400621 | NCBI WGS metagenome assembly WNGI01 (sample SAMN13153374, study PRJNA577476) | soil metagenome | isolation source: 20 cm soil or saprolite under Garry oak tree replicate 1 | place: USA:California | collected 2016-06-15 | reverse complement strand
GTGGTAGAGAGGAGCAGCGTGCGCGGCTGATCGCGGCGTTTGCGGGCCTCCGTCATCGCGGCCTGGAGCCGCTCCGGCAAGCTCGCCACGGTCACGCGTACCGCGGCGGTCGCCGGTTCTTGCGACGGGCGGGGTTCATCTGGCGCTTCCTTCGTTCGCTGGGCTGTTCATAGTGACGATGCTTGCGCAGGGCAACAACTTAGCCACACCAAAAAACGCCCGCAAGTGCTCAGCCCGGCGGCCATTTCATCACCCGCCCACCCAACAAGTGGACGTGCAAATGGAACACCGTCTGCCCGCCGTCGGGGTTGGTATTCAGCACGACGCGATAGCCGCGCTCGGCGATCCCCAGCTCGCGCGCCAGATCGCGCGCGAACGCCATCATCTTGCCGAGCAGCCCTGCGTCCTTGGCGTCGTTGAGCGAGGCGACGTGATAGGTCGGGATCACGAGGACGTGCGTCGGGGCTTGCGGGCTGATGTCCGTGAAGGCGACGAACTGGTCCGTCTTTTTCACGATCTCCGCCGGGATCTCGCCCGCGGCGATCTTGCAGAACAGGCAGTCGCTCACGCCTCGCGCTCCAGTCTACTCTTGCCTTCGCCTTTGGCGAGCTGCTCGAACAGCTTCACTTGTGCCGGCGTCAGTTTGGTCGGCGTCCACACGAGCACCCGCACGTGCAGGTCGCCGTGCCCGCTCTCGCCGAGCCGCGGCAGTCCCTTGCCGCGCAGCCGGTACAGCGTGCCCGTCTGCGTGCCGTGCTGGACCTTGAGCATCGTCGGGCCGTACGGCGTGGGGACTTCGACCTCGGCGCCGAGGGCCGCCTGGCTGAACGACAGCGGCAGATCGAAGATCAGGTCGTCGCCGTGGCGCTCGAAGCGCGGGTCCTCCTTGATCCCGATGGTGGCGATCAGGTCGCCGGCCGGGCCGTTGCGCGGGCCGGGCACGCCCTGGCCCCGCACCGTCAGATAATGATGGTCGGCGACGCCCGCCGGCACGTCGATCTGCACCGTCTTCTCGGCGCGCACGCGGCCTTCCCCGCGGCAGGTGCCGCACGGATGCTCGATGATCGTGCCCTCGCCGGCACAGGTGGGACACGGCGCCACCGTCACGAATTGGCCGAAGATGGACGCCGCCTGGCGCCGCACCTCGCCCGAGCCGCCGCAGGTCTTGCAGTCGACGGCGTGGCTGCCGGGCTTCGCCCCCGTGCCGCCGCACGTGCCACAGCGGTCGAGCGTGCGCAGCCGCACCGCCTTGGCGGTGCCGCGCGCCACTTCGTCGAGCGTCAGCTCGAGCTCGACCGTCAGGTCCTGCCCGCGGCGGCGATCGCGATGCGAACGGTGGCCGCCGCCGAAGAACGCATCGAAGCCGCCCAGCCCGCCGAAATCGCGCATGAACACGTTGAGCGCTTCCGACAGATCGAACGGCGAATACGCGCCGCCGCCGGCGCCGCGCAGGCCCGCCTCGCCGTAGCGATCGTACGCGGCGCGCTTGTCGGCGTCGCGCAGCACTTCGTAGGCCTCGGTGATCTCCTTGAACTTCACCTCGGCTTTTTCCTTGTCGCGCTCGTGGGCGTGGCGATCGGGATGGAATTCCATGGCGAGCTTGCGGTAGGCCTTCTTGATCTCGGCCTCCGCGGCGTCGCGCGGCACTCCCAACACGGCGTAGTAGTCGCGGGCCATTATTGTGCGAGCAGCTCGCCCACCAGCCGGCTGGTGTGTTCGACCAGGGAGATGATCTTGTCGTACGGCATGCGGGTCGGCCCGAGCACGCCGATCACGCCGGACAACGCGCCCGAGCGGTACGGCGACGTCACGAGGGTGAAGGGCGCGAGCTGCGGGTCACTGTGCTCGCTGCCGATCGTGATCGTGGGCCCTGAGACGTGGCGCTCGGCCAGCGCGCGGCGCAGCAGGTCGCGGCGGTCGGTCACCGCGATCAGATCGTGCAGCCGCTCGCTGCTCGCAAACTCGGGCTGCCCCGCGAGCGGCGTCGTGCTGCCCAGCACCACGCCCGCACCGCCGGGGATCGCGGCGGGCATGTCGAACAACTCGTCGGCTTCCTGCACGAAAATGTTGAGCAGCTGGCCCGCCCCGGCGTCGGGCGCCGCGTCGCGCAGCCGCTCGGCGAGCGAGCTGCGGATCTCACGCAGCGTCAGGCCCGCCAGCCGCTCGTTCAGCACGATGGCGACCTGCACCACCGCGTCGGCCGCCATATGCGCCGGCACCTCGACGAAGATCGTGCGCACCAGACCACTCTTCAAGGTCAACGCCAACAGCAGCCGCTCGGACGACACCTGAATCAGATCGAGGCGCTCGAGGACCGCGTCCTCGATGAACGACGGGCTCACCGCGACGCCCAGCTCCTGGGTCAGCACGCCCAGCACCTGCGCCGCGCGGCTGAGGATCTCCTCGATGGCGGCGCCGTGGTCCTTGAGCTCGTCGCGTAACTGTTGCGCCTGCGTCACAGGCACGGCCGCCGGCCGTATCAGGAGGTCCACATAGACGCGGTAGGCGAGGTCGGTCGGAATGCGGCCGGCGGAGGTGTGGGGGTGGTAGAGGTACCCCTTCTCCTCCAGGTCGCTCATGGTGTTGCGAATGGTGGCAGCCGACAGACCGAGCCCGTGGTGCCGGGATATAGTCCGGCTCCCCGCCGGTTCGGCGGTTTGCACGTAGGTCTCGATGACGGCTTCGAGAACCAGGCGCTCGCGGTCGCTCAGAGTTGTGCGTGGCATTGATGGCAACTGCTTTGTGCGAAACAATTTACGCAGTGTCGGGGGCGCCGGTCAAGTCGCGCACCAGCGCATCGAGGCGCAGCCAGCCCTCGGGCGTGCAGACGATGCGACCGTCGCGGAGCGTGACCCACCCCGCGGAGAGCCAGATAGGCAGATGGGCCGATGGGCTGGGGGGCATTTCCAAACCGCCATCGGTTCGCAGCGCCAGGTAGATGTCTTCGATGCGGCGCTGCGCGCTCGTCAGCAGCTCCTCCGATGCGACGGGCGAGCGCCCTGCGGCGACGGCGCGACGGTAGGCCTCCCACGCCGCGAGATTCCAACGGCGGGTACGGCCGTCGAACGAATGCGCGGCGGGCCCGAGGCCCGAGTAGGGCCGGCCGGACCAGTAGGCCGAGTTGTGTTGCGAGCGTTGGCCGTCGCGCGCGGCGTTGGAGACTTCATAGAAGTGGTAGCCCGCGGCGGCGAGGCGCTCGTGCGCCAGCAGGTACTCGTCGGCGTAGCGGTCGTCGTCGGGCGCGCTGGTGGCGCCGCGCGAGATCCAGCGCGCCAACGGCGTGCGCTCCTCGACCGTCAGGCCGTAGAGCGACAGATGCGCCGGCGCCAGGGCGATGGCGCGATCGAGGTCGCGCGGCCAGTCGCGCTCCAGCTCCACCGGCAGGGCGAAGATCAAGTCGAGCGAAATGTTCGTGATGCCGGCGGCGGTCAATGCTGTGACCGCCGTCCCGATGCGCGTCGCGTCGTGGGTGCGATGCATCCACTGCAATGCCTTGTCGGAGAAGGATTGGGCGCCGAGTGAGACGCGATTGATGCCGGCGCTGCGCCAGGCGGAGGCTTTTTCGGGCGTCACGTCGTCGGGATTGGCTTCCAGAGTTACTTCAACGGCGTCAAGCGAAGGCAGAATCGTGGCAATGGCTTCGGGCGGAAGTAACGACGGTGTCCCCCCGCCGAGGTAGATCGTGTGCGGTTCACCCCGGGGCGCCGCCCCGGCGTCAGCCGCCCGAACGGCCGCCCATTCGCGACGGATGCATTCGACGTATTGCTGGACGGGCAGATGTTTCCGGACGGCGATGGAGAAGTCGCAATACGAGCAGCGGCGAGCGCAGAAAGGAGCGTGAATGTATAGATGCACCCACCAATCTACACTCTGGTGAAGTTCATCCCCGGTTCCTGCCGCACTAAGCCTCGTAACTCCAGCTCCGTCAGCGCGGTGAGCACGGCAGGCGGCGCCGCTTGTGCTCTGATGGCGAGGGCATCGACGTGACGGCGTTCGGCGAGATCGTTCCAAAGGCTCAACTGCAGCGGCGACAGGTCGGGTGGGGCCGCAACCCCGGCGCGTGGCGCCGGGGCTAACCCACCCAGGCCCAGCTCTTCGAGGATGTCCCCCGCGCACAACGCCGGCTTGGCACCCTGTTGGATCAGCTTGTTGCAGCCCTCGGACGTGGCGCTGGTGATGGGCCCCGGTACCGCGAGCACCGTCCGCCCCTGCTCCAGCGCCGCGTCCATCGTGATCAAGGCGCCCGACGTCACGCGCGCTTCGATCACCACCGTGGCGAGCGACAGGCCCGAGATCAAGCGATTGCGGCGCGGGAAGGCGCCGGCGTGCGGCCGCTCCCCGGGCGGGTGCTCGGTGATCAGGCAGCCGTGCGCGACCATTCGTTCGTACAGTGCGCGATTGGCCGCCGGGTAAATCACCCCGAAGCCGTTGCCCAGAGCGCCCACCGAGGCGCCGCCGGCGTCGAGCGCCGCGGTGTGCACGATGGCGTCGATGCCCCGCGCCATGCCGCTCACGACGACGGCCGCGCGCGCCACGCCCGCCGCGAGCAGCCGCGCCGCCGTCGCACCGTACTCGGTGTGGTCGCGGCTGCCGACCATCGCGGCGGCGGGCCGCTGCAGCAGCGTCACGTCGCCCCAGACGTACAAGACGATCGGTGGCTCGGGGATTTCGCGCAGCAGCGCGGGGAATGCGGCGTCACCCGGCAGCAACACGCGCGCGCCCAGCCGCCCGACGTCGGCCAGGATACGCGCGCCCGCCTGGGGTGACTGCGCGCGGATGGCGGTCGCCGCGGCCTTGGAGAAACCGGGCAGCGTGGCAATCGCGCCGTGCGGCGCGGTGAGCGCGCCGTGCGCCGTCTCGAACGCCGCCAACAGCAGGCGCAGCCGCGCGGCGCCGATGCCCGGCACCTGCGTCAGCGCCAGGTAGGCCGCTACCGAATCGGGACTCCGGTCTGAATCGTCCGCCACAGGGCCTCTAAGAGTTCGGGCAAGCCCTCACGCGTGACGGCGGAGATCGCGTGGATGGGTGCGTGGTCGTCGGTGCGCAGCGCGGGCAGGCGTTCGCCCGGCGGCAGCAGGTCGCGCTTCGTGAGCACCACCAGGTGCGGCTTGGCGGCCAGCTCGGGACTGTACAGCTCCGCCTCGCGCCGCAGCAGCTCGTAGGTGGCCTGGACGTCGGGACTGTCGAGCGGCACGAGCACCGCGATCACCCGCGTGCGCTCCACGTGCTGCAGGAATTTCAGGCCCAGGCCCTTGCCCGCGTGCGCCCCTGCGATGATGCCGGGAATGTCGGCCACCACGAAGGAGCGCGAGTCGGACAATCCCACCACTCCCAAATTCGGCTCGAGCGTGGTGAAGGGATAGTCGGCGATTTTCGGGCGCGCCGCCGAGATCACGGAGAGCAGCGTGCTCTTGCCGGCGTTGGGCTCGCCCAGGAGACCGACGTCGGCGATGAGCTTGAGCACCAGCTCGATGCGGCGTTCTTCGCCCTGCTCGCCCGGCTCCCACTCGCGCGGGCTCTGGTGCGTGGGCGTGGCGAAGCGCGCGTTGCCGCGGCCGCCCTTCCCGCCTTTGGCGACGCGCACCGTCTGGCCCGGCTCGATGAGCTCGCCCAACAGCTCGCCGGTGGTCGCGTCGTGCACTTCGGTCCCCGGCGGCAAGGGCAGGTACAGATCCTCGGCGGAGAGCCCCGACATGTTCTTGCCCTTGCCGTGGTCGCCGCGGTCGGCTTTCCACTCCGTCCGGTAGCGGTAGTCGAGCAGCGTGGCGAGGTTGGGCTCGGCGCGCACGAAGACATGGCCGCCGGAGCCGCCGTCGCCGCCATCGGGGCCGCCCTTGGGGACGAACTTTTCCCTGCGAAAGGACGAGGCTCCGGATCCTCCGGTTCCCGCCAGCACATGGAGGATCGCGCGGTCGATGAACATCAGTTTGAACGCGGAACGCGGAACGCGGAACGGGCCGAATGCGGAGTGCGGAGTGCGGAATGCGGAATGGATGTGCGAGCTCCACGCGCCGTACGAATCGATGAGACAACGATGGCCACGAGCTGCCGAGCCTCGTCACGCAATGCCGTAACGCGCTCCGCCTCACCAAGACGTCGTTCGGCCACGACGCCTAACCAGAATTCGGACTCATCTGCCTCCTCTTCTACGATGCCCATCTTTGCGAGAAACTCCTTCCGAGAGCGGGCTCTGCATGCCGCGCGATAGTTCGCGCCGACCGAAGTTCCGGCCCGCAACAACTGCAAGCCGACCACGTCGGCAGCGCGGCTCCGCGGCAGGCTCTCGACGAGCCCAATCACCGCAAGTGCAAAGGCTCGCGTGCGATCCTTCAGGTTGGTGTGTTGCACAACCTCACCTGGCTATTCCGCACTCCGCATTCCGCATTCCGCATTTCAGCTCCGACTTCCGCGTTAGAGATTCCGCCCGCGCACATCCGCCCACACTTCCCAGACCTTTAGAGCGCGCGCCGCATCAATATCCTGCTCGACGATCGCGAGCACGGCATCCACATCTTCCTTCGTCGAGCCGGTGTTGATCGCGCCGCGCAGGTGCGCATGCAATTGCTTCGGCGTGGTGAGCGTCGCCACGGCGGCCAGCGTGCACAGCTCGCGCCGCCGCAGGTCGAGTCCGGACCGGCCGATCACCTTGCCGTACGCGTCCACCAAGACCAGCGCCTCGAGCGCCGGGTGCAGGCCCTTCAAGTTCTGCATCAACTTGTGGAACGTCCTGCCGTACACCGCCCCGCACGTCTCGGCGCCGCGGCGCGTCCAGTCTTCCCACAGCCCGTGCGCGATCGGCTCGCCCGCATCCTTGACCGGTCCCGCCACCGCGCGCCACACGCCGAACGCCATCAAGGCGAGCGGGTAGCCGACGTTCAAGAAGCTCTGCAACAAGATCTCATCGATCCACTGGTCCGGCACACTCGCGGCCCGCGCGGCGATCATGCGGTCGCGGGCTTTGGTCTCGTCGCCGATCGCGATCGCCAGTGCCACGCGAATCAGGGCGATGGTGCGAGGATCCAGTCCGCGATCCTGTTCCGCGTTCCGCGTTCCGACTTCCGCGTTCACAATAACCGCTCCGCGCTCCGCCACCGGTATCTTTTCACCGCTCCAATCCCCCGTTTACACGCAGGTCGCCTACGGGCTCGCCGCGCCAGTTGGTGACCGGCTTGCTGCGCAGCGACTCGGGCTGCGGCCGCAGACCCAGCTCGGCCAACACCGCCGCCATCGCCAGAGCGGCCGATGCGCCGTGGCCGTCCGCGACCTTCAGCGCCACACCGAGACGCTCCTGCGGCAGCAACGCGCTGTACACGCCGTCGGCGCCGACCTTGGTGACCACTCGTCCCGGATGCGCGCGCATCATGTCGGTACAGGGACGGCCTTCGCCGGCCAACAGTTCGGGGTGCCTCAGCATCGCTTCCACAACGCGGAACGCGGAACTCGGAACGCGGAACAGTTGCTCGTGTTGCTGTTCCGCGTTCCGCGTTCCGACTTCCGCGTTAGCCAGGCGACCATAGGCAAGAGCCATGTTGCGTAGCGGGATGGCGAAGCAGGCGACCCCGCACCCATCCACCGCCACACCGATGCGCTCGACCGGCACGTCGCTCCAGCGACTCACCTCGGCGAGGCAGCGCTGCTGCACGGGATGCTCGAGCCGCGTGTAGAACTCGGTGGGCCAGCCGTGGTGGCGCGCCAGCGCCAGCATGGCGGTGTGCTTGCCCGAGCAGTTGGAGTACACGGCGGTGAGGCGCACGCCGCGCGTCTCGTAGTCTTTGGCGACCTTGTCGGAGAGCGGCGGGTGGGGGCCGCAGAGCAAGTCGCGCTCGCTGCAGCCGATCAGGGCCAGGAAGTCGCGCACCAGCTGCACCTGCGCCACCTCGCTCGAGTGCGACGCGCAGGCGATCGCCAGCATTTGACGGCTGAGTGAGAACGCGTCCGCCACGCCGTCGGCGACCAGCGGCATCGCCTGGAACGGCTTGGCGGCCGAGCGCCAGAACGTGACCAGATCGGGATCGCCGGCGTGCGCCACCAGCCGGCCATCCGCGTCCACGACGGCGACGTGGACGTGATGGCGGCTTTCGACGATGGTCCCGCGCCGTTGGTCGACATGCATGGCGCAGAACAATAACGGGTACCTCACCCCCTGGCTCATTAGTACCTCTCCCCTGACCCCCTCGCGCGAGTACCTCTCCCCCTGGCTCCCTCGCGAGTACCTCTCCCCCTGACCCCCTCTCCCTGTCGGGAGAGGGGGAACCCAGTGCGACCATCTCGATCTCTCACTTCGTTCCCCCTCTCCACATCGTGGAGAGGGGGACAGGGGGAGAGGTACATTGCGAGATGGGGACAGTACATCGCGAGAGGGGGCCCGGGGGTGAGGACCGCATTACATTCCCCGCCCATGCGCACCCTCCGCCTTCTGGTCGTCGCCCTGCTGGCAACTTGGCGTCTGGGAACTGCGCAACAAGCCTCCCCCTACCTCCCGATCCACCACTGGTCCACCCCTTACCTCGAGCATTTCATCGCCCGCGGGGTGATGGCCGATCCCACGCCGCTCACACGCCCGTGGCGCGAAGCGGATGTGCTGAAAGCGCTGGCCGACGTCGATACCGCGCGCTTATCGGGCGCCGAGCGGGCGGTGGTGCGGCGGATTACGACGGAGTTGACGGGGAACGGGGACGGGGGAAGAGGGACGGGTGGGTCCGCGGCGTTGCGGGCTGACGGCTCGCTCGGCGCGGCCGGCGCCACCCACGCGCGGCGCGATCCGCTGCGCGCCGCGGGCACCGGGCACGCCACCGCCAACGGCGGGCTCGACCTGACGTTCTATTGGGGGAGTGTGGTCGCCAGTACCCATCCCTCCTTCGATACCAGACTCAAGTACGATCCCGACTTCTTCGGCAAGAAGGACCGCATCATCGCCGGGCGCAACGCCGAAGCGTATGTCGCGGGGCAATGGCGTTACGGCGAAGTGTTCTTCGGTTCGCTCGATCGCAATTGGGGACCGGGCCCGGTTGATGGCCTGTTGATCTCGGCAAACCCCTACAGCTACGCCCATTTTGCCGTCACCCTGGGCACGCCGCGCTTCCATATTGAAGGCCTGCTCACGCAGCTCGACGACCTGCCCGATACGGGTGGCACGCCCAATCACCGCTATGTCGTGGCGCACCGGCTGCTCATCCGGCCGCCTGGCGCCACGACCGTGGCACTGTGGGAAGGCAGCATTCTCGCCGGCGCCAATCGCACGCTCGAGCCGTGGTACGCCAACATCCTCGACTTGGGCCTCTTGGCGCAGTACGACGAAGGCACGCCCAACAACAGCCTGCTGGGCTTCGACCTCGACACGCGCGTGCACCGCGCGCATCTGTTCGCGCAGGTCTTGCTCGACGACATCCAGGTGGACAAAGGCGGCGCCGGCAACACCGAGCCGCCGTCCTACGGCATCACGCTGGGCGCGCAGGGCGGGCTCGGCCCCGCCGCCTGGACGGGGTTCTACACGCAGGTGGCGAACCTCACGTATCGCACGCCCAACCCGGCCGAAACCGTGATGCGCCGCGGCGTGGGCCTGGGTCGCAATTTCTCCGACTACGATCAACTGACGTTGCGAGCCAGTGTGGTGACCGGCCCCGGCGTCTTCTGGCGCGCCGGCCCGTGGCAGCTGCACGCCGACGGCGGCGCGCACGTCATCAGTAACTATCAGCACGTGAGCGGTGCGACGAAGACAAACTTCGTGGGGTCGGTCGGCTTGACGTTCTACTTCCGGCGTGAGAGCGTGCTGCCGTGAGCGAGCGGACCGACATCCGGTTTTCCCGCGAGCGTCTGGATGCGCTCCTCAAGAAGATGGCGGGCCAACGCATCGTCGTAGTCGGCGACGCAATGCTCGACATCTACCTCGCGGGCAACGCCGACCGCATCTCGCCCGAAGCGCCGGTGCCGGTGGTGACGGTCCACACGCGGCGCTACGCCCTGGGCGGCGCCGCCAACGTCGCCGCCAACGTCGCCGCGATCGGCGCCGACTGCCGGCTGGTCGCCACGATCGGCGACGATGACCGCGGCAATTCGTTCAAGACCGAGCTGGTGCAAGCGGGTCTCGCCGACAGCCACCTCAGCGTCGTCGCCGACCGGCCCACCACATCCAAGACGCGGGTGGTGGCGCACGGCCAGCAGGTCGTGCGCATCGACGAAGAGATCGAAGAGCCGATTCCTGACGCTGCTGCCGCGCGGGTGGTAGCGGCGCTCGAGCGCGCCATGGCGGACGCCGACGCCTTGCTGATCGAGGACTACAACAAGGGCACGCTCACGCCGCTGGTGATCGCGCGGGCGATGGCCCTCGCATATAAACGCGGCGTGCCGGTGGTGGTGGACCCGAAGTTCAAGCACTTCTTCGCTTACCAGGGTGCCACCGTCTTCAAGCCCAACCGCCGCGAGCTGGAGCAGGCGATGGGCGCGGCCCTGGACCTCGCCCACGCCGACGCCCTGCCCCAGACGCTCGTCAAGCTGGGCGTCGACAACCTGCTGCTGACGCTCGGCGCCGAGGGCATGGTGCTGGTCACCAAGGACAAGGAGATCACCCGCATCCCCACGATGGCGCGCGAGGTGTACGACGTCTCCGGCGCCGGCGACACGGTCACCGCCTGGGTCGGCGCGGCGCTCGCCGCCGGTGCCACGGCGCGCGAAGCCGCGCAGGTGGCCAACTACGCCGCGGGGGTCGAGGTGGGCAAGGCCGGCGTCGCTACGGTCTCACCCAGTGAAGTGCTAGCGGTCCACGAAACGGCTTTCGATCAGCTGGGGAAGTTGAGGCGAGGGGGACTGCTGTAAACTCGGAACGCGGAAGTTGGAACGCGGAACATCAGGACGGCCATCTGTTCCGCGTTCCGCGTTCCGCGTTATATTTGTATTTCTCGGCCCCTTAGCTCAGCGGTTAGAGCAGCGGACTCATAATCCGTAGGTCCCAGGTTCAAATCCTGGAGGGGCCACCAAACAACTAGACGCGTAGGCGCGTAGACGCGTAGACGCGTAGGAGTTCGTAGGCGAGAGGCCTTTCCGACGCGTCTGTTGCGTCTACGCGTCTGTAGTTCTGTTAGTTTGGGTGGTTAGCTCAGCTGGTTAGAGCGCCGGTCTCACATACCGGAGGTCACTGGTTCGAGTCCAGTACCGCCCATTTCGAACGCGGAAGTTGGAACGCGGAACGCGGAACAACCGCACTCCAGACCTCGCGCGGTGTCGGCGTCCACTCCTTGTTCCGAGTTCCGCGTTCCGCGTTCCGCGTTTCCCCATGCGCCGTCTCCTGGTCGTCAGCACCGTCTACGTCGATCCCGCCAACCGCGGCAAACTGCGCGCGCTCGCCGCGCAGGGTCTCGACGTCACCGTCGCCGTGCCGCAGCGCTGGCGCGAACCGGCGCTCGGCCGCGTCCTGTTGACGCCGTGGGAGCGGCAGGGTGGCGTCGAAGTCTTCCCCATCCCCTGCTCCAATCCCGGCGACGATCTCGAGTGCCGCTTCGGCCGCCGCCCGCTGCTGTCGCTGTTGCACGACAAGCGTCCCGACCTGGTGCAGATCGAGGCCGAGCCCGACTCGGCGCTCGCCATCCAGGTGAGCAAGGCCGCGCGGCGGCTGCGCATTCCGGTGGCCGTGTTCGCGTGGGACGGCGCGAGCCGGCCGGGCAGCTTCGCGCGCTGGCGCCGGCGGCGCGTGCTGCGACGCCTCGTGGGCGCCCTGGTGGGCTCCGAGGCCACGCGCGAGCGCCTGTTGTCCGAGCGCGCCGACCTGCCGATCGCCGTGGTGCCGCAGCTCGGTGTGACCGTGCCGACCCAACCCGAGCACCTGCCGCACGAAGGGCTGGCGGTGGGGTACGTGGGGCGGCTGGTGGCACAGAAGGGCGTGGATACTTTGTTGCAGGCGTTGGCGCTCAATCGCGAGGCCCCGTGGCACCTGACGGTCGTGGGTGACGGCCCGGAGCGCGAGCGCTTGGAGCGGCTCGCGACCGACCTGCGGCTCGCGGCGCGGATTCGCTGGCGCGGCGCGCTGCCGCCCGAGGAGCTGGCGCTGGTGTGGCAGGCGGTGGATGTCCTGGTGGTGACGCCCGAAGGGGTGACGACACGCAGCGAGCAATCGGGTCACGCGTTGGCCGAGGCCATGGCGCACGAGGTGGCGGTGGTGGTGAGTGAGACGGGTGTGTTGCCGGAGATCGTGGACACGGCCGGCGTGGTGATTCCGCCGGGCGACGCGGGCGCGTTGGCGGAGGTGCTGCGCCGCCTGGGCGACCCCGCGGTGCGCCTGCCGCTGGTACTGGCGGCGCGGGCGCGCGCGCTGCGCCACTTCTCGGACGAGGCGGTGGCGGAGAAGACGCTGCGGTTTCTGAATGAGGTGACGGAGCCTGCAGCCGTGGGGGTTCCGGTATGAGCCGCGAAGCCTCGATGTCGCACCGCGAGGCCGCGGTGAATCTCGGTGCACCTGCGGCCATCCCGCAGCGCGATGGGGCGGTGAACTTGGGCACAGCGACCATTGTGCAGCAAGGCGCGGCGGTGAACCCGGGCGCAGCGGGCACGGTGCACGGCGACGCGACGGATCAACCCCGGGGCGTGGCCCCGGGGTTAACCCACCCGGACGATCACCTCACACAGGAGCCCGCGTGAGCCGCGTCCTGTTGGTGCCGCCCCTGCCCCTTGAACGTCTCGCGG
>WNGI01004667.1_pt1 | contig 12672 bp, 13 predicted proteins | sample 5400621 | NCBI WGS metagenome assembly WNGI01 (sample SAMN13153374, study PRJNA577476) | soil metagenome | isolation source: 20 cm soil or saprolite under Garry oak tree replicate 1 | place: USA:California | collected 2016-06-15 | reverse complement strand
GCGATGTTTGTCGGCCCTAAAGTAACGCACGCGGAAATTCTGGCGGCGATCGCGTCGGCTAACGAGCCATTGCTGGAGAAGGTGGAGTTATTCGATTTATTTATGGAAAATGACGGCAAAGGGATGCCAGAAATGAAAAAGTCCCTCGCCTACTCGTTGACATACCGGGATAAAAATCGCACACTGACAAGTGAGGAAGTGAGCGCCGTGCACGCGCGGATTCGTGAGCGGTTGCGCAACGATGTCGGTGCGGAATTGCGCGAGTAGTTCTTTTGAAATAACTGCGAGTTGTTGGTTGAGAGTTGAGTAGGAAAACCAGTGCTTTTTCTCTCAACTCTGAACTGACAATTCTCAGTGCTTTACCCTGCGTTGTTCGAGATACAGGTGAGATTCCCGAACCGATACCCGAACCGATACTTCAGAACCAAGGAGGCTTGGTCGCGTTTTAGGGAACATGGCACGCCTTAATTGGAAGTCAGACGCTCTCGCGACGGTCATCCGCCCGTTACCGAAAGGGACGGGAGATCCGCCTAAACGGCATCTGCGGGGTAATTTTTTAAGAACCCGAATCGATGTTTCGATTCGGGTTTTTTCGTTGTAGCGTTGAAGAGTTGAACCGTGAAGCGGCGAATGTCTCTTCTTCGTCGCTTGATCGCTTCACCGCTTCAACCGTTCATCGCACCTTGAAAATCCGCCGATTAGGTGGACAATCGCTGACCAATGCGCGCACTTCTTGCCCTCGAAGATGGCCGAATTTTCGAGGGCGAATCATTCGGCGCTACCGGCACGCGCGTCGGCGAAGTGTGTTTCAACACTTCCATGACCGGTTATCAGGAAGTGCTGACCGACCCTTCCTATCGTGGACAAATCGTGGCGATGACTTACCCGCTCATTGGAAATTACGGCACCAATTCGACTGATCAGGAAAGTACCCAACCGCATGTGCGCGGGTTCGTTATCGAAGAGCTAAGCGAAATCCCGAGCAACTGGCGAGCCGAAGAATCGTTAGATGATTATCTGCGGCGCTGGGAAATTCCTGGCGCGCAAGGCATCGATACACGCGCGCTCACCCGGCATCTCCGAACGCGTGGCGCGATGAAAGCCTGCCTCACCACTGAGATTACTTCGGGTGAAGAAGCCGTCCAGCGCGCCGTCAATGGCGAAGGCGTCATCGGGATGGATTACGTGCGCGAAGTAACCACGCCGAATATTTTTCAATGGGATCCGGATGATCAACTGAGCCAGAAATGGTCGCTGCAAAGCGGTAATCAAGTCCTTCCGCCAATCCGTCGTCGTATTGTTGCCTTCGATTATGGAATGAAACGCAACATTTTGCGATCGCTCCGGCAGCGCGGATTCGGTGTCACCGTTCTCCCGGCCACAACCACAGCCGAACAAGTGCTCGCGCTCAATCCGGATGGCGTTTTTCTGTCTAACGGCCCTGGTGATCCGGAAGCGCTGCCTTATGCCCACGAGACGGTCCGCGATTTGATGGGTCGCAAACCGATCTTCGGAATTTGCCTTGGTCATCAAGTGCTCGGTTTTGCCTTTGGCGGGCGGACCTTCAAACTGAAATTTGGGCATCGCGGCGGTAATCAACCAGTCAAAGATTTGCGATCGGGAAAAGTGGCCATCACAGCGCAAAATCATGGGTTCGCGGTCGATCCGGATTCATTGCCGAAAGAGATCGAAGTGACGCACGTCAACCTGAACGACGGTACGGTCGAGGGAATGCGTCACAAGGAACTACCGATTTTTAGTGTGCAATATCATCCCGAGGCCGCGCCCGGACCGCACGACGCAAGTTACTTTTTCGGCCAATTCGCGGAATTGATCGACGGACAAACGCGGTAGCGTCGCTGTTGGTGTAGTCTTTTTTTGCTGTCATCCCGAGCGCACATGCCAGTCCGGCTCGGACCGAGGGACCTCGCCAACCTGCGAGCGGACACACAAGCTTCTTTGAGCGTCAATGCGCGAAGGGGGGTCCCTCACCCCTCGAAGGAATTCGGGGTCGGGATGACAGAGCGTGATGATCTTTGGCAGCGAACGCTGGTTTGAATGATCAAATCGGCGCTTCCTCCGGTTCGACAGAGTCTCGCCCTACCAATTCGGGATCGCGGCCGTTGTTGGTAGGGCGACGCTCTGCCGAGCCCTCCTCGGAGACGGCAAACCAACTCATGAGGTCTAAAGTTTATTGGCAGCGAAATCAGAGCTGGCTCGCGCCTCTGCATAAAACTCGAGCGTGGCAGGCGAGTTCGCTCGACATGGCAAGAGAACGATGGTGGAGGATGTAACATAATTGACCGGCGCAACTTTCGAGTGGACGTTTCGGGCATGTTCAATTCCACAATTCCTAGAAGCTTGAAAGCGGCGGTCGCAGCTGGATTCATTTCTGCTCTCGCGTTTTCGCCGCTCGCCCTGGCTGCGGAGCAGGGCAAGGAGAATCTCGACGCCTCGGCGTCCAAAGAAATTACGGGCGAAGTTGTCGATATGATGTGCTACGTCGATCACAACGCGATGGGTGATAAACACGCCGGTTGTGCGGCCAAGTGCATCAAGGGCGGAGGGCCGGTCGGCATCGTATCTGACGGCAAAGCCTACTTGCTCGTCGGTGATCACAAACCGATGAACGATCAGCTTGCGGAATACGCGGGCAAAACAATTACGGTCAAAGGCAAAATGGCTGAGCGCGGTGGCGTCGCCATGCTGGAGAACGCGGAGATCGTCAAGAAATAGCTGGGGGTTCGAAATTCACTCGGCGCGCATTTGAATCAGTGCGCGCCGTTTTGTTGTAGCGTACTGCGGCCAGGCACACTGTGTCATCCCGAGCTCTTTCGGCGAGGGACCTCACAATTGCTCGCGACGTCACACAAATTTTGTGTGATCCCTCAACCATCGAGAGGTCCTTCGCGTTCGTTCGGGATGATGTCGTTATAGCGCACCACCTCACACGAACTTTGTGTGATCGCTCAACGACTGTGAGATCCGCGCTGCGTAACCGGGAAAGGCGACTGCCAGGTTGCCCGGTTAAGCAACACGCAAACGTCGGCGGCCTGAAAGCCGCCGCTTCCAGTCAAGACATAGCTTCGCACCAACCCATCGCTATTTAGACGCCCTTCGGAATGACAGAGTTGTTCGATCGCAAAGACAGCACTTCTCGCAGCATGCGTACGCTATCCTGAATTAATCGCACCTTGCTGCCTTCATGATGATTCCAGCGGACTGGAATTTCCTTGAGCCGCAATCCTGCTCGCTGTGCAAGCAGGAGCAGCTCCACGTCAAAGCCAAAGCCGATGATTTTCGCGGCTTCGATAATTTGCCGACACGCTGCCATGCGAAACGCCTTGAAGCCGCATTGTGTATCCCAAAAAGGCAGACCAGTGGCGACGCGCACCAGCAAATTAAAAACGCGCCCACCTTGTTCGCGTCGCCATGGCTGTCGGTTTCCGATTAGTTTGCGATTGAGAGCGCGTGAACCAAAGGCAATATCCACTTCGCCGCGCGCGATCGGTTCGACAATTTTTGGGAGCTCATCAATTGGCGTCGAAAGATCGGCGTCAAAAAAAACCGCGATTGGTTTCGTTGCGCTCAACAACCCGCTTCTCACTGCCGCGCCTTTGCCGCGATTGGGAAAATTCTCGAGCAATCGAATCGCCACCGCCGACGGCACAGCGGCAACTTTGCGAATCACTTCGCCAGTGGCATCAGTTGAGCCGTCGTTGATGACGATCACTTCGCTACCGGGGCTTTCTTTTTCCAGATACGCAATCGTCGTAGCCAGCGTATCGCCAATGCGCACGGCCTCATTGAAGGCAGGGATGGCAACGGAAATTGCAGGAAGCATGAATGGAAGCAGCGTCTCGCTTGCGACTACGAAGTTCGCTGGCTGTAAGCTCGCCCTTACTTCATTTGTAAATTTCGATTACGAACTTGCCGTCCTCGCGGATATGGCCTCGATACATTCCGCTAGTATTAAATGGCAGCGCAATATTTCCATTCTTGTCCACTGCAATGAGACCGCCGGTGCCGCCAAGCTTTTCGGCTTGAGCCAGCGCGCGCTCGGCCGCTTCCGACAGAGACATTCCGCGCAATTCCATCAACACAGAGACTTCGTGCGCCACACTTGCGCGAATGAAAAATTCGCCGTCGCCGGTGCATGAAACCGCGCAGGTCGCGTTGTCGGCGTAAGTACCCGCGCCGATCACTGGCGAATCACCTACTCGACCCGGTAGTTTGTTGGTCGTTCCCCCAGTCGAGGTCGCAGCGGCAAGATTTCCCTGCGAGTCTCGTGCCACCGCGCCGACGGTTCCGTGGCGTTCCGCATCCGAGATAATAAATTTTTTGCTCCCATCCGCGCCAGCTTCCTCTGCCGCTTTTATTTTCTGGAACGCGTCCCAGCGATCCTGGGTAAAAAAATATTTCGGGTCGACCATTTCGATCCCATGGCCTTTCGCGAATTTCTCAGCGCCGGCCCCAACCATCATTACATGCTTCGATTTTTCCATGACGGCGCGAGCAAGGACAATTGGATTGCGGACATGCTCGATCCCAGCAACTGCACCCGCGGCCAGCGTTTTTCCGTCCATGATCGCGGCATCCATTTCGATTTTTCCAGCGCTGGTAAAAACTGAGCCCTTCCCCGCGTTGAAATGCGGATCGTCCTCCAGTACACGGACCGCAGCTTCGACCGCATCAAGACTCGACCCACCGCGCTGCAAAATTTCGCGGCCCGCCCGGAGCGCGTTTTCGAGTCCAGTGCGATATTCCTGCTCTTTCTCCGGCGTCATTTTGCTTCGCTCGATTGTGCCGGCGCCACCATGGACCGCGAGTTGGATTTTTTGCCCGGTCATTGTGGATGAGATTTCCTGCCCATGCGCGACCATTCCGCAAAGAGCGAAAGCAAGACAATGGATTGCCAGCGAAGTCAACTTCACCATCCCAAAGGAACAACGTGATTGTTTTTAATCCGCGCGCAATCACGATGCAGGTGCGAAATTTTGTTCGCCGTCACAAATGGCGATTACGTCCACTTAGGCGCCTGGTTTTACCGGCGCGATCAATGAAACGCGCGGCGCTCGAATCCATCGGGGCATTTTGGGGGCGAATCCCGCCACGCCTCGAACTATCGACACTGGATTATGCCAGCGAACACACGGAAATTAGTGTGCTCGAAATTCGTTATGCCGAAGTCGTGCGTTTGCCGCCCCATCCCTTCCGAACGCACACATCGTTTGACGAGCTAAAAGCGGCTCCAGCTTTTGTTTTCGAAATTCCGAACGTGAATTTTTGGGCCCATTATGGCGGTGCCGTTGTCACCGCAGACAATGCGCTGCTGGCCGATCTTTCTCCGGAAGTTTGGGGGCCAGCGAACCATCCAATTTTTTCGCGCTGGCACCTGCCAGAATCGGAGCTGCTCAACGGTCGAATCGCGATCGCGGTCACGCCCGAAGCTGGCGCAAATTACTATCACTGGCTGCTCGATTTATTGCCGAGAGTTCTTTTGCTCAAACACGCGACCCAAAACTTTTCCAACTACGACACGCTCTTGCTCAACGGTTCGGGGGCGAATTACGAACGAGAAACGCTGACCGCGCTTGAAGTTCCGCCGGAAAAGATCCGCTTCGTTGATTCGCACGATCGTTTCCAAATCGCTTCGGCTGTTTTTCCTTCCCTGGACAACAACGTCGTTGCTCCCTGGAAAGTTCACGGCCTGCGCCAGCTCGCTTCTCCTGTCCAATCGAACCAGCATCGCCGTCGTCTTTATCTTTCGCGGGCACGCGCAGCAGTCCGGCGGATCGCGAATGAAAAGGAAATTTCAGAGGCCCTGCGTCAACACGATTTCGAAATTCTCGAAGCCGAAACTCAGTCCTTTCGCGAACAGGCGGATTTGTTTGCCAACGCCAGTGCGATTGTCGCCCCACACGGCGCGGCGCTGGCCAACATAGTATTTTGCCAGCCGGGAACGCGCGTTGTGGAGATCAGTACCCGCGCGGGTTATCGCGATTGGTATTGGCAGCTCGCCGCCGTTGCCGGGCTGTCCTACGAAGTTCTAGAAGCGCAGTCGTCCCGGTCCTCTCCGGGACCGAATGAGAATGCCGATATGATCGTGAGCCGCGAAGGTCTGGCTCGTCTGCTGGAAAGCCGGTGAGCGCGTTGAGTGACACTCAAGATTTGTGTGAGGTGGTGCACAGCCGACCGTCGTTCCGAACGAAGGTGAGGGACCTCTCGATTATTAGTGATCACACAAGATTTGCGTGCATGGCAAGCAGTTGTGAGGTCCCTCGCCCCGAAAATATTCGGGGCTCGGGATGACAGAAATGCGTGCTGGCGTTAGCATTTGCATCGCTTTTTTCCGCCTGAGGAAGTAAGGGACGCTCCGTAAACATGTCGACCGAAGAATCTGAAAACGCTTCGCCGATTATTCCGGCAAATCCGGTCGTAGTCGTTCAAGGGGTAGGGCATCTCAGCGCCGAATTCATGCGCGAAGTGGGAAGTCTGTTCTGGTTCATAGTTCAGACACTGGAGGAAACGGTAGAGCGGATTCGCGAGGGGCGTGTTCCATTTCGTGCCTCAAGTTTCTTCCGCCACTGCGAGCGAGCTGGTGTTGGCTCGGTTCCGCTGGTCGGTCTGGTATCGTTTTTTCTCGGCCTGACCATGGCTTTGCTAACCGGTTATCAATTGCAGCGCTTCGGCACCGAGCGCCTGGTCCCGGGGCTGGTTGCAATTGCCTTCACCCGTGAGCTTGGTCCGCTGATTACCGGCATCATGCTGGCGGCCCGCATTGGCGCCGCTTTTACGGCCGAGCTGGGAACGATGCAGGTCTCTGAAGAAGTCGAAGCAATCGAAGCGATGGGGATTGGCCCATTGCGGTTTCTGGTCGCACCGCGAATGCTCGCACTTTTTTTCCTTATGCCATGTCTCTCCACCGTTTCGAATCTGGCTGCGATCGGCGCCAGTTGTCTCATCTCCCGCGCTTATTTCAGCATTGCCTTCGTCTATTTTTTCGACCTCGTTCGCGACGCTCTTCTCATTCGTGACATCATCACCGGCGTCCTGAAAAGTTTCCTGTTTGGTCTGCTCATCGGCGGGATCGCCTGTTACCGGGGCCTCTCCGTCAAAGGCGGCGCGGCCGGAGTTGGAACGGCCACCACTTCCAGTGTCGTCACCGCTATCGCGACGGTGATTGGGTTCGATACGATCTATAACATTGTTTACACCGTCTTCTTTCCCACATGAGCGCGACCAACTCTTACATTGCCGAACTCCGTGAGGTGACGATGCAGTTCGAAGACAAAACGGTACTCGACGATCTTTCCCTGAAGATACGGCCCCAGGAGCGTCTCGTTATCCTGGGTCAGAGCGGTAGCGGCAAGAGCACGATCCTTCGCCTCATCCTTGGTATTCTGTATCCGAATGAAGGGTCGGTTTACTTCAAGCAATTTGAAATCACTCGTCTGCCGCGGCGCAAGTTACAGCGGATTCGCCGCCACATCGGCATGGTTTATCAGTACTCCGCTTTGCTCAGTTCACGCACTGTCCGCGATAATATCGCTCTTCCCTTGGAAGAACTGACCGACAAGTCGCGAGAAGAGATTGACAAGATTGTCGATGAAAAACTCGAGCTTGTTGGAATGAAAGATTCCAAGCACCTGATGCCTTCGGAGTTAAGTGGCGGGATGCGAAAACGCGTTAGCCTTGCCCGCGCGCTCGTTCTCGACCCGGAACTGGTTCTCTTCGACGAACCGGTTGCAGGGCTCGACCCGGTGATGGCTTCAGTAATCGACGAATTGATTATCAGCCTGAGCGAAAAGTCGAAGGTCACTTCCGTTATTGTGACCCACGAAATGGATAGCGCCTTTCGCATCGCCACTCGGATGGCTATGTTGTATCACGGCAAGATTATTGAGGAAGGTGAACCCAAAAAGTTAAAGGAATCGAAAAATCCGGTGGTTGCTCAATTCTTAACCGGCAGCACCGAAGGCCCCATTCTCGAAGGAACAAACGATGCAATTACAGCGTAACGAAGTTCTCACTGGTTTACTCGTCGTCGCTACCCTCGCGGTTCTGACCGGGATACTGGTGCTGCTGGGCGCGCCGGGACTTTTCCGCCCGCTAACTACCTACAAGATATATTTTGATAATGCGGCCGGCATTAAATTGGGTGCACCGGTGTTGCTGGCCGGTCGCAAGATCGGGCAGGTCGCTAAACTTTATTCTCCGGTTTCGAAGGAAGAGAGGCAGCGCGCCCTGGAGGTCGGAAGATCCTTGCGGGGGGCGGACGCAAATTCGACTCCCGCTCCCGAGAAAGCACCGCGCTATGAGGTTCGGATCGATGTCCAGGTCGATCGAAGTGCCCTGCTTTATCGCGATTCCAAAGCCCGCATGATCACGCTCGGGCTTCTGGGTGAAGTTGCGATAGACTTCACCGAAGGAACCGAAGCATCGGGCCGGGCCAATTCCGGCGAGCTTTTCGCCGGCGAACGAGTCCCCGATTTTGGCGAAGCCATCGCCAGCATGCTCGATATTATCGCTCCAGTCGCGACCGAGGCCACCGCTACCTTCAAGCAACTTGAATTGACTGCGCAAAATCTTAGTCACATCACCGATGACAACTCCGAACTCAATCTTGCCCTTACTCAATTCAAAACTCTGGGCGAACACTTAAATCAACTGACCGGTCCGGAGAGTCCGCTTTCCAGTTCACTTACGAATTTGAAGCAACTAACCGCGGATCTGACCAAGAACGATAATATCGCGGTAACTTTGCAGAACTTTCGTGTTTCGTCGGAAAAGTTGAAGTCAACCCTGACTTCGCTTGGACCGTCCCTTCAGGAAAGCGCGCTGAATGTAAAAGAGGCCACTGCTACTTTGAAATCGGAACCATGGCGCCTGGTCTGGCCAAGCACAAAGAAGTATCCAGAGAATACGCAACCGGGAACTCCGCCAGGACAAAATATTAGACCTGCTAAAGCAGCCCGATCTCCGCATCCTAGTCCAACACCTGCTCGCCGAGCTTCCCGATAACCTAAAATAGGCTAAAAATAGTTGCGAAATTAGTTTGCACATAACTGGTAGACTGCTAGGAAAGTTGTTATGGACTTATCACTTAGGCAGTTGGAAGAAGCGGTTTCCTTACGCCGCCAGATCGATTCTCTCGAGCGTCGGTTCGCGGGTTTAGTTGGCGGCGGACGCGTTACTAGCGGCGCGGGCGCGAAAACCGGAGGCGGAAGGCGACGACGCCGGCGCACTATGTCCGCGGCAACGCGAGCTAAGATTGCGGCGGCTGCGCGCGCACGCTGGGCTCGAGTCAGAGGTGGACGTAAAGCTGGAGGCGGCGGCAAAAAATCGCGCCGTCGCGGCCGCATGTCTGCCGCGGCACGCAAGAAACTTAGCGATATGATGAAGGCACGTTGGGCAGCGCGCCGAAGATCGGGCAAGTAACCAGCAATAATAATTCGAAAGGACCGCGTAGCCTTGCTACGCGGTCTTTTTATTTAGACTGGTTTCTCCAGCCTGGCGGCGGAGGAAATTGAGGACAGCTCTTTCATCCTCATCGAAGTCGTGAACTTCTTCAGCCTCGTCCATTTTAGTTCGCAGTCCTTCAATTAGGTTACCGCTGAGGTACGATTCCAAGACCACCGGATGAACGTAACATTTCCGGCAAATCGTCGGTGTGTTGCCAAGTAGTTTTGCGGCCGCCGTGATTGCATTTTTGATGCTCATCGTTGCCTCCTTTTTCAATGCGAACTCCCCCTGCGCGTTCAGTGCCATCGCCGTCAGAACCGTCCCGGCCCAAGTCCGGAAATCTTTGGCCGTAAAATCTTCGCCGGTAATTTCCCGAAGATAATCATTCACATCCTGGGAGGAGACTTCGCAAAGGTTACCGTTATCGTCGAAATACTGAAAGAGATGCTGTCCCGGCAGATCCTGTAACTTCCGCACAATTTTTGCGATCCTGCGATCGCTTACATCTACTTCATGTTGAACTCCGCCTTTTCCACGGAACCGGAAGCGCAACTTCATTCCTCGCACTTTCACATGGTGATCCTTCATCGTCGTCAGACCGAAAGACTTGTTTTGCCTGGCATACTCTTCGTTGCCGACACGAATGAAGGTGCGTTGGAGCAACTGCACCACTGTCGCCAATACCTTCTCCCGCTTGAGCCCCGGCAACTTTAAATCGACCTGGAGTCGCCGCCGAATTTTGGGCAGGGCCGCAGCAAAGACCAGGATGCGATCGTATTTGTTCTCATCGCGAATAGCCCGCCAACGTTCATGATACCGATATTGTTTTCGTCCGCGGTCATCGCGTCCGGTTGCCTGAATATGACCATTGGGCAGAGGGCAAATCCAAACCTGGCGATAAGCTGGTGGAATAGCGAGGCGTCGGATTCGAAGCGAGCGCGCTTCATCGCGGATCAACTTCCCCTCCGTATCGAAGTACTGAAATGATTTGCCCTTACGTTTTCGAGTGTAACCGGGTTGCTCATCGCTGACGTAGCGAAGTCCGGCTTCTTCCGCCACTTCCACCGTACCGGCGGCAATCTGCGCCAGCTCGCGGTTGTCTTGTTTTCGTTTGCGAGGTTGAACCGCCACCCTTGTAATACGAATGCCGCCCAGAAAAAGGGCGCACCGCGACGGGGCGGTAATCAGGCGGCGCGATTATGCTCCGTAGCTTTTCGTAAACTTCTTGCGCGACTCCCCTTCTCCACCCGCCGCGGGAGGTTCCGGAGTAACCGGTTCGTCAGGAGGCGCGGTCTCGGGAGCTTTTTTTTCGGAGGGGACAGCAGCAGAACTTCCGCGCGCAACTTCAACATAAGCGAGCTGCAAATTAGAAAGTGCGTTCCGCAACACTGTCGATTCTTCATTGCTCAAGTTGCCGCGCGTCTTTTCCTGAATCATCGCCAATTGATCGATAAACATTTTCGCAACCTCGAGGTTTACCTCCCCCTTTCCGGTCTGCGGATTGGGAATTTGGCCAAGAAAAAGCGCGGCGTTTTGCGCCTGCATCATGACAAATTCGATAAATCGCTGGGCCAATTCCCCGGAATTCGTGCTGGTTTGAACCTCGGCCATGCTACTTGGATTTCGCTGTTGAGGGCGTTCCTGGCGGTCGCACAATTGCGAGCACGTAAGCTTGCTTCCCGAAATACTTCGCCGCTACCCGCTTGATCTCGTTGAGCGTCACTGCGTTCACTTTGGCTTCCAGTTCCCGATAGTGATTAAAGCCGAGTCCATAAAGCTCGTCGAGTGCCGTCATATAGGCAAATACGTCGTTACTCTGGTTTTGGATTTGTTGCTGACCGATCAGTTTCTTCTTCGCCCGCGCCAGCTCGCTCGCAGTCAAGCCGTCGCGAGAGAGTTTTTGAATCTCATCCAGAAATGCCTGCTTCACTGGTTCTATTTTCTCCGGATCAGTGCCGAGATAAAACGCGAACAACCCTGGGACCAAGGCCTGGATTTGCGCGGCGCCAACATAATAGGCGAGACCCATTTGCTCGCGGATGCGAATGAACAGAGGCGAGCCGAGGTCGCTGCTCGCTTCATCTATTAGTTCAAGCGTATAACGATCAGGGCTGAAGACATCAGCGCCACGGAAACCGGCGACCAAAACCGCTTGCGCCTTCTCGCGTTCTGTTTCCACAATCTTCGTCTTCGTGAGTTGCGGCGATGGTGGCGGATTAGTTAAAGCAAGTTCCCCCGAAGGCAATGCGCCCAGCTTTTGCTCAAATAAATCTCTTACTTCGTTCGCTTTTACGTTTCCGAAGACGGCGATCACACCATTTCGCGCCACGACGTAACGATCGCGAAAAGCTAGAAGATCTTTTGAATTCAGACGCGAAACCGATTCCGGCGTGCCTTCCGGGCGAAGCGCGAGTGGATGTCCCGGAAAAAGCGCGCGCTTAATAAGATTGCGCGCCACCGAAGTCGGTTTTTCCTCCTCATCTTTGATCTTGGCCAACTGAATCTCTTTTTCGCGTGCGACCGCTGTCGCGGGCATGGTCGCGTTCAGTAACACATCGGCCAAAATGTCGGTGCCGAGCGCGAGATCCGGTTGAGTAATATCGAGGTTGACGGCAAAACTGTTGTTGCCCGCCTGGGCCGTGATTTCGCCGCCGACTGCTTCCAGTTGATCGGCAATCTGCTCGGCCGATCGCGTTTTCGTACCCTTCAGTAGTGTCTTGGCCGCTAACCGGGTGATTCCATTATTCGCTTCCGTCTCAGACAGTAATCCGCATCGAAATATCGCCGACATCGCGACCAACGGCAATCGCGCATCCTCTCGCACCAGAATGCGCAGCCCATTGGACAACTCGAACTTTTGTATCTCGCCGATGGCGACAGGTGCGGTGACGGCACTCTTCGAGATCAGCGACCCTTTTGGATTAAGAGAAACGACGGTGAGATTTTCTTCGCTGAGATATTGAATCGCGACACGCTTAATGTCATCAAGCGTTACCCTCTGAACCTTTTCGAGGTATTCGCGGCCAAAGTTCAGGTTGCGAGTGAGGAACCAATTCGTCCCAAGATCCGTCGCCTGGCCGCGCATGGTCCGGAGAGAAGCCAATTCCTGAGATAGTGCGATTTTCTTACCCTTGGCCAGTTCTTCAGCACTCACGCCGTCGCGCCGGATATCTTCGATGATCTGCAAAATCAGGCTCTGGGCCGCGC
>WNGI01004343.1_pt1 | contig 12672 bp, 10 predicted proteins | sample 5400621 | NCBI WGS metagenome assembly WNGI01 (sample SAMN13153374, study PRJNA577476) | soil metagenome | isolation source: 20 cm soil or saprolite under Garry oak tree replicate 1 | place: USA:California | collected 2016-06-15 | reverse complement strand
TGTGTCGAACATACGAATGGGATCGGGCGCAACCGGAAACGATCGCGGCTTTCGAAGACGCTGCGCGCCGTTTAAGCCTTGCCGGCGCAGGCGTCCGCGATGTCGCGCTGCCGGCACAGTTTGCCGGCTTGGTCGATGCGCAGATCTCAATCATGGTGCGCGAGGTGGCGAAATCGCTGTCGCACGAATGGTTCATGCATCGCGACCTCTTGAGCCCGGAGATGGTTGCGATGATCGAAGCCGGTCTCGCCGTGACATCGGAGCGATACGATGCTGCTCGGAACTTGGCGCGAGCAAGCCGCGCCGCGTTGTCGGATGTTTTCCACGACATCGACGTCCTGCTCGCGCCGAGCGCGGTCGGCGAGGCGCCTGCAGGCATAGAGGCAACCGGCGATCCGCTGTTCAACCGGATGTGGACGCTGCTGCGCACGCCTTGCGTTCATCTGCCGTCCGGGACCGGGCCGCGTGGATTGCCGCTCGGCATCACGATTGCGGGCCCGATCGGAGCCGATCGCGCGACGCTGCTTGCGGCGGATTGGATTCATGCGAGGATCGGGCGCTTGGATACCGAAATCGATTCAACGAAAGGCGATTGATGAACACCTCGGCGACCAACGAGACCGAGGACGCCCGCCCTGAGCACCTCGAGGCAGGCGCCAATGTGCTGCTCCATGCAATGCTCGCGCGCGCCTGCGGAGCAATCCGACAGACGTAATCAACGATCCTTCGCCACGATGACCGGCAATTTCCATTCGCGCGTCGATTCGTACGCGCGCGCCGCGCGCAACACCAGCGCGTCGGCATGCATCGGGCCGACAATCTGCAGCGATATCGGCAGCCCCGATCGGGTGAGACCACATGGCACGACCGCCGCCGGCTGCTGTGTGAGATTGAACGGATACGAAAACGGCGTCCATCCCAGAAACTTGTCCAGCCGAAGCTCCCATTGTTCCGGTGTCTTGGCTTCGAAGGCAGGTACGGAAACGCCTGGCGTAAGCAGTAGATCGTAGCGTTGATGAAACTGGCGCATGAAGGAGCCGAGCTCACCGCGCCGCAGCGTGAGTTTCTGCAATTCCAACACTGAGACTTTGCGGCCCTCATCGGCCTGCCAGCGCAATGCAGGGTCGGTGAGCGCCACTTGTTCAGGCGTCATGTTGTTGACGAGGGTGAACGCACCGACGAACCAGAGCTTCGTGGTGATTTCCTCGGGGTTCCCGAAACCCGGCGCAATCTCTTCGACCTGCGCGCCTTGTGCGGCGAACGATTCGGCTGCCTTTCGCACCGCTGCCGCGACCTCCGGGTGGACGTCCTTCACGTAGCCAAGATCGGGACTGAAAGCGACGCGCAATCCGCGCACGCCATCGCAAAGACCCACGCGATAGTCGCGTGCATCGTACGGGAGCGAAGTCCAATCGCGCGCATCCGGCCGGCTCATCGTCGTCAGCATCAGCGCGAGGTCTTCGACGCTGCGCGCATGGGGTCCGATATGCGCGACGGTACCCATGGGCGACAGCGGATACGCGGGCACGCGCCCGAACGAAGGCTTCATGCCCGGGATGCCGCAAAGAGTCGACGGGATGCGCACGGAACCGGCGCCGTCGGTGCCGATGGCCACAGGCCCCATGCCTGAGGCGACCGCCGCTGCGGCGCCGCCCGACGATCCACCGGGTGTCATTTTCGGATTCCACGGATTGCGCGTGACGCCGGTCAGCAGGTTGTCGGTCGTCCCCTTGATGCCGAACTCGGGCGTGTTCGTCTTGCCGAACAGTACTGCGCCGGCTTCGCGCAACCGTGCGGTCACCGGCGCGTCGATTTCCCACGCCTGCTTCGGATCGACGGTGCGCGAGCCACGTAACGTCGGCCAGCCTCGGGTCAGTATCAGGTCCTTGATCGACACCGGCACGCCGTCGAGGATGCCGATCGGCGCCCCCTTGTGCCAACGCGCTTCGGACGCCTTTGCGCTTGCCAACGCGTGGTCTGCATCGACAATGCAAAACGCGTTGAGCGTCTTGTCGACTTCCGAAATGCGCGTCAGTACCGCGTGCATCGCTTCAACCGGCGAAGCTTGCCCCGATCGATACAGATCCATGAGTTCCGTCGCCGTTCGGTCGGCGAGGTTGCTTGCGGATACATGCACGGGCTTCTCCTTCAAATCTGGACGGCGGAACGATAATATGGACTGTGGCGCCCGATGTGGCGTCTCCGTTTGCAAACCGTCTATTGGCCGACAATTGGACAATAGCGTTGTCTGGAAAGAATGACATGAGCACTGGGCAATCCGAAACGACCGGCCCCGACCTGACACTGGGTGTGGCGACAGACGCGATCGGTGACGGAACGATGCTTGTTGGGCACGTCGGCGAGGACGCCGTATTGCTTGCACGCCGCGGCAACGAATTCTTTGCGGTCAGCGCGACTTGTACACATTACGGTGGACCGCTCGCGGACGGGCTGCTCGTTGATGACACGGTTCGTTGTCCCTGGCACCACGCCTGCTTCAGCCTACGCACTGGGGAAGCAGTGCGCGCGCCGGCTCTCAGTCCCATCGCGTGCTGGTCAACTGAGTTGCGAGACAACAGGGTGATTGTCCGCGAGAAAGTGGCGACGACACCGAGCATCCGTGTCGTAGCCGCCCGCGATTCGCCGCGCAAGATCGTCATCGTCGGTGGCGGCGCGGCCGGTTTCGGCGCCGCGGAGATGTTACGTCGGCAACAGTACCAGGATGAGATCGTGATGTTGAGCGACGACGACGCGTCGCCGGTGGACAGGCCCAACCTGTCCAAGGATTACTTGGCCGGAAATGCGCCAGAGGAATGGGTCCCGTTGCGCAGTGACGATTTCTACGCCGAACAGAACATCGAGTTGCGGCTGAAGACCCGTGTAACGGATATCGATGCACGCGCAAGCGAAGTCGCGCTCGTTGACGGCAGCAAGATCCATTACGACCGGCTACTGCTCGCAACCGGCGCCGAACCCGTGCGATTGCCGCTACCCGGCATGGATCTGCCGCACGTGTACACGTTACGTACGTTCGCTGATTGCCGCGCCATCGTCGCGCAGGCGGCAACGACACGGGCCGCAGTTGTGATGGGGGCGAGTTTTATCGGCCTCGAGGTCGCCGCGTCGTTGCGTGCGCGCGGCATCGAAGTGCACGTCGTTGCGCCGGAGATGCGGCCGATGGAGCGGATATTAGGGCCGCAAATGGGTGACTTCGTTCGCACTTTGCACGAAGAGCACGGCGTGATTTTTCACCTTGAGGAGACAGCGACTGCGATCGACGCGCAGCGCATCACGCTGAAAAGTGGCGGCACGATTGACGCCGACCTGGTTGTTGTCGGCGTCGGCGTGCGCCCGCGCCTGGCGCTTGCCGAGAAGGCGGGACTCGCGATTGACCGCGGCGTGACGGTCAACGAATATCTGGAGACGAGTGTACCCAGCATCTTTGCCGCGGGCGACATCGCGCGCTGGCCCGATCCGCACAGTGATGCATCGATCCGCGTCGAACACTGGGTCGTCGCCGAGCGTCAGGGTCAGACCGCTGCGCTCAACATGCTCGGCGGCCGCGAAAAATTCGACGCCGTGCCGTTCTTCTGGAGCCAACATTACGACGTGCCGATCAATTACGTGGGCCACGCTGAGACGTGGGACGAATTGGTGATCGACGGTGAAATTGGAGCACGTGATTGCATGGTGCAATACAAGCGCGCCGGCCGCGTGCTTGCCGCGGCCTCGATCTATCGTGATCGGGCAAGCTTGATGGACGAAAAGGCGATGGAGGAGGCTATTCGATCGGCTAGAATGTAGGCGGTATCCTTCCGGAGCTTGTGCGATGCGTCGCCTTATCCTTGTCCTCGTGCTCTCGTGTCTGCCCGTCGCAGTTGCGTCAGCGCAAAGCGGTTCGTCACGCCTGGACGAAATCGTCAAGAGCGGCAAGCTGCGGGTCTGCACGCCGGGGGACTACAAGCCTTTCAGCATCCTGCGCCCCGATGGAGCGTACGAAGGTCTCGACATCGATCTCGTTCAGGCGTCGGCGAAGGCGCTGGGCGTCGAGATCGAAATGGTGAAGTCCGCATGGCCAACGCTAATGAAGGATTTCATCGAAAAGTGCGATGTCGCCGTCGGGGGAATTTCGGTAACGCTTGATCGCCAGAAGACGGCGTTCTTCACCGCGCCATACATGGTCAACGGCAAGGCACCGATCACCAAATGCGAGAACGTTTCGAAATTTCAGACGGTGATAGACATCGACAAGCCGGGCGTAACGGTGATCGAGAATCCCGGCGGCAGCAACGAGCGGTTCGCGCGCGCGAACTTCAAGCAAGCGAAGATCGTCATCTTCAACGACAACACGACGATCTTCGACGAGATCCTCAAAGGCAACGCCGATGTGATGATTTCCGAGTCGGTCGAGACAATCGTCCAGCAGAAGCTGCGTCCGGGTCTGTGCGCGGTGAACCCCGACAAGCCGCTGCAATACGGCGAGATGGCGTGGTTGCTACCCCGTGGCGATCCCGCGCTGAAGGCGTGGATGGATCAGTGGTTCCATCTCGCCAAGGCGGGAGGCGAATACGACAGAATTACCGGCAAATGGCTGCGTTGAGCAACCGTATTTCATGCTTAGTTCATCCTAAGCCATCACCGTTGCTACGTGCGACGTCTCACGCCCGGGTGAATAGATATCGTTGATGTTCCAGTGCCCCGCGGTTGGAACAGGCTCGTTCTGCATCGCGACATCAATCACCGTCGGTTTGTTCGACTTGATTGCGCGCTCGAGCGCCGGCTTGAATTCTTCTGCAGCTTTGATCGCGATTCCTTCAGCGCCAAATGCGCGCGCGATTGCCGCGTAATCGGGTGAATAAACCTCGCCGCCGCAACGGAACACGCAGCCGAAGGTCGTGCCATAGTGAGCCATCTCGAGTCCTGCGATCGTCCCGTACGCGTAGTTGTTCATCACCACCCATACGACGGCGACGTCTTGCTCGACGGCCGTTGCGAGGACCGCCGGGTTCTGGCCGAATCCTCCGTCACCGACGAGGGCGACGACGACTTTGTCCGGGCATGCGAGCTTGGCGCCGATTGCCCCAGGCGCGCCGAATCCCATCGTCGCATAGCCGCCCGGCGTCAAAATGCTTCCAGGCGTATAGACAGGGAATTGCTGGCCCACGCCGTTCTTGTTCCAGCCGACGTCGGTCGTGATGATCCCATCGCGAGGCAACACGTCACGCACAGCCGCGAGTATCCGTTCCGGACGCATCGGGTAAGCGTTGTTGCGGACGTGCGCTTCGTTGGTTCGTACGAACTCCTCGCGATAAGCCGCGATCTCCTTTAGAAGCTTGTCGTTGCGGCGCGCGTCGGGATACTGTCGCTTCGCAACGCGAACGAGCACGCCGAGCGCGCACTTGAGATCTGCGACGGCACCCAGCTCGACCGGATAGTTGCGGCCGATTTCGCTCGGGTCGATATCGATCTGCATGAGTCTCGTCGGCGGGATGTTGAACGTGTAACGCGCGTCCCATGAGCTGCAATCGGCCTCCGAAAAGCGCGTTCCCAGTCCAAGGATCAAATCCGCTTCCCGGCACTTGTCATTGACGAACTTGGTGCCCCAGAACCCGGTCATGCCCAACGTAAGCGGATGATCGTCGGGCAGCGCACCCTTGCCCATCAGCGTATGTGCAAGCGGAATGCCGAGATGCGTCACGAACTCGCGCAACTCGCTTGCGGCATCCGCGAGAAGAACGCCTCCACCTGCGTAAACAAGCGGGTGACGCGCCGTCGCGAGCGCCTTTACGATCGCTATTGCAGTCTCCTCGTCAAGCGTCGGCTTATGCAGCTTGCGCGTGTTGCGGCGCTGGCGATCGAACAGCGCAACATCGATTTCCTTGGAGAAGATGTCCATCGGGACCGACACCAGCACGGGTCCGGGCCGTCCGTTTTCGGCGAGCTGGAATGCCTTCTCGATAATCTCCGGAAAAAGGTCGGCCCGTTCGACCCGCCATGCGCGTTTGACGAACGGCCGATAGATTTCGAATTGCGACGCATCCGCGTGCAAGTTGACTTCCTGATGCGGATGCTTGCCGTAGTAATGGCTGGGTACGTCGCCGGCAATCACGACCATTGGAATCGAGTCCAATGCTGCGTTCGCGACGCCCGTTGCCGCGTTGGTAAGCCCCGGGCCCAGATGGCTGAGCACGACGGCGGTCCGGTGCTTTGCGCGCGCATAGCCGTCCGCGGCATGCGCAGCGATCTGCTCGTGCCGCGTATTGATGAATCGGATGCGACTCTTCGCGAGTTCGGCGAGGACGGCAATGTTCGTATGCCCACACAGGCCAAACACATATTCGACTTCGCGATCTTCAAGATACTTGACGAGCTGCTGTGAAACGAGGGCTTTCATCGATGTCTCCTGCCGCCTCGTGGCGGCGACTGCGTGCATTCGTCTACTTTTGCGTCTCGATATCCAGGTGACGCGGAGGCGCTCCCGTGTATTGGTACGGGATACTTGTCGGCATGGGCCCTTTGATGCGGCCGCCTTGCTCGGTTTGTTCGATTGCGTGGGCGAGGATGCCGACCGATCGCGACAGGATGAACAATCCGCGACCGAGCGTCGGAGCGAACCCCAGCTCGGAATAGACAATGGCGGTCGCGCCGTCGATGTTCATCGGCACACGTTTGCCGGTGCGCCGAACCAGCGACTCTTCGATCAACTGACCCGCGCGCGCAAAGCGACCAGTGCAAACGCCCGCGGCCTGCGCTTCGCGAACGAGGGCCAGAAGCTTCGGTGAGCGGGGGTCGATCGGATGAAATCGATGGCCGAATCCCGGAACGATCTTTCCGTGTTCGAAGCTGAACTCTTCGAGTGAATCCTCGACGGCATCGATCGTGTCTTCGCCGTTGGTCGATCGCGCCGCGATGCGCTGAAGCAGCTCCATACATTGTTGTCCGGCGCCGCCGTGAATGTCGTCGAGGGCGTTGATCGCGGAAGCCATTGCCCCATTGACCGAGAGGCCGCAGGTGACCGCCATCCGCGCGATCGCAATCGACGGTGCTTGGGGACCGTGATCAACAGCCGCGACGAGCGCCGCTTCAAAGAGCTTCGCTTGCTCGGCCGCCGGCGCTTCGCCCCGCAACATGAGCCAAATCATTTCGGGAAACGAAAGGCTGCCGATCAGCTCTTCGATTGGATAGCCTCGTACATTGATCGTGCCCGGGTGTATGTCGATGATCGCCGTCGACCACCACGCGGACGCTTCCTCAACGATCTTTGCATGCGATTTGGCACTCATATCGCGCCTGCCGCCCGAAGGGCTTCGATGTCACCGTCGTTGTATCCCAGATCGCGCAGCACTTCCTCGGTGTGCTCACCCAAACGAGGAGGTGGCGATGCAACGAGCGGATCGGCGCCGGATAGTTTGAATCCGGCTCGTGTCAATGTGACGGGGCGACCGATGCCCGCGACATCTGCGAACGTTTGCAGCAGCCCCCGGCTCTGCACCTGCGGATTCTCCAACGCTTCAGGGATGGAAGCGACCCGTCCTGCTGGGATGCCCGCTCGATTCAGGATCGCCTCCCAGTCAGCGGCCGACTTCGCCATCAGGGCTCGCTCGATCTCAACAGTGAGAGCAGCACGGTTGTCCTTGCGGAGGTCGCGATCGGCGAAACGCGGATCGCGAACCAAATCGTCGCGCCCGATGTTTTCGCACAATGACTCGAACTGCTCCTGCTTGTTCGCCGCGACATTGAGCAAGCCGTTGCTTGTCTTGAACGTGCCCGACGGCGCAGCCGTGAAATTGTTGTTTCCCATCGGACGCGGCGCATGTCCGGCGATGAGGTAGTTTGAAACGACCCAGCCCATCGTGACGAGCGCGCTGTCGAGAAGGGACACGTCGATGAAAGCTCCGTCCCCGGTGATCTGGCGGCGAACAAGCGCACTTGCAACTGCAAACGCAGCCGTAATCCCACCGATCGTGTCCGCGATCGGATATCCGACTCGCAACGGTGCGCACGATTCGTCTCCGGTGATGCTCATCATCCCGGATAGGCCCTGAATGATCTGATCGTAAGCGGGCGCGTCCTTGAGCGGACCGCTTTGCCCGTAGCCAGAGATCGCGCAATAGACGAGCGACGGGCGTATCTGGGACAACTCGTCGTAGCCGACACCCAGCCGCGTCATGACGCCGGGACGAAAATTTTCGATCAGCACGTCGGTTGAAGCCACGAGCCGCCGCAGTATTTCTTTGCCTTGCTCGGATTTGAGGTTGATCGTGACCGATTTCTTCCCGCCGTTTTGCGCGAGAAACGATGCGCCCATCAACCCTTCGTTGAGCGACGCATCGGCCCCAAGCTGGCGCGCCAGATCGCCGGTTTGCGGGATCTCCAGCTTGATCACTTCGGCGCCCAGCAGGCCGAGTTGGTAAGCACAGAAGGGGCCGGCAAGCACGTTCGTCAAGTCGAGCACCCGGATGCCCTCGAGCGTCGGTCGCGCGCGAACGCGAAGCATCTCGCGTGTGGAGCTTGTCCGCGGCGCATCGTCGCTTATTGCGTGGGACACCGCTGTCTCCGGCGGCACGTGCTTCGCAATGGGCCGCGCGGCGCTCATGGTTTTCCGCTATGCATAGAGGTCGCAGTCATGATCAACGCCGGATGAAGGGATTGGGAACGTCGAGATCGCTGGAGATCCACACACATTTCGTTTGCAGGTATTCCTTGATAGCCTCGGTTCCGGACTCGCGACCGACGCCCGAATTCTTGAACCCGCCGAACGGCGACGTGAAGCTCGTCGCGCGGTAGTTGTTGACCCAGATCGTTCCGGCCTTGAGCTTGTCGGTCAGCAGCATCGCACGGCGCAGATCGCGCGTCCAAACGGCGGCTGCAAGTCCGTACGACACGTCGTTGCCGATCGCAATCGCTTCCTCTTCGTCCTCGAACGGAATCACCGCCAGTACAGGACCGAAAACTTCTTCCTGTGCGATCCTCATGCTGTTGCGCACGCCGGTGAAGATCGTGGGCTCGACAAACAGTCCGGCGCCGAGATCGGGGCGGCTGCGACCGCCCAGCGCGCAACGCGCGCCTTCATCCTTGGCGATTTGGATGTAATGCAGGATCTTTTCGAACTGCGGTCGCGTCGCGATCGGACCGATTTGCGTATCGGGAAGCGCCGGGTCACCGAGTTTCGCGGTGCGCACGAAGGCGACGAGCTTGTCGATGAACGCATCGTGAATCGTTCGCTGCAACAGCAAGCGCGAGCCCGCCTGGCACGTCTGCCCTGAAGCAGCGAAGATTCCGGACACGGCGCCTTTGACCGCTTGATCGAGATCGGCGTCGTCGAAGACGATGTTCGGCGACTTGCCCCCCAACTCGAGCGTGACCGTCTTCAACCCACGCGCGGCGAGCTCGTATATTCGCCGGCCCGCGGCGTCTCCACCGGTGAACCCGACATGCGCCACCTTTGGATGCGTTACGAGCGGCTCGCCAACTTCGGGACCCAGTCCCGCCACCACATTGATCACGCCGTTCGGTATGCCGGCTTCAGCGACAAGACCGGCAAGCTCGAGCATCGAGGCGGATGTAAATTCGGAGGGCTTGATGACAACCGTGCATCCCGCAGCCAACGCAGGTGCAAGCTTCCAGCTCGTGAGTGTGAGCGGAGAGTTCCACGGCGTGATGATTGCGACGACACCCTTCGGCTCGTACTTCGTATAGGCGAATACGCCTTTCTTGTCGGTCGGCAGAACTGCGCTTTCGATCTTGTCCGCGAGGCCCGCGTAATAGCGGAAATAGTCCGCCATGTAGCGGACTTGCGCGATCACTTCGGACGCGAGCTTTCCGTTATCGCGCCGCTCGATTTCCGCCAACCGTTCCGCGTGCGTTGCGACGACATCGCCCAAGCGCCATAACATCCGGCCCCGCTCGCTGGGCGTAAGGTTGGGCCAAACGCCGGAAGTCAACGACCGATCCGCAGCAAGGACGGCGTTATCGATGTCTTTCGCGCCGCCGCGAGGGATAAATGCCCACGTCTTCCCGGTGTACGGATCCTCGGTCGGAAGATATCGACCGCCCACGGGCGCGACCGCGCGACCGTCGATATGGTTGTCGTAGCGAGGCAGACCTTCGAAATCCATGCGATTCTCCGATTGGGCCCGGGTCGGCCCGGCGCGGTAGTGCCTAAGCAGCGTTCCGTACAGCGCAACATGATTCTATAATCGCACGCCGCCGTCAACTTGCCGCGACGCGCGGTTTTGGACACATGCAGTCTCAGAAGAACCAAGGTACGCGGCGTTTTGGCATACTGTACGATCAACGTCTCGAGAGCATCTCTATAGCAATCATGGCGAATGACGAAGGAGTGGCCGCTGTCGATCGTGCGCTCTCGATTCTGGACGCGTTCGCGGAGCACGACCAAAAGCTGACGCTCGCCGAGCTGTCGAAGCGTACGAAGCTTTACAAGAGCACCGTGCTTCGTCTCACCAAGTCACTGGAGAAGTTCGGCTATCTTCGCCGCTCCGAAGAGGGCGCTTATCGCCTCGGCTCGAAGGTGCTGTTTCTCGGGTCGCTTTATCAACGGCACTTCCGCACGTTGGATTTGGTGCCGCAAGTCCTGCGACAGATGGTCGAGGAGCTGCAGGAGGGGGCGTCGCTGTATGTGCGCGACGGCGAACATCGCGTTTGCCTTCACCGCATCGATTCCAAGCGCGCCGTACGTGATTCGGTCCACGAAGGCGACCGTCTGCCGCTTACGGTAGGCGCATCGGGGCATGTCATTCGCGCCTTCAACGGCGCGACCAACTCGCGCTATGAGCAGATTCGCCGCGACATGTATTCGGCGTCGTATGGAGAACGCGATCCGGAAACGGCGGCAGTCGCGTGTCCTGTTTTCGGTGTGGGGCAGCAGTTCGTCGGTGCGTTGACCGTCTCGGGCCCGAAGTACCGCCTCGAAGCCGCGGGCGTCGAACGAATACTGCCCGTGCTCTTCCGGCATGCGAGTGAGCTGACGCGCGTGCTTGGTGGCGATCCCACCGTGTTTCCCCTCGCTCGCAAAAAACTCCACCCCGCGAAGCGCGCTGCGCGAACGTAATCGCGTAGTCGGTCTCATCTCTGCCGTCGGGGCCGAATCGCGCGGCGATGGCGTTTGACGTCCTTCACGGACTCGCAGTGTCGACGGATCCCGCGTTCTTGCGTGAAGAGAACCGGCCGTTGACCATCGATTGCGATCGTTCTAAACTTCTGCAACGGAGTTCTGTCTGATAGAACGAGACGCTGTAACCGCCGATCGCACCGCTTCACTAACAGGGAGGACCGATGAGAGTCATTCGACACTTCGTCGCGGCGCTGGCATGTGCCGCAATGCCTGTATTTGCACAACAGCAGCCCGTGTTGTTCTTCGGGATCATGGAGCTATCCGGAACCGGCGCGACGCCGGGAACCAACTTCAACAATGGCGCGAAGCTGGCGGTGAAGGAGATCAATGCCGCGGGCGGCCTTCTCGGCCGGCAGATCGATTACGCGTCGTTCGACACGCAGACCAATCCCGGTGTTGCCAAGGCGATGGCACAGAAGGCGATCGACCAGGGCGCCTACGTCGTACTCGGTCCAGTGCATTCCGGCTCGATGATCGTCAGCATGGACGAAACGCGCCGCGCGGAAATCACCAACTTCACCGGCGGCGAAGCGGCTGTGATCACGCAGAAAGGAAATCCATACGTGTTTCGCACATCCTTCACGCAAGCGATCTCGATGCCGAAGCTGGCTCGTTACATGAAGGATCAGATGAAGCTCAATTCGGTCGCGGTTCTGTATACGAACAACGACTTCGGTAAGGGCGGGCACGACGAAATGCTGAAGGCGCTCCAGGCGCAAGGCATCAAGGTCGTCGCCGATGTGTCGAGCGATCCCGGACAGGTCGACTTTTCATCGCCGGTGCTCAAGATCAACCAATCGAATCCCGATGCGGTGTTTGCTTATCTCACCGAGGAGGAAGGCGCACGCGCACTGCGCGAGTTCAAGAAGCAGGGCTTCAACAAGCCCATCGTCGGTGAGACGACGATTATCGGTCAGAAGGTGATCGATCTTGCCGGCGACGCTGCGGAAGGAACACTCGGTCACGTCGGTCTCACACCCGATGCGCCGCAGTCGACGATCAAAGCGTTCGAGGAAAAATATAAGAAGGAATACGGCAATCGCACTGACCACAACGGCATCAAGGGCTACACGGCCGTCTACGTGATCAAGGCAATGACGGAGAAGGTCGGCAAGTTCGATTCGAAAGCGTTGGCAAAGGCGTTGCATGGCGGGCGTATCTCCGCGAAGGACAATCCCGGCGTGCTTCTCGATGTCTCGTTCGACGAGAACGGCGATATCGATCGCGAAAGCTTCATCGTCAAAGTTGCCGGCGGCAAGCAGCAAGTCGTCGCAACCGTTCCGCCGGTCGGCGCGGCCAAGTAGCGTCGCGCTGCACGATGTGCGGCGCCGGCACCCGCCAAGGCGCTGGCGCCGCACGAGGAGCTCATGTGCTCATCCTGGTATTGCATGGTCCCAACCTGAATCTGTTCGGCCGGCGCGAGCCGCATATCTACGGCACGACCACGCTGGGCGAGATCAACGACAAGCTGCAGCACCTCGCGAAAGAGGTCGGCACCGAACTGGTCATCTTCCAGTCGAATCACGAAGGCATGCTGG
>WNGI01004341.1_pt1 | contig 12672 bp, 9 predicted proteins | sample 5400621 | NCBI WGS metagenome assembly WNGI01 (sample SAMN13153374, study PRJNA577476) | soil metagenome | isolation source: 20 cm soil or saprolite under Garry oak tree replicate 1 | place: USA:California | collected 2016-06-15 | reverse complement strand
GATCGACAACCTGCGCATCGGCGGCTTCGGCCTCGGCCCCCAGTACGGGGAGCTGATCCCGCTCGGGATCGCCCTCGGCGTGATCGCGTACCGGTCCCTGCGCGCGGAGCCCGTCGCGAGCACAGCATGAGTGCCGCGTCCGGCGTGTTCGACGAGACCCGATCGGAGCTGTCCGCGGCCGTCCGCGATGCCCGTGCGGCCTGGAGCTGGACGACGACGCTCTGGCTGCTCGTATTCCTGGCGGCGCTCGTCGCCCCCGCAGTGCTTCCGCTGTCGGGCCGGATGCCCGACCTCGCCGAGTTCGTGTACCTCGCGCTCGCGGCCGTCGGGCTCGCGTACGCGGTCGGGCTGGCGGGAATACCCTCGCTCGGCCAGGGCGCGTTCCTCGGGATCGGCGCGTTCTCCGAGGCGCTCCTGCGCACGAAGGCCGGCTGGCCGCTCCTGCCCTCGCTCGTCGCGGCGGTCGCGATCACGGCGGGCGTCGGCGTGCTGACGGGCCTCGCGACCGGACGGCTGCGCAGTGCGTTCGTCGCCGTCAGCACCTGGATCCTCAGCTGGATGCTCCTGCTCCTGTTGACCTCGTTCCCAGGGATCTCCGGTGGAGCACAAGGGCTCGTGCTGCCCGAGGCGACGGTGCTCGGCCACACGTTGACGCCGAGCGACCACTACGTGATCGGGATAACGCTTCTCGCGCTCACCGTCCTCGCGCTTGCGGTGATCGCTCCCCGGGCGCCAGGGCTCGGCCTCGCCGCGGCCCGGGACCAGCGGCGCGCGGCAGCGGGCCTCGGCGTCCGGGTCGCACACGCGCGGCTGGGCGTCTTCACCGCTTCGGCCGCGATCGCCGGTGTCGCGGGCGCCCTCGGAGTCGAGCTCCTTCAGGTCGCGGACGCGTCGTCGTACGGGCCTGCCGTCTCGTTCAAGCTCTTCGTGGCGGTGATCCTCGGCGGTGCGCGACTGCCGCTCGGCCCGATCGTCGGCCTGCTCGTGATCAGCGCGTTCTCGAACGCGGCGGAACAGATCGGCGGTCTCCGCGGCCTCCCGCCCGGGCGGCTCGAGGAGATGCTCACCGGCTACGGGATGCTGCTCGTCCTCGGCCTCGGCGGCGCGGGCCTGCTCCCGGCGGCGCGTGATTGGTGGCGGAGCCGCACCCCGCCGAGGCATGTCCCGAGACCGATCCCACCTGCACGCGAGGCGCCGCGGGTCGAGGCGCCCGAGCCGTTGCGGGCCCGCGGCCTCACGAAGAGCTTCGGCAGCCTCGTCGCGCTCGACCACGTCGACCTCGATCTCGCCCCCGGACGCGTGCACGCACTCATCGGCCCGAACGGCAGCGGGAAGACGACCGCGCTGAAGGCGCTCGTCGGCGAGCTCGCCCCGGAGGAGGGAACGGTGCGCCTGAACGGGACCGAGCTCTCCGGACCGCCCCGCACGCGCGTGCTCCAAGGCGTCGTCGGTACGCAGCAGGCGACAGCCGTCTTCCCCGAGCTGACGGCGCTACAGAACGCGCTCGTCGGCGCGGGCCTCCGACTGGAGCACGACGGCCCGTTTCGAACCGCGCTCAGGACGCCGAAGGCGCGCGCCGACGAACGGCTCGCGGAGCAGAAAGCGCTCGCCGCGCTCGACCTCGTCGGCCTCCACGACCCGGATCGCCCGGCCTCGGAGCTGACCGCGCACGAGCAGCGCCTGCTCATGCTGGCCTCCGCCCTCGCGACCGAGCCCCGCGTCCTGCTCCTCGACGAGCCCGCGGCGGGCGGATCGGCGGCCGAGCTCGACCGGCTGGCGGAGCTCCTCCACGAGCTTCGAGAGAGCGGCCTCGCGCTGCTCGTGATCGAGCACAACCTCCGTTTCGTCCGACGCGTCGCCGACGTCGTGACGGTTCTCGAGGCAGGTCGTCGGATCGCATCAGGCACACTTGCGCAGGTCGCCTCCGACGACGCAGTGAAGATGGCTTACCTGGGACGACAGAAGCTCTCGTGAGGCGACTCCTTTTCGTCGTCGCGCTTTGTGCGGTCGTCGCAGGCTGCAGCGACGACAAGAGCGCCGACTCGACCAAGACCAAGACTGTGACGATCGCGGTCAACGCGCCGTTCTCGCGGACGCCGTACGTCGGGCAGACGATTGCCGACGGCGCGGAGCTCGCCGCTTCGAAGGCCGGCGTCGAGGTCGACGGCGTCAAGTACCGCTTCCGGATCAAGCGTTACGACACGGGCCTCTCCCCGAGCACCGCCGTCCGCAACGTCCGCAAGGCGATCGCAGACGGCGCGGTCGCGATCGTCGACGAAGGCACGGGCGTCGACGCCTCCTGGCAGATCGCGCGCGACAAGGACATTCCGCTCGCCGTCACCTACCAGGGCGGCGAGGGGCTCATCGACGCCGCCAAGCGGCCGAACGTCTTCCGCATCGCACCGACCGACCACGGCATGTCGTACCGCTTCGCCGAGTACCTGATCCCGAAGAAGCTGAAGGTCGCCCTGATCACGGATGACTCCTCGTACGGGCAGGAGGGCGCGAAGGCGCTCGACGAGGCGTTCGCGGAGAACGCGGATTCGGTGGCCGCCAAGCTGACCGTCCCAGCCGCCGCGCCGGACCTCTCGCCCCAGGTGCTCCGCGCCCGCCGCGCCGGAGCGACCGCGCTCCTCGTCTGGGCCCAGCCGACGACGATTGCAGGCGTCCTCTCGGCGGCGCGCTCGTCCGGCTGGAAAGTCCCGGTGTACACGTCGCCGACCGGAGAGGACCCGCTCGTTCGCCAGCAGCTCGCGAACCATCCGGACTGGGTCGACGGGCTCACCTTCGCGTCCGGCCGGCCGACTGCCGAGGTCGGCGCCGGGCCGTTCCTGTCCTTCCAGCGCGACCTCGAGAACCGCTTCGGCGTGCAGCTCATCGGCGTGAAGACGCCCGACGGTGCCCAGGTCGTGCAGCCGCCCGACTACGCGATGTACTCGTACGACTTCGTGAACGTGCTCGCAGCCGCGATCCAGCGCTCGGGCGGCGTCGCGGACAAGAAGAAGATCCTGGCCGCACTCAACCAGGTGACGGTCGCGGGTGCGAACGGCGACCAGCGCGGGTTCAACGAGCGCAACCACGAGGGTGTCGTCGACGACGATGTCTACTTCGCGAAGTTCGACGGCATGACGTACAGGCCCGTCAAGGACGATCCGCTATCGGCGACGCTCGTTCCGATCGAACAACGGCGCTGAGCCGGCGGGCGCTCCTTCTCGCGCTCTGCGCGGCCGCGCTCGCGGTCCCGTGTGCGGCGGGCGCACGCACGGTGTCGCTGCCCTGGCCTCCGCAGGTGCTGCCGCAGACGCCGCCGCTCGCGCCGAAGGTCGCCGGCCCACTGCCGATCTCACCCCGCTTCTTCCGGCGCGTGTCGAACCGCGAGCGCGTCGTCGTCGGGCTCGATGAGAGCGGCACCCCGAACGCGATCCGTGTCCAGCAGACCCTCGTCATGAAGAGGCTCGGCGACTACGTCTTCGCAATCGCGGCACCCGTGAAGACCGTGCTCCCGGGGCCGGGCACCGAGTCGCCCCCGGGCCAGCGGACGAACCAGATCCTCTGGCAGGGCTTCTCGCCGGGGATTCGCCGGCTGTCCGTGATTGCCGACTTGCGCGTCGACGAGAGCGCGCCGATGTTGCCGGTCAAGGTTCACGTCGAGCAGAGCGGAACCGGAAGCGTGGTCCTGATCGAGAACGTGACGGGCGTGACGGCGAGGTCGTACACGGCCGACGTGGAGCCGGTCGGGCTGGCTCAGGTCCTCGGACGAATTCGGAACGCGATCCGGCGCAACTACACGGCCGAGGGGCTGAACGTCGAGGTCAGCGGCGCCCAGCGGCCGGTGGACGTGCAGGTCGCGGCGCCGCTCCTCGTGTCCGGCACCGTTCGATCGGGCGACGTCGTCCGGGAGTTCAGGGCCGTGCTCGACGGAATGCACCGCAACGAGTTGCGCCTGGTCGTGCCCGGTCGCTCGACTCCGAAGATCTCGATGCGGGTGCGCACGGTCCCGGTGGCGGATCGCGTTCGGCCGACGCAGAGCGTCCGCGACCAGCTCGCGAACACGATCGACCTCGAGCTGACCTACGCACGGAAGCGGCAGTACGACCAGTTCCTCTCGGCCGCCGACGCGACGGGCCACAGCTCGACGATCTACGTCTACCGCACCACTCCGCGCCCGGTGGCCGCGGCTCCGATCGAGAGCAGCGGCTCGAGCGGCAACACGATGGGCTGGATCGCGCTGGCGCTTCTGCTCGCCGCCGCGCTCCCGGTCGCGGCCGTCGTCTGGGCCCGCTCCTAGCCCTGGTCTTCGTCGACCGCCTTCGCGTAGGCGAGCTGCAGGTTCGCGGTCGCCTGCTCGAAGTCGTGCACGACCTCCTCGGGCACGGAGCCGGCGAGGACGGTCGTGAGCGCGCGCAGCGACTCGATCGCGAGCCTCGCCTGCTCGAGGTCGCGGCCGTCGGGCTCGAGCTTCGCGTACCCGAGCTGGGCGACGGTCGGAAGGATCGAGAGCAGCAGGTCCGACACCTTCAACTGCCGGATGTGCTCGAGCAGCTCCTCCTGTGAGAGCTCGCCCTCCTCAGCCACCGACCGCCTCCTTGGGCCGAACCTGCTCCGCGTAGATCTCCTCGAGCGTGGCGCCGTCCTCGAAACGCGCGATCTGGCGCTCGCACGCGTTCGCCGAGGGCACGGACAGGTACTCCGCGGCGCCGAGCTCTTCGGCGACCGGCCGCACCCACTCGATCAGCTCTTCGAGCGCGGCACGCGTAGGCCTCACCTCGTGCGTCGCGAGGTCGATCATCTCGCCCGACAGCCCCCAGCGGATCGCGCGCCAGAAGTTCTCCTCGATCTCACGGTGTGGTGGGTGGAGCAGCTCCTCGCCCTCATCGAGCGCACGGGCGATCCGCGCCGTCAGCGAGTACGCGAGCGCCGCCAGCGAGATCGCCTCATCCTCCAGCGGTTGCGCGTCGCAGATCCGGATCTCGACCGTCGGGAAGGTGAGGTGCGGGCGGACCGACCACCACATCTCCGTGTGCTCATGGATGGAGCCCGTGTCGAACAGGAAGCGGCAGTAGTCCTCGAACGTGCGCCAGTCGCCGTAAACGTCGGGGATGCCGCAGCGCGGAAAGAACTTCGTGAAGATCTGCGTGCGCACCGAGTGCAGCCCCGTGTTCACGTGCTCGAGGAACGGCGAGCTCGCGGACAGCGCGAGCAGCTCCGGGAGGTACGTGCGAAAGGCGTCGCAGACTCGCACCGCGCGATCCGGCCCGTGGATCGCAACGTGGATGTGGATGCCGAACGTGTTGTTGCGCCAGACGACGTAGCGGAGCAGCTCGTCGCGCACGCGGTAGTGAGGCGTATCGATGATCCGCTGCTCCTGCCACGGGCTCCATGGGTGCGCGCCGGTCGCGCCGAGCGTGAAGCCGAGGCCGTCGGCGAGCTCGCGGAGCTGGGCACGGCGCTTGGGGACGAGCACGACCGCGTCCGTGAATGTCTCGCACCGGCCCGTCCGGACCTCGACCTCGGACGCGATCAGCTCGCCCGCGAGGTGCGGCTCGAGCTCGGTGCCCTGCGCGGCTGCTTTCAGCTGCTCGAAGCCGTCCGTCAGCGAGAGGCTCTCGGGATCGAGGATCGCGAACTCCTCCTCGACCGCGACCGTGAAGTCGGTCGCAGACTCGAACTGCTCGCGGCCGAGCCGCAGCTGTTCGTCGCCACTCAGGACGCGCGCCTCGGCCACGGCGAGAGGTTAGTTAAACGGCTCGAGGAGCCGCCGCGCGACGCCGGCCCAACTCCAGCGCTCGACGACCGCGCGTCGTGCGGCTGCCTGGAGCCGCGCTCGCTCCCCGGGCTCGAGCGCCAGGAGCCTGCGCAGCTTCCCGGCGAGGTCCGCGGAGTCGCCCGTCGTGAAGCTCGCCAGGTCGCAGTCGGGCTCCGGATACTCGGCGGAGACTCCGGCCGCGATCTCCGCGAGGCCGGAGTGGTTCGCGACGAGGGGGAGCGATCCCGCGGCGGCCGCCTCGGCCGCGACCATGCCGAACGCCTCGGGGAAGATCGACGGCACGGCGGTCACGTGGGTGAGCGGGATCAGCTTCGCAAGGTGGCGGTGCTCCAGCGGACCGGTGAAGAGCGTGCGCGGTGGAGCTGTTCGCTCGAGCTCCTCGCGGTAGTCGCCGAAGCCGACGACGACGGCCCTCGCATCGACGTCGCGCAGAGCCTCGAACAGGACGTGCACGCCCTTGTTGCGCAGGAGCTTGCCGAAGTAGAGAACGGTCGGCTCGTCGTCGGCGAGGAACGCCTCGAACCGCTCCGCGTTCCCCTCGTCGGGTAGCCGCTCGTTCGCGTTGTCCGGGTTCGGAGGATCGGCATGGCTCTCGACGAGCAGGTCGCGCAGCGCCTCGTGACGGGGCAGAAGGACGAACTCGTCGACGTCGACGCCCGGCGGGACGACGTGCACGCGGTCGACGTGGCCGACGACCTCGTCGAGCACCCGGCGGATGTGCTCGGAGCCGACAAACACCGCCTCCGCGCCCGCGAGCGACTCTCTCCCCCAGCGCGACAGCTCCTGGTTCCCGCGCATCGAGTACTCGAGCTCCGAGCCGTGCGCCTTGACTCCATACCTGGCGCCCGTCGCCGCCGCAACGGGCCCGCCGAGCACGACGTGGTTCGCGAAGACGAGGTCGGCGGGCAGATGTGCTCGAAGGGCTTCGGCGTTCGCCGTCACGTAGCGCTCACGTTCGGCCGCGGTCAGGTCCTGCACGAGCCGGACCTCCATGCCTTCGTACTGGTCGAGGACGAAGGTCGGCAGCAGCCCGCCGATGTCCGGGCGCACGACGGACGCCCCGCCGAGGTCGTAGTCCTCGGGCCGAGGCTCCTGCGCGAACACGGTCACGTCGTGGCCGGCGCGGCTCCACTCGCGCGCGAGCGAGCGCGTGTATACGTTGGAGCCCGTCCCGCCGAGCAGGTATCCGTGCCAGAGCAAGATCCGCATTCGCCTAACCATCCCTTAACAGGGTCGGACCCTGTTGCCTTTACAGGGTCTGACCCGGGTTGGCTTTTTAGGTCAGGTGGAAGTAGAGGGCGTAGAGAAGGTCGACAGCCGGGTTCGACGTGTGCACAGCGACGTCCGAGGGGACGTCGAGGAGCGCCTCGGAGTAGTTGAAGATGATCTTCACGCCCGAGTCGACGAGATCCTTGGCGGCCCGCTGCGCGCTGGTCGCCGGCACGGCCAGGACGCCGACGATGATGTTCTTGTCGTGGACGAGCTCGTTCAGCTCGCCGTAGTTGCTGACACCGATGGTTCCGACCTGGCGGCCCACCTTCTCGGGGTCGGTGTCGACGATCGCCGCGATGTGGATCCCGTGCTCGGCGAAGATCGGCGAGCTGACGATCGCCTCGCCGAGCCGACCCGCGCCCACGAGCATGATGTTGTGCTGCCCCTGCGTCCGCAGGATCTTGCGGATCTCGCCGAGCAGGCTGTCGATGTTGTAGCCGACGCCGCGCTTGCCGAACTTCCCGAACGCGGACAGGTCGCGGCGGATCTGGGTGGCGTTGATGTTCGTGTAGTCCGAGATCTCCTGCGACGAGATCCGGGCCTTGCCCATCTTCTTCGCCTGGGTCAGAACCTGGAGATACCGGCTCAACCGAGCGGCGACTCCGACCGTCAGCCGTTCGGTGGGCGCGGTCTGGGTCGGAGTTTGTAACACCACACAAGGATTCTTGCATTTCGGCACCCTTTCTTGCGTCGGGGTGTCACAAAGTCCCTTCTCGGGAGTCAGCTTGTGCGAGCCGGCGCCGCATTGCATCCGGCGGCACGAAGTAGACGAATGCCTGCTCGCCGTCGATCTCGACGACGGGGAGCAGCTCGCGGTACCGAGCCTCGAGCTCCGGGTCGCCGTCGATCAGGATCTCCTCGAGCTCGAAGCCGAGCTCGTCCTGAAGCGCCGAGACGGTCTCGCGAGCACGCTCGCAGAGGTGGCACCCCTTCGCACCGTAGAGCCGGACGATGCTTACGGGTACAGGCCGCGCGTCGTCGTCGCTTCGGCCACGCGGTTGACCGCCAGCCCGTACGCGGCCATCCGCATGCTCGTGCCGCGGCTCTCGCGGGTGGCCCAGGTCTCGTTGAACGCGCGAGTCGAGATGTCGTTCAGCCGCGCGTTCACCTCGTCCTCCTTCCAGAAGTACTCCTGGAGGCCCTGCACCCACTCGAAGTACGAGACGACGACGCCGCCCGCGTTCGCGAGCACGTCCGGGAGAACGAGCACGCCGCGGTCCTCGAGGATCTCGTCCGCGGCGGGCGTCGTCGGCCCGTTCGCGCCCTCGCAGATGATCTTCGCCTTGACCTTGTCCGCGTTGTCCGAAGTGATCACCTGCTCGAGTGCGCAAGGCGCGAGCACGTCGCACTCGAGCAGGAGCAGCTCGTCGTCGGTGAGCCCCTCCGTGTCCTTGAGGCCGGTAAGCGAGCCGGTTTCCTGCTTGTGCGCGATCGCGGTCTCGACGTCGATCCCCTTCGGGTTGTGGACGCCTCCGGACGAGTCCGAGGCGCCGATCACCGTGGCGCCCTCCTGCGCGAGGAACCGCGCCAGGTACAGGCCGACGTTGCCGAAGCCCTCGACGACGACGCGCTGCCCGGCGATCGTCGCGCCCTGCTTCCGGACGGCCTCGCGGATGATGTAGAGCGCGCCGCGGGCCGTCGCCTCGAGCCGCCCGAGCGACCCGCCGATGTTTAGCGGCTTCCCGGTCACGACGCCGAGCACCGAGTGGCCCTTGTTCATCGAGTACGTGTCGAAGATCCAGGCCATGACCCGCCCGTCCGTGCCCACATCAGGAGCCGGAATGTCTTTCTCCGGCCCGATCTCGTTGATGATCTCCGACGTGTAGCGGCGGGTCAGCTTCTGGAGCTCGATCTCCGACAGCTTCTTCGGGTCGCACGCGATGCCGCCTTTCGCGCCGCCGAACGGGATGTTCATCAGCGCGCACTTCCACGTCATCCACATCGAGAGCGCCTTCACCTCGTCGAGCGTGACGTCAGGGTGGTACCGGATCCCGCCCTTCGACGGGCCGCGCGCGATGTTGTGCGTGACGCGGTAGCCCTCGAACGCCTCGACGGTGCCGTCGTCCATAACCACCGGCACCGAAACGACGACCGCTTTCTTGCACTCCTGCAGGACCGAGATCAGGTTCGGATCGATCTTGAACGTGTCCGCGACCCGGTGGAGCTGCTGCTGTGCGATCTCGAACGGGTTCTCGCGGAGATGGGAGACGGGGGCCGCAACGGTGGTCACGAAGTCACTCCTTGAATCGGCTGCAAATGACGGGATCTTCCGGCGGCGAGTATAAGCCGGGGCGCACGAGTCACCGAATCGTGAACGGCACGATCGCCTCGGTGGGCGGCCCCTGTCCGGTCGGATACGCCGTCAGCACGAGCCGGTACTTGCCGGGCTCGAGCGTGTCGCCGTTCGCGTCGCGCCCGGTCAGGCCGAAGGCGTAGCGTCCGGGCAGGAGATCGCGGAGCTGGGCCAGGATGCCGAGCTTGGAGCGGTCGCTCCGCCGGAGGTGGAGCACGAGCAACGCGACCGGCTCGAGCTGCCCGCCCGCGGCGATTCGTCCCGCCTGGAACGAGAGCACCGCGGGTGCGGTGTCGGAGGGCCGGAACTCGCTGCTGGACAGATGGATCGACGAGAGCAGATCGTCATGGCGCGGCTGCACGGTGACCAGCCACGGAACGTGGATCGCGTTGCTCCCGCGAGGACGAATCGTGAGCCGGCCCTCGACCGGGTCGCCCATCGGCGCCAGCGCACGCACGGCGACGTAGACCGTCGCGATTCCGTGCGGCCTGATCCGCACGTGAGACGGCGCAAACGCGAACACGAGCGCGCGAGCGCCGCCGCGGTCGCGCCGGTCAGCGGCGAACTCGACGGTCAGCCGGCGGGACGACAGATTGCGCACGACGAGCCTGCGCGTCGCGTGCCAGCCCGAGCCGTGCGTCGCCCGCCCGAAGCTGAGCGTGGTCGGAAGCGCCGCGACCTCTCCCGCCGCGGTCGCGCCGATGTCCAGGAGCCCTGCTCCCTGCGCGGCGACCGACTCGCGCGGGAGCTGCCTCGCCGAGCCTGCGACCAGGCCTTTGAGCGCGGATGCGTCCAGGTCGGGCCTGGCCTCAGCGAGCAGCGCCGCCGAGCCGGCGACGATGGCCGACGCGGCGCTCGTACCGCTGATGCTCGAGTAGCGCGCCGAGCCGTCTTCGGCCTTGCCGGGATCGGCGGTCAGGAGGCCGACACCCGGCGCGGCGAGGTCCGGCTTCACGAACCCGTCGAACGCGAGCCCGCGGGACGAGAACGGCGCGACACCGCCCTCCGTGGAGCTCGTCTCGGCGCTCGTTCGGCCGATCGAGACCACCACTGTCCGTCTCGCGGCGAGATCGTCGGTGAGCTGCCTGCCGAGCGCGGAGGGCAGCCCGACGACCGGGACGGTGACGCCGTCGTCGAGGCCGATCCCGCCGCCCGGAAGCGCGTCGCCGTAGAGCACGACCGACGAGGCGCCCGCCTTCGCAGCCTGCGCCGCTGCATACCCCGGGTCGTTGCCCGCAGGGACGAGAGCAGCGCGCCCCGCGACGAGGCTCATCCCGCTCTTCGAGAAGAACTCGTCCAGGCTCGGCGGCGCGCCCTGCGTGAGCTCGGCGGGTCCGAGACGCGGAATGCTCAACGACAGCGTCTGATCCGCGCTCGGCTCGACAGCTCCGGCGAGCGGCACGCGGCGGTCGAAGAGGACGCCGAGCCCGACCCGGGCCACGACGCGCACGGACGCAGAGGAGTCCCGGAGGTCGGCCGCGCCGACGGTGAGCGCCGCACGTGATCCGCCCGGGCCCGAGATGCTTCCGTACCCCGGGCCGGCCAGACCGTCGTTGCCGGCAGGGGCGACCACGAGCGTGTCGAGCCGGAGCGCTCCCGCCACGGCTCTGGCCGACGGGCTGTCCTCGAACGCTGCGAACGGCTCGGCGACCCCGATGAGCGCGATCCGCGCCGCGTCGAGGGCGACGCCGTCCAGGTTCGGGTCGACGGCGCGCTCGAGGCCGGCGATCAGCTGGTCGGTGCGGCCGTAGACCGCCCAGCGCCCGCTCGCCTCCGGCTGCCAGCCCGCGACCCGGATCGGGAGCACCGTCGCCGCGGGCGCGACGCCGTTCATCTTCCCCGGGCCCTCCGAACCGACGAGCAGGCCGGCCATTTCCGTGCCGTGCCGCTCGAGGCGCGTTGGGTCCTCGGGGCTGGGCCGCGCGCTCGTGTCGCGGGTGTTGCCGACGACGTCGTAACCGCTCGAGACCTGACCGAGGACGTACGGGTGGTTCGCGTCGACGCCCGTATCGAGCAGCGCGATCGTCACGCCGCGCCCGCTCGAGCCGGGCAGGCTGACGTCCGAACGGCTCGCCACGCCCGGTGCGAGCGCGCCCTTGGCGATCAGCGTCGAGGAGACCGAGGCCGGATACGTGACGCGAACGGGATAGACGCCCGCGACCTCGGGCGCGCGCTCGAGGAAGCCGACAGCGCGCGCGTCGAGCGCCGCCGAGAAACCGGTCAGGACCCGTGCGTAGCGATGCTCCGGCCGCACGCGCACGCCGTCCTGTGCGAGCCGCGCGATGAGGAGGTTGTCCGCGGCGAGAGCGGCCGCGGTCCAGCGGCGCTGCTCCGCCTCGGTCGCCTGGCCCCCTGCCGCGGCCATCCGGTCGGCGAGTGACGGGCTGTTCAGGACGACGATCACACGCTGGCCGACGGCGACCTGCTCGCGCGGGCTGCCGACGAGGCCGCGCCAGGAGGACGCTTCCTGACCCTGCTGCTCGTTGCCGACGCTCCCGGCGCCCGCGCCGACCGTCAGGAGCGTCGCGGCCAGGGCGAGCCCTGCGAGCAGGCCTAGCTGCGGGGCTTCACGCCGCCGTAGACGCATACGCATCCAACCCAAGATAACGAGCGAACGGGATTGCCTCGACGTATCTCCCCGCGGAGGCGATCATCGCCGCGTTGTCGGTGCAGAGCTCGAGTGGCGCCAGTGCAGCGTCAGGAAGCGCGGCGCGCAGCTCCGAGTTCGCAGCCACGCCGCCGACGACCGCTATCCGATCGGCCCCGGTTTGCTCCGCCGCGGCCTCGGCTCGTTCGACGAGGGCGGTGACGATCGCCCGCTGATAGGAGGCGGCGAGGTCGGTGCGGCGCCGCTCCAGCTCGTCCGCGTCGAGCTCGCGCACCGTGTACAGAAGCGCGGTCTTGAGGCCCGAGAACGAGAAGTCGAGGCCCGGGACGCGGGCGATCGGAAAGTCGAACGCCTCGGGGTCGCCCTTCGTCGCCAGCTCGTCGATCGCCGCACCGCCTGGATAGCCGAGCCCGAGCAGCCGCGCGCCCTTGTCGAAGGCCTCACCCGCCGCGTCGTCGAGTGTCGTACCCACGATGTCGAACCCACCGTGATCCCGCACGTCGAGGAGCAGCGTGTGCCCCCCGCTCGCGAGCAGGCAGAGGAACGGCGGGTCGACGGCGTCGGGTTGGAGGAACAGCGAGGCGACGTGGCCGTGCAGATGGTTGACCGGAGCGAGCGGCAGCCGCCGCGCCCAGGCGAGGGCCTTCGCCGCCGACAGCCCGACGAGGAGCGCGCCGATCAGCCCTGGGCCCTGCGTGACCGCGACCCGTTCGACCCGGTCGAGGCCGATCC
>WNGI01004340.1_pt1 | contig 12673 bp, 15 predicted proteins | sample 5400621 | NCBI WGS metagenome assembly WNGI01 (sample SAMN13153374, study PRJNA577476) | soil metagenome | isolation source: 20 cm soil or saprolite under Garry oak tree replicate 1 | place: USA:California | collected 2016-06-15 | reverse complement strand
ATTGATGAAGCCGAGAAGCACGAGCATCAGGCTGACCGAAAGTTCCATGCTGAGCCCCACTCGAACAGGGATCGCCAGACCGAAAACAATGATGGCGATTCCCACGGTAACGATCGTGACGGTGTGCCCCGCGCCCCAACAAATCCCAACTAGCGCAGCGCGACAGATGCTCTGCTGACGCGTGGTGATGGTCGCAATTGCGACGACGTGATCGGGATCTGTAGCATGACGGATCCCGAGGAGAAACTCGAACGCAAGGATGGAGGCAATGCTGAGCACGATCGTGTCAGTCGCGTTTGACCACGGTGTCGCTAAAATGTGGCAGCGCCTGCCGCCGCGACGGAGTGATCTTGATCGCCGCTGCCGCCACTGACGCCAATCGCGCCGACCACCTTGCCCTCCCGTTTGAGCGGAACTCCGCCGGCGAAGATCATGACTTTGCCGTCATTCGACGCATGAACACCGAAGAACTGGCCTCCTGACTGCGCGTTCTTGGCCAATTCTTTCGTTTCGATCTCGAATGCACTGGAGGTGTAAGCCTTCTTCATCGAGATATCAATGCTGCCGATCCAAGCGTTGTCCATCCGAACGTGGGCTACGATGTTTCCACCTTCATCAGCCACCGCGATGTTCATGGGCCGCCCAATTTCATTCGCTTTTTTCTCTGCCGCGCTGATCACGCGGCGTGCATCTTCCAGCTTCAATGCGGACATGCGTCCTCCTTAGGATCAAGAGCCGTCTCTGTGCGGTGGCCCCACGTGCGGCAAATCAGTGAGCAGCTCGTGGTGGTAGCCGCGATGCGCCCATTGAACCAGCAGCGCCGTCGGGGAACAATTGGACGTTGGTATTGGCGATACCTTGGTATCGTTTCAGGCGGTTGGCTACTGTCATGTTTCTACCGATAGAAATGAACGTAATTGAATATTTGCTGTGGGCTGCAGTGGCTGGATTTGAACTGACGATATCGAGCGGGGCAGTGCTCCTGGTCACGCGGCAGGCGCGTCCCGAGGTGGAACCTGGAGTACGGACAATGAGCTAGTCGCGTAGCAGCGATGCTGCGGGGTGGAGCGCTCTGTGCTCGTCGGGCTAATAGCCGGGCAGATTCATCGCCCAACATTGGATTCACGCAAATCCAGTCAAATGATGACCCTGCCGCCAAATCGCAGCCTTAACGGGCAACCTGAGTATTTGCAGAAGAGCGGCAAGTCGAGTAGTATCTATGGCGCGGGGTGGAGCAGCCTGGTAGCTCGTCGGGCTCATAACCCGAAGGTCGTTGGTTCAAATCCAACCCCCGCAACCAGTCATCATTCGTGACACTCCTGGGCTTGCTCAAATTGAGCAAGCCCTTTTCTTTGGGTTGACTGCCAAATCAATGTTTAATGCCAAATCGCTGGTGTTCCCTTAAGTCTAATTGGACGATTACGTACTGAGCTCACGTTCGGCCTGAAGCCAATCCTCCAACTCATCGCCAGGTTGTGCTCCGCGCTGCAGATAAATCTCGTACGCGCGATCTCTTATTTCTTGCTCACCCGTTGAATGCAGTAACCGTTCTCTTTCCTCAACTGCCGTACCTGGTTGCGTGGAGTCAGTACTGCCGATTGTCTTTGCTTTCGATGCCATGTGCGTCTCCTTTGAAAAATGGGCTTCATAGAAATTCCTTGATCTCACGGGCTGAGGACGACTAATTAGACACGCTGTGGTCTAGTCGGGCCTGCCCGCCGATCACCAAACCTTCATTCCGCCATCGACGACGATATCGACTCCGGTGACGTACGAACTGTCATTGGAGGCCAAGAACAAAGCGACGTTCGCCACTTCCTCGGGCCGGCCGAGACGTCCGAGCAGCGTCTTGCCGAGCATCGCGCTCGCCCATTCAGGGTCCTTCAGCTGTTCTCGCGTCTGATTGGTTTCAATCAAGCCAGGGGAGATGGAATTTGCGCGAATACCGTGTTCTCGCCCCTCCATCGCGAGCTGCCGCGTCATCCCGATGATCCCTGCTTTGGCCGTCGTATGCGCCAGTGAGCCCAGCGTCTTGAAGCTCATGAGGCCGTTCAGCGACGCCGTGTTCACGACGACGCCGTGGCTGGCCTTCAGATATGGCCACGCCGCGCGGGTGAGAAAAAAAACCAGATCTATTTCTTCCCGCAGATCGCGGTTCCATTCCTCGTTGGTGATGTCTTCGAGCCAATTGAAGTACGCCATCGCGGCGTTGTTGAACAGCACGTCGATCCGCCCGCACTCGCGCACGGCGAGATCGACCAGCGCCTGACACTCGGACGGTTCGGTCAGATGGCAAGGCTGAAGGGAGATCATCGTTCCGCCCAGGGAGCGAACCATTTCAACGGTAGCTTCAGCCGCGGCGACGTTCACGTCGCAACCGACGACCGACGCACCCTCTCGAGCAAAGGTTAAGGCGGCTTCGCGGCCCATGCTCCCGCCGGTGCCCGTAATAATGCAAACTTTTCCTGATAGCCTGTTCGACATGGTTCTTCTCCTACTCTGGCGCGGGCGGGGCTCCTAGGCAACCGCGAAATAATCTTCCCGCCGCTGCCAATACTAGACATAGGACTGTCGCACGACAGAGTCCATCTTCAAGGTAGCTTGTCGAAAAAGAGATAAACTGCGGCAATCCGGCCATCTCGGGCAATGATGAAATCAGTCCCGGCATAAGCTGGTGCCTCACCAGGGCGGCCCGATACCCATTGGATCCGGCCGCCATTGCCCAATTCCTCGGGCCCGGCAACTGGGTGATATCGAAAGTCAGGGTGAGTAGCCTTGATCATGCCCGCGACACGATCGATCTCGTCGCGGCCACAGTAGACGCCCCTCGGTTCGTAGAATACGCAATCTTCGGTGAAGATCTCGTCAATGGCTGCGCGCCGACGCGTGGGGTCGCTTTCACCGAAGACGTCGTGAAGATTGCGGGTCAGCAAAGTCGATATGCTGTAGGACAATGCTTGTCTCCTCTCGGCATCGAGTGCGGCTTGCGATATCTAGACCCGGAAAAAATCTATTGCAGATCAGGCGAGTCTGTGTGACCGACCGCTCTGGGTATTTCGTTCAAATAAGGTGCAAGAAACTCCTTAGCTGAGATTTGCCCTTGCGCCAGGGCACCTGTTCCCCCAGCAATCCCGTCGACACCCAATACTTCTCTAACGAACAAATTGTTCTACAGAATTACAGCTGCATCTTCAAAATTGAGCCGAGGATTGCGTGGATGGAGTTTGCTTGGGTCTCCATAACCCAGGTTGCAGAGAAGATTCACCTTCCACTTGCCGTCTGGAAAGAATGCCACATTCAGTTTGTCTGCGTCGAAACCGGACATCGGTCCGCAGTCGAGTCCAAGAGCGCGTGCCGCCAGGATGAAGTATGCCGCTTGGAGTGAACTGTTGCGGAAGGCGCTCTCCTCAATGAGAGGCTTGTTTCCGACAAAGTAGGAACGCATATCCGCGTGCGGAAAGAGCTTGGGAAGATACTCGTGGAATTCCGTGTCCCAGGCGATGATCACTGTTACTGGAGCGGCCATGGTTTTGTCGAGATTCCCGGACGCTAGAACCGGCTTGAGGAGCGCCTTGGTGCCAGGAGTGGTCAGAAAAACGAATCTGGCGGGCGAGCCGTTGGCGCTGGTCGGCCCAAGACGCGCCAATTCGTAAGCCTTGCGCAGGAGTTCTACTGGTACGGGTTCGGGGAGCCACGTGGAGTGGGTCCGCGCTTCGTAAAATAGCTGGTTGAGGGCCTCCTGTGAGATCGGCGTTTTGATGGCAGCAAAGCTCGATGGTTCAGATTGATTGCGCATTTTGTTCCTCTCCTTTTACGATCCCCGCCGCTAAGATTCCTGAGAATGCAGATCGAACCGAATACGCCACCAAGACCCAGAGGACGGTAACAAACACGGCCAGGGGCAAGCCAGCAGGGGCCATGAATACGTGAATGCAGACGATATTGAAGATAATCGGACCTAGTATCGTGAGCGCCAGAGGAACGTAGCGGTTGGCCAGCAACAGCAGGGCAGGCACGATCTGAAGAAGAAAGATGACTACATAGAAGTGCGAAACAAAGATTGCGCCAAAGAATTGAGCCGCGATTCCGGTAGGCCCAGGCATGTGAAGAAAGTTGAGGAAACCATTGAGCCCCAAAACCAAAAAGATCAACCCGAGCAAGTAACGAGCGATACGTGAAGCGGTTTTCATTTTGCCCTCCTTCGCAAGTGCAGCGTGTGGTGAAATGCCCAAGAGCCGCATATCCGTGACCCAGCCATCCTGGTTTCATATCTATTGATGCCAAGTCTATTGATACAGATTCATTTTTGTAGACACTGGTTATGCAAAGGGTCAAAATAGTCTTGTCGTGGACAATAAGTCTCCAGACCCGGTTCACTGTTGGCTGATATTGGGGAAGGCCTTCCAAGCGGCTGCGAAATATCTGTATGCAGGTCTTGAGGAGACGGGAATCGATGATACCGACTTCCGGATACTGGAAGCACTCCTCAACAAAGGGCCCTTGCCGGTGAATACCATCGGGCCAAAGGTGAACCTTACGCCCGGCTCGATCAGCACGGCCGTTGACCGCCTCGTCGAAAGGGGCTTGGTAGGCCGGGTCGAGAGTACTCAGGATCGGCGCGTCCGCATCGTGTCGCTCACACCAAAAGGCAAAAGATTGATCGCGCCGATTTTTCGCAAACACGCAGCGGAAATTAGGAAAGTCTTTGCCGATGCGAGCCCGAAAGAGTTGCGAGCTCTTGAAATGACATTGAAGAAGATGGGGAAGCGCGCCGAGAGCCTGGGGATTGGAATCAAACGAAGATCTTGAAGCCAACGTTCACATAATGGCACAGTGCACCGACTAATCTAATGGAAGTCTTCTTGGAGAAGAAACGTAAATGCAGATTGGAATCGACAGCTTCGCAGCAGCTATTTCCGATCCGGCCACAGGTCTAACGCTCAGCCCGGTGGAGCGCATGCACCGTCTACTCGAAGAGATTGGCTTGCCCATAAGGTCGGCCTCGACGTCTTCGGCATTGGCGAACATCATCGCGCGGATTTCCTCGGCTCAGGTCCGGTTGTAATCCTCTCCGCTGCCGCAACGCGCACGGAAAATATCCGTCTCACAAAGGAAGTCACGGTTCTCAGCGCCTCCGAGGGGGCCCGAGGGTCATTTGCTCAAGTTGCGCAACACTACTATTTTCGATGATTTCGTCACACCTGCGAAGAGTCCTCTTCGGTTTGGGCAAGTTAGTAGCAAAGGAACGTAGACCTGGTTTTCAAAATCTGATCTGGGAACTTGGCAATTCTAGAATACCAATGGATTGAAATTCGGTGCACGGACTGATCGGCAACTGTGGCCTCCAATGGATTCTTCCCGAGGTAGTGAAATTTATCGACTCCGCGGCCTGTGAGTCTCTAGAGAACGATCACAGCTTCATCTCAACTCGATGAGTGTTTGCAGCACGGCTTGCAGCCCGACTTTTCCCTTTCGAGAGCCAGCCTCAGCGCCCTCGAACTCGATCCAGCCTTCGTTGAAGCCATCAAGCATCTTGATTCGGGGTATGGGGTTCTTCATGCCCTGTGATTTGAATAGCGACTCCCAAGTCTCGCGCGGTACCGGTTCCATTCTCACAGGACGGCCAAGCAGGTCAGCGAAGGTGGTTGCGATCTCCTGAGGAGTCACACGATGCAGCCCCTCCAACTCGACGACTCTGCGGTCGTTCCAGGTTTCCTGGAGCAGTTCGGCAGCTACGCGCGCAACGTCGGCAGTGGCAACCATCGGTACTGGCTTATCGATAGGCTGCAGGAAACTCGAAATCACGCCGTGATTGGTCGCCGAAGCGATATCCCAGCGACAGTTCTCCATGAACCATCCTGGCCGCAGAAAAGTAATCGGCATCGACAACTCTCCAAGCACTTGCTCGATAATGGTGTGCTGCGTAAGCAGGTTCGATTGAGTTGCCTGTGCGCCGATGGTGGACAGATATACGACTCTGCCCGGACGCGCTGCCTCGATCGCTGATTTCAAGGTGGTGGCCGTCGCCCGCGCCTCGGGAAAGCTGGGTGCCGGATCGAAGTTCGGCGGAACGAGCACGAACACACTTTCGGCCCCTTTGAATGCTGACGTGAGCGCCCCAGCATCATTGATATCCGCACGCACGAGGTCGCAGCCAAGCTGTGCCCAGGGTTCGCCTTTTCGGAGGTCACGCACCACAGCTCGGACTGGCTGGTTACCGGCCAGAAGGTTGCGCGCGACCTCTCCACCAACTTTGCCGGTGATTCCGGTAATTGCAAACATTGGATTGTTTTCTCCTTGACCGTCGAAAAGCAGCTCCGCTCATGACGGCGAACGGTCATAAGACTAAAATCACAGCCAAGGAACGGGCTAGGCGGCGCTTTTCGATTGACCAGTCAAGTCCCGAGGTGTCAGTACGTCGGTGAGGCCGATCCGACGAAGAAGCTCGGCACGGACGCGGTCCAAAACCATATTGACCACTTCCGCCCCGTCCTGGGTTGGATCGTAGTGCACCCGGAACGGTCGCTTGCCAAAGGGAGCATCGACCACCTTGACGATGGCGTCCGCAACGCCCTCGACATTTGCATCAGCAGGCACGATTGAGGAGAAACCCTTGAGTACATCGTCCGCGAAGCCTTTGTAAGGACCCGCTTCATATTCAGCGACCCGCGCTTTGTCCGCTGGAGAACCGGCGTGCGCAAAGTGGCTCGTGCCCCCAGTGAAGGCGCCGGGAACGATGATTGAGGTCTCGATACCCCAGCGGGTCAATTCGCGCGAGTAGACCACGGCCAATGCATCCATTCCAGCCTTTGCCGCGAAGTAGGGTGCTAGATAGGGCGGCGTTCCGCCCGCGGAACTGCTGCTCGACACCCAAACCACAAGACCCTTCTTTTGTTTGCGCAACTGAGGCAGGGCGGCGCGGTTCACGCGCTGCGTGCTCAGCACGTTTACGTCATACAATTCGGCCAGTTGCTCGGGCGTGAAGGCTTCCGCCGGACCGAACACCATGTGGCCAGCATTATGGATCACAACGTCCAGGTGACCGTTGTCGCGCACGATCCTTTGAATCGCGGCGTCGGCCGAGGCCTGCGACGCCACGTCGAGCTCAATCGCCCGTAGATCGACATTGTTCTCCTTAGCGAACTTCGCGGCCGCCTCAACTTGAGAAACATTACGCCCGGTGGTGTCGCGCATGCTCGCGTACACGATGTGCCCGGCTTTGGCCAGCGCCCGGGCCGTTAATGCTCCAAAACCGCTCGAAGCTCCCGTGATCACAATTACGTATTTCATCGCTGCTTCTCCCTTCTGTCTCTTCAGTGAAGTCGCTATTAATACGCAAAACCGCCGTTAGCCAGCAAAACCTGTGAATTGATCCAGCCGCCCTCAGGACCAGCAAGGAATGACACCAGATTTGCCATGTCTTCTGGGAGGCCGAGCCGTTCGAGCGGATTCATCTTCCTTAATTCGTCGATCAGTGCGTCGCTCTTGCCCTTCAGGAACAGGTCCGTTCGCACCTGGCCCGGCGCCACCGCATTGACCGTGATGTTTCTGCCACGCAGTTCGTTGGCAAGCACGTGAACCAGGCCCTCGACTCCCGCCTTGGAAGCGATGTAGCCACCGTAAGTCGGGAAGGACTTGGCGAGAACGCTGCTGGAGAAAGCCATGATGCGCCCGCCATCAAGAACATGTTGTGCCGCCTGCGCAAATACCAGGAAGGTCCCGCGCAAGTTGGTCGCGATCACCTTGTCGAAGGCGGCCACGTCTCCGCTGGCAATCGGAAAGAGCGGCATGATGCCCGCACAGTGAACCACCACATCGGGTCCGCCGAAAGCGTCCATCGACTCTTTGAAAAGCCGCTCCACGTCTTCGGAATTTGCCACATCTGCTTGCACAGCGATGGCCCGTCCGCCTGCAGCCTCGAGATCTGCGACAACTGCTTGTGCTGGGGCCGGTTTTCCCGCGTAGTTCACGACGACCGAAAATCCATCTTTAGCCAGTCGTTTTGCGATCGAGCCTCCAATTCCACCAGAGGCGCCGGTGACAATCGCGTTCTTCGTTGCTGAATTTGTCATAGGGAATTCTCCTTGTAGCGTTCTCGCTTTCGTTCAACCTCCTGCCCGTTCTGTAACATCGGATTGCCTCGACGGAGAAATTGCGGTCCTCATCGTTGCTGCATTTGAGATGCCTCTTTATCTACCTAGCGCTCAGCCGATTGGACCTGGCGACACCCTGCAAGCAGGGGCATTCGATGCAGGGCAACTCTCGCGTGAAATATCCGCGATTTTACTGCTGCGGTCGAGATCCCCAGAATCTGTGCGGTTTCCCTAATTGAGTGTTCTTGTAAGTGGATTAGCTCCACAATGTTGCGAGCTCGCGGCCGCATCCCCGAAATGGCTGACTTCACGATCCGTTTCCGTTCACGAAGGAAGCAACTCTCTTCCGGATCGGGAGCGTCGTACCGAAATTCTCGTTGCGCTACGGGTTCAGACGACGGGTTTGGCTCGTGTATGGGAACTTCTCGCGCTCCGCGGTTTTTACGAAGCTTCATCAAAGCGGCATTAATCGCAATGCGGGTCAGCCAGGTTGCAAATCGGGATCTTCCATCAAAATCCTTAAGATGGACGAAAGCATTCAAAAAGCACTCTTGCGCTGCGTCTTCCGCGTCTTCACGGTTTCGTATGATCCGTCGAGTCACACAGGAGACTTGTTTCATATGACGTTCGCAAAGCTCTCCGAAGGGGGCTCGTCTTCCAGTCTTGGCGGCTGCTATCAACTGCTCCTCGCTCCACGCTCGAAGATCGCTAACCGCTGAGGTATCGCTCTGCACCGAGAAAAATGTAGTCATCACCACAATGGCCTTCCTCCCTCAAATCTGAGCGGCAGCAGTGCCACGTCGTCGTTCCCTTAATCTTCTTCTCTGTCCATCCACTCGCGGACGTACGCCGGACAGTTCTCAAGCTTCATCCCGTCCCTCTCGCAACTCCTTAGGAACTTCACCGCGTCGCGATCCGCCAGTCTCATCTCTTGCAAGTCGAGAATGATGCTTCGGTAGTCCGTATCGAAAAGCTCCTTCAGCTCCGCGACCTGCTCCGCCTCCATACGCCCGCTTAGGGTAAAAACCGTGAATCCCTGTCGCGCTGATCTCTCGATCCTCAAGGTCATCAGTTGTGTGTTTGGCCCAAGTCTCAGTGGTCGCGATGCGCTGCATTGCCGCCATCACGGTCGCTGGCGCAAGTGGGAGTGCAATACGGAGACCACATGCGACATATTGAAAACATGGAATTAAACACGGCCGTAGCATGACGAAACCTCGGGAAGTGCCGGATTTTCGGGAATTAAAAAGAGGGACTTACTACTACTCCGAGATAAACCTGTGTTTCTTGATCCTCAGCTGCTTGATTTTCGAGTCCAGCGTCGAGCGGGGAATTCCGAGTTTCGCTGCCGCACCTTCTGGGCCGGCGACTTTCCCTTTGCTTTCCGCAAGAGCCGTTTCAATAATTTCTCTCTCCTGATTCTGGAGAGTGTCTGGCAAAGGACCTGCTAATTCCTGCCGGGGTGGCTGCACGCTTGCCAGCCAGGCCTTTTCGATCCCAAAAGTGTCGCCGCTGCACAAGATCACCGATCTTTCAATAATGTTTTGCAACTCGCGGATATTTCCCGGCCATGGATACGACTGGCACAGTCCCAGAGTATTCTTGTCGATTTTGCGAATTTGTTTCCCCATTTTCTCCGCGTACCGTTTTACGAAGTACTCAACCAACATCGGAATGTCCTCTTTGCGTTTGCGCAGAGGAGGCACCTCAATCGGGAAAACGTTAAGCCGGTAAAACAAGTCGGCTCGAAACGTTCCTGCGGCAATGGCCGCCGTTAAATCGCGGTTGGTTGCGGCTATGACCCGAACATCGGTGGGAATAATTCGGTTACCTCCCACTCGTTCGAATTGCCGCTCCTGAAGTACTCGCAGCAACGCAATCTGGGTCTCTGCGGGAAGCTCGCCGACCTCGTCTAGAAAGATCGTACCCGAGTGCGCCATTTCAAAGCGGCCCTGGCGGCGCTGCACCGCGCCAGTGAAAGCGCCTTTCTCGTGGCCAAACAGCTCCGACGCGATCAAGGAGGAAGGAATCGACGCACAGTTCACGCTGATGAACGCCCGGCCGGAACGTTGCGAGTGCTTGTGTATGGCGCGAGCAATCAGTTCTTTCCCTGTGCCGGTTTCGCCGGTGATCAGCACCGTGGAATCGGTGGGGGCCACTTTCACAATGCTGGAGAGCACGGTTTGCAGCGCTGGTGACGCGCCCACAATTTCCTCAAACATGAACGCGTGATCGATTTGCTCCCTGAGCGCAAGGTTTTCGTCACGCATGCTCTCCTCAGCTCGCTTGCGATCCTCAATATCCGTCCCAGTCGCATACCAGCGAACAATGTTTCCGTGGTCGTCGCGAAGAGGATTGTAGCGGACAAGAAACCAGCGATACTTACCGTCTTTTCCAAGCTCTCGTTTCTCAAGTTCAAAAGGCTTACCGCGCGCGAGCGCCTCATTTCGCTTCTCAAGCAGCCTTTCCATATCCTCCGGGTGGAAGATCCGTGCGGGAAAGTCTTCTCTCTGCACCTCCTCCAAAGTGAGACCGGTGTAATCGAGCACTGCCTGATTTGCATAGAGGGCTGTCCCATCCGGGCGGAACACGTAAATATAACTGGCGATGGCGTCGGTCATCCGCCGAAGCTCTGTTTCCTCCGCCCTTATTTGCTCAAACGCAGTCTCGAGAGCCGCTCTCGCTTCGTGCTGCTCGGTGACATCTACGGTGGTTCCGAAGAACTCTATAAGATCCCCTGATTTGTTCAAGATCGGGTGGCCCGTGGCATGGATATACTTAACGGTTCTATCGAGTAAAACGATCGGAAAATCCGCCTGGTAATCGGTTTTTTCAACCACGCACGTTTGAAAGACTTCCCGAATGCGCTCGCGGTGGTCAGGATGAATCCTTTGGAAGTAGACCTCTGGTGCTGCGCTGTCCTCATTCTGCTGAAAGCCGTAAATTCGAGCGTTTTCCGGTGAGCTCACGACTCTCCCTGATAAGACGTCCCACGACCAGGAACCTGTACGCGCCAGCCGCTGTGCTTCGTGCAATAGCGCTTCGCTCTTACGCAAAGCCTCTTCGGCACGTCTGCGGTCGTCGACGTCTGTTAGCAAATAGTACCAGCGCACGATGCTGCCTTCTTTGTCCCTGAAGGCAAGGCCGCGTGCGTGAAACCAGCGGTATACCCCGTCGGCGCGCCGGAGGTGGTGCTCAACTTCATAGGGTTCGCCCGTCTGAATCGACCGGGTAAAGGCGGCGATCGTGAGAGGAAGGTCATCCGGGTGAATCGCGTCGCTGGTCCGCCAGTTGGCGAGTTCCTCCGGGGTCTTGTCGAAATACTCCAGTACTTGGCGGTTGAAGTGTTCGATTTCGCCGGCCGGCGTCGTCGTGACTACGAGCCCGGGAATGGTATCGACTAGCAGGCGAAGATTCTGCTCGTGTGACCGGAGAGCTTCTTCGGCGCGTTTGCGCTGTGTAATGTCCTCGGACAGTGCCATTATGAATCGCGGTACCCTCTCGGTGCCCGGCACAAGAGAAACGTTGTTGGTTACCCAAATCGAACTGCCGTCCTTGCGGCGATACTTTTTCTCAATCTGAAACTGTCGTCGTTTTCCTTCCAGCAACTCGGTGATGAGCGTCCAGTTGGCTTCGCGGTAGTCCTCATGCGTTACGTCCAGAAAACAAAGCGCACGCAGTTCCTCCTCCGTGTAACCCACGATTGTCTGGTAGACATGATTGGTGGCTAGAAAGCGGCCGTTCAGGTCAGACAGCGCAACGCCGATAGCCGAATTCTCAAAGACGGATCTCCACCGCTCCTCGCTTTTCTCCAATTCAATCCTGGCCTGCGCTTGTTCGGTGAGATCTATTGCGGTCCCAACAAATTCCACGAGGTCGCCCTTCTCGTTTACGATGGGACGTCCGATAGAATGTTGGTATTTGATGGTTCCGTCGGGGAGAAGAAGGCGGTAGTCCGCTTCGTAATCAGTATTCTCCATGACGCATCTCTCAAAGAGATCCCGAACCCGCTTCCGATCCTCAGGATGAATCCTGTTAAACCAAAAGTCAGTGCTCGAACAGTCGTCACCTGGTTTGACGTCAAATGACCGGAGCATTTCCGGCGAAGGCGTTACAATCCCGGATGAAACGTCTAAACTCCAACTCCCCGAACGGCCTAATCTCTGAGCCTCAAGCAGAGACCATTCGCTGCGCCGTAGATTCTCCTCTGCTTTCTTCCGCTCTATCGCAATTCCAGCGATGCTAGTTGCGTTTCCGATTAGGTGGATATCACTTGGACTTGGGCTTCGCACTGATCGGAAGTAAAAGGCAAAGGTTCCAAGAATTTCACCTTGGTGAGATATGATTGGTGCAGACCAGCAGGCGCGAATGCCATGTGCTGCGATTATGTCGCGCACCTGTTCAAGGAGTGGGTCCGTCAGAACGTCGCTGACGAAAACAAGCTTGCGCTGGTTTACCGCTGCGCCACACGATCCGCCCTGTGGGCCAACAACAAATCCGTCAAGCGCTGCAACGTAGGATTCGGGAAGAGTTGGCGCTGCAATAGCCCGCATGTGTACACGGTCTTGATCAAGAAGCCA
>WNGI01004339.1_pt1 | contig 12674 bp, 11 predicted proteins | sample 5400621 | NCBI WGS metagenome assembly WNGI01 (sample SAMN13153374, study PRJNA577476) | soil metagenome | isolation source: 20 cm soil or saprolite under Garry oak tree replicate 1 | place: USA:California | collected 2016-06-15 | reverse complement strand
ACAGAGCTCTACGAGCAGGTCAACGCATTGCACTGGCGCGTGCAGGAGGCCGTCGGGCAGCCTGACCTCTACCCGTTTCTCATGGACGTACAGATGAGCATCCGGCTGGTGGACGGTCTGCTCGAGGACACGATGTTCCATGACGAGGCCCGCGATTTCGTTCGGCTCGGCAAGTTCATCGAACGTGCGGCGAACGTGACCCACGTCGTGACGCAGAAATCCGCCGAGCTCGCGGACTCACCCGAGGATGCCCTCGAGTGGACGGCGGTGCTGAAGTCGTGCTTTGCGTTCGAGTCTTACCAGGCGCGCTACGGCGGCGGAGTGACCGCAGACCGCGTCATCGAGTGCCTGTTGCTCGATGACTCGCTGCCGCGTTCCGCCCGGTTTGCCACAGCGACCTCGCTCGAGGCGGTGACCCGGATCGAAGGCAACGCACGCAAGTCGAAACCACTGCGGCTGCTGATCCAGCTCAACGGTCTCTTCCGGGAGGCCAACACGCAGTCGATCATGCAGAGCCCGCTCGAGTTCGACGCCGGCTGCCGCGGCCTGCTGCGACAGCTCGAGCTGGCGCTGCGCGAGGCCTACTTTCATCCGAGCAAGGTGCCGGCCGCAGTCTCCGGAGAAGAAGGACGCGGCGTGCCGCAGCAGCAGCAACAATCAGTAAGTCCCCTCCTAGTCGCGCTTGCGCGCCAGGTCGCGAAATGAAACTCGAGATCGTCCACAGCACTCGCTATCGCTACACGGGCCCCATCGCGGAGACCGTGATGGAGGTGCGGCTGCAGCCGATGGACGGCAACGGCCAGCGCTGCACCGACTTCAGGCTCGAGGTGAGCCACGGGGTCAAGCCTCGGACCTACATGGACGGATTCGGCAACCACGTCCATTACTTCAACCTCGTCCGTCCACATGCGGGACTGGCCGTGATCAGCCGCTCCACCGTCGAAACCGGCCTCGGTCCGGACGAGCAGCAGGGCGAGGGGCTGGTGCAGGACTTCCTGCGTTTCCGATCACCGGCAAGAGACGTCGAGGGCGTGCGCGAGCTCGCACTCCGGCACAACATCTCGGACCCGACCTCACCCGCCGCGGTCGAGCAGGCGCTCGACGAGCTCACGATCGCCATCAGCCGCGATTTCACTTACGACCGCACGGTGACGAACGTCTACAGCTCGGTCGACGACGTGCTCAACCTTCGCGCCGGGGTGTGCCAGGACTTCGCTCATCTTTTCATCGCGGTCGCGCGGGACATGGGCGTGGCCGCGCGCTACGTCAGCGGCTACATCCACACACCCGGCGAGCGGGCCGCGACCGCGTCGCACGCTTGGGCCGAGGCGTGGGTGGCCGGTCGGGGTTGGATAGGGTTCGACGCCACCCATCCGATCCGGACCACTCCGCACCACGTGCGGCTTGCGGTCGGACGCGACTACACGGACGCGGCGCCGACGCGGGGGGTCTACGTCGGCTCGGCGACGGGCACGATGTCGATCAGCGTCAAGACCAGGCAGATTGGTTAAGGGCTGAAAGCACCTTCCCTCCCCGCTCGCCGGGAAGGTTAAGGGCTGAAAGCACCTTCCCCTCCCCGCTCGCCGGGGAGGGCCAGGGTGGGGAGTTCCGACAACCCTTATCGCCTAGAAACGTTTGCCGCGCACATGCTCGATGGAGAACTTCGCCGTGTCGGCGATCAGCATCACGGCCATCACACCCGCCTCGACCGGGTCGCTGACGACGACGTCCGCGGCCTCAGGGACCGAGCCGGCCATGCTGGTGCAAAGCACGATTATTCCGGCCTCCCGAATCTCGCGCACTGCTTGTGTGATGTCCCCGCCCATCAGTGCACCGGCCAGCACGAGCGCCCGGGCGCGATGCAGGCGCGCCACCGCCCTCACAGCGTCGGCCAGCTGCTCCTCGCCGACGAGGGGAATTGTGTCGACCGAGATGCGCTCACCGCGTATGTTGTGGCGATCGGCCTCCGAGATCGCGCCCTGCGCGACCATTCCGACCTGCGCGCCGCCGCCGATGACGATCACGCGCTTGCCGTAGATCATCTGGAACGTCGGCACGACGCCGACATGCGTCACACCGGAAACCGCCTCGAGGTCGGCGATCAGCCGGCTTTGATCAGGCGCGCCGGAGATCTCCAGCTGAAGCTCGGCGATCGTCTCGCGGCGGGCGCCTCCGGCGACGTAGCTGATGTTGGCGCCATGGCGAAAGATCGCCTCGGTGATCCGGTAGAGCACGCCCGGTTCGTCCCGGCACTCGACGAGCAGCCCGGTCGCTGCAGACTCGGCCATGGCCGAGAAAGATAACTAAGCTTCGGCTGCGTAAGGCCAACGCGCCGCTCCCAGCTCGCGCGAGACTCCACGCGCTGCCTCGCTCACAGCGGCGCCGAGCCCGCGCACAAGTCCCCGCGCAAAGATGCGGTCCGTCGAGTCGACCACACCGATGGCGCCCACCGCCTGGCCGCCGTGGTCGAAGATCGGGGCCGCGGCGCTTGACTCCCCGAGCACTGCCTCATCGCGTTCAGTTGCGATGCCGGAATCCCGGATCACGCTCAACTCACGGCGGAGCTCGGCATCACCCAGTGTCTGCTTCGTCAGGCGCTGCAGTGGCTCTACCAGCAGGTCCTCGACCATTTGCGGCGGGGAGAAAGCAAGGATCGCCTTGCCCAGCGCGCTCGCGTGAAGCGGCAGCTGGATCCCGACCTCGAGCACGCCGAACGTCGCGTCCGGCCGAAACACATGGTGCACCACCACGACGCTCGATCCGTGCATGACGCCTACGCGAACGGCAGCGCGCGTCCTCGTCGCGAGATGGTCCGCATGACCAATTGAACGCGCCCTCAGCTCGTTGAGGTCCAGGTATGAGTAGCCGAGCTGGAGGAGGCCTGGACCGAGTTGGTACTTGTCGGAGTAGGAGTCCTGTTCGACGAAACCGTGTGCCTGCAGGGTCTGGAGCAAGCCGTGGACGGTCGGCCGGGCGAGACCGAGACGCTCCGCGAGCTCGCTGACACCCAGGCGACGCGGACCGCTCGCCAGAGCCTTGAGAATCGCGGTCGCGCGGTCGAGGGATTGGATCGAGGACCGCCGTTTGCTGTGTGAGGTGCTATTCGGCATTGCTGAATTGCTGTCGGTAGTGTAGACTGACGACCGTCGTCCGGAACTTAATGGGAGTGTGAATCAGTTGGTCGGGATTGTACTGGTCTCCCACAGTTTTGAGCTCGCACGCGGTCTTGCCGCGCTCGCGTCCCAGGTGGCCGGAGATGACGTCCGGGTCGAGCCGGCGGGCGGTGGACCTGACGGAAGCTTGGGTACGACTGGCGATGCGGTCCGCATCGCGATCACAAAAGCGGACTGCGGCCAGGGTGTGGTCGTGCTGGCCGACCTCGGCAGCTCGGTCCTCACGGTGCGTCACCTCCTCGAAGAAGGACGCGGCAATGGCCATGTCCGGCTCGTCGACGCGCCGTTCGTGGAGGGAGCGATCGCCGCGGCGGTGATGTCTTCCGCCGGGCAGGGCCTGGACGACGTGGCCCGAGCAGCGGAGGAGGCGCGCGGTGCAAGTAAATTCTGAAATCGAGGTCGCTCTTCCGGCAGCTGTCGCGCTGCACGCGCGTCCCGCGGCCACCTTCGTCAAGACGGCGATGCGTTTTCGATCCCGCACGACTGTGGGCGTCGACGGCAAGGTGGCCGACGCGAAGAGCATCCTCGCCGTACTTGCCCTCGGCGCGACCGGCGGCACCCTGCTCCGCATCAGCGCCGAGGGTGAGGACGCGCCCGCCGCCCTAGACGCGCTCGCGGCTTGCGTGACCGGCCTCATCGAGTAACTTCTGCGACTCTCGGCGAGAGGTCGCATAACGCATTTCGCGGACCCACTGCCGAACCACGCCCACGCGCGCTGCGGCGACGCTGAGCTCGTCCACCCCAAGGCCGACCAGGACAGGCATCGCCCCTGGCTCGGACGCAGCCTCGCCGCAGACATCGACCGGGATGCGCGCCGCATGTGCTGCCCGAGAGGTCGCCGCGATCAGGCGGAGCACGCGGACGTCGAGCACGGGCGCGGTCTTTGATTGCTCGCGATCCAGTCCAAGCACCAGCTGCGTCAGGTCGTTGGTACCGATGCTCAAAAACTCAGCGACAGCCGATATCGCCGGCGCGGCGGCGGCGGCTTCGGGTGTTTCGATCATCGCGCCGAGCTGCGCGCGGCGCCCGCCGAGCACCTCGTTGAGCAGGCCGCGCGCCGCCTGCATCTGCTCAGCCGACGTCACCATAGGGACGAGGACGCGCAGGTCGGTCTCTCGACCCGCCTCGACGATCGCGGCAAGCTGCGTTTGCAGGGCCTGCGGTGCGTCCAGCAGCAGGTGGATGCCGCGCGCGGTGGCGCCGCGCAGGAAGGGCGGCGTCTTGTCGCCGCCGAAATCGAAAAGGCGAACCGTCGCGGTCTTGCCCCGCAGACGGCTCAGCACCGGCCGAAGAACCCTGACCTGCTCTTCGAATGTGGGCCACGCCGGCGCCTCCAGGAAGAGAAGCTCGCTGCGCAAGAGTCCGACCCCTTCGGCGCCTTGCTCCATCGCCTCCCGTAGCTCCGCCGCGGTCGAGGCGTTGGCGAGGACCCGGACGCGATGCCCATCCTTGGTCTGCGCAGGCTCCATTCGCCGCGCCACGGCAGCCTCTCGGGCCAGGCGCCGGCGCTCAGCCTCGGCGCGGGCGACTACGATCCGCTCGACGTCCGGTCCCCGGACGACGATGCCGCGGTCGCCGTCGACGAGGACCTCCTCCCCATCGCCGATCGCGAGCAGCTCGGCGCCCAGTCCCACGACCATCGGCAGGCCCAGCGACCTCGCGACGATGGCCGCGTGCGCGGTGACTCCTCCGCCCGCGAGCGCGATTCCCTTCGCCTTTGGTGCGAGCTCGGCCACGTCGGCCGGGCCCAATGTGCGTGCCACAAGCACGCCTTCGATTACGGTGCGGGCTGCACCGGCGACGCAAGCTGCAGCCCGGCGGCCCACGCTCCGCACATCGTCGGCTCGCAGAGCGAGCGCCGGATCTGGAAGCCGCGCGAGCTCGGCTGCGGTCTGTTCCGCGGCTTCACGAAGGGCGACTTCGGCGCTGACTCCGAGGTCCATGATGAGCGCCTCGACACGCACGCTCAACTCCGGGTCGAGAGCCATGAGCACGCCGGTCTCGACGATTTCAGCCTCAGCGTCGCGGCCCGCCTCGCGGAGATCTTCGGCAATTCGCTCCAACTCAGAGGCAGTCGACTGAAGCGCATCCGCGGCGCCCTGCGCCTCGACGGCGCGTTGTGCGACCGAGAGCGTCGCGGCATCGGCGTTGCGAGCGCTGTCGAGCACGACCGCGTGGCCCATCGTGATTCCAGGGGCGGCGCTGACGCCGTGGAGGACGACTTCGCCCATCAGCAGTTCTGGTGGACGACGGCCTTCTGAAGAGCGCGAATGACAAGTGCGGTCGATGTCGCACCTGGGTCCTGATGGCCGACCGACCGCTCGCCCAGATACGACGCGCGACCCTTGCGCGCCTGGATCGGGATCGTCGAGCGCATACCTGTTTCCGCGGCGGCAGCCGCGTCCTCGAGCGCGTCCTCAACGGTCGCCCCGTCGGTGAGCCGCGCCCGCAGCTTTTCGACCGCCGGCTCGAGCGCGTCGACCATCGTCTTGTCGCCGACGGCGGCCGTGCCCAGGTCCTTCACCGAGGCCAGCGCAGCAGCGAGGACCTCGACGAGTTGCGCGCCGTCAAAGCTGTCCTGATCACCAAGCACCCGGCCGCCGCTGCGCAGAGCGGAACCCCAGAGCGGTCCGCTCGCCCCCCCGACCGTAGACACGAGGGTGCGGCCGGCGAGGATGAGGAGCTTTCCGGGCGGCGAACCGGGATCCGCGTCCAGGGCCTGAACCACGGCCTCGAATCCCCTCGTCATGTTGGTGCCGTGGTCTCCGTCACCGATCGCCGCGTCGAGCTGGACCAGGTGATCCCGCTCGGCGCGTACCGATGCATTGATCTCGCGCATCCATGAGGCGATCGTGGCCGCGTCCATGACCCTTTCGCTGATCAAGTTAATCGCTAGACACCCCAGCGCAGGGCGGCAGTGTGCACCGGCGCGTCCCAGTACTTCGTCAGCTCGTCGTCGAGCTCGAGCACGGTCAGCGAGGCGCCGGCCATCTCGAGGGACGTGATGTAGCTGCCGACTAGGTTCCGGACCGGTTCCACGCCGGCCGCACGCAGCTTCTTGTCAATCTCGCCGTACAGCAGGTAAAGCTCGAGAAGTGGAGTGCCGCCCATGCCGTTCACGAAGGCGAGAACCTTCGATCCCCTTTTTGCCTTGAGATCTGACATGACGGCCTCGACGATCACCTCGACGACCTCTGTCGCCGAGCCCAACGGAGCGCGCCTTCGTCCCGGCTCGCCGTGAATGCCGATGCCGAGCTCGATCTGGCCCTCGGGAAGCTCGAAGATCGCCTTGCCCGAAGCGGGTGGCACGCACGAGGAGAGCGCCACGCCAAACGAGCGCGACCGGTCGTTCACACGCTTCACGATGTCAGTCACCTTCGCCAGGTCGGCGCCGCTTTCCGCCGCGGCTCCGGCGATCTTTTCCGCGAGCACGGTTGCACCCACTCCGCGCCGGCCCGCCGTGTACAGCGAGTCCTGGACTGCGACGTCGTCGTCGATCACCACCGACGTGACCTTGATGCCTTCGTCCGCAGCGTCTTCGGCCGCCATCTTGAAGTTGAGCACGTCGCCCGTGTAGTTCTTGACGATGTGGACCACGCCCGCGCCGCCGTCCACCGCTTTGGTGGCCGCCAGCATCTGCTCGGGTACCGGTGAGGTGAAGACCTCGCCGGGGCAAGCAGCGTCGAGCATGCCGAGCCCGACGAACCCGCCGTGCAGCGGTTCATGGCCCGAGCCGCCGCCCGAGATGAGCGCCACCTTTCCCTTCTTCGGCGCGTCCTTGCGCACGATGATCTGCTTTATGGCGTCGTAGCGGAGGAGGTCTCCGTGGGCGGCCGCCAGGCCGACCAACGATTCCTTGACCACGCGGGCGGGATCGTTGAGGAATTTGCGCATCTGGTTGGTTTCTACTGCCATCTTTCGCTCCTCAGTGCGCGGCGGCGACGTGCGCCGGCGCCTCTTCGTGGGTAACCGCTTCCTCGATTGGCTGCTCGACGTGGCGCGGGTTGGCCAGGTAGTCGTAAACGAACGACGCCAAGGCGGCTCCGACGAGTCCCGGAATCAGGTAGACGGGGATGTACTGCGCCCAGTAGGTCGTGCCGCCCGCGATCGCCTGCACCAGCTCGGGACCGAAGGCGCGAGCCGGGTTTAGGGATGCGCCGGTGACAGGGCCGAAGATGAGGATGATCCCGACCACTGCACCACCGATGACAAGTCCGGCCAGCTGCTGTGGGGAGCGGCCGTCGACTATGCCGAGGATCGCGAACAGCAGCAGCCCGGTGCCGATCGCTTCGGCGAGCGCGGCCTGTAGGTAGTAGGAGGTGGGCGCATCGGAGGCGAAGTGGGTCTGGCCCATGCCGAACGTGACCGCATTCGCACCGAACACACCCCAGATGGCAAACGCGCCGATCACCGCGCCGGCGAATTGAGAGGCCCAATAGATGGGAACCTCTCGCCAGGGAAACCGCCTGGTGACCGCCAGGGCAAACGTCACCGCCGGGTTGATATGGCAGCCCGAAACCTTGCCGATCGCATAGACGAGGGCCGTGATGATGAAGCCGAAAGCGAAGCTGATCCCCAGCAAGTCAGCCTCGGTCACGGCCGGGACCGCCTTGCCCGCCAACGCCAACGTCGCGATCACGGAGCCGGGCCCGACGAGGACCAGGGCAGCCGTGCCGAAAACTTCCGCCAACGCCCGCTGTCGAATCGAGAACATCGCCGCGAACCCCCCTATTTATTCTGACTGCTGTTCGACAATGCCGAACGCGCCTCGCGAAACGTAAGGCGTGCCAAGGGTTTTGTCAACAGGCAATTAAGGAGAGGCCAGCAGATTCGGTTGGCCCGCACGTGGTTCGTGTCGCAGGCTGTTCCCGCCGCACTAAGGGCCGGCCCTCCGATTGGTGGCCAAATCCATACTCCGCCGGCCGCTATCAATTAGGCTTCCCTCCCACAGTGCGCAACCGGATTGCAATCGGGATCGAGATTAGCCGGGGAGGTCCCCCGACTTAGCGCACGTCGCTGATTCGGTGGACCTCCCGGCCTAGAGAAGGTCGGGAGGTTTTTTTATGTCCGCCAGAAAGATCGTGGTGTACGACACCACCCTGCGCGACGGGGCGCAGGGTCCGGCTGTCTCGTTTTCGGCCGCCGACAAGGAGCGGATCGCGCGGCTGCTCGACGGGCTTGGCTTCGACTATGTCGAGGGTGGGTTTCCTGGCTCCAACCCCAAGGACGAGGAGGTGTTCGCGCGGCTGGCGGCGGACCCTCTCGGGCACGCGCGGCTGGCAGCGTTCGGTGCGACCCGGCGCGCGGGCGGAACTTGCGAGGACGACGCCAACCTCAAAGCGCTCGCCGAGAGCAATGCTCCGGTATGGACCCTCGTGGGCAAGAGCGATGCCTGGCAGGTCGCGACCGTGCTGCAGACGACGAACAACGAGAACCTGGCGATGGTCGAGGAGTCGGTCGCCTACGCGGTGGGCCTTGGTCGCGAGGTGATCTTCGACGCCGAGCACTTCTTCGACGGCTTCGCACGTGACGCCGAGTACGCCACCGAGGTCTGCCTCTCGGCCGCGCGTGCCGGCGCCGGGTGGGTGGTCCTGTGCGACACCAACGGCGGCAGCATGCCGTCAGCAGTCAGGCGCGGCGTGGAAGCCGTCCGCGACGCTTTGCGCGAGATGGGCAGCCCAGCCCGGGTCGGAATCCACACCCACAACGACTGCGAGCTCGCGGTCGCCAACACGCTCGAGGGCGTGATGGGAGGCGCCGACATGGTGCAGGGCACCATCAACGGATATGGCGAGCGTTGCGGTAACGCGAACCTGGTCTCGGTCGTCTCCAACCTTGCGCTCAAGCTAGGAATCGACGCACTTCCACATGCCTCGCTGGCGCAGTTCACCGAGCTGTCTCGTACCGTCGCCGAGATCGCCAACCTCGCGCTCCCCTTGCAGCAGCCTTTCGTCGGGTACGGCGCTTTCGCGCACAAGGGTGGACAGCACGTCGCCGCAGTTCTTCGGCACAAGGACGCCTACCAGCACATCGATCCCGGCGTGGTGGGAAACGAGGCCCGCGTCCTGGTCTCCGAGCTTTCAGGCCGAGGCAACGTCCTGGCCAAAGCGCGCGAGTTTGGTCTCGAGCTCGACCGCGACGACCCGCAGACGCGCAATCTCGTGAATCACCTGAAGGAGCTCGAGCACCAGGGGTATTCGTACGAGGCAGCCGATGCATCCTTCGAGATGCTGGTGCGACGCCTGCAGCCCGGCTATTCCGCGCCATGGTCGGTGGCGGACTTCACGACACAGGTGCGCAAGAACGGCGGATCCGTCCACGCCGAGGCGACGGTCAAAGTCGATGTCGGCGGCACCTTGTATCACACGGCGGCGTCAGGCAACGGTCCCGTCAACGCGCTCGACGCTGCGCTGCGCAAGGCGCTCAGTCCGCGCTTCCCGGCGCTCGATGACGTGAGCCTCCACGATTACAAGGTGCGCATCCTGAACGGCGACGCCGGAACCGCGGCCACGACGCGGGTGCTCGTCGAATCGGGCATCGGGACGAGGCGATGGACCACCGTGGGATGCTCGAGCAACATCATCGAGGCATCTCTGCTCGCACTGGTCGACTCGCTCGAGTACGTCGTCCTCTTCCCCGCAAGCGGGGAAGGTGGCCCGCTCGCGTAGCGAGCCGGCCGGATGGGGAGAACTGCGCAGCCAGCGCGCGCCAGAGAAGCAGCCCGTCAAGAGATTCCGCCGCCGCTGCGGCGCGACGTGCGCATTCTTGGCGAGTTGCTCGGCAAGGTCATCGCGGACTACGGCGGACCGAAGCTGCTGCGTGACGTGGAACGGCTGCGCAGCCTGGTGATCCGCGCCCGGGAGGACCGCCGCTTCGAGCGTCAGGCCGAGAAGCTGGTCGCCTCGTGGCCGCTCGACCGCGCCGAGCTGGTGGCACGTGCCTTCACCTGCTACTTCCACCTGGCTAACCTCGCCGAGGAGCACCACAGGGCACGCGTGCTCCGTGAACGCGATGCGGGTCCTCAGCCTCTCGCCGAGACGCTGGCGGCAACCGTGAACGACCTCCGTGGGAGACTCGGCCGCAAGCGATTCGATGCACTGATCGCGACGCTCGAGATCCATCCCGTCTTCACCGCTCATCCCACCGAGGCGCGCCGCCGCGCGATCGTGACCGCGATCCGACGCGTGGGCGAGCAGCTGGAGCGCCTCGATGATCCCCGCATCTCCGACAGCGAGCGGCATGAGGCTGACCGACGGCTGGTCGAAGAGATCGATTCGTTGTGGAGGACCGCGCAGGTGCGCTCGGCGCACGTCCAACCACTCGACGAGGTGCGGTCGTTCATGGCCGTTTTCGACGAAACGCTTTTTCGCGTCGCGCCGCAGCTCCTGCGCTCGCTTGACACCGCCCTGGGCACGCCGGCCCCGCCTTTTCTCCGTTTCGGGACGTGGATCGGCGGCGATCGCGACGGCAATCCCGCAATCAACGCTGAGGTGACCGCCGAGACGATGGCGATCCAGGCCGAGCATGCGCTCCTCGCGCTGGAGGCGGTGGCCAATCGCGTGGGCCGCGCGCTGACGGTCGACGCGGTCACGACTCCGCCGTCCCAAGCCCTCCGGCGCCGATTGGCGGCGCAATCGACCGAGCCGCACCGCGAGTTCCTGCTGCAGGTGGCGCGCCGGATTCGCGCGACGCGATTGGGTGAGCAGCCGGCAGCATATCGGTCCCCTACCGACATGCTCGGCGACCTGCGTGTGCTGCGCGATTCGCTTGCAGCGGCGGGGGCGACCCGGCTCGCGTCCGGCGAGCTGCAGCATCTGCTGTGGCAAGCCCAGACATTCGGATTTCACCTCGCCGAGCTCGAGGTCCGTCAGCACAGCACAGTGCACGAGCGCGCGCTCGCCGAGGTGCGCAGCGGAGATGCCAGGTCCGACCTCACGCGAGACGTGCTCGACACGCTTGGTGTGATGGCGACGCTGCAGGCTCGATTCGGTTTGGATTCCTGCCGCCGTTACGTGGTCAGCTTCACACGGCACGCGGACGACGTGGCCGCGGTCCATGAACTGGCCGAGCACGCGACCGGCGGAATCGCACCTGTCATCGACGTGGTCCCCTTGTTCGAAACTCTCGAGGACCTGTCACGCGCATCAAGCGTGATGGACGGCATGCTCGAGCTCGAGCCGGTGCGCAGAAGACTCGCAGCCAACCAACGGCGCATCGAAGTGATGCTCGGATACTCCGACTCGGCGAAGGAGGCGGGGCCGCTTTCGGCCACGCTGGCCCTGCACGACGCGCAGGCGGCGCTGGCCGCGTGGGCCAAGAGGAACCGCCTTCACCTGACGTTGTTTCACGGTCGTGGCGGTGCGCTCGGCCGGGGCGGCGGACCGGCCAACAGGGCAGTCCGTGCGCAGGCGCCCGGCTCAGTGAACGGCCACTTCAAGGTGACCGAGCAGGGCGAGGTGATCTTCGCGCGCTACGGAAACCGCGCCATCGCCCGCCGCCACCTCGAGCAGGTGACGTCCGCGGTGCTCGAGGCGTCGGTGCCGCGGTCGCCGCGAAGCGACCCCGCGAACGCATTTCGTGAGCTTGCCGCGCAGCTTGACGCGACGTCGCGCGCCGCGTATCGCAAACTGGTCGACGCTCCCGGGTTCGAGCAGTGGTTTCTAAAGGTCAGCCCCATTGAGGAGCTGGGCCGGCTGCGGATCGCGTCGCGGCCATCGCGCCGAGCCGGCGGCCGGCGCGAGGGCCTGGAAGACCTGCGCGCCATCCCCTGGGTCTTCGCGTGGTCGCAGATGCGGCTCAACCTGCCGGGTTGGTACGGGATCGGAAGCGGCTTGTCCGCGGCTCCGTTACAAGATCTGCGCCGCGCCTACGCGGAGTGGCCGCTGTTCAACGCGACGCTCGACAACGCGGAGATGAGCCTCGCCAAGACCGATCGACCGATCGCGGAGCGATACCTGGCGTTGGGCGGGCGAGATGACCTTGCGTCGATGGTGCTGGCCGAGTACGACCTGACCAAACGAAAGGTGCTCGAAGTGACCGGGCATCGCCGGCTGCTCGAGGACCGCCGCGTGCTGTCGTGGGCAATCGAGCTGCGCAACCCTTACGTCGATGCGCTCTCGCATCTCCAGCTGCGGGCGCTGCGCGCGATTCGGCATCCAAAGACAGGTCGGCGCGATCGGGCGCATGCCGAGCGGGTGTTTCAGCTCACCGTGAACGGTGTGGCGGCCGGCCTTCAGAACACGGGTTAAAGCGCGGGGGAGGCAGGCCTCCCCCGCGGGACCCCCTCCTTCCACTCGCAACGTGTGGCGACGCTTGGTCAGCGCCGTCTGGGGACGGCCGGAATGAATCCGGCCTACAGCTCCACTTCGTCTAGACGGGTTAAAGCGCGGGGGAGGCAGGCCTCCCCCGCGGGACCCCCTCCTTCCACTCGCAACGTGTGGCGACGCTTGGTCAGCGCCGTCTGGGGACGGCCGGAATGAATCCGGCCTACAGCTCCACTTC
>WNGI01004338.1_pt1 | contig 12675 bp, 14 predicted proteins | sample 5400621 | NCBI WGS metagenome assembly WNGI01 (sample SAMN13153374, study PRJNA577476) | soil metagenome | isolation source: 20 cm soil or saprolite under Garry oak tree replicate 1 | place: USA:California | collected 2016-06-15 | reverse complement strand
GCGCGCGAGCAGGAGCAGGTCCGGCGGCAGTACTCCCCGGCGGGCAAGCCGCGGCACCTGATGCCGTTGTTAGAGAGGATCATCCGCCGCCGAAAGATCGCCGAATAACCCCGGTTGCAGCGGTTCCGCCCTGATATGTTGAATCGTAAGATGCAGCCCGCCGCCGTCCCGCCGCAGGCGGCGGTCACGCGATCGGCCCTCAAAGACCGGCTGCTCGATCCGCGGACGCTGATCTCCTTCGGAATCCTCGCCGTCGTCCTATTCGTCGTGCTCACGCATGTCCAGTTCGACTACGGCGAGAGCCTGCGCGCGATCAGTCAGACGAACGTCCTCATTTACGCCCTGGCATTCGTCGCCTTCTACTTCTCCTTCGTGGTGCGCACCATCCGCTGGGAGATCCTCCTCCGCAATACGGGCGAGTCCAACCGGTTCGGCGAGCTCTTCCACATCGTGATCCTCGCCTGGTTCGCCAACTGCGTCCTGCCCGCGAAAATGGGCGACTTCTATCGCGCGTACCTGCTCCGTCAGCAGACGGACATCTCCGGATCCAAGGGGTTGGGCACAATTTTCAGCGAGCGCGCGCTCGACTTCCTGGTCCTGATGAGCCTGCTGGTCATCAGTGGCCTGATCAGCTTTCGGGCAACCGTCCCGGAACGATTCGTCCCCGCTTTCATCGTGGGCCTTCTGATCGCGGCCGGCCTGATCGCCGGCCTGCTCGTCGTCCGCTACAGCGAAGGCCGGCTGTCGCGGTACCTTCCGGAGCGTCTCCGCGAACGTGCCACCCGCTTCAAGCATGGCCTGCTGAGCGCGTTTGCCGGCCGCCTACCCCTGCTCCTTGGCCTGACCGTCCTTGTCTGGATGGCGGAGTCCACCCGCCTCTTCCTGGTGGTCCAGGCGCTGCCGTTGCACGTCTCGCTCAGCCTGGCGCAGATCATGTTCATCGCACTCGTGGCCTCGCTGCTGACGACGATCCCTGCCCTGCCCGGCGGGCTCGTCCTGGTGGAGGGAGGAATCATCGCGGTCCTGGTCTTCTTCGGCCTGACCGCCTCCCAGGCACTCTCCGTCGCCATCCTCGACCGCCTGATCAGCTACTGGAGCCTGATCGCCGTGGGGCTGGTGGTCTTCCTGATGAGCCATCGGCGTTGAAAGTCCTGATCACCGGCGGCGCGGGCTTCATCGGATCCCACATCGCCGACCGGCTCCTGGTGGAGGGGCATGAGGTCGTGATCCTCGACGACCTCACCACCGGCCACGTCGAGCGCGTCCCTCCGGGGGCGCGGTTCTACCAGATGGATGTGCACTCACCCTGGCTCGAGGAGCTTTTCAAGATCGAGCAGCCCCAGGCCGTCGTCCACCAGGCAGCCCAGGCCAGCGTGCGCCGCTCGGTCGATGACCCGGTGTTCGACGCCGGCGTCAACGTGCTGGGAACGGTGGCCCTGCTGCAGACCAGCGTCCGTCATGGGGTCCGTCGCGTCCTCTTTGCCTCCACCGGCGGCGCCCTCTACGGCGACGCGGAGCTAACGCCCACCCCGGAGGACTACCCGACGCTTCCCGTGTCACCGTACGGCGCCTCGAAGCTGGCCGGCGAGGTGTATCTGCGGACGTTTCACGCGGTGCATGGCCTTTCGTACGCCGCGCTGCGCTATGCGAATGTGTACGGCCCTCGCCAGGATCCCCACGGCGAAGCGGGTGTCGTCGCCATTTTCAGCCGGCGGCTGTTGAGCGGTGAGGTCGCGCGCATCAACGGGGACGGCACACAGACCCGCGATTTCGTGTATGTCGGCGATGTGGCGGAGGCGAACGTCCGAGCCCTCAGGTCGGAGGCCATCGGATCCTTCAACGTTGGCACCGGTGTCGAGACCGATATCAATGCGGTCTTCCAGTTGCTGAGACGCCTGACGGGCAGCAGCCAGGCTGAAGTCCATGGGCCGCCGCTGCCTGGCGAGCAGCGGCGCTCGGTGGTGGACGCGCGGAAGATCGAGAAGGTGATGGGATGGCGTCCAACAACGAGCCTGGAGGCAGGCCTTACGGCGACAGCGCGGTATTTTCGCGAGGCGCAGGGCGTGCCAGCGACAGCGCCAGGGCGGCCTGCCTGAGCGCCGTATCGCCGGCGTCCATCAAGCCGCGGGCCGCCTCCACGATCAGCGAGTTGCGGGCGCTCTCGCCGCCGATCATGCGGCTCGCCCAGTCGTAGGCCTCGCAAGCCCGGCCAAGCTCGGCCCGTAGGTCCGCCGCCTGGTCTGACCCGCTGGCCGGACGGAGCCGAAGCATCTGGTAGTAACCGGTCTGAAAAATCTTCCGCGTTTCCTTCGCGGCGTCGGCCCACTCCGCCTGGGGTGCAGCGTCGAGCGCCTGGCGGAGCTGGGTGGCGGCCTTTTCGACACTGACCGCGACGTCGGCAAGGACGATGTGATAATCCGTCGGGGCCAGCTTCGACGGCGTTCCCAGGACCCGGTACACGGCCCACAGCGCGGCCGCCAGCACCAGCAGGATCAGAAGATACAGCCAGACCATCTCCTGGCTTGAGGTTAGCGCGCGGCTACTTGTAGCGGAAGATGATCCGGCCCCGGGTCAGATCGTAGGGTGACAGCTCGACCCGCACCCGGTCGCCGATCAGGATCCGAATGTAGAACTTACGCATTTTCCCCGAGGTGTAGGCGAGGATGGTCTGCCCGGTTTGCAGCTTGACCTTGAACATGGCGTTGGGCAACGGCTCGACCACCTCGGCGTCCATCTCGATGGTTTCCTCTTTGTCGCCGGGCGTCTCTTTCTCGACCAGGGTGTCGATGCCGGGCCGCAACGTGGTGGGGCCGCCGCGCTTCTTGGGGTAACTTCGTTTCTTGCGCAAATCGTCGCCATATTACCCGAGTTCCGCGTGAGAGAATCGGCCGAGTGCAGATCAAGGCCGAACTCACCGGCAATCTGTGGAAGATCGTGGTTCGCGAGGGCCAGCAGGTTGGCGCTGATGAGACGCTGATGATCCTCGAGTCGATGAAAATGGAGATCCCGGTGAACGCGCCGCAGGCGGGCCGAGTCACAAAAATCCACGTCCAGGAAGGCCAGACCGTGCAGGAAGGCCAGCTGCTGGCGGAGATCGACTAGGTCAGGCTGCGGCTTGCTCGCGCTGGTTGGGGGCGAAAAACGCGATCCCGACCACCGACATGCCGCGCTTGCAGAATTCGCAGTAGGTGACGGTCACGCTTCTCCGGCTCTCCCACCGCCGTGTCTCGCGCCGGCCGCAGTGCTGGCAGACGAGGTCGAACATCATGTCGGCCATTGCCCCGCGACCGTACCACCGCTGACACCCCCAGCTCGAAACAACTCGGCTGCGTCCCGGAACAGAAATGTAAACCTAGCGCAGCAGCTGGTCGAGAGCGCTCTTGAGCTCGTCGGTCGCGGTCGCGCCTTCGAAGCGAGTCTGGATGATCCCCTTCGCGTCGACCAGGAAGATCCAGGGCTCGGTCTGCAGCCGCCAGTCCAGCACGGTCTGGGCCAGTTTCCGCTTCGACGGGTCGGGCACGAAGTCGCGGTAGATCTCTATATGAATGAAGGTCAACTTGTCTCGGTAGGCGGGCTCCAGGCTCTGCACGGCCTTGACCTCAGGTCCACAGGTGCGGCTGGTGCAGAACGCCGGCGACGCGAAGACGACCAGCGTCAGGCGATGCTGGGCGATCGCATCGGCGATCGAGATCTGGTGCATGTCGTCGGGCGGCCGGCCGCTGTCGATGGTGGTGGCGTCAGCCTCCTTGATGGTCGGGTTGTGGCTCATCGGAGCGGGCTGCCCCACCGCCGGCACCACGGGGGTCGTGACGACCGCCAGGGGACGGCCGTCGGCGTAGGTCGAGAGCCGCAGGGTCGCCCGCTCGCCGTTGGGACGAGATGCCGTAATGTCGAGGCCCCAGGTTCCCGCGGTCATGAGATCGAGCCGGGCGACGTATACGCCGGCGCCTTCGAGGCCGGCGCCCTTGAAGGGCGCGTCGGATTCACCCTTGAAGACTCCGGTCGTCCCCTGGAGGAAGAACGCCCGGACATGCACGGTGGCGTCGTTGACCGGGGTGCCGTGATCGAGGATGCCGATCGGAACTCGCTGCTGCGCTCCAACGACAAACTCCGAGGCAACGACCTGCGCCTGCAACTGGGAAGGGGCACCGGTGGCAGGGGCCGCCTGGGAGCCGCAGGCACCCACCAGCACGGCCGCCGCCAGGGTGGCGGCCCTTCTCACCGGGTCCGGGCGCGTTCGATGAAGAGCGCGGGCCGCTGGATCTCCGCCAGGGTGGGCAACAGGTCGGGTCCCTCCCAGACCCGCGCCAACAGCGGCTGGCCACCGGCGTCCCGGACCTCGCGGCAGAAGCGTTCCCCGAGGACGTATTGGCGCATCTTCATCTCCAGCCCGGTGAGGCGCAAGAAGGCGCGTTCGAGCGGCGTCCGCTGCTCCTGCCGCCGCCGGTAGGCGCCCTCCAGCAGGGCAAAGTGTGGCAGTTGGCGACGGCCCACCTCGTTCATCACGAGATTGCTGTAGCCCTCCAGCAGGCTCATCACCGCCTGCAGTTTCGAGATTGCCTTCCACTGCTGGCCGACCCCGACTGTCAGGGTACGGATCAGCTCCAGCCGGCTCGGACGCTGCCCGTCACCCAGGCGGCCGACCAGGACCTGTTTCAGCAGCCCTTCCAGGTATCCCTGCAACCACGGGTGTGCTTTGAACTCCCAGGCATGGGTCATCTCGTGCATCGCCAGCCAGCGACGTAGCTCGTCGATCGGCAAGTGGTCCTTTTGCGCCCAGGCCTGAACGTTCGGCTCCACCAGGATGAGCGACGAGGTCTCGACCGGCTCGCGTCCAAGAAGCGCGGGGTCGTACTGGCCGAGGACCCGCCGAGCCAGCAATCCCAACATCAGGCCCAGATAGCGGGAGATGCCTTTCTGGCCGAAGCTCAAGATCAGCGACCCGGGAATCAGCTGCTGGAGGCTCTCCAGCGGCTCGAACATCTGACGGAAGATCCGAATGTTGAATCGCACCCACTGCCGGCGGCCGACGGCCGTCAGCCCCGGGTACAGGCGTTTGCCGGGGGAGGCCATCCCCGGCCCAAGCGCTTCGGCCAAGAGCGGCTCGAGCTCGGCCGCAATCGCCCGGTAGGTCTGCTCCTGGCCCGGGTCCCCGGGCAGGTCCGCCGCCTCGCCACAGCGGTTGAGCGCGATCTGCTCCACCCGCTCCCAATCGATCAGCCGGGCGGTTTGCTCCCGCGGACGGACGAGCTCGCGGAAGACCACAGCCCCAACGCCGATGGCGACCCCCCAGGCCATGGCGCGGCCGACCCGCCGGGTCGGGGGGACGGATTCAGGCATGCTCATGGGGGCGGGCCGCCGCCACCGCGACCCGAGTCTCATTCTACCGACGCCCGCCGCGGCTGGCGCTCGAAGAGGTCGATTGCTAGCACTCGCCGTTTAGGAGTGCTAAAATGCGGGTACTACCGCCCCGGAATACGTGGCCGTTTGCCCACCCATTACTAGCAGGAAGGAGGACGATCGATGGCGAAACAGCTCGCATACGATGCCGACGCCCGCTCGGCACTGAAGCGCGGCGTCGACAAGGTCGCGGACGCGGTTCGAATTACCATCGGCCCCAAAGGCCGCAACGTGGTGCTCGACAAGAAATTCGGCTCGCCGACCATCACCAACGACGGCGTAACGATTGCGAAGGAGATCGAGCTGGAGGACCCATTCGAGAACATGGGGGCCCAGCTGGTCAAGGAAGTCGCAAGCAAGACGAATGACATCGCCGGCGACGGGACCACCACGTCGGTCGTGCTGGCGGCGGCGATCATCGGTGACGGGCTGCGCAACGTCACCGCCGGCGCCAACCCCATGCAGCTCAAGATCGGGATCCAGAAGGCTGTCGATGAAGTGGTCAAGGCGATCAAGGAGCAGTCGGTCCAGATCTCCGAGCGGGAGAAGATCGCGCAGGTCGCCACCATCTCGGCCGCCGACCCCTTGATTGGCGAAATGGTCGCCAACGCGATGGAGAAGGTTGGCAAGGATGGCGTCATCACGGTCGAGGAGTCCAAGGGCATCGAGGATGAGCTGAAACTCGTCGACGGGATGCAGTTCGACAAGGGCTACATCTCGCCGTACATGGTCACCGATGCCACCCGGATGGAGGCGGTGCTCGAGGATCCCTACATTCTCATCACCGAAAAGAAGGTTTCGGCGGTTGCCGACCTGCTCCCCGTGCTGGAGAAGGTCGTGCAGAGTGGCAAGCCGCTGCTGATCATCGCCGAGGACGTCGAGGGCGAGGCACAGGCCACCATCATCGTCAACAAGCTGCGCGGAACTTTCACCGCCGTGGCCGTCAAGGCGCCGGGCTTTGGTGATCGTCGCAAGGCAATGCTGCAGGACATCGCGATCCTGACCGGCGGCCAGGTCATCTCGGACGAGCTGGGCCTCAAGCTCGACTCGGTGCAGCTCAACCAGCTCGGCAAGGCGCGCCGCGTCACCGTCACCAAGGACGACACGACGGTCGTCGAGGGTGCCGGCAAGCAGGACGAGATCAAGGGTCGGATCAACCAGATCAAGGCCGAAATCGAGAAGACGACCTCAGACTGGGACAAGGAAAAGCTTCAGGAGCGGCTGGCGAAGCTGGCCGGCGGTGTGGCCGTGATCAAGGTCGGGGCCGCCACCGAAACCGAGCTCAAGGAAAAGAAGCACCGGATGGAGGATGCGGTTTCCGCCACCCGGGCCGCGGTCGAGGAAGGCATCGTCCCCGGCGGCGGTGCGGTGCTGGTGCACTCCATCAAGGCTCTCGACAATATGAACGTCTCGGGTGACGAGGCGACCGGTGTGCAACTGGTACGCCGGGCGCTCGAGGAGGCGCTGCGTCAGATCGTCAACAACGCCGGCTGGGAAGGCTCGGTCGTGGTGGAGAAGGTCAAGGGCCTGCCCAAGGGCCAGGGCTTCGACGCCAACAAGGGCGAATACACCGACATGGTGAAGGCCGGCATCGTCGACCCGACCAAGGTCACCCGTTCCGCGCTGCAGAACGCGGCGAGCATCGCCGCGATGCTGCTGACAACCGAGGCGCTCGTCTCAGACATCCCGGAAAAGAAGCCGGCTGCGCCGGCGCCGTCGATGCCGGATTACTAAGCCGAAAGGCGAGGAAAGAGCCGCCCCGACGGGCGGCTCTTTTGTTTCTCGGCCGGTGCCGTTCCGGCCCGTCGGCAGCAGATAGCATGGCGGCATGAAGCCGAGTGGCATCGTGACGCTGCTCACCGACTTCGGCCTCGACGACGCCTACGTCGGCGCGATGAAGGGCGCCGTCCTGGCAGTGCAGGCCCGGACCACCTTGATCGACGTAACCCACGGTGTGCGCCCGTTTGCGGTGTTACAGGGCGCCTTTTTGCTCGACACCGCTTGGAGAAGCTTTCCGGTCGGAACCGTGCACGTTGCGGTCGTCGATCCCGGTGTCGGCACCAGCCGAAAGGCGATCGCCTTCAGGGCGGCGGATCACATCTTTACCGGCCCCGACAACGGGCTGTTCACATTTCTCACCGAGCCCATCAGCGAGATGGTCGAGCTGGCCGCGCCGCCGGAGGCGGCGCCCACATTCCACGGGCGCGATCTCTTCGGCCCGGTGGCGGCGCGACTGGCGGCGGGGACGCAACTCGCCGAAGTCGGCAGGCCTGGTCACCAGGAGCCGTTGCGGCTGCAGGATGCCTGGGCATCCAAGGTGGGCGAGGCCTGGCGCGCGCAGGTGCTGCACTGCGATCACTTCGGCAACGTGATCAGCAACCTGCCACTCCGGGCGCTGGCTCGCATCAAGGCGGTCAACGGGACGCGAGTCCGAACCGTGGAGACCTACGACGAAGCCGAGCCCAACGAGCTGGTCGCGCTGATGGGCAGCAGTAGCCGCATCGAGTTCGCGCTGCGCGAGGGATCGGCGGCCGCCCGGCTCCATACGGCACCGGGCGAGACGCTGCTGGTCACGTGAGCTGGCCGGCGCTCCGCTGGAACCAGGTGGCCGCGGTGTCGTCCGAGGTGTTGCGGCAGGCGGATGCGAGGGCGCGCGACGAATTCGGCATCGAGCCGCTGCAGCTGATGGAGATCGCCGGCTGGCAGATTGCCCGTTTCACAGAGACGTTCGTCAGTGGGGTCGGGAACAAGCGCATCCTGGTGGTGGCCGGTTCGGGCAACAACGGCGGTGATGCGCTGGTCGCCGCGCGCTTCCTCCATCAGCGAGGCGCGCTGGTAACCGCCTCCATCGTTGCCGCAAAAGACCCGACGAGCCTCGTGGCGCGGCATACGGCAACCATCGCCAGGCTCGGCGTCCGAATCAGCCAGGCGCCGGCCGGGATCGACCCGTCGGCCGACATCATCGTCGACGGCCTTTTTGGCACCGGCATCCGTCCGCCGCTGCGGGAGCCGGCCCCGGGCATCGTGGCGGCGATGAATGCGACAGGACGGCCGATCGTGTCCATCGACGTGCCCTCCGGAATGAATGCCGACACCGGCGCCGGTGCGAAGACCGCCATCCGGGCCGCGGCGACCGTGACGCTGGCGGCGCCGAAGGCGGGGCTGACCCGCGCGCCGAACGCGGGCCGCGTGTTCGTCGCGGATATCGGGATGCCCGCCGCGCTGTTTTCCGATGATCGGGCGGCGATCGAGGTCATCTATCGGGCCGGCGATGTGGTGGAGCTCGTCGATCCTGATCTCGTCTGAACTCGATCACTGGCCACTCCGAGTTGACGAATTGGTGCCGCCTGACTAGACTGCAGGCATCCGCCCCTCGTCCCAGTAATGGATCAAGTACACGTCGAAGCTCCAGTTGCGAGCCCGCAGGCCGCTTCGGTGGAACGCGAGTTCTACTCGGACTTCCCACTCGTCTTGAATTACGTTGGCCGGCTGGTCGATGACATCGACGGCGCGGTCAGCATCACCTGTGCGGCGTTTCGCCAGGTCGGTGACAGCCTGCGCCATCGCCCCACCCGTGAGGGGCTGCGGCGGGCCGACGTGTTTCGGGCGGCCACCGAGCTCAGCCGACAGGCCCTGAAGCCGCGCCGCTGGTTCCGTCGACACCGGGCCACGCAGATGAGCCTCGAGGGATTCCCCCAGGCGGAAGCTCGACGGGCATTGCGCCGCGACACGGTCCAACGGGCACTGACGGCTCTTCCTTTCGAGGCGCGCGCCATGGTCCTCCTGCGTGACTTCGTAAAACTCTCGTACGAGGAGCTCGGCGACGTGGTCGATATCGCCCCGCGCAAGCTGGTGCATGCCCTGGACCGCAGTCGTGCCGAACTGGGGGAGATCTATGACTACATCAAGTTCTGAGGGCAATCGCTGCACCCGCATCTCGCCAAGCGCGGTGCTCGATGACCGGCTCGATGGAAAGGACCTCGAATGGGCCCGCGACCACCTGCGGCGGTGCGAGGCCTGCCGCGACCGGGTTGAGGACTTCCGCGAGATGTTGTTGCGAGTCGGACGCCTGCCGAGCGCTTCGGTCGGTGCGGCCGCCATGGACCAGGCGTTCGCGGCGGCGATCCCCGACCGGTTGCGCAGCGAGGCCGGCTCGCGGTCATTCGAAATCGCACCCCCGCTAACGACGGCGCCAACCCCGCTGCTCGCGGAGCTTCCGACCCCGATGCGCCCCGAGGTGACCAGCGTCCCCGACCTGCTCATCGAGCTGGAGCGGGAAATCTTCCGCGACGAGCCGGGCCAGGACCATCCGACCTCCCTGCCGCCGATTTCGGAGCCGATCTATCCGACGATGACTGCGGCTCCGGTCGAGGAGATCGAAGCGGTTCCCCCGACCGAGGACGTCGAGGCGCCTGAAGAGCTCGCCGCACCGCCGCCCCTGATTCCAGCCACGCCCGAGCCGGTGTCCGGATCGTGGCGCGAGGTCCACGTCGATTCGCACCGCGAACCCGAGCCCGCCGTTCGCGATTACGAGCCCGAGGCGGGACCGCCCGGCGAGCCGATGCCGGCGCCAACGGGCGGCAACGTCGTGTTCGAGCAGGATCCTGCGCTACGGTTCGATGAGGAGATCGCGCCGGCAACACTGCCGCGCAAACCCGATACCGCGATGCGGCTCGCGGTTGGCCTGGGGGCCGCCGCGTGCGTCCTCCTTGCCGCCGTCCTGTACGAAGGAGGATGGCTGGCGAAGGGCTTGCATAACCTGAACTCGACCGCGCCCACGGCCACGGCTACCCTGCATCCCTCGGCCAGCGCCAGTGCGCGGCTTAGCGCGCCGCCAAGCGTCAGCCCGCCACCACCACCTGCCCCGGTGCTGTTCACGCTCGGCAACGCGGTGAGCGGCAACAGCGTCTTCCGCATCCGCCCGGGTACGGCGGTGGCCGGTTACACGCGCCTGGTCTTCGACATGCATGGGAGTGGCTTGCCGACCATGGTCATCACGCGCCCCGACGACCTGCATGTCGCCATCACGTTCAAAAACAGCACCGTCACGGGTATTCCGGTGAACGGCATCCAGAGCTACCAGATCGCCGGCATCGAGCCCGCGGTCCAGCAAGGCAGCGATGGAACGATCACGATCGACCTGGCACGGTCGGTGCGCGTTACGGCGTTTACTCTCCCGGCGACCGGCGGCTATTCCTGGCGTCTGGTCCTGGACCTGCACACGGCCTAGTTCAGACCGGTGCGGATGGTGCCGGCCGCCGCGGCATGGGCGACCATCTGCTTGAGGAGCAGGATCTCCTTGCGCAGGATGCGGAGCTCCAGTAGGAGCCGAGAATCGGTACGCCGCTCCGCCAGCAGGGTTTGTTTCTCGGGGACCTGCAGGTTCAGCGCTGCCGCGATCAGGTAGGAGAGCAGCTCCGGCTCCATCGGCGGCTCTGCTTCATCGGCCTTCTGGCCGACCAGCTCCCGTAGCAGGTTGGAGTATTGCTGGAAGGCCATGGCGGTCGTTTCGGTCAACCGGGCGGTGGCATCGAGATCATCGCCGGCCTCGGGGATGATGCGGATCTGGCCGCGCAGGTAGGGGCGATCGTCCGCGGTTCCGACGATCTGAAAGCGCGACGCGCCCATGACGAGCAGATTCATTCGGCCGTCGTCGAGGCGATCGATGCGGACGATCTTTGCCAGCGTCCCGATGTCATACGGAGTGGCGGGCCCGGTCTCACTTCCTTCCTGGATCGCGACCACGCCAAAGCTGTGGCCCTCTTCCAGGCAATCCGCGATCATCTGCCGGTAGCGGGGTTCGAAGACGTGCAGCGGCAGCGGCATATGAGGAAAGAGCACGACGTTGACCGGAAAGAGCGGCAGCCACTGAGCGGGCACCAATCAAGTATATGGGCGTATTCGGCAGCGTCTAGCTAGCGGCGGGCGCCGCCTCCCGCATTGGCTGTAAGGCCGCCTTCTTCCGGCGCACGATGCCCGTGGTCAGGAGCGCACCGATGAGGAGCACCGCGATCGCCACGGCGAGCGCGGGACGCATGGCGTTGAGATACGCCTGGGCAAACACGTCATGGCCTAACTGAAGGATCCGGCTCCTGACCTGGACCGGGAGGTTGCCGGGCAGGGCGACACCTGATTGGCCTCGGCCGACTTCAAGGGCGCCATTCGCGGCCTTTGCGAAACCCTGGACGAACTGCGAGCGGTAGGCTGGCGGGACATTCGACGCCTGCACCTGGGCCTGGCTGACCAGCTCGGTGGCAAGCCGGTTTTGCAGGATCGCACCCACGATGGCGCTGCCGAATGCTCCGCCGAGCTGACGATTGCTGTTCAGGAGCCCGGAGGCCGCCCCGGCCAGCCGGGGATCGATCCGCCGCATCGTCACCGTCGTCATGGGCGCAAAGGTGCAACCCAGCCCGACGCCGGCCAGGATCAGTGGCGGCAGGAAGGTGAACTGGCCCGCGCTGAGGGACGACACCCAGATGACCAGGCCCATCCCAACGCTGAAGCAGCTGAGCCCGGCGAGCAGGATGTACTTTCCACCGAATCGATCGGTGGCGCGGCCGGCGATGGGCGCGATGACCATCGAGGTCAGCGACATCGGCGCGAAGGTGAGGCCCGCTTTCAACGCGCTGAAGCCGAGAACCGACTGCAGGAAAATCGTCAGCGGTAAGAACAGGCCCATCATGCCGAAGAAGACGATGGCGGCGAGCGCGTTGCCGATCGCAAAGTTTCGATCCTTGAAGAGCGTTAACGGCACCAGCGGATCTTCGCGTCCGCGATCCCACAGGATAAAGAGCACGAACAGGATGACGCTGGCGGCAAACAGACTGGGGATGCTGAAGAGACCCCAGTGACCGCCGGCGGCGTCGAAAGAGAGCGTGTCGGTGAAGGTGGCCCAGTGATAGCGCTGGCCCTCGATCAGGCCGAAGACCAGGGCGAAGAGCGAACCGCTGGCGAGCAGAACGCCCACCGGATCCAGGTCCTGGTCGCGACCCAGCCGGATTCCCGGAAGCAGCCAGACGCCCAGGATGAACGCGACGATGCCGACCGGGACATTGACCCAGAAGACCGCCTGCCAGCTGAAATTCGTAACGAGAAAGCCGCCCAGCGTCGGGCCGGTGACCGAGGCAACGCCGGCGACCGCACCCCAGACCCCAAACGCCGCCCCGCGCCGGTTGGGGGGAAAGATGTTCGTCAGGATACTGAGCGTCTGCGGGGTCAAAATCGCGCCGCCGATGCCCTGGACGATGCGGGCCAGAATAAGTTGGCTCGGACTCT
>WNGI01004335.1_pt1 | contig 12678 bp, 13 predicted proteins | sample 5400621 | NCBI WGS metagenome assembly WNGI01 (sample SAMN13153374, study PRJNA577476) | soil metagenome | isolation source: 20 cm soil or saprolite under Garry oak tree replicate 1 | place: USA:California | collected 2016-06-15 | reverse complement strand
CGACCCGCACTACGGGAAGACGGCGCGCGGCGTGATCCGCTACTCGCCGTACCCGACGGTCGCGATCCTCGATTCGGCGCGCGCGGGGGAGACCCAGGACGGGATCCCGGTCGTCGGCACCGTCAACGATGCGCTCTGCTTCAACCCGACGACGGCGCTCGTCGGCGTCGCCACTCAGGGCGGCCGCTTCCCGCCGGCGTGGCGCGAGGTGCTGCGCTCGTGCGTGGCCAAGGGGCTCGACGTCGAAAACGGCCTGCACGAGTTCCTCACCGACGATCCCGAGCTGGCCGAGCTCGCGGCGCGGCACGGGATCGAGCTGCGCGACCTACGCAAGCCGCCCGCCGGCCTGAACGTCCCGACCGGCGAGAACCTCGAGCTCGACGCGGAGGTCGTGCTCACGATCGGCTCCGATTGCGCGATCGGCAAGATGACCGTGTCGCTCGAGCTCGACCGCGAGGCGCGAGAGCGCGGGCTGCGTTCGGTCTTCGTGCCGACGGGGCAGACAGGGATCGCGATCGCCGGGTGGGGCGTCTCGGTCGACGCGGTCGTCTCCGACTTCCTGGCCGGGGCGGCCGAGCGGCTGGTCGTCGAGGGCGCCTCGCGGGGCGACCTGCTCTGGGTCGAGGGCCAGGGCGCGCTGCTGCACCCAGCTTATTCGGGCGTCACCCTCGGTCTGATCCACGGCAGCGCTCCGCACGCCTACGTCCTCTGCCACCAGGCGGGAGCGACCGAGATCGAGGGTTTTCCCGGGCATGCGATCCCGCCCCTGAGCGAGCTGGTCGAGCTCCACGAGAGGGCGTCGTTGACCGCGCGACCTGCCCGGGTCGCCTGCGTCGCCTTGAATACGCGAGGACTCGGCGATGACGAGGCCCAGGCCGCTGTAGCCGAGGCCGAGGCGGAAACGGGCCTACCCGCCGACGATCCGGTTCGTTTCGGCGCCGGAAGGCTGCTCGAGGCCGTTCTCGAGCCACTTGGTCTAAGGACTGGGACCCTTCAAGCCGAAAGATAGACCGTCAGACCTATGCAGCCCGCCGCCGAGCGTGGCAACCTACACCGGCCGAGGGAGAAAGGGACCGCCCGTGAAGAAGACTGTGTTCGTTGCCTGCTGCGTTTGCGCCGCGCTCGCCTTTTGCGGGCGTGCCGCCGCAAATGTCAGCTTTGGGATCACCGAGGACACGGGTGCGCTCGCCGACCCTGCGATGTTCTACTCCACCCTCAACGAGCTCGGCGCGGGCGAAAACCGAATCGCGATCACTTGGGATCCGGCTCACCCGACCACGATTCCGAATCAGGCGGCGCTCGATTTCTGGATCCCGGAGGCGACGATCCACGCCGTCCGCGTGTTGTTCGCGGTCGCGCCCGCGCATCCGAGCGACATCACCTCCTCGCCCGCCCGCATTGGTCAGTTCGCCGCCTTTCTGCAGCAGGTGGCGACCACGTATCCGGTCGTCAAGGCCTACGTGATCGGGAACGAGCCGAACCAGCCGCGCTTCTGGCAGCCCCAGTTCAGCGAGACGGGCGCCGACGTGTCCGGCGCCTCCTACGAGCCGCTGCTGGCCGCGTCGTACGACGCGCTGAAGGGCGTCGATCCCTCGATCACCGTGATCGGCCTCGGTCTCTCACCGCGCGGGAACGACAACCCGTTCGCGAAGGACAACGTCTCGATCTCGCCGGTGCGCTTCCTCAAGGACGTCGGCACCGCCTACCGAACGAGCAAGCGCAACAAGCCGTTGATGGACGAGCTTGGTTTTCACCCGTATCCGAACCAGAACAACGATCCGCCACTGAAGGGCTATCCGTGGCCGAAGGCGGGGATTCCGAACCTCGACCGGCTCAAACAGGGCGTCTGGGATGCCTTCAACGGCACGGCGCAGCCCGTCTTCGCGGAGCGGGGCCAGCCGGCCCCGGCCAAGGCCCTGAGGCTCGACCTCGACGAGACGGGCTGGCAGGTCGCGATCCCGGCGTCGCTGCAGAACCTCTACAGCGGCAAGGAGAACGTGATCCCGATCGACGAGGGCACACAGGCGCAGTACTACTCGGACATCGTCCGCTTCGTCAGCTGCGATCCCGACGTGCGCTCGCTCAGCTTCTTCCACCTCGTCGACGAGCGGGACCTCGACCGGTGGCAGAGCGGCCTGCTCCGGGTCGACGCTTCGAAGCGGCCGTCATTCGCCTCAGTCAAGAACGCGATCGCTCAGACCCAGGGCAAGTGCGCCCTGACGCCGCCCGGCTGGTCGCACATCAGCACGGTCAGCGGCGCCTCGGTGGTGTTCGGCTATCTCGGCAGCTCCAAACGCTGGAATAACCGGCTCTGGCGCTTCCGGGTGGCGGTACAGGAGGACGCGAGCTTCACAACCGGCGTCTTCCGCGTCGCCCGGGGCAGGCTGAGCGCGAAAGCAAGGAAAGCCGTGCTGAAGACGCTCGCAAACCCCCGCGCCAAGCCGCTGCTGGGGGTAAAGGGAACGGCTCTTGCCTACAAGTCCAGGTACGTGACGCTTCCCAAGCGAAGGCTCAAGCGTGCAGGGTGGTACGTCTACGGAATCCAGCTCGCGGCCGCGATGAACCCCCAGCGGACGTTCGCTGCGGTGAGCCGCCCGTTCCGGGTCAAGAGCCGCAGATAGCGGCCACAATGAGCGATCCGCGCTACGACCGGCTCGCGGAGCTCGTCCTCGACCACTCGCTTCGTCTGCAGCCCGGGGAGGTGCTCCGGATCGAGGCCGATGCGGTGGCGGAGCCGCTGGTCGTGCCGCTGCACCGCCAGGCGATCAAGCGCGGGGCGCACGCCTACGCTGCTCTGGACCTGAGCGGGCTGACCGAGCTGCTCGTGGCGCATGGCGCGGAGGAGCAGATCGGCTTCGTTTCCCCGATCGCGCTCCGGGAGATGGACACGATCGACGCATCGATCACGATCTGGTCGGAGACGAACACGCGCTCGTTCTCGCGAGCGGACACCGACCGCCGGCAGCGCCAGCTGGCCGCGCAGCGCCAGCTTGCGCTTCGCCGCCGTGACCGGATCGCGCGGGGCGAGCATCGCTGGTGCGGGACGCTTTGTCCGACGGAGGCCCACGCCCAGGACGCCGAGATGTCGCTCGAGGACTACGAGGCCTTCGTCTTCGGCGCCTGCCACGTCCTCGACGACGACCCCGTTGCTCACTGGACCGGCGTCGGCGAGCAGATGCAGGCGCGGGCGGACGAGCTCGGCGCGGTCCGCGAGCTGCGCATCGTCGGCGAGGACACCGATTTGACCGTTGTCGTCGAGGGCCGCACCTGGCGTCCCGCCTACGGCCGCAAGAACGTCCCCGACGGCGAGGTCTACACGAGCCCTGTCGAGAGCGGCATCAACGGCACGATCCGGTTCGGGTTTCCGGCAGTCTTCGGAGGTCGCGAGGTCGACGACGCGCGGCTACGCCTGGAGGAGGGGCGGGTCGTCGCGGCGGCGGCCGCCGTCGGCGAGGATTACCTCCGCTCGTTGCTCGAGCTCGACGACGGCGCGAGCGGCGTCGGCGAGATTGCGTTCGGCCTCAACTACGAGATCGACCGCTTCACGCGCAACATCCTCTTCGACGAGAAGATCGGCGGCACGATGCATCTCGCGCTCGGAATGGGGTTCGAGGACCTCGGTGGCCTCAACCGCTCGGCCCTGCACCTCGACCTCATCTGCGACCTCCGCCAGGAAGGGGAGGTCTACGCGGACGGCGAGCTCGTCTGGCGCAACGGCCACTTCCTGCAGGACCCACAACCGGCTCGACCTGCCGAACGTGTCCGATAGCCGTCACGAGCGACTGGCCGACGTGCTCGTCGGTTTCTGCGCCCGCGTTCGCGAGGGCGATCTCGTCACTCTGGAGTCGACTCCGCTCGCTGCGCCGATCCTGCGGGAGCTGTATCGCAAGGTGCTCGAGGCAGGTGGTCAGCCGCTGCCGCGCGTCTCGCTGGAGGGTCTGAGCGAGAACCTGCTCAAGCACGGCAACGACGAGCAGCTGGCCTGGGTCAACCCGGCGCGCTCCGACGACATCGAGACGGTCGACGTCCGGATCGCGCTGGAGGCGCCCGGGAACACGCGACGGCTCTCGAACGTCGACCCGGCGCGGCATGCCCGCCACGAACGCTCCAGCGAAGAGCTCCGGAATCGCTACCTCGAGCGCGCCGCCGCGGGCGAGCTGCGCTGGGTGCTGTCCGCCTATCCGACCGAGGCCGCCGCGCAGGACGCCTCGATGTCGCTCGCCGAGTACGAGGACTTCGTCTACGGCGCAGGTTTCCTCGACGATCCCGACCCGGTCGCGCGCTGGCAGCAGTTCGGCGAGCGGGTCGATCGTCTGGCGGCCTTCCTCTCGACGAAACGCGAGCTGCGAATCGTTGCCGAGGGCACCGACCTGCGGCTCGTCACCGAGGGCAGGACGTGGATCCCGTCGAAGGGGCAGGAGAACTTCCCGGACGGCGAGGTCTTCACCGGCCCGGTTGAAACCAGCGTCGAAGGCGAGATCCGCTTCACCTACCCCGGGGTCTTCCACGCGCGCGAGGTCGATGACGTGCGCCTACGCTTCGAGGCCGGCGAGGTGGTCGCGGCGACGGCGTCGCGCGGCGAGGAGTTTCTGCGGGAGATGATCGCGATGGACGAGGGGGCCAGGCGCGTCGGCGAGTTCGCCTTCGGCCTCAACGAGGGGGTGGCCATCTTCACGCGGAACACCCTTTTCGACGAGAAGATCGGCGGGACGATGCACCTGGCGCTCGGAACCGCCTATCCGGAAACGGGTGGCCTCAACCGCTCGGCGCTGCACTGGGATCTGATCTGCGACCTCCGCACGGGAAGCGAGGTCTTCGCCGACGGCGAGCTCGTCTACCGTGACGGGCAGTTCCTGAACGGCGTCGCCTGACGCAGGTAGCAGTCATCGCCGACACCCACCTGCCGCGGGGTTCGCGGCGACTGACCGATGAGTGCCTCGAGCTCCTTCGGGCCGCCGATCTAATCCTGCACGCCGGTGACATCTCGACGGTCGCAGTCCTCGAGGAGCTGCGGGCGCTCGGCCCGCCGGTTGAGGCGGTCTGGGGCAACGCCGACGAGCCGGCTCTGCGCGAGTTCCTGCCGAAGGAGTGCGCCGTCGAGGTCGAAGAGGCTCGGATCGGAATGGTTCACATCCCGGGTCCGCGGCCGGGTCGCGAAGGCCGGCTTGCGGCCCGGTTCCCGGAGTGCAGCGCGATCGTCTACGGGCATACGCATATGCCGCAGGCCGACCGAGTCGGAGGGGTCTGGCTTCTCAACCCCGGCAGTCCGACCGAGCGGCGGCGCGCCCCGGCTCGCTCGCTGCTGCTGCTCGACATCGGCGGGAAGAAGATCGCGCCGCGACTTGTCACATTGACCTGAGGTCGCGCGTCGGTTTGGCGACGGGTGCGCATCTGTCCGAGCGATGGATGGCAAGCGCGAGCCGGACGAAGGGAAGAAGTCGCCGAGCTCCGCGGAGCGCGAGGCCGCACTGCGGCGTCGGCGCGAGATCCTCGAGGCGCTGCTAAAGGTGCTACGCGGGGCTTGACACGAACACGTGTTCGCCTTAGACTGGCGAACATATGTTCGTCAAATTCCTCGCGGTCACGCTCGCGGCGCTCGTCGTGTGGGCGATCGCTGCCCATTCGTCGGATGGCGCCGGGAAGCGCCAGGTGTACACGGTGAAGCCGTACGACACGCTCTGGTCGATCGCCACGTCGCATTACGGCGGCGACCCCAGGGCAGCGATCGAGGGGGTGGAGGAGCGAAACCGACTCAGCGGGACGGTCGTCTATCCGGGTGAGACGCTCGTGCTTCCCTAGGCATCGCTCGCGATGCCGACCAAAAGGCCGTGGCGCTTCGCCGGCGCGGCCGGCTAAACCCGGTCGGGCCCGAGCCCTGAGACGTGGATCCGCTCGCCGGCAAAGAGCCGGCGCTCGGCGTCCCAGGGGAAGAAGATTACGACGGTGAACTCGAGGTGCTGCCCGGTCGCCGCCACGCCGAGCCAGTCACGCGCGTGCGTGGCGGCGACGCGCGCCTCTTCGCAGACGCCCTGCGGGCCGATGACGATCTCGGTCAGCGCGAAGTGGATGTCCGGGAAAGCGGTCAGTAGGCCGTTGTAGAACTCGGTCGCGCCTTCGTGACGCTGCCAGCGTTGCTTCCACGCCGGGATCTCGTAGACGCAGTCTTCTGCCAGCGTCGCGATCAGGCCCGGGAGGTCGCGGTTCTCCTCCGCGATCGAGTGGCGCTTCCAGAGCTCGCGGATCTCGTCGTAGAGCTGCGGGTCGAGCGGTCGCGCCAGCTGCTCGCGGGCCTGCTCGCTGGCCGCCGCCGGTGGGGTTCCGAGCCGATTCACGGCGCGAGCCTACACTTGCGCCGTGGACCTCGACCTCGTTTTCTTCGGCACCTCGGGCTCGGTCCCGACCGCTCGACGGGCGCCGTCGGCGCTGCTCGTTCGCCGCGGGAGCGAGCGCCTGCTCTTCGACTGCGCAGAGGGCACTCAGCGGCAAATGCTGCGCTCGACGGTCGGTCTGGTCGAGCTGCGCGAGGTCTTCCTCACGCACTACCACGCCGACCACTACCTCGGCCTGCCGGGAATGCTGAAGACGTTCGCGCTTCGGGGGCGGGAGCTCGACCTGACGGTCTACGGGCCGCCGGGCCTCGTCGATCTGTTCGGGGCGCTGAAGCGGATCTTCGGGAAGCTGACCTACAGGCTTCGGCTGCAGGAGCTCGAGGCGGGCGACGTGCTCGAGCGCGACGGCTACACGCTGGCCACTTTTGCGCCGGCGCACGGGGTTTCCGCGATCGGATATTCCTTCCTCGAGGCCCCGCGGCCCGGCCGGTTCGACGTTGAGACCGCCGACGCGCTCGGAGTCGAGCCGCCGTCGCGCGGCTTGCTCCAGCGTGGCGAGTCGGTGGAACTCGCGGACGGTCGGGTCGTGACGCCGGACGCCGTGCTGGGGCCCCCTCGCCCCGGGCGGAAGCTTGTGCTTGCGGGTGATACCGCGCCGTCTCCGATCGTGCTCGAGGCCGCCCGTGAGGCGCAGGTGCTGGTGCACGAGGCGACGTTTCTGGACGAGGAGCGAGAGCGGGCGCGGGAGACGGCGCACTCGACCGCGCTCGAAGCGGCAGAGCTCGCGCGCGATGCCGAAGTGTCCCTGCTGGCGCTCACGCACCTGTCGAATCGCTACTTCGGCCCCGAAGTAGCCCGCGAGGCACGTACGATCTTCCCCGACACCGTGGTGCCGAAGGACTTCGATGTGATCGACGTGCCGTTTCCCGAGCGTGGCTCGCCCGAACTGGTCAAGGGCGGCGCCCGACGCCGCCGGGACGACGTCCCCGAGCCCGAGCGCGAGGAGGCCGTGCCCTGAGGCGTCGCTTGCGATGCCGCAAAAATGCGGGGTTGCGAACCGCTGCTATGAAGCCGCTATGACCCAGCTCGTGCAGGTCGCGCTCGCCGAAGACATCGCCGAGGCCGCGGAGCTACAGACGATCCTCAATCAGGCTGGCATCGCCTCCGAGCTCGAGCCGGCGGTCGATCACCATCCGCGGGCGACGGAGGACACTCCACAGAAGGTGCTCGTTCCGGAAGAATCGCTCGAGGCCGCGCAGCATGCGATCGAGGCGCTGACTGATCCGGACGAGCTCGTCTCCGACGCCTGAGTGGGTTCAAGTAAGCCGGATTTCGACGCGCGCGCGGCGACTTACGATGTCCTTCGCCCGCAGGACGACAACTGGTGGGAGCTCTTCGAGCTCGTCGTGCGCGAGGCGGATCTGCGTGGGCAGCGCGTTCTCGATGCCGGCTGCGGCACGGGAAGGCTAGTCGCCGCGCTGGCGCCGCAAGCTTCGGTCTGGGGCATCGACTCGTCGAAGGAGATGCTCGCCTTCGCGCGGAAACGAGTGCCGGCGAACGTGAAGCTGAAGCTCGCGCACGCGGAGAATCCTCCCTTCAAGGAGTCATGGTTCGACCGCGTCGTCTACTGGCTGGTCATCCACCTCCTCGATCGAGACGCGGCCTTTCGCGCGGCGCGGCGGCTGCTCGCGCCCGGCGGGCGCGCGTGCGTCGTCACGTTCGACCCCACCTACTTCTCGGACTTCTGGCTGAACCGCTACTTCCCGCGCCTCGAGGCGATCGATCGCGCTCGCTTCCCGACGGGCGACGAGCTCGAGCGTGAGCTCCGCGCGGCCGGGTTCGTGGAGGTGCGGCTGCTTAGGCACCGCCAGCGCGATCGGATCGACCGCGAGACGGCGCTGGCGAAAATCGCCGGACGCCACATCTCGACGTTCGACCTCCTGGACGACGCCGAGTACGAGCAGGGCAGGCGGCTGGCCGAGCGCAGCCTGCCCGCCACGGTGCAACACGAGACGGACTGGCTGATCGCCGTCGCCGAGCGTTAGAGTCGGCCGTCAACCGAAGAGGAGGAGCGATGGCGAAGCAGCTCAATTGCGCAGACGTCGGCTTCGATTGCAGCGCCCAGATCAACGCGGACACCGAGGAAGAGGTGATGGCGCAGGCCGCGGACCACGCGAAGAGCGCCCACGGCCTGTCCGACAGCGACCTCCAGGAGCAGGAAGGCGCGATCCGCGGCGCGATTCGCGACGTCTAGACGGGGCGTGTCCGCGGGTCCGGCACCGCGACAGGTCTTCGACGGACAGGAGCTGGTTAGATCTGCCAGGTGCCGTCGCGCAAGACCGGGACTTCCTCGCCCTCGGGGGTGATGCCCGCGACCTTGACGTCGTCGCCACCGATCATGAAGTCGACATGGATCGCGCTCTTGTTGATCTTCGCCCGGTCCTCGGCGCCGACGGTCAGCTCGTAGGCATTGCCGAGCGCGATGTGGCTGGCGGCGTTCTCGTCGAGCAGCGTGTTGTAGAAGGTCGTCCCTAGCGCGCCGATCCTGCCCTCGCGATCAACGAGGGCGAGCTCTCCGAGGCGGGAGGCGTCGGAATCGAACGCCGCGCGCTCCCGTAGCACGTCCGCGCCGGTCTCGGCCTGGATGTCGACCGCGTGCCCGCCCTCGAAGCGCACCTCGAGCCCTCTGACGATCGTGCCGGCGACGTCGAGCGGCTTCGTCGCCCGGACGACTCCGTCGGCACGGGTCGGGTCCGGTGTCGTGTAGACCTCCTCGGTCGGCACGTTCGGCATGTGCTCGACGCCGTCGACCGTCGTCGTCGAGCCGCCCTCCCAGAGCGACGACGGCAGCAGGCCGACGGTCAGCTCCGTCCCGGGTCCGTCGAAACGAATCGCGTCGAAGCGGCGCTCTGTCAGCCGGGCTGCGACCGCATGCAGCGTCTCCTTGCGCTCGCGCCAGGCGGTGACCGGATCGTCCTCGTCGAGCCGGCAGACGTGCGTCAGCTCCTCCGCCAGCCGGGCGAGCGCCGCCTCGGCCTCGAGCTCGGGATGGACGAGCTCGGCCCAGGGCTCGGTCGGGAACGGCATGATCGTCCAGTTGACGAGCCGCCTGTTGATGATCACGAGCCGCTCCCGGATGTCGGGGAGCTGGTCGCGGCCGGCTCGTCTCGGATCGACCCCGTTCAGGACCCCCGGCGAGACCCGTGGCACGAAGACGATCCGGGCGGCGTGGACGTCTCCGAGCTGAAGCATCCGCTTCCCGTACCACTCCGGGACGAATTCGAGTGTGTCGTCGGGCGCGTGCTGGAGCCGCGCCTTCTTCACGTAAGGGTCGAAGTAGGTCGCGTCGACGAACCGCGCGCCGCGCTCGTAGGCGCGCTGGGCGACCGCGCGGACGATCGGCTCCATGCCCGTCTCCGCCTCGATCGCGACGATCTGGCCCCGCTGGACGTTGGCGCTGAAGTCGACCGCGAGATTGGCGAGGCGCTCGAGGGCTCGCTGCTCCACGGGGCGCAGGATAGACGGTGGGGCCACGAAACCTGGATGCCGTCCGCTGCACGCTGTAAGGTCTCGCCCGACCACGAACCCCTTTAACCCGGTCCCGTGAGGCCGGAAAGGAGTGTGAATGACCCTGCCTGCCCTCGTCCGACCGCTGCCCGCGTGAGCGTGGCGCACACGGAGCGCGAGAAGGTCGTGCTCGACCGAGAGGCCGTCGAGCGGACGCTCTCCCGGATCGCGCACGAGATCATCGAAGGCAATCCCGAGCTGAAAAAGGTCGCCCTCGTCGGCATCCACACGCGCGGTGTTCCGCTCGCCCAGCGCCTGCGCCGGCGGATCGCCGACTTCACCGGCCGCGAGGTCGCGCTCGGCCAGCTCGACATCACCTTCTACCGCGACGACGTCCACGTCCGCGGCCGCGAGGCACCGCAGCACGCGCAGCCTGTCGTCCGCGACTCGAAGCTCGACTTCGGGCTCGACGGAATGACCTGCGTACTCGTCGACGACGTCCTGTATACGGGCCGCACCATCCGCGCCGCCGTCGAGGCGCTGTTCGACTACGGCCGTCCTGCGCGTGTCCAGCTCGCCGTCCTAGCCGACCGCGGCCACCGCGAGCTGCCGATCCGCCCCGACTACGTCGGCAAGAACTTCCCGACCCATCGCGACGAGCGCATCCAGGTGCAGCTGATCGAGGTCGACGAGGTCGACCAGGTCCTGCTCATCCCGGCATCCGAGGAGGAAATGTGACCCTCCCGACGACACTTGGCGGCGCCCTGCCCGCGATCACGCGGCGGCATCAACGTCCTCAGTCGCGTCCGGCACCGGCTCCGCCCTGCTTACGCCCTGCGTCCTTGCCTGGCTTGGTGCTCGCGACCCAGGCATCCACCAGCATCACCGGGAGGGTCACTGATGGCTGAAATCCGAGTCATGCGGGAGGACCTGCTCCCGCCGAAGGAGCCGCCGCGGCGGCATCTGATCTCGATCGGCGACCTGGAGCGCCAGGACGTCGAGCGGTTGCTCGGCACCGCGCGCAGCTTCGAGCGCTCGCTCGAGCGGGAGCTGAAGAAGCTACCGACTCTGCGGGGGAAAACCGTCGTCAACGTCTTCTACGAGTCCTCGACGCGAACGTCCTCGAGCTTCGAGCTCGCCGCGAAGCGGCTCTCGGCCGACACGATGTCGATCAAGGCGATCGGCTCCTCCGTCGACAAGGGCGAGTCGCTGCGCGATACGGCGATCACGCTCGGCGCCTACGACCCGGATGTGATCGTGATCCGCCACCCGCAGATCGGCGCGCCGCAACTCGTCGCGCGGGTCACAGACGCGCACGTCGTGAATGCCGGCGACGGCAAGCATCAGCATCCGACGCAGGCGCTGCTCGACCTCTACGCCATCCAGGCCGCGCTCGGCCGGCTCGAAGGCGTGCACGTCGCGATCGTCGGCGACGTCCTCCATTCACGCGTCGCGCGGTCGCTCGTGCAGGCGCTCCGTCTGGTCGGCGCGAGCGTCACGCTCGTCGGTCCGCCGCCGCTGCTTCCGACCGAGCTCGCCGAGACGTCGTTCGAGATCGAGTCGATCGCCGACGCGGATGTCGTCTACGTCCTGCGCATGCAGCGTGAGCGGATGGAGGAAGGCGCGAACTACGTCCCCTCGCTGCGCGAGTACAGCGCGCGCTGGTGCGTGACGCCCGAGCGGCTCCGCGCCGGCCAGAAGGTGATGCACCCCGGACCGATGAACCGCGGAGTCGAAATCGATCCGCGCGTCGCGGACTCGGACGCGGCACTCGTCGTCGACCAGGTGCGGGCCGGACTCGTGGTGCGGATGGCCGTGCTCTACGACCTGCTCACCACGGGCCCGGTTCTCGTCGAGACGGCGATGGAGGTCGCGTGATCCTCGTCGGGCCGCGCGGGACGGAGGACCTGGTGGTCAGAGGTGCCCGCGTGGTCGATCCGGCGGAGCGGCTCAACGCAATCGTCGACGTGCGCGTCGACGGCGGACTGGTGGCGCAGATCGGGGAGCGGCTCGCGGCCAACGGCCATCGCGTCGTCGAGGGCGCGGGCCTCGTTCTCGCTCCCGCGTTCGTCGACCCGCACGTCCACCTGCGAACGCCGGGCCGCGAGGACGAGGAGACGATCGAGTCGGGTACGGCAGCTGCCGCGGCGGGCGGCTACTGCGCGATCCTCGCGATGCCGAACACCGACCCGATCGTCGACACGGCGGACGTGCTGCGCGGTCTGCGCGCGCGCGCCGAAGACGAAGCGAAGATTCCGGTCGGCTTCACGGCGGCGATCACCGTCGGTCAGGCCGGACAGCGGCTGACGGAGATGGGCGAGCTCGCCGACGCCGGCGCCGCGGCGTTCACCGACGACGGCAGGCCGGTCGCGAGCGCGGGCCTGATGCGGCGCGCGCTCGAATACAACGCGATCACCGGCCGCCGCCTGGCGCTGCACTGTGAAGAGCCCAGCCTGACGCACGGCGGCCACATGCACATGGGCGCCGTCTCGGCCGAGCTCGGGCTCGGCGGCTGGCCCTCGCTGGGAGAGAGCTTGGGCGTCGCGCGAGAGCTTTCACTTGCCCGGGATACAACGCAGCCGCTGCACCTGATGCACCTCTCCGCGCACGAATCGGTCGACCTGCTCCGCGCAGCGCAGGCGGCCGGCGTCGAGGCGAGCGCCGAGGCGACGCCGCACCACCTCTGCCTCACCGACGAAGCCGTGCGTTCGCTCGATGCGAACCTGAAGATGAACCCGCCGCTGCGCACGGCGCACGACCGCGCTGCGCTGATCGAGGCGTTGAACGACGGCACGATCGCGGCGATCGCCACCGACCACGCGCCGCACTCGCGCGAGGAGAA
>WNGI01014740.1_pt1 | contig 12682 bp, 12 predicted proteins | sample 5400621 | NCBI WGS metagenome assembly WNGI01 (sample SAMN13153374, study PRJNA577476) | soil metagenome | isolation source: 20 cm soil or saprolite under Garry oak tree replicate 1 | place: USA:California | collected 2016-06-15 | reverse complement strand
GCTTCCACCAGTCATTGCTTGACGGGAGGAATCGGCCCGGTAAAAACGGTCGAAGACACGTGGCAAGGCGCCGGTCGGGATACCTTCACCGCTATCGGCCACAGAAACCACCAGCTGGCTCCCATATTGAACGGCATCGAAGGTTACGGTGCCTCCCGCCGGAGTATGGCGCAGAGCATTGTCACACAGGTTGGAGAAGACACGCATCAGCATATCCGGGTCAGCCTGGACAAGTGGTAGATGATAGGCAATGGCATTGAGCGGTTCTACATTCACGCGCTCGAACTCGGTTGCCAGCACGGCCAGCACCTCGTCAACCAACGCGGCCAGGCGCACCGATTTCCATTGTGGTTGAATGCCTCTCATTCCCCCGGCCTCCACCTTTGCCATCAAATGCAGGTCTTTGACCAGGCGACGCAGTCGCAGCGTCTCGCGTACGATGATGCGCCCCGTCGCCTCGTAGTCTTCATAGTTCTGATTCACTCCATCCACCAGTGATTCACCCAGGCCCGCGATCGCCGTCAATGGCGTCGCCAGGTCATGTGTAATATTCATAATCAGCTCATGCCGCCACACCTCTTGTTGCCGTAGTTCATTGACGTCGTTCGCCAGTTTCGCAGCCATCTCATTAAAGCTGTTAGCAAGCTCTTCCAGTTCACCATGAGCATTTGTAGTGACGCGTGCATCATAATCCCCAGAAGAAAGCACGCGTGCAGCCTTTGTCAGCTTCGCCAATGGACGGGTAATCGTGCGCGAGAATAGAATTGCCGCCAGGGCTGCCAGCACAATGATGATAGCGGAGGCAACCAGGACGGATGCACCTACAGCCGCTATAAAAGGTGGAACAGTATTCTCAGCAGCGGCAAGAGGAGTCACAACCAGTACGCCAACCACCTGTCCGTCATTCTGCCCTCCCATAAAAATCGGCTGCACCACAAATGGACGTGGAACCAGGTGTGGGCCCCCACTACCCAGTTGACCGGTAGCAGTATCCCCTTGCTGGCTGGAAACTATGGCGCTGCGTAAACCCGCAAAATCACTCTGGCGGAGCGTGGGATCAGCAAGTGCTACAGCAAACGCGGTGAGGGTATTTCGAGCCAGTCCTAAGCGTGGAAAGACAGGTTGATTGCGGTGATTGAGCACAACGAGCAGGAATTGCTCACCCTGATAGCTCTGCTCTAAACCATTGTGAAATGTCTTGTCAGAAGCTCGCGCCAGGCCGAGTCTGCGTGAGTAATTCTCGCCAATTCTCTGCGCACTGTCAGCAGCGAAGTTGGTAAGCCGATTATTCTGGTCGATACTATAGTAGTGGACAATGGCGTAGATGACGGTTAGAGCTAGCAAGACCGTTGCGAGCATCACGACAAGCATGGATCCTAAGGCCAGTCGCCAACGTATACTTTGCCACCAGCGTATTCGCATTTCCTTCCCTCTTATTTTAACTTACAGGTGATCTTACTTTTACTTCAAAACGGTAACCGACACGCCAGACGGTGGTGATATATCGCTGTTCAGAATTCGCTTCGAGTTTTTTGCGCAGCGCGCTGATGTGGACATCAATCGTATGCCCATCGCCCAGGTAATCATAGCCCCATACCTTATTCATCAGTATTTCGCGGGTAAACACCCGTCCAGGGGATTGGGCAAGCAACACAAGCAGATCAAACTCTGTTGGAGTCAGCGCTATCTCGCTGCCGTTAACCTCGACACGGCGAGCAGGCAGATCAATGGTCAGTCCCGGGAAACGCAGGACTGTAGCCGCCTCTGAAGTAGGGGAGGAGGAAGATGGAGGTGACTCGCCTCCTTCGGAGTTCCCAACTCTCCTGAGGATGGCTCGCACTCTGCTTACCAGTTCACGCGGGCTAAATGGCTTGACAAGGTAGTCATCTGCACCCAAATCAAGTCCTTCGATACGGTCATCCTCACTCACACGTGCCGTCAACATGAGAATCGGAGTGTTTGACCACGCGCGAATCCGCCGGCAAACTTCGAAGCCATCGATAGCCGGCAGCATGATATCCAGGATGACTATGTCTGGATGCAGGCGCGCATGTAAGGCGAGTCCATCGGCGCCATCTTTCGCGACCGCGATCTCATAACCTGCATCCTTCAAGTAGAGACTGAGCAGGTGAATAATACCTTCTTCATCTTCAATAATAAGGACTTTTTTAGACATCTTCAGTTCTAATCTCCACCCTCTACAGCATCTTGTATCATCGTATAGTATCATACCATGAGCGCCTGCATTAGGGAGTACATCTGCGCTGCTTTTGCTAAATCTTGAGCAAATCTTGAAGTTTACAGGACAAATCCTTCACCTCTCGGTAGTATGATGTAAGCGTCACACAGAGGGTGTGACAAAAATAGCTCATGAATGTAAGGAAGTAAGCGAGATACACATATGAAAAAACTCACCATATTCATCTTTGGCGGAGCAGCCCTGTTACTACTGGCGATCCTCTTCGGCGCTTTCTTCGCAGGTCCACTACTGGCTATGGCTAATGGTAGCCAGACTGCGGCGGGCACGCCTACTGCTACGAATCCCTACTGCCAGCAATACCTGCAGGACCTGGCACAGCGACTGAACGTCTCGGTCAGCACGCTGCAACAGGATAAACTTGCATCCACGGAAGATGTTTTGAACCAGCTTGTGAAAGATGGGAAGTTGACTCAGTCTCAGGCGGACGCCATCAAGCAGCGCCTTACATCCCACCGCGCATGCAGCGGCAATGGGTTCCATTGGCAACGCGCCATCATCAATCAGTTCCTGGCGAAGTATCGCTCTGACATGGCAAGCGATGTTGCCCAGGGGCTACATCTCAGCACAAACCAGCTTGTCACCGAGTTGAAGTCGGGCAAGAGCTTGAACAATATCGCGACCACACAACACGTCACCGCGGCGCAGTTGCACACCATTGTGACGAACGCGGTCCACGGCGCCCTCAATAAGGCGGTCAGCGCGGGCGACCTGACACAGGCTCAGTCAGACTCGATCTCGCAGTTCTTGCAGAAGCACCCCCAGTTCCTGGATCACCTGCTGAACCGGCACTATGGTAAAAAAGGAACAGGGTCTTAGATAGCAACGAGTGAGGAAGCCAGGAAACAGCATACCACTTTCTTTCCTTCTTCCCTTCCCTCTCGTGCTAATGGAAAGGCCAGGTACAATCCCCATTGTACCTGGCCTTTCCATTTTTTAGCTATAAGGGGTAACTAGGACCTCTCCAGGAGTTCCAAAAGTACTCCATTGGTTCCCCTGGGATGAAGAAAGATAGCGCGCCCTTCGGCTGCAATGCGCGGCTGCTTATCCAGCACTGGCGCCCCTTTCTCCTGCATTTCTGCCAGCGCCGCATCGATACTTTCCACTTCCAGGCAAACGTGATGCAAGCCCTCCCCGCGTTTCTCTAAGAATTTTGTCAGGCTGGAATCGGGCGTAGTTGGCTCGATAAGCTCGATCTCACTTCCACCTGGGCCGCCCAGAGGGAGAAAGGCTATTCGCACCTGCTCGCCAGGCACCTCCTTTATCTCACCAGGAGTGATACCCAACGTATCGCGATAGAAAACCAGCGCCTGCTCGATGTCCCGCACAATGATGGCAATGTGGTCAATGCGTTTTGGCATGTATTGCTCTCTCCACCTGGCTCTTTACGTTCCTCGCCATCTATCTATTTTCTACGAAGCGCGTGGCGCTTCGTCCTTCTGGCAGCCTGCGAGGTGAAAATCTGTTTGGCGCAGTAAATGCGGAATGATCGCAAACAGACCCAGGCTCAATTGAATAGAACTCGTGATGGTGCGCATCGCCATCAATGAGCCAATGCGCGTCTCTTCACTGTAATGGAGCAAATCTGCCATCTGCTCAAATTCTGCCTGGGTCAACACCTCGTATGTCAAATCTGGCTTAACAAGGATGCTCAAATCGAGATCGACGTAGGATAAGCGCTCAATTTCAATCGTGGCGGGTTGAATGATGGTCGCATAGGTATATTTCAGTACACGGTCATCATAAAAGGCACTGAATGTGTACCAGCGTTGCGGCCAGTAAAATTGTATACAGTTGTAGCGAAGCGGGCGTGGGTTTGTTGACCAGTGCATAAGTGTTCCAGCAGGCATCCAGAGGCGTAAACAGTCACTTGATACTGCTGCCAATGGCTCATCACTCACCTGCGTGTTGGTCATAACTGCGACTCTCCACCTGAAAGTCCGGTTGCATGATTGATCTCCCTTCCATCAGACCTCATAGTACGCAAATTTCTTGCTATCGTCAAGCCTGGAAACAAAGAGCCCCAGGGCTTTTCGGGGACATGTATGCTTTCCTCACTAAACAATTCTCTATTACTTACGAAAAAAGTGTGATACATCTCACTGTCACAGGCTCATGTTGTACAATGGTGTTTAGTGAGATGATAGAAGGAAACCAGAATCAGGGTTTATATGCGCTGTCCAAACTGTCAAACCATTAATCCACCAACAGCTAAATTCTGCCTTGAATGTGGCAGGCGTTTCGGTGTCTGTCCAAATTGCGGTACCGTCAACGTGCCGACAGCAAAATACTGTATCGAATGTGGCACTGCCTTGTTACCAAAAGAGACTGACGAGCATACTCAGCAATTGCTGCCGCAGGCTAATGGTCACACACGTCCACTTCCTGCCATCATGTCGCAACCGCCAGAGGAACGACGTGTTGTTACCGTTATGTTCGCTGATATAACAGGCTCAACTCCGTTGGCGGACCACCTCGATCCCGAAGATATGCGAAGATATGCGAGCCATCCTCAGTGGGTACTTTAACTTGATGACGGAACAGATTCGTAAACATGGCGGTACAGTTGAGAAATATATCGGTGACGCGGTCATGGCGGTGTTTGGAGTGCCGTTCGCGCACGAGGACGATCCTGACCTGGCTCAAGATCCAGAGGCAACACGTCTCCAGATGCGTATCGGCATCAACACGGGTGAGGTCGCTGCTACCAGTAACGCTCAAGATAACAGAGGCGATTTTCTTATCACGGGTGACGCGGTCAACGTCGCCGCGCGGTTACAATCAGTTGCTACCCCTGACACCATCCTTGTAGGCGAGCGCACGTATCTCTCGACGAGAAACGTGTTTGATTTCCGAGCGTTAGCGCCTTTGAGACTCAAAGGGAAAACTGATCCAATTACCGCCTGGGTCGTAATCGGACAGCAAAACAATACATCCACCATCGCGCAACACCCGCGCGGTCTCGATGGACTGGAAGCACGCCTGGTTGGACGTACACTGGAACTCGCGCTGATGCACGCAACGTACGCGCGAGTCCAGGCGGAACAACGCCCGCACTTAATTACTTTGCTTGGTGTACCGGGTATTGGTAAGTCACGGTTAGTACGCGAATTTCTCCAGAGCGAAGAGGCCCACCATATGGTGAAGGCGTAACATACAGACCCCTGGTTGAGATACTCAATTCCTTGCTGAATGTGCGCAAAGACGAAACATATGAGACGTTAGAAAGCCGATTTGAAGATTTTGTACGCGAAACGTTGATTGCCGCCAAAAGCGCTGAAGATCCTGTAGAGGTAGCCTATGCGATCATTCGCAGTGTCGGCAGAAGAACCGGTGACACAATGCTTGCACAGAACTATCCGGATCAACTCGAGAGAGAGCGTCTTCATGGCAGTAGCACGCTGGCTAAAAATACAGATCAGAGCAGTCAGAGCGGTCCGCATATGGCCTTGATGCGTGCCTGGCGTATCTTCCTGGAAGCGCTGGCTCAGCAACAGCCGCTGATTATTATCATTGACGACCTCCAATGGGCTGATGAAGCGCTGCTTGACCTGCTAGAGTACTTAACGGACCGTATCACCGACGTGCCCATACTGTTCCTCTGTCCCGCTCGTCCAGATTTATTCGATCGACGGCGTGAGTGGGGCGGCGGCCGGCGCAACTTTACGACTATTGTCCTGGAATCGCTTTCAAGAGAGGAAAGTAGTGACCTGGTTAATGAACTCCTCAAAACAGAAGAGATTCCCGGCGTGCTGCGCTACACTATCCTCAACCGGGCGGAGGGCAATCCCTTTTTCGTCGAAGAGATCGTACGCATGCTTATAGACCAGAAAGTGCTCGTCAAAGAAGACGGTAGCTGGCGTATTGGCACGCAGAATGAGGCGATACTCAGCGAGTTAGCCAGTCCCTCTGCACCTCCCGATGATACGCTGATAGACCTGCACTACGTTTTTCCTCTTCCTCGCGTGCCCGATACGATTCAAGGTGTGCTCGCGGCCCGCGTTGATTTGCTCAGCCCCATAGAAAAGCGCGTCCTGCAACATGCCTGTATTATAGGTCGTACCTTCTGGCTTTCGGCGCTTATTGAACTTGCCTCGGACCTTCCTGCCAATATCATCTTTGAAACGCTTGACCAGTTAGTACAGCGCGACTTTGTCGAAGTGGCGGAGAAACAGGCACGCAGCCCGGTCGAGAACGACCAGGTGTTTACTATTAAGCACATTTTGATCCGTGACGTGGTCTACAACAACATCCCGCGCATGCGCCGCTCCCAGGAACACGCGCAACTGGCCATCTGGCTGGAAGAAAAGGCACAAGGCCATGTCGAGGCATTCGCCGAGCTGCTGGCCTATCACTATCAACAAGCTTTGTCAACGTGGTCGGCAGGTATTGTACCAGGCATGGTTGCTAACCATGATTCGCAAGGTCCGGCCGCCAGCGCTGCACGCCTGACGAGGTCAGAGCTACGCAGCCGAGTAATCACCTATACTGTGATGGCAGGCGATCAAGCTCTTCACAGCTATTTCACCATCCGTGCCATCCAGGCATACAGCGAAGCATTAGAGTTACTGATCGATAGTAACGCGGATTCACAGTCCATCGCCGCAATGCATGAGAAGTTGGGAGGAGCCTATACCCAACGAGGGAACCTGGATGAGGCCTGGCAGGAGTATCGCCGGGCGCTCCAACTGGTGACGGCGGAAGGGCAAGAAGATAGCGATCACTTGCTCCACCTGTACAATCACCTATCAGAACTGGGGACACGCTGGCTCGGTTATTTCAATACCAACCCCAGTTTACAGGATACACATACATACATAGAGGCAGGACTGAAGCTGTTAGAGGGAAAGCCGATCAGTGGCCAAAACGCTGAATTCCTGACATACCAGGCATTCTGGTATGTGCGTAATCAATTGGAATCCACCGACACGCAGGAGAGAGCAAGATTTGCTGATTTAGCCCTCCATAGCGGCAATGAGGCGCTGCGCATTGCTGAAGAACTGAACGATACCGGTGCGATCTGGCTAACGCTAGACGCACTGGCCTATGTCTACACCAAGCAGCACAGGTACCAGGATGCCCACAAGATACAACATTATCGCGAGAAATTTGCCGACAAGGTAAAGAGTCGTGTAGAACTCAATGATCTTTACTACTCGCTGGGTTGGGCGCATGAAGCAGTGAGCGACTATCCTACAGCCTTGAAGTGGTTCGGTTATTCGTGGCGAGTTGCCCAGAGCATGGAGAGTCCATCGATGCTGCTAAGTTGCTTGATTGGCCGTATGCTTGCCTGGCAACGCTGGAATCGTTGGGATGAGGCGCAGCAAGCGGCAAAGAGCATATTGCAAATGGTCGAACAATATCAGCTGATCGAACCGTGGCAACTTGAGGCTCTCGAGACGCTGACGCTCATCGCTTATACCACCGGACAAGAGGAAGAAGGTGATAGTTACCTTCGCCAGTACAAACGCATCCTGGAACGATACTGCACAGCGGCCGATATCGCACCAACCATGCCCCTTGTTCACCTGGTGCGTGAAGACTGGACGCGCGCCGTGGCAGAATATCGCGAGCAATTAGAACGCAGTGAGCCGTTCCCTTCACCTAATATGCTGGCCTTGCTGGCAGAACTTGTAGTCATAACGGGCGAAAGCATCGAGGTGCAGCAAGCGAGTTGTGCAAAAGCTATCACCGCCACCGAACAATCCGGTACACGCAGAAGCCTGACTATTGCCCTGCGTGCACGTGGCAGGATGCACCTGGAGCAGCATCACTGGAAGCAGGCTGAAGAAGATCTGAAGCAGTCCCTCCAGTATGCAAAAGACCTCGATCTCCCGTGGGATAGGGGCAAGGGTCTTTATTGCCTGGGGCTACTCTACCGTCGTCGTGCTGATGTACGCGGTAAAAACAGACCAAACGAACGCAAGGCCGACCTTGGCCGTGCCCAGTTCCATTTTGAGAAGGCGCTCGGCTTTTTCGAGTCGCTGAATGCGGTACACGATGTCGAGCGCGCTCGCCTGGCCCTGGCACAGGATCATTGGGCACCTGTGTAAAAGCAGCGACGGGCAGCGCTACAGGAAAAAGACTTACGCCTGCGCTATCTGCGCAAATGAACCATCCTGCGGCGCCCCTCCCTTGGGGGCACCCTGTGTTGAAACTACAATAGAGGTGACCAGACGCGTGTCATCAGGGGACCATGCCATTGCAAAGACCGGTTGGTCTACATAAAAGGAGAAATTGTGCTGGGTATACGCATCCCAGCCTAACACGACTCCACAGATATCGCCGCAATAGACCTGGGTGACTGCCGCGATGCGTTTGCCATTGTGTGACCAGGCAACAGCAAAGATGAGGTCAGGCAGGACCCCCTTGGCCGGATTCACCTGGGCCGCTTGCACATTGTACCCACTATAGGTATAAACAATAGCGCCAGTCTCCGCGTGCCAGACCTGCACCGTTTTGTCCCACGAACCGGAAACGATGAGCTTCCCATCGGGCGACCAGGAAACCGAGCTCACCGTGTCGGTATGACCACGGTAAGTATACCTATGATTTCCGGTCGTGGCATCCAGGATCTGGACCGTCTTGTCCGAAGCGCCAGAGGCGATCCGCTGGCTATCGGGCGACCATACTAACGAGTTGACGCTCGCTTTATGGCCCTGATAGACGTACTTCTGCTTGCCAGTAGCGACATCCCAAACCCGCACGGTGCTATCTGCAGAGCCAGAGGCAATTGATTGGCCATCCGGTGACCACGCTACCGTCTTCACGACGTCGGTATGCCCACGATAGATGGCAACATGCTCTCCGCTAAAAGCATCCCACACCTGTAGCGTTTTATCGATGGCACCTGAGGCAACGCGATTACTTTCTGGTGACCAGGCCACTGCTTGCACGCCGGCGGTATGGCCGCGGTAAATAGAGGGGTGAACATGATCGCCGGGGTTGGAGGACCAGACCTGCACGGTCTGATCTAAAGATCCCGAAGCGATGTACTTGCCGTTGGGAGACCATGCTACTGTCGTGACACGACCGGTGTGACCACGATAGGTATACAGGACGCTTCCTCGAGGACGAGGGGTAGGAACGGGAACAGCAGCTGACGATGAGAAAAGAGATTGAGCACACCCTTCTAGACTCATGGCGATCATGAATCCTGCCAGGCCCTGGAGAACTTCACGGCGAGAAGGGTATCCCATGAGTAAATCTGTTTGTTTACGCACCATCGTCGAATCCCTTTCTTTGATAAGTACTGAGCGACAATGAGGGGACAGGGCTGGTATTGTAACGGTCAATGTTGCTTAATACAGTTATATTCACGAGGATAACATGCCAAATGTGTAACTGTCAATATTTTATTAGAAAGTTACGCTGGTCCTTTTTCCATCTCACCCGTTATATGAGAGAGGAGCCATGAAGGAGGAAGGGCCAATTCCTGTAGGACTCTGTGGGAGCTGAGAGAACAATGGATACGATATGCCTTGATTTCATCAATAGCGAGTTTCGCGATTTCCGTGGTCGTTGGGTAAGAGATGATCTCCAGCGGCCAGGCTGGTTGGAACAGTTTCTCGTGAAGTGGGGACTCCAGGTTGATCGCCCACCCGATGCGGCGACACTCACGACTCTGGCTGCACTCCGGACCCTTCTGCGCTCTATGATAGAGGCTCTGGTTGAGGGACAGATCGCGGACTATGATCAAGCATCACTCAATGCAGTTCTGCTCAAGATGCCTTTGAGTCGTCGTCTGGCGAAAGACACAGGAGGATATCGATTGGAAATGGTGCCGCTGAAGAACGATTGGGACTGGGTGCAGGCAGAGGTCGCCGCTTCGTTCGCTCATTTGCTGGCTTACCACGATCCCAGACGCCTCAAAATATGTGCAAATCCCAACTGCCGCGGGGTCTTTTATGATGAGAGTAAGAGTCGTACCAGGCTTTACTGCTCACCTGATAAATGCGCGAACCTTATGAAGGCACGCCGTTTCCGCGCACGCCGAAAAAACTCATCTTGACAACAATACCTACGTTTCCAACAGAACCGAACTAGAGAGGTGGATTCAACAGATGCGTGAACGATCAACCGACGTGCTGATTGTGGGGGGTGGATTGGGCGGCATGGCTGCAGCGCTGGCAGTCTGCCGTCTGGGGAAGAATGTAATTCTCACTGAGGAGACAGATTGGATAGGTGGCCAACTGACTGCTCAGGCCGTGCCACCGGATGAGAACCGCTGGATTGAGCAGAGTGGTTGTACAGCCAGCTACCGCCAACTGCGCAACGGCATTCGTGACTACTACCGTCGTTACTATCCCTTGTTACCGTCTGCCAGGGCCGATGAGCAGCTCAATCCAGGACAGGGCAGTGTCAGTCGCCTGTGTCATGAACCACGCGTCGCCCTGGCAGTATTAGAAGCCATGCTGGCACCGTATCGCGCGAAACTCCAGGTAGACATCCTCTTGCATCATCGCCACATTGCAGCGGAGTGCGATGGCGATGTCGTGCGAGCCGTGACCCTCCAGGATGAGCAGAGCGGCGACCAGGTGGTCATTCATGCGCCATATATTCTTGATGCCACAGAGCTGGGGGACCTGTTGCTCCTGGCAAACGTAGAGCATGTGATAGGCGCTGAGAGCCAGGTTCAGACCGGTGAATTGCATGCCGTAGCGGGGGAGCCGCAGCCGCTGAATCAGCAAGCCATCACCTGGTGTTTCGCCATGGATTATTTCCCCGGTGAGGATCATACCATCCCTGAACCGGAGGACTATGAGTTCTGGCGTCGTTATCAGGCCGATTTCTGGCCTGGTCCTCAGCTTGGCTGGGTCGATACTCATCCTGAGACGTTGGAGACGCGCTTTCGTCCGCTTTTTGATGGACCCAACGACCGCCCGCATGCTGATGATCTCTGGCACTACCGGCGTATCTTCTATCGCAAGCACTATCCTGACGGCCTGTATCCCAGCGATATTACACTGGTGAACTGGCCGCAGAACGACTACTGGCTAGGACCGCTAACTGGTGTCTCCGAAGAGGAGAAACAAAAACACCTGCGGGCAGCGAAACAGCTTAGCCTTTCTCTGCTGTACTGGATGCAAACGCAGGCACCCAGGCCCGACGGGGGCTACGGCTATCCTGGCCTACGACTCCGGCACGATGTCGTGGGGACGCAGGACGGCTTAGCAAAACAGGTGTACATCCGCGAGAGCCGGCGCATCAAGGCGCAATTCACTGTATTGGAGCAGCATGTAGGCGTCGAGGCACGCAAGCCACTTGTGGGTGTGCAGCTCTTCCCCGACAGCGTAGGCATTGGCAGCTACCGGATCGATCTGCATCCCAGCACAGCCCTGCGCACCTATGTCGATGTAAGCTGCTGGCCCTTCCAGATACCGCTGGGAGCTCTGCTACCCGTACGCGTGGAAAACCTTTTGCCGAGCTGTAAAAACCTGGGCGTCACCCATATTACCAACGGCTGTTACCGCCTCCATCCTGTCGAATGGAACATCGGCGAGGCATCAGGAGCTCTGGCGGCCTATTGCTTGTCGAAGAAGCTGGCTCCCACGCAGGTGCGCAACACGCCACAGCACCTGGCCGATTTCCAGGCTATGCTCACTTCGGTCCTGGGCTTTGAGCTGGCCTGGGATTGATCCACACATGTGGGAGTGGCCTCATACAGTTTTTTTACTATTTCCTTACACTTTTTTGAAGTTTGTCTGCTACCCTCAGTAGCAGAGTCCCTGAAGCCCTATCCTGAACTTCATGTTTATTGTAAGGACAATCAAGCAATGAAAAAAGCCATTGTTTCACTCGTCATTCTAGGCGCATTCGTTATCTACAGCATTATCCATGCTCACTCCGGTCTCGTTGCCGTCGCACCGACTCCTCCGGGGGGATCGCGCTCCTCATCAAGTGCGGCTACTTCCCCGACCGAGACACCAGGTGCGACAGTGACACCCAGCGCAACCCAAACGCCAGGTTCCGCCTATAGGAACGGGTCATATACGGGAAGTGTTGCCGATGCGCAATGGGGCGTTGTGCAGGTCAAAGCGATCATTACGAATGGGAAAATCACGGACGTGCAATTTTTGCAGTATCCCAATGATCGCAACCGCTCAATAGAAATCAACAGCATGGCGGATCCGCAGCTCACAAGTGAAGCAATCCAGGCACAAAGTGCCAATGTTGATATAGTGACAGGTGCTACCGATTCCAGTGATGCCTTCATACAATCCCTCACGGATGCACTTTCGCAAGCGCGAGCATAACGCATGAAACAACTCCAGTTGCTTATGGGCATGCCCATTACCGTCGAGGTGGTTGATCCCGGGGTGACCGAAGCTGATATCGAAAAAGTCTTTGCCTATTTTCGCTCTGTTGATAACACCTTTAGCACTTACAAGGAACACAGCGAGATTGCGAAAATTAATCGGGGCG
>WNGI01004324.1_pt1 | contig 12689 bp, 10 predicted proteins | sample 5400621 | NCBI WGS metagenome assembly WNGI01 (sample SAMN13153374, study PRJNA577476) | soil metagenome | isolation source: 20 cm soil or saprolite under Garry oak tree replicate 1 | place: USA:California | collected 2016-06-15 | reverse complement strand
CAGACCATCGCCCTTCCGTTCCCGCCCCTTAGAGTAGAACGGGAAGGGAAGGTTCAAAGATTCACGCCCATCGCCCCGTGTGATTCAACCCTGGAGCAGCCTGCAGATGACCTCCTGCATCAGTGCGCCGCGTAACAGCAGTGAGGTCAGCTCGAATGTACCGCAAGGTGTGGGAATGCACAGCAAGGAGACAAAGGAAACAGGCAAAAAGGCCAGGGTAGAAGCTATCGGCCGTGACAGTGCGGGATTCTAACCAGCGACGGGGCAGCGTTCTAACCAACTGAACTACGTCCCCAACCGTGGAATCAACGACTTGCCGTAAAGCCCTAAGGAATAAGGCCGTTGCAAGTTTCGCATATAGCGCACGTCTTGCTTACGGTGCATACGGTAGCAGCTGTCCCTGCCGAAACCGCCAATAAACCGCTAATACATGAGTATCGGCTAAGTATTTTAGTTGTTGTAGATAGATGATACTATTCCAAAACAAATTCAATTTGCCTTTGGTCCAGATGTTGAATCCTTAGCTCGTTCAACCGTTGTAGGCCAGGCTCTAGCTTCTCCATGTTTTCCGGGTCCTTCCGATTGCGCTTGAGCCGGACACGTCTTATGTCCTTGGTAAGCTCAATTTCCGCCGGCATCAAGAGAATGGTGTGCAGGAGCTGGGATAAAGCCATCGAACTTCTCCCCAGGCACTCCCGCAGAAACCAGCAACTGATGTTCACGAAGCTGATGCGGAAGAATGCCATGATCTGGTCCAACTCCACGTCGATGTGATAGACGAAGTCTTTGCTTTGCAGGCGCAACCACTGCTGTTCGTATTTCCGCAGCCGGCGCAGCTCTTTCCCCCACTCCCCGTGGATCGACTTCATTTCCCGCTGGCAGCGGGCCCGCTCACGGGCCAGGGACTTGAGCCGGGCTTGGGCAATCTTCCTCCATCACTCGTTGGCCGTCCACCACCGGGCATCGGGAATGAATCCGACGCTCCTTCTCCAGGCACAGTGCTAACTGCTCTTCTTGGTCAGCCATGGCCTTCAGGGGGACACCCAGCTTTTTCCTCCAGACACTGATCCGCGCTTGCAGTTCCTTCTGTTTGTTCCGTACGCGCTCGTCAGGCAGCTTCTTTTTCCCATAGCCCGCTACTCGGTTCAGGCAGGCAAACGACTTCATGCTGCGGAACTGCAGTTCTTCCCGCGGCCAACGGTCAAAGTAGGTCTTGACCACCAAGCTCGCCCCCACTGCCTGGCGGGGAAGGCTGGTGATCAATATTGTAGTCTTGCCATAGTCCCAGTCGATCCGCACCGCCCGCACCACCCCTGGCGAATTGTTATTTCGGGTAACCACAGGGCATGTAACATTGTTACGTCCTAGAGAGCAACCAGGCTGGTGCGCCCCATGTTCATCCTCTCAATGTCGCTGATTTCAAAGGGATTCGGGCCGGACAGCATTTTCGATAGGGACAAGTCGACGTCGCTGCAAGTCTCGTCGAAAGCGTCGTAAGTCAACCAGCCCAACAAGTAAATGCCAACGAGATTCTCTCGGAGTATTAAGGCTCATTTATTGCGGCACGCTATCAATGAACAGGTAACCCGAAGAGTGCGTCCCGCAAGCTGCAACGCCTGTCGCCAAGTCACCCAACTAGAAGCGGTAGATGATGCCGGTGGAAAATCTGAAATTGTTCTGGGAGCCGCCCCCAAATTGCGTTAGCAAGTAGTCCACTTGCCCCACACGCCAGGAAAATTTGTCCTTCAGGCTGTAATCAAGGCCGGCCCCGAGGGCCATCGAAAAAGACGAGTTGCCAAAGCCACCAGAGCTCAGATGCGCTCCTCCCAGCAGCAAGTGCCCAAAGGGCGAGAACCGCCCCGGCATGGAGACTTGTGGACCGAACAGAAACGTGTACGTGGATGCGCCGGTTCCGCCGCTGAACGACCCGTAATGCCCGTCAAAATCAGCAACGCCCCCGAGCCAATCCCGGAATCGGTATTGTCCTGCAAGCTCCCATCCGTTCAGATTGGTCGAGGGGTTTGTGTGGAAATGCAAGTAGGAGTAGCCTCCAAACACTTCCACCTTGTTTTCGTCTTGCGCTCGAGCACCGAGTGCGGCGAAGCCACACAATCCAAATACCAACAGCATTTTTCGCAGCATAAGAATCCCCTTCTCCTAAAGATTGCATTTCAAGGAATCACCGGGCGACTGCTGGTGGCCGACCGCGCTGGGGAGGTCAGAGACACCATTTTTGAGCTGGTGAAGAACGGGCCGAAGGGCCCCGAACAGCTGGGAGAAGAATTATACACTCAGAAGTTGTCGCGGCTGCACTGACCAGCCGCCGGGGCGCGAGTGTGGCCGATGTAACAGGTCACCTTATCCGCGACTAACGCTCAAAATCCGACCACCACGCAATCTTTGAATCAGGGGCGTTCCCACCGAAGGACTAAGGGGCCCAAAGGTGCAGTTCTGCGCTTGCTGATGGGATGTCGTCGAAGAAGGAGCGAGGCCGACCGTGACAGTGTGCGGGAACAGGGCAGCGTTCTAACCAACTGAACTACGTCCCCAACCGTGGAATCAACAACTTAGCCTAAGACCCTACAAATAAAGCCTTTGCAGGATTCGCATACAGGGGCGAGCCGGACAGCATGCCATCAAGAAGTTGGAAGGGCTGAAGCCGGGCGAGGGGCGGTGGCAGATTCGATGGAGGGAACATCGGCTGCGTTAGGGTATTTTTGGAAGTGAAGTGGTGCTTCATTCGTTCCGACATCGGAAGGAAGCGTACTGACTTCGGGGCGAAGGGATGGAAGGCGGGAAACGGGCGACCAACCCCAACGGTGGCGCATCTAAGTAATTGGGGAAGCGATTTCTATCCTTGGTCAACGCTTCTTGAACACTCGCTGCTCCTCTTAAATTTTTTGGTGTGCCCCTGATTTTTTGCAATTTTCTTGACGTCCCTTTAATCCTTTTGCACTACTTTCCGAATTCTGAAACGGCTGGGATATTCAACTCATCTAATATAATGAAGTGAGAAAGAGGTGTTATATGCGACTGCCTTGGATGAGAGCAATCGCGAGCTTCCTCTTCTCCGCGACCTTATCTGCGCCCGCTTGGGCAAATGCGAACGCAAATTCCGCGGTACCAGGAACTCTAAATTATGTGGAAGGCAAAGTTTCGATAGGAGAGGAGACGCTCGACTCGAAGTCGATCGGATCGGCCGAGGTGAAACCTGGGCAATCATTGACGACGGGAAGCGGGAAGGCGGAAGTTCTGTTGACGCCCGGCGTGTTTCTGCGAGTTGGTGACAACAGCACGGTGACGATGATTTCGCCGGGCCTTACGGACACGGAGGTTCGAATCGAAAGAGGCCAAGCGATGGTGGAAGTCGAGGAGATACATCCGGAGAATGATATTCGCGTTACCGTAGACGGAGCGACGGCGCGAATTCTGAAGACTGGACTGTATGACTTCGACTCGGATGCAGGATGGGTGCGCGTCTATGACGGGCAGGCCATCGTGAAGGACGGCGACAGGCAGGCGAAGGTAAAGGGAGGACGCGAGTTGGACTTTGCGGCGAGCGGCCAGCTCAAAGCGGAGAAGTTCGACAAGAAAGCGCACGAGGAAGGCGATTTGTATCGCTGGAGCAGTCTGCGATCTGGTTATGTGGCAGAAGCGAATGTGGATGCGGCTGGAATGTATGCGGCGAACGGATTTGGTCCGTGGGGACCTAGCTGGTCGGGCGCGGGTTGGTATTGGGACCCATGGTTCGACGGATTCACTTTCATTCCTGGAGATGGAATTTTCTATAGCTCCTTCGGCTGGGGATTTTACTCGCCGTGGTATGTGTATGGCGCGCCGTTTTATGGATACGGCTACGGACGCTACGGCTACGGGGGGCACTATTATCATCACTTCAGCACGGACGTGCATAGCTGGGGGCCCGGAACCCATTACGTCGCGGGCCAGAATTACTCGGGCGGGATTTACCGTGGACCGGGATCGGTGGGACGCGGCTTTCAGTCTAGGCCTGGGGCGACCGGCGGATCGCGAGGCTTCGGAGGCTCCCGCGGCGGTGGATTTGAGGGCGGCGGATTCCATGGAGGCAGGGGAGTTGGTGGAGGAGGCTTTCATGGTGGCGGTGGCGCCCATGGCCGCTGACACAACTCGCAAACACCGTATGTCGGGCTTCGTTGGTCTGACGACGGCGCGGAGTTAGCGGAAGATGCGGTTGGAAGGAGCACAGACTGAGGTCTGTGCTCCTTGCGCCTAGGCGCCACGCGCCTTGTGCTTTTTTCCGTCGATCATTTCGTGCAAATGGGCTGCGGCGTGTTCAATGTCATAGGTGATTGGCAACACTGCGCTTTCGATGGTCTCCGGGGTCAAAAGGCGTCATGCCTCGATTCGCCAAACGATTTTTCTTCGAGCGCTGCTACTCAACGGCGTGCTAAATGGCGCTGATGATCGCGCACAACGTACTAGCTTATCTAGTGGGGACGCCGCGGGGTCGGCTAAGCAAGCTGGAGAAGCAGTTTCTCGAACGGCCTTGGGGGCAGGTCAAACAGTCTGTGGAAGTGAAGCTGCTGCCTCGAGAGGGAGAACTCTACATTTTGGCTCGCAGCGAGGGACATCGGCAGAAGGAACGTGCCATCCGCCAGCGTCGGCTCAAACATCTGTGGGCTTGGCTTCGGGAACTGCAAGGCCAGGAGCTGACGCGCGACGAGTTGCTGCTGAGACTGGGAGCGGCCAAAGCCGAGGCGGGCCGCGTCTATGGTCTGGTCGAAGTGCAAGTGCCGAAGCCGGAGCAGCCGGTCAACGCCGAGACGTTCGCCTTCTGGTTGCGCAAGGACAAGCTACGGCAAGCCTTTCGCCGGGAAGGTCATTATCTGCTGCGCTCGAATCTACGTGAGGAAGACCTGGCCCGGCTGTGGCAACACTACGTTCAACTCACGGAGATCGAAGCCGTCTTTCGCGCTCTGAAGAGCGATCTGGCTATCCGACCGATTCATCACCAGAAAGACTCGCGCATTGAGGCACATATCTTCGTATCGTTTTTGGCTTTTTGTCTGTATGTCACGCTGAGGCAGCGCTTGCGAGCTCTGGCACCGGGCCTGACTTCTCGAGCTGTGCTGGAAAAGATGTCCGCTATCCAAATGGTGGATGTACGGGTGCCCACGACCGATGGGCGGTTGCTGATTCTCCCGCGATACACGCAACCGGAGAAGGATCACCAGATCCTTCTCCACGAATTGCACCTGCAGCTCCCGGCTCAGCCACCCCCCAGGATTCTCCAGCAGGAAATAGAGAGTGTCGTCGAAGGGGCAAACTTGTAGTGTAGTGAAGACCTTTTGAAGTCTCGGACGTAGAATCAATAACTTGCAGAAAAATTAAGGCCCAGTTGTCAAAGTCGGGCTAGCTTTGAAAAAAGCCTCTTCTGTGCTTCGCCAAAATTCTATGCGCACCGAAAATAGCGCGATTCCCTGTCGCGACGGCTGTTCCATCTAAGTTATCCCTTCATCCCCGAGCGCCCTCAGCAACTCAGCCAGCAATAAACCGCCGCGCAGCCGCACCGCAGGTAACGAACGCTACTTCCCCACCACCAAAATCGTAAACGAATCCACCATCGTCCCTCGCCCAGGCGGCTCTCCCGACGCTGGCGGTGGTGGTGGAGTAAACTCTGCCCCAATCAGCAAAATATGTCCCGTCTTCTCATCCAACGTCAACATCTTCGCGCTCTGCATCATCTGCACCGTCTGTTCCACCTCAAAACCAGTCGGGCTCTTCTCCTTAATCACCGTCAACGTCCCATCCCGCTGCGAACTAAACGCTTCCATCGTCTCCGGATTAAACGTCGCCCCATCCACTCCATTCCCGATCGGTCAAGATCGTAATACTTTTCCCGTCCACCGAACTCAATATCGCCATCAGCGCCGGCTCGTGGCACGCCGCACTTCCCCGCCAAATCATAATGCGCCGTCACCGTCATCGTCTTCGCGTCCACCACCGCAATGTTGTCCTTGTCCTCGATATCTACATATAGATGTCCCTTGCCGTCCGTCACCGCCTGCTCCGGCGCTCCTCCCAAATCAATCGTCCCGGCGATTGACCCGTCCGCCGCGTTAATCACCGTCGCGTTCGGCGCCCAATGACTGAACACGTACACTCTCGCGTTAAACGGATCAAACAAAATCCCGTCCGGCCCGCCATCCACGTCAATCGACTTGATCGTCGCCAGCGTCTTCGTATCCCACATCACTACCGGCTTGCTGCTCCCAAACCCATGTCCAGACTTCGGGTCCACCGCCGCTCCGCGCGCGCTCGCATTCGCAATCGTCCCGACCGGGGCCAGCGTATCTAAATCAAACACCGTAATCCGCGCTCCCGTCTGCTCCGTTCTCGGAATGTACAATCTCCGCCCCGCGTCATTCGCATAAACACAATCAAACCCGCCGTCCCCGCTCACTTTCGCCGTCTTCAAAACTTTGTAAGGCCCTTCACTCGCAGCCTGCTGCGCCACTCCGCTTGCAGCCAAGATCAACATCACCATCCCCACGCTCGTCGCGACCACCAACACCACACCCTGTCTCCGCATAAAATTCCTCTATTGCGCCCGAAGTTCCAATTCACCCATCCTGTCGCGGCGCAGGATACACCGACTCAGCGCCTCGCACGTTAAACGGAATTGATCTCTTGGTTAGCTAAGATAGGCCACCGGCGAGGTGGCATCGCGCATATCTTTCAGCTGCTCCTCGGTCGGGATGCCTCTGTCCATCACCCAGACGCGCTTCGCTTGTCCATATTGCTTCTCGATCTTGCCCAGAAAGGACTTCAGCGTAGTCTTCTCACTGGTGTTTCCCGCCATCACCTCATAAGCCAGCGGCAGTCCGTCTGGCGTCACCACCAGAGCGATGATGACCTGCACACAGTCTGGGCGTTTGTCCCGGCTGTAGCCAAAGCGCCGCTTCCCACTCGTCGGCGGATCGCATTCGAAATAGGTGCTGGTCAGGTCGTACAGCAGCACCTCAAATTCCGCGTGGAATAATTCCTGCCAGCGTTCCCGCAGAAAGCTGAACAGAGCGGCCTTGTGCGCGAGCAACTTGTCCTGACAGCGGTACAAGGACTGCAGCTCCATGGCTTCTCCCGATCGGCCCAGCAAATCGGTCATGGCGCTGTGCAGGTACCACTCGCGGTGTAGAGGCCACTCGCTGCCCGGTGAGATCAGCCGATAACTCACCAACGTCTTGAGCACGTCGAGCCAGTCGGTTCCCTCGCGGCTCACCCCCAGCCGCTCTCTCCAGAAATCGTCCAGCTGCAGTTGCTGCCGTAATTCCCCGCTCAGCCAGCACGCTCCCCACTGGCGCGGCCGCTTGACCTGAAGCTCACTCAAACGGACATGCACCACTTCATGCGCCAATTCCGGGGCCTGCCGATCCTCCGGAAAAAGTACCACCTGATGCCATTCGCCCCGAGGCTCTTCGAAAACTTCGATGCATCGGCACCAGGCAGTTTTTTGGCTGTCGTTGATTTCCCCCAGGTAGAGCACTTGCCTCTGCACGACACGCTGCGAGGAACCCCGTCGGTTCTCCACGATGCTCCAGTAGCTCTTTGCCATCCTTCACGCGAAGCGTGCAGCGCAAAAACATGCCGCCATTGTGCATGGCTAATCCCGGCAATCAAGGGCGTGGGTCTTCACTACAACGACTCGCGGGGAAAGCGCTACTGAAAGGGAATACACTTATCCCTTGGAAGCCGCCAAAATTCGGCGAAATGAACTCCCAGTTGTCAAAGTCGGGCTAGGATTTCGTTCCGAATTAGCTCAGAATACCGGCCGATCAAGGCTCGTTTGACATTGAGCCACTCCTGGGCCTCGGTCTGTTCTTTTTGAGCGCTGGCGATCTGCGCACGAACAGCTTCGGGGGCTGGCCCGCCGGGAATGGTGCGGATTCCAATGAAATGGACTGGGTCGAGAGCGCGCAACCATACTTCGCGCGGCTTGCTGAGCTTCTTTCCCACGACTTCCGGCGCGAGTCGCTCGATCTCGGTAACCAGGCGTTCGGGAGAATCGTCGCGACCGGCGGCGCGCACCGACGCAGCTACCAAGCGATGGGCCATTCCGAAGCTAATGTTTTCTTCGCGGACGAGTGTGTCGGCTAGCTCTGTCACGGTTAGGAAATTTCTGTTGGCCGCATGGCACATTCGCTCGCGATCCACTTCGGCGTGGCTCACGACGCCGGCAAAAAGGCGCAGTGCCCGAGAAGCGTCGGCGCACATGGCAAAGGCCAAGGGCTGGAGATCATCTTCGCTATCGACCACATCCCCGAAGGGGGTATTGTGCGCGCAACTCAGCACTGCCTGGGCCTGGCCGAACGCCTTGCTCGCCAGAATTCGGACGTGTTCCAGCGCAACGGGATTTCGTTTTTGCGGCATGATGCTGCTGATTTGGACGTAAGCATCGCTCAAACGTAGAAAACAAAATTCCGGCGTGCACCACACTAGGAGGTCTTGAACGAGTCTTCCCAAGCTAAGCATCAAGACTGCGATGGCCCCGGCGGTCTCCGTTAAGTAATCGATCGCACCGATTGCGCCGTAGGAATTCAACTGCAGGCCCTCAAAACCAAGCATGCGGGCCGTGTAATCGCGGTCAATCGGGAAGCCAGTCGTGGTAATGGCGCACGCGCCGAGCGGGTTGCGATTAACCGTGGCGAAGGCGGCTCGCAAGCGCTGCATATCGCGACCAAGGAACTCTACAGCGGCGAGCAAGTAATGAGCCAGTGTCGTGGGCTGCGCCGGCTGCGTGTGCGTGTACGCCGGCATGATGGTATGCAGGTTTGCGGCCGCGACATTGAGCAGCACCGTCCGCGCGTCTGCGGTCTCTGCTGTAATCCGTAAAATCTCCTGGCGCAGGCACATGCGGTACATGGTGAGGTCGATATCGTTGCGGCTGCGCGCGGTGTGGATCCTGCCCGCCACATCTTCGCCGCAGGATTCGGTCAGCAGGTGTTGTATGTAAAAGAACAGATCTTCGGAACCCCCGTCGTATCGCGCGCCCAGGATCTTGGAGTGATCGAGTTCAGCAATGGCTTCCAGGAGAAGAGATGCAACTGCCTTTGGAAGGATTCCCTGGCGCGCGAGCATTAGAGTGTGGGCCGTATGAATCTCAAGGAGCGCGTCCAGGAAATACTTTTTGGCGTCTTCGAAGTTCACCGCAAGTACAGTTTCGGCGTAGACCGGAGCAGGGAAGGATTCTGAGGACCGCGACGGCACTTCGGAAGTCTGGCCTGGGTCCTTCAACGTGCGCACCCTTCCGCCGAACAGAATTCAGAGCCATGTGCCCGGGAACAGCAGCCCTTAGGCTGGGAGAAAATCATCCCAACACCTCTCGCCTCTTATTGTCCTGCGCATCGCAACCACTGGACAGCCAGCGTACTGCTGCTACCACCGAACGCCCAGCCCGAAATTGAGAATTCGGCCCTGGAGAACGGTGGAGAAGCGCGGGAAGGTCGTCGGTAAAGTAGCGCCGGCTGGCGATAGCTGCCCACAATGCGTCGGGTCGAAGGCAAAGTTGTTAGTCTTGCTGGGGCATCCTGTGCTGTCGACGGTTACAACCGTATTCAACGAAGTCACATTGGGGTGATTGAAAATATTGGTGGCTTCCGTCAAGAATTGCGCCCGGATACGCTCTTTCAAAGTGAAAAGTGTCCTCGTATAACGCAGGTCAAACTGAACGACATTGGGCCCACGCACGGTATTGCGCCCGATGTCAAGCGGACGATTTAAGCTCGTAAGCAGTGAGTCGCCGTTGAGAGGCACGTTGGTGCGGGCGGTGATGTTCTGTTCGTCTCCTGAAGCGATGTTTGTCAGCACGCCGAATTCGTTGTCATTCAGCAGGCGATTTGCAACCGAGTTGTCGACCTTCACGCGCGGTGACCACAGTGCACTCGCGGTGAAGGACTGCGGCCGGTTGATATAGCTGTTGCCGCGGTCGCGGAGCCGGTCGGTGGTGTCTTCGACATAGACGAGGTTCTGCTCGAAACCGTTCACGTCGGGCGCGTCGCTGATCGTGTGAGAATAGATGTAGTGCCCGCTCACCAAGAGTCCGCGGGAGAAGCCGTGTTCGTAATTCACTTCAAGCGCGTTGTACTTTGAGCTGGCTCCCACGTCCTGCAAGGTCACATTGTTGAAGGAGGGGTTCGCGCGCGTTCCGGCGTTTACCCGCGGATCAAACACGGGCCGACCATCGAGAAGCGTGCCAAGCGGATTAATCAGGTTGATGTTGTGCAGCCACTCGAGCTGCCGCCCAGCTGTATTCACAAAGGCAAGCGTGACAGCGTCGTTTTTGGTAAGTTCGCGCGAAACCTGGATGGTCGCGGTCAGCGCGTAAGCGTTTTTGAAATTCGGAGTGACTGTAAAAACCGACGGAGTTGCAGGCGCCGTCGCGGTAGTCAGTGGCTGAGGGAACGGAGGAGCGCCCGGCTGTCCTGGGGAGAGCGACGCGTTAAACGAGCGCCCGGAGCCGTCGTTGGAAAGGGCGTTGAACCAGAGATTCGTTGGTGGAGCGTCATAGAACATGCCCCACGACGCGCGCACTACGGTTTTGCTGCCCACTCTCCAGGCCAAGCCTAGGCGCGGCGACACATCGCCGGCAGGATTATTGAAATTGCGTGAGAAGGGGAACGGAGCGGAGGCATTAGGATTCGGAGAGAGGAAACGATCGTACCGAACCCCGTAGGTCACGAGCAGCGACGGCCGCAACTGCCAGCTATCCTGGGCAAACAAATCGAAGAAATTGGAGATATAACCCGCCCGCGTGTTTCCGATGAGAGCATTTACGCTCGCGTAGGAAAACGGGTTCGCGCCGCTCACCGCGGCTTGATACGCCTCAATTGTCGGGAAGACGTACTGCGTGAAGCTGTCTCCTTCCTGCACGTCGATGATGCGCGAATAGCCGAAACCGGTCTTGAAAGTATGCGGGCCACGAATGTAGGTGAGATTGTCGTTCCAACTGGGTATTTTTTCCGCCAACACGTCGCCTGTGGCTGTACTTCCGCTGAAATTTGCCACGCCCGAAATCGTGACGGCGGGTTGCGGTCCGGTCAGTGGACCGGCGATGTGCTTCTCGTTCCGGTAGGGATAAGAAAAACGGAACTCATTGAGCAGCCGGGGTGAAATCGTGCTCACCCACTCGAGCCCTCCAACGTGGGCTCGGTCGCGGAAGTCGGCTTCCGCAGCGATCAAGTTCATTCCGCCTACGGCGGTGTTGAAGGGATACTCGTTGCGGAAGTAGTTCACGCGAACGAACACGCGATTTGTTTTGGTGATGTCCCAGTCTCCGCGCACGTCCAGGAACTGAGCGTGCTGGACGGAAGGCGCAGTCCCGAATTGCGAAGCGGGAATCCCGGCAGCTTCGAGAGCCGTCTGGTTCAAAGCACTGACGGTAATCGGAACGGGAAGCGCGCGGTACAAGTGCTCGTAGGCGCCGTAAATAAACAGCTTGTCTTTCTTGATGGGGCCACCAGCATTCATGCCGAAGGAATTCATCAACAAGTTAGGCTTGGGCGCCGCAGGAGACAGAAGAATTGGTCTCGCGGTGGCATCGACAGGACCGCGGATCCACTGGAACATGCCATGGAGCTCATTGCTGCCCGATCCCGTGATGACGTTATAGATGTTGCCGGTAGTCCCGCCAAATTCCGGAGCGAAGCTGTTGCTAACCGTTTGGACCTCACTGACGTAAACGGAGGAGATCGGGAAGAGGCGAAGTCCGTAGCGATCGCTCTCCGTATCGGTCATTCCATCCATCTGATAATTGACTCGGTCCACAAAGCCATTGGTGTTCAGCGTGCGAGGGATGCCCAGCTCTGGATTGGGGTGCCCGCTGACGCCGGGCTGGAACATGATCCAGTTATAGGGATTGCGCGAGGTCAGCGGAAGCGTTTCTACTTCGGCCTCGCTGATGGTGCGGCTGATATTTGTCCGGGCGGGATCGACCACGGGGGCGCCGCCGCTGACTTCGATGGACGTGCTCACCGATCCCAACCTGAGAGCGCCGTCAACCACCGCCTCCCGTCCGGCCTGGAGGACGATTTCGGTAAACTTCAGCGTCTCGAAGCCGTTCTTGGTAATCGTGACTGTGTAGGTTCCGATCGGCAGCGAAGCGATGACATAGTAGCCGTCTTCGGCCGAGGCGATGCTTCGGGTATACCCGGTAGCATTGTTGACTGCCGTCACGTTCGATCCAGCCACAGGCTGATCGCTCGGGTCGCTAACGCGGCCTCGAATTGTGCCGTTGATGGACTCTGATTGTGCCCAGATCATAGACGCGGATGACAAGAAAAGTAGCAAAGCCACTGTCACAAGATTCCAATTGTGCAAATATGCAAAGAAAGACAGACGCCCTTTAGAGATCATTTTGCCCCCACTGTTTTCCCCCGACGCGAACTTCGCGAACGCAAGACATTGCAAATTACATTAAGACAGTTTCAGAGTGTTCGTCAATTTCCCCGCTCACAGGGGGCGCACGACATAAAATGGTGTGAGGCTAAAAGCGCTCTTTTTTTGTATGTTCCTACGGCATTATATGCCGTAGGATAGATCCATGAAGATTCCTCCTGAAGTACCTTCGCCCGTACGTGAGCTGGCCGTAGTTTTGTCTCAACCTAAACCGATGCGCCGGGGGTCCGTCTCCGAGCGCACCATGAAATGCGGTAAAG
>WNGI01004931.1_pt1 | contig 12691 bp, 13 predicted proteins | sample 5400621 | NCBI WGS metagenome assembly WNGI01 (sample SAMN13153374, study PRJNA577476) | soil metagenome | isolation source: 20 cm soil or saprolite under Garry oak tree replicate 1 | place: USA:California | collected 2016-06-15 | reverse complement strand
AGGAGATGAAGCTGCGGCCTAAGGTCGCCGAGCACGATTTCCAGACCAAGTTCAAGGGATTGCGACAGTTCCTCGAAGCAGGAGAGAAGGTCAAGGTGACGATCATGTTCCGGGGCCGCGAGATGGTCCACCAGGAGATTGGGCGAAGGATTCTCGAGCGAGTTGCGGACGACGCCAAGCAGTTCGCGATCATCGAGCGCCAGCCGCTGCTCGAAGGAAAGAACCTTTTCATGATCCTGGCGCCGAGCCGTCAGGGCGCCACGAAGGAGCAAGCAGCAACCAGTGCCTAAGCTCAAGACACAGAAAGGAATCGCCAAGCGCGTCCGCGTGACGAAGAACGGCAAGCTGATGCGCGCCGCCGCGTGGAAGAGCCACCTGCTCGAGCACAAGTCGAAGAAGCGCAAGCGCAACTACGAGAACAAGCAGCCGGTTTCGAAGGCGGACCGCAAGACGGTGCGCCGGGCCCTGGGAATCTAGAGCATGGCAAGGGTCAAGCGCGGCGTCCCCGCGCATCGCCGCCACAAGGCGATCCTCGATCGCGCGAAGGGCTTCCGCCTCTCCAAGAAGCTGCTCTTCCGGCCCGCCAACGAAGCGGTCCTGCACGCCCTCGCCTACGCGTTCCGCGACCGCCGCCGCCGCAAGCGCGAGATGCGCCGGCTGTGGATCGCGCGGATCAACGCGGCTTCGAGGCAGTCGGGGCTGCCCTACAACAAGCTGATGCACGGCCTTCGCCAAGTCGGGGCTGCCCTACAACAAGCTGATGCACGGCCTTCGCCAGGCCGGAGTGGAGATCGACCGCAAGATGCTGGCTGACCTGGCCGTGCGCGACAGCGGTTCCTTTGCTCGGCTGGTGGAGGTTGCTAAGAAAGCCCTTTAAGACAGACCCTACCTCCCTGGAAGGGGAGCAGGCGCGCTTGCCCCGCCGTCAGGCGGGGTGGGCTTTGCCCACGCGCCGATGAGGGGAAACCGGCCGGTTTCACCTCATCTTTCTGATCAGCTGATCTCGAGCCCGGACAACGAGGTCGTCCGCCGCTTGCGGCGCCTCGCCCACCGGCGCGAGCCAGGCCTCGTCCTCCTGGAAGGTCCGCGCGTGCTCGCGGAGGCGAAGGCGGCCGGGCTCGCTTTCGAGGTGATCGCTGTGCGCGAGGGCGACAAGCTCCCGTTTCACACCGAATCGCGCGTGACTCTGACACCGGCCGCGTTTCGTGCCGCGACCCAGACCGTCACGCCGCAGGGCGCCATCGCGATCGCGCGCGTCAACGAAGCGACGCCGGCGGAGGCGATCAGTGCGGCGAGAGGCGCCGGCTGGCCGCTCATCGTGCTCGACGGCGTGCAGGACCCAGGCAACGTCGGCGCGATCGCACGCACTGCGGCGGCGGCGGGCGCACCCGCGCTTGCGATTCTGCCGGGGAGTGCTGACCCGTTCGGGCCGAAAGCGGAGCGTGCCTCGGCTGGAAACGTGTTCCGCTTGAAGGTCGCCAGGGCCCACTGGAAGGACCTCGAGGGGCTAGACGGCTTCGGGGCCTCGCCGTCGGGCGGTGCAGCATTGGCCGAGGCGCCGATAGAGTCTGCGGGCATGATCGTGCTCGGCAGCGAGACCCACGGCCTGTCCCGCAAAGACCTCAAGCTCGTGACCGTGCCGCTCACGGAGGGTGTTGAGTCGCTCAACGTGGCCGCGGCGGCCGCGCTGATCCTGTTCGAGATCAGGCGGCGCCGCACATGACCGACCCGTCGGCGCTCACCGCGGAAGCGGTTGCCGCGATCGGCAAAGCGCAGACTTCGGCCGAGCTCGAGCGGATCGAGGTCGAGTACCTCGGCCGCAAGAGCGGCCGCGTGAGCAAGCTTCTCGAGGGCATCGACAAGCTCAGCCCGGAGGAGAGGGCGGCCCTCGGCAAAGCCGTCAACGAGTCCAAGCGGACGATCGAGGAGGGGCTTTCCGGCCGGCGCTCCCAGCTCGAGGCGAATCGGCTGGCCGATCTCGCCGAAACGGAGGCGATCGACGTCACGTTCCCCGGACCGCCGCTCGACCGCGGCCATGTCCATGTCCTGACCCAGGTGCGCCGCCAGATCGAGACCGTGCTCGAGTCGCTCGGCTACCAGGTCGAGCTGGGTCCCGAGGTCGAGACCGAGTGGTACAACTTCGAGGCGCTCAACATCACGGCCGGACATCCGGCGCGGGAGATGTGGGACTCCTTTTACTTCAGCCCCGAGCTGCTGCTGCGCGCACATACGTCGCCCGTCCAGATCCACGCGATGCAGCGCATCAAGGAGCCGCCCATCTACATCATCACGCCGGGTCGCTGCTACCGGCGAGACGCGCCCGAAGCGACGCGACTTCCCTACTTCAGCCAGGTCGAAGGCCTTGCGGTGGACAAGGGTCTGACCTTCGGTGACCTGAAAGGAACGCTGCTCTACATGATCCAGTCGCTCTACGGCAGCGAGCGCAAGGTGCGCGTGCGCCCAAGCTTCTTCCCGTTCACCGAACCGAGCTTCGAGTTCGACGTGTCCTGCGGGATCTGCGGCGGCATGGGCTGCAAGAGCTGCCGGCACAAGGGGTGGCTCGAGGTCGGCGGTTGTGGAATGGTGCATCCGCAGGTGCTGCGCAACGGCGGCATCGACCCCTCGCAGTGGAACGGATACGCGTGGGGTTTCGGCATCGAGCGCATGGCGATGCTGAAGCACGACGTCGACGACATCCGCCTTTTCTACGAATCAGACCTGCGCTTCCTGGAGCAGTTCTAATGGGGCATCCGGGCACAACCCCGGTTAGTCCGGACTATCCGGCGTTGCGGGGCGCGCGGACCTAGGCCATGCGTATCAGTTATGAGTGGCTCGGCGATTTCCTCGACCTCGAGGGCGTGACGCCCAAAGATGCCGCCGACGTCCTGACGCGTCTTGGCGTCGAGGTGGAGTCGCTGACGATGGTCGACCTCTCCAACATCGTCATCGGCAAGGTCCTCGAGCAAAAACCTCATCCGAAGTCCCGCACTCCGCTCTGGATCCACCAGGTGGACATCGGCGTGCGGGTGGAGCAGATCATCGCGGGGGCTCCCAACGCGGTGCCCGGAACGCTGGTCCCGGTCGCGCTGCCCGGCACGACGGTGCCCAACGGCAAGGTGGTCAAGGACATGAACATCGCCGGCTTCAAGGCCAGCGGGATGCTCTGCTCGGCGGACGAGCTGATGCTGGGAGAGGACCACTCCGGCATCCTGATCCTCGATCGCGGCAAGCCCGGGGATCCGCTGACTTCGATCATCCCGAGCCAGGCGATCATGGAGGCGGAGATCACCTCCAACCGCCCTGATTGCATGGGCCATCTCGGCGTTGCGCGTGAGCTCGCCGCCGGCCTCGGCCGTCCGATGAAGCGCGACTTCATGCCGTCCTTCACAGGCACCGCGGATCCGCCAGGTCGCGACCTGGTGAAGGTCAGCGTCGACGACCCGGACCTGTGCAGTCGGTACATCGGTGGCGTGATCAAGGGCGTCAGGGTCGGCCCGAGCCCCGACTGGATGCAGCGGCGGCTGCGCGCGTGCGGTGTGCGACCGATCAACAACATCGTCGACATCACGAACTACGTCCTCTTCGAGTACGCGCAGCCTCTCCATGCCTTCGACCTCGCGAGGTTGAACGGACCTGCCATCCACGTGCGCCGTGCTCGCGAAAAAGAAAAGTTGCTGTCGCTCGACGGCGTGGTGCGGGATCTGACGCCCGACACGCTGGTCATTGCCGATGCGCTGCGCCCGGTGGCGATCGCCGGCGTGATCGGTGGGGAGGAGACGGCGGTGGCCACGGCGACCACCGACATCCTCCTCGAGTCGGCGAACTTCAACGGAGCAAGCGTGCGGCAGACCTCACGCGCGTTCGGCCTGCGCACCGAGGCGTCCGCCCGATTCGAGAGGGCGCTGCCGCCCGAGCTGGCGCTGGCCGGAGCGCGCCGCGCAGCGTCCCTCATCGCCGAGCTGGCCGGTGGCACGGTGCACCGCGAATGGGTCGACGTCTACCCACGTCCGCAGCAGCCGGTCCGCGTGATCCTGAGACCGGCACTGATCGACGACGTGCTCGGCACGCACGTGCCGCTCGAGGAAGCCGAGTCGATCCTCAAGCGGCTCAACTTCCACGTCAAGGTGATGGGCGACGGCGAGTGGGACGTGCTGCCACCCGTATTCCGGCTCGATGTGACGATTCCCGAGGACCTGGTCGAAGAGGTCGGGCGGGTCCACGGATACGACCGCGTGCCGCCGACGCTGCCCGGGCGTCGCCACGAGAGATGGACCCCGGCGTCGCCGAGTCGCGATCGCCGGCTCGACGCGATCCGCGAGGTCCTGGCGGGCGCGGGCTATAGCGAGACATGGAATCCCGCCCTTGTCTCCGGCCGGAAATTGGAAGCGCTGCGCATCGCGGCTCACGCCATGCGGGTCTCCAATCCGCTAAGCGACGACATGGACACCCTGCGCACTTCCCTGCTGCCTTCGTTGATCGACGCGATGGCGTTGAATCGCGACCGCGGGCGCCTCGACGTCCGGATCTACGAGATCGCCGAGGCCTATCTCGCGCGGGTGGGCGAGCGCAACGGCGGGCAGCCGGAAGAGCCGCTCCGCCTGGCCGCCATCGCGTCAGCGGGGACAACGGCGGACGAGGGCCGCGACGCCATGTACCGACTGAAGTCGGTGCTCGACGGCTGCGTCGCCGCGATGTCAGCCCCGTCGTGCATGTACGACAGGGCGTCGGCCGAGCTGTTTCACCCTGGCCGGTGCGCAGCGGTCATGCTGGACGGCCGCCAGCTCGGATACATCGGCGAGCTCCATCCGACCGTGTCCGCAGCGGCCGGGATCGACGGAAGGGTCGTCGCGTTCGAAGTCGACGTGGAACCGATGGTTGCCGAATCGCGCATCTCGCGCGCACAGCCTCTGCCGCGATTCCCGAGCGTGCAGCGCGACCTGGCGGTGATCGTGGACGAGACGGTCGCGGCAGGGGTGCTGCATGCCGCGATCAAAGAGTTGGCCGGCGATCTTTTGGAGCACGTCCGGGCGTTCGACGAGTACCGCGGCGCCCAGGTGCCGGAGGCTCACAAGAGCGTCGCGTTTACCTTGACTTTCCGAAGCCCGGAGCGCACCCTGACGGACGCCGAAGTGGATAAGGTGATGGCGGAGATCAAGCAGGGACTGGAGAAAAGACACCGAGCCAGGTTCAGAGAGTGATACCGGCGCGGTTTGCGCACGCTTTTGCGTGCTGTTTCGGGAGAAGCGCCAAGTGACGTGGATCGACATCTTTCCAATCGTGCTCATCGTCGCGTACGGCGTGGGCGGGTACTTCAGCGGCCTCATCCGGCGCTTCATCGGACTCGTCGCGTTGTTCGTGGCGGTGTGGGCCGCCACGAGCCTGGGCCTGCAGACGGGCGGCATCTTGCAGCAGACGTCCAGCATGGAAGTGCCGGATGGCCGCATCTACGGCTTTTTCGGGATCATCGTCTTCCTCCTGCTCCTGGTCGAGGCCGCGACGCAGATCGCGCACAAACAGATCCAGGTCCCAGCCGTCGTCCTGAACCGGACCCTCGGCACAGCGTTGGGGCTGCTCACGGCGATCCTGCTCTCGGTGGTCGTCGTCTATGAGCTCGGACAGGCCGCCAACCCCATCGGTGGAGCTCAGCTGGACCCGACGCAGCAGGGCCTTCGCGATTCGGTGCACCGTTCGGCGTTCATGGTCAGCCTGGTCAACGCGACCGACAAGCCGATCATCGCCTTGTTCCAGCCACTGCTGCCTGGAGATCCGCAGATCTACTTCGGTCCCAATCCAGTCAATCCCTAAGCTCGAGCGGTGAGCAGCGGTCTGTTCCAGCGCCTGCGCGAGCGGGCGGTGGAGATCCACGTCGAGGATCACCTTCGTTCGCGCCTCGAGCGCGGCGACAAGATGCGCGTGAAGCTGGGACTCGATCCGACCGCCCCAGACCTTCACGTGGGGCACCTGGTCGTGCTGGACACGCTCCGAATGTTTCAGGACGAAGGCCATACGGTGGTCGTGATCATCGGTGACTACACGGCAAGGATCGGCGATCCGAGTGGGCGTTCCGAAACGCGGCCGATGCTCACCGAAGACCAGGTCGAGAGGAACGCCGAGACGTACTTCAAGCAGCTTGACCTGGTTCTCGATCGAACGAAGATCGAGGTGCGCCGCAACTCGGAATGGCTGGCCGCGATGTCGGCCGCCGACATCCTTCGTCTCCTGGCCAAGGCCACGCTGCAGCAGGTCCTCCAGCGCGAGGATTTCGCCGAGCGCATCAAGTCAGGGGCGGCGGTGGGAGCCCACGAGATCCTGTACCCGTTCAACCAGGCGTACGACTCGGTCGCCGTCAAGGCGGACGTCGAGATCGGCGGGACCGACCAGCTGTTCAACCTTCTGTTCGGCCGCGAGATCCAGAAGGCCTATGGCCAGGAGCCGCAGGACGTCGCCGTCTTCCCTCTGCTGGAAGGCACCGACGGGGTCCAGAAGATGAGCAAGTCGCTGGGCAACTACATCGGGATCCACGAGCCGCCGGAGCGGATCTACGGCAAGACCATGTCGATTCCCGACGAGCTCATCGAGAGATACGTGCGGCTGGTCTCAGGTTTGGATCCGAAACAGCAATCAGAAGTGCTGGCGCTCGGGCCGCGTGACGCCAAGGCCGCGTTGGCGCGCCAGCTTGTCGACCGTCTCCACGGCGACGAGGCGGCTGAGCGCGCCGAAGAAGACTTCAACACCAAGTTTCGCAAGCGCGAAATACCCGACCAGAAGGAGACTTACACGATCGTCGGCCCTGCTGACCTGGTCAGCCTCCTCGTAGCCACGGGGATTGCCAATAGTCGCAACGAAGCGAGACGATTGCTCGAGCAGGGGGGCGTCCGGGTCAATAAAGAGAAGGTCGGCCTGGATTCACCGGCGCCCACCTCGGGAGATGTTTTGTCGGCTCGACGGCGGTATATCGAACTAAAATGATCGAAAGCATGTTCGGAGTTTGCATCTGATGTCCGGCCACTCCAAGTGGGCCGGGATCAAGCACAAGAAGGCGATCGTCGACGCCAAGCGCGGTCAGGCGTTCACCCGGGCCAGCCGTGAGATCACGATCTCCGCGCGCGAGGGCGGCGGCAACCCCGACAGCAACTTCCGGCTGCGCCTGGCGATCCAGAAAGCCCGCGACATCAACATGCCGACCGACCGGATCCAGAACGCGATCAAACGGGGGACGGGGGAGCTGGCCGGTGAGAGGTTGGAGGAAGTCCGCTACGAGGGATACGGGCCCGCCGGCGTCGCGGTCATGGCCGATACCCTGACGGACAACCGCAACCGCACCTCGGCATCGATCCGGCATCGCTTCTCCAAGCTCGGCGGCAACCTGGCGGAGAGCAACGCCGTCGGTTGGATGTTCGAGCGCAAAGGCGTGATCTCCGTCAACGCCGGCAAGCACGACCCGGAGGAGGTCGGCCTGGCCGCGATCGAAGCGGGCGCGGACGACGTGCAGGTCGACGGCAAGTCGGTCGAGATCACCACTCCGCCGGGGGTTTTCGAAAAAGTGAAGGCCGCCCTGGAAGCGCTCGGCGTCGGCGTCGAAAACGCCGAGATCACGATGCAGCCGAAGCAGACGGTCGCGGTCGGCGAAGACAAGGCCGCCGCGGTGCTGAGGCTGATGGAATCACTGGAGGAGGACGACGACGTCCAGCAGGTTTACGCCAACTTCGACATCCCATCCGACGTCCTTGAACGCGTCTCAGCTCAGGTGTGAATGAAAAAAGTTGAGAGATCGCCTGTAGGCCGGATTCACTCCGGCCGTCCCCCAGATGTCGTCCCACCAAGCGCCTCCCAGTCGTCCCTGTGGAAGGCCCAGGAGGGGGCCCGCGGGGGAGGACCGCGGTCCTCACCCGCGCTTGGACTGATCCTCGGGATCGATCCCGGCCTTGCCGGCACAGGCTTTGCCCTGTTCGCCGAGCCGAACCTCGTCCTCGCCTGCAGCACCGTGGTCACGATCCCGGGCCGCGACGGCGCGCGGCTGCTCACCATCACCAACCATCTGCGCGCGCTGCTGGCGGAGCACCCGCCGGCAGAGGCCTCGATCGAAGAGCTCTTCATGGGCCGCAACGCAACGAGCGCCGTTGGGGTGGCGCAAGCTCGCGGCGCAATCCTCAACGTGCTCGAAGAATGCGGAGTTCCGGTGTTCGAGTACAAGCCGAGCCAGGTCAAGGTCATCCTCACCGGATACGGCAACGCCGACAAGACTCAGATCGGGCGAATGCTGGCGGCTCAGGTGAAGATGCCCGAGGGAAGGCTCGACGACCACGCGCGCGATGCGGTCGCCATCGCTCTCTGCCACGCGCGCAGCCGCCGTTTCACGAGAGCCGCCATATCGTGATCGCCCACCTCAGCGGGGTCGTGCGCAGGGCGGGTCCCGATTTCATCGTGCTGGACGTAGGCGGTGTCGGCTATCTCGTGAGCGTCGCGACACAAACCAGGCAGCAGCTGCCGCCGCCCGGAGGGGACGTCGAGCTGCACATCCACACTCAAGTGAGAGAAGACCAGCTCGCTCTCTATGGATTCGCGACCGTCGACGAGCTGGAGATGTTCGAGATGCTGATCCAGGTCGACGGCGTCGGGCCGAAGGTCGGGTTGAACATCCTGAGCGCGTCCAGCCTCGAGGTCCTCAAGCGCGCCATCATGAGCGAGGATGCAGCGCCGATCAGGCGTGCCAGCGGTGTCGGCCCCCGCACCGCGGCGAAGGTGATCATCGAGCTGAAGCCGCGGTTGGACGCGGTGGCTGCCCTCGAGGTGGTGCCGCGCGCGGCGGCCATCTCCGGCGACGGCGCCGTGCCGAAGGCGGTCGAGTCGGCGCTGCGCAACCTGGGCTATTCGTCTCAGGAGGCCAGGTCCGGCATGGATTCGGTGGACTGGAAGACATCGCCCTCGACGCAAGAAGCGCTTGCCTACGCGCTCAGGTCCCTGGGACGCAAATGACAGAGGACAAAGTCCTCGACGCCCGGTCGGATGACGAGCAGTTCGACCTCACATTGCGTCCCCGATTCCTGGCCGAGTACGTCGGCCAGGAGCAGGTCCGGGAGAACCTCAGCATCCTGCTCGAAGCCGCGCGCCGACGCGATGAGCCGGTGGAGCATGTGCTGCTGTGCGGTCCGCCGGGCCTGGGCAAGACGACGCTCGCGCACATCATCGCCAACGAGCTCGGCGTTGCCATCAAGGTCAGCTCCGGACCGGCTATCGATCACCAGGGCGCCCTCGGCTCGATCCTCTTGAACCTCACCACGCGCGACGTCTTCTTCATCGACGAGATCCATCGCCTGAACACGGTGGTGGAGGAGTCGCTCTATCCGGCGCTGGAGGATTTCCGCTTCGATGCCGTGCTCGGCAAGGGGGTGGGGGCCAGCGCCGCCACCCTGCCGCTGCCCCACTTCACCTGCGTCGGCGCCACGACCCGGCAGGGTCTTTTGAGCGGGCCGCTGCGCGATCGCTTCGGCGCCGTCTACCGACTTGACTTCTACACCAAGGCCGAGCTCGAGAAGATCGTCGGCCGGTCGGCCCGGATCCTCGACATCGAGATCCACGACGAAGCGGTGTCCGAGATCGCCCGCCGCGCGCGGGGCACGCCCCGCGTGGCGAACCGGCTTCTGCGCCGGGTGCGCGATTACGCCCAGGTGCGCGGGGATGGACGGGCGACCGTCGACACGACCCGCGTGGCGCTGGGCAAGCTCGCGGTCGACGAGCTAGGCCTCGAACCGCTCGATCGCCAGCTGCTCGAGACGGTGATCGTCAAGTTCAGGGGCGGCCCAGTCGGGCTGGACACGCTGGCGACGTCCCTCTCGGAGGAGCCGGAGACCATCGAGGACGTGCATGAGCCGTACCTGATCCAGATCGGCTTCCTGGCCCGGACGGCGAGAGGCAGGGTCGCGACCGAGCTCGCTTACCGGCACATGGGAGTCACACCACCAGCTCCCGCGACCGAACAAACCCGCTTACTGTAATTACGTATGGCTGATGTGGGGAGGATGGTCCTCTTCTTCGGCGTGGTCCTCGTGATCGTCGGCGGGGCGCTGATGCTGTTCGGCCGGCTCCATCTCCCGGGCGATCTCACCCTTCGAAGCGGCAACGTCACGGTCTATGTCCCGATCGCGACGAGCATCGTCCTGTCGGTCGTCCTCACAGTCGTGCTCAACCTCGTCTTCCGGCAGCGGTAGATGGGTAGTACGTACACTGATCGGCTGCCGTGCACATAGTCCTCAGCGGCCCCATTCGACTGATCGTCGTCGCCGTCCTGATCTTTTCCCTGTTCATCGACGGCGCCGGTTACGTCTACCGCATCGCCAACCACCTTCCGCTGACGGGTGACGTGGCGGGGCTGCCGCCCAACTTCGGCGGCTGGCAGCTCTACTTCCACAAAGGCCTCGACCTCGCGGGCGGCACCCACATCGATTACCAGCTCACCAACTTCCCGGCCGGCCAGAGCCGCGCCGACGTCCAGCAGAGGACGATCGCTGTCATCAACAAGCGCGTCAACGCGCTGGGTGTCAACGAGCCCGAGATCCGTGGCGCGGGGACAAACTACGACCGGATCACGGTGGATCTCGCGGGCGTCACCGCCGCGCAGGCACAGAGAACAATCGGCGCGGTGTCCAAGCTGGTCTATACGAAGTGGGTCCCGGACGCCAAGGTCACGGGCGGTCCCGAGCCCGGATACAAACCCGCGCTCACCGGTCTGACCGGGGACGACATCTCGAGCGCGAGCGCAACGATCGATTCCACGGGCGTCAGCTGGGTCGTGAACATCGGGTTCACATCCGCCGGGGCGACGCTCTTCGACAACCTGACGCGCGAGAACGTCGCGGCCTGCCCCGGTGACGTCAACACCTCCGCAACCGCCAACTGTCCGCAGCGCCATCTCGCGATCTGGCTCGACCTGACCCAGAAGGACATCGACAACTGGGAGGACCCTTCTTACGCCGCCAAGGTGACGGCCCCGTATGATCCCGCCTGCCTCGCCACCCAGGCAGAGGGCACGGTCTGCGGCAAGCTCCTGACCGACCCCATCACCATCCAGGAGATCCCCGGCGGCAACGCGACGATTTCCGGCTCCTTCACCCAGCAGAGCGCCAACGACCTCGCGACGGGCATCAACTCTGGCTCGCTGCCGGTCGACCTTGTGGCGCTGGACGTGACTCAGGTGAGCGCGACGCTGGGTGCGGAGGCGGTCAAGCTGAGCCTGGCGGCCGGGCTGCTCGGCCTTTCGATCGTGGTGCTGTTCATGATCCTGTACTACCGCGTCCCCGGCTTGCTCGCGAGCCTGGCGCTGCTCTTCTACGCGGGCGTGGTGCTCGCGCTGTTCAAGTTCATCCCGGTGACGCTGACGCTGGCGGGCATCACCGGCTTCATCTTGTCCGTAGGTATGGCCGTCGACGCAAACGTGCTGATCTTCGAACGGTTCAAAGAAGAGGTGCGCGCCGGGCGAACCATCGCCGCCGCGGTGGATGCGGCCGTGCGACGCGCTTGGCCCGCGATCTGGAACTCGAACGGGTCGACCTTGTGGACCTGCGCGATCCTCGGCTTCGTCGGTCCCTCGGCGGTCAAGGGGTTCGCGCTGACGCTCGCGATCGGCGTCCTGGTCAGCCTCGTGTCGTCGATCGTGGTGACTCACAACCTGCTCGCGATCGTGCTGATCTCCAGCCGCTTCCGGCGCGCCAGCCTGCTGGGGGTCGACCGTGTCCGAGCTGTCTGACGTCAAGGCAGAAGAGCAGTCTGCGGACATCGTTCCGCACGGCGCCACCAAAGAGCTGGAGAAAGAGCCAGAGCCTGTAAAGCCGCCAAAAGTCCGCCGGCTCAACATCATCGGCCGGCGCAACGTGTTCTTCGCCCTCTCTCTGATCATCATCGTCCCGGGCATCATCTCCATGGCGACCCACGGGTTCCGGCTCGGCATCGACTTCGCCGGTGGGACCGAGCTGACGGTCAACTTCGCGAATCACCCGACGCTGCCTCAGGTGGAGGCGGCGGTCGACTCGGAAAACGCGAACGGCTCCGTCATCCAGACGACCGGCGGCGGCTACATCATTCGCTACCCGCCGCTGAACGCCGGCCAGGTGACCAACGTGCAGAGCGACCTGCAGAGCAAGCTCGGCCCCATGACCGTGAATCAAATCCTAGAAGTGGGGGGGACCATCGCGGGCGAGACCATCGAGCTCTCGCTGCTTGCGGTCGCAATCGCCGCGACCGGGCTTCTGATCCTCCTGTCGATCTGGTTCCACAACGTGCCCGGCGGATGGCGGGCGGGTTTTCAGTTCGGCGGGTCGGCCGTTGCCGCGCTGCTGCACGACGTGTTCGTGCTCACCGGCATCTTCTCGATCCTCGGCAGGGTGTTCAACCTGCGTATCGGCGAGATCGATGCTTTCTTCGTGACCGCCGTGCTGACCGTCGTGGGCTTTTCGGTCCACGACACCGTCGTCGTGTTCGACCGGATCCGCGAGAACCTGCGCGTTAGCCAGCGCCTTTCGTTCGAGCAGGTCGTGAACCTCAGCATCATGCAGACCGCAGCCCGGTCGATCATCACCAGTTTCACCGTCGTCCTGGTCCTGGCCGCGATCCTGATCGCGGGCGGACCAAGCCTGCAGGGCCTGGCCCTGGCGCTGATGATCGGCGTCGTGTCCGGGACGTACAGCTCGATCTTCAA